>Ga0209382_10000143_pt1 | contig 108964 bp, 104 predicted proteins | sample SoiMetdeltSBSDD5_FD_187599 | JGI IMG/M metagenome (GOLD analysis project Ga0209382, IMG submission 187599) | Bulk soil microbial communities from a Populus tree surrounding site in Tennessee, USA - Soil MetaG P. deltoides SBSDD5 (SPAdes) (version 2) | ecosystem: Environmental > Terrestrial >...
TCGGCCCGTCGGGGAACCGGCGCGCGAACCAGGCCGCGACGGCGGGGTGGAAGCCCTCGTCGGGCAGCGGGGGTGTGAAGAGGGTGAGCGCCTCGACCGTGGCCATGTATCGATCGAGCGTAACCACCGGGTGTGACAGCAGCCCGCTCGAGGCCGTGGGAGCGCAGCCAGTGGTCCCGGCCGCCGGTGTAGCGGCGCATCAGCCGGGTAGGCCCGCGGTGTCGAAGGGAGACCCCATGGCCAACGTCGAGACCGGCAACATCACGGGCACGAAGGACAAGGACTACAACATCATCTGGTTCACAGAGAACTGCCTCGGCAACGTCCTTCGCCTGGACACCTACATCCAGGACGCCGAGCGGGAGGGCGACACGGAGCTGGCCGAGTTCTTCCGCAAGGCGCAGGCGGAGAGCCGCAAGGGGGCCGACCAGGGCAAGGCGCTGCTCGCCTCCCGCCTCGGCCGTAGCAGCTGACCAGCGCACCTCACGCCGGGACCGCGCTCGTCGTTGTCCCGGCGTGAGCGCGCGCGACACCATCGCCGGTCTGGACTGGCCGGCCCTCGTCGGGGAGCTGGACGCCATCGGCTGCGCCGTGACGCCGCCGATCGTCGATGCGGAGGCGTGCCGGGCACTGGCCGACCTGTACGAGCGGCCGGAGCGCTTCAGGGCCACGGTCGAGATGGCCCGTCACCGCTACGGATCCGGCCAGTACCGCTACTTCGCGAACCCTCTCCCCCGTCGCGTCGCCGACCTGCGCGCCGCGTTCTGGCCGCACCTGCTGCCGGTTGCCCGGGACTGGGCCGCACGGCTTGGCCGGGAGGCGCCCTGGCCCGACCGCCTGGATGACTGGCTGGCGGCCTGCCATGCCGCCGGGCAGGACCGGCCGACGCCGCTCCTGCTGCGCTACGGGACCGGCGACTGGAACGCCCTCCATCGGGACCTCTACGGCGACCTGGTGTTCCCCCTCCAGGTCGTCGTCGGGCTCGACGCGCCGGGCACGGACTACGCCGGCGGGGAGTTCCTGCTGGTCGAGCAGCGGCCGCGGGCGCAGTCGCGGGGCACGTCGGTCACCATCGGGCAGGGGAAGGCGCTGGTGTTCACCACCCGCGACCGGCCGGTCCGCTCGTCACGGGGATGGTCGGCCGGTGCGGTCCGCCACGGGGTCAGCACCGTGCGGTCCGGTCGGCGGCGGACGCTCGGCCTGGTCTTCCACGACGCCAGCTGACGGCGGGGGGCCCTTGCTGCGGCTAGAGGTCCGGGTCGTCCTCGGCGTCGGGCTCGTCGGCGGGCGCCAGCAGGTCGCCGGACAGGGCCAGCGCGGCCGCCAGGCCCGAGGCCCGGTCGATGACCGCGGCGATGGCCAGCTCGGCCATGGCGCCCGGCCCGGGGAGCGGCGGCTCGCCCAGCGAGCGGACGAGCGCCGTCGGGTCGGCCGCGGGCACGATCGGCTCGGGGTCGGCCAGGGGCGGCACCGGCCGCCACATGTCGACGGGCTTGGGCTTGCCCTTGCGGCCGGAGCGCCGGCGGCGGGCGCCCTTGCCCTGGTTGTTCGGGGACTTGCTCATGCCGCGCCCTCCGTGAGCAGGGTGTCGGGCCGCATGCCGAGCGCCACCCGCAGCTGCTCGGCGTCGAGGTCGGACAGCGAGCTGGACTTGGGCAGGACGAGATCGGCGATGTGACGCTTGCCCGCCACGACCTCCTCGACCCGCTCGTCGACGGTGCCCGGGCACACCAGCCGGTGGGACACCACCGTGCGGGTCTGGCCGATGCGCCACGCCCGGTCGCGGGCCTGGTCCTCGACCGCCGGGTTCCACCACCGGTCGTAGAGCACCACGTGGCTGGCGGCCGTGAGGTTGAGGCCGGTGCCGCCGGCCTTGAGCGACAGGACCAGCGCGCCCGGCCCCTCGCCCTCCTGGAACTCGCGGACGAGCTGGTCGCGGGCGCCGCGGGCCAGGCCGCCGTGGTAGCACGCGATCGGCACGCCGGTGACCGCGGTGAGGTGATCGGCGAGCCGCTTGCCCCACTCGGCGAAGTGGGTGAAGACGAGGATCCGCTCGCCGGCCTCGAACACCGACTCGACGATCTCCTCCAGCCGGGCCAGCTTGCCGGACCGGCCGGCCAGCGGCCGCCCGTCGTCCTGGTAGGCCGCCGGGTGGTTGCAGATCTGCTTGAGAGCCGTGATCGCGGCGAGGATCGCGCCCTGCTGGGGCTGGGCCTCGCCGCCCTCGTTCGGCGCCAGCAGCCGGTCGAGCACGGCCTGGTACAGGCCGATCTGCTCGGTGGTCATCGAGCAGTGGTCGAGCTCGTCGATGCGGTCGGGCAGCTCGGCGGCGACGACCGGCTCGGTCTTGGTGCGCCGGAACACGAGGATCCCGTTGAGGGCGGACAGCGCAGCCTCCCGCTCGCCCGACAGCTGGGCCACGAACGTCGACCGCTGGCCCACCAGGCCGGGGTTGAGGAAGTCGAGGATCGACCACAGGTCACCGAGGCCGTTCTCGATGGGCGTGCCGGTGAGCGCCACGCGGGTGCCGGCGGGGATCCTGCGCAGCTGCTGGGCGGTCTCGCTGGCCGGGTTCTTGATGGCCTGCGCCTCGTCGACGACGACACGGTTCCAGTCGTAGGTCGACAGCGCCTCGATGTCGCGCACCGCGGTGCCGAACGTGGTGATGACCACGTCGGCGCCCGCCACCTCGGCGGCCAGCTCGTCGGCCGAGGCCCGGGTGGCGCCGTGGTGGACGACGACCGACAGCTCGGGGGTGAAGCGGGCGGCCTCGGCCGCCCAGTTGCCCACCACCGCGGGTGGGGCGATGACCAGGGCCGGCCCGTTGCCGGCGGTGCGTGCGATGTGGGCGAGCACGGTGGGCGTCTTGCCGAGACCCATGTCGAGGGCGAGGATGCCGCCGAGCCCGACGGCGTCGAGGAACCCGAGCCAGGCCAGCGCCTCGGCCTGGTAGACGCGCAGCGTGCCGGTGAAGCCCTCGGGCCGGGTGACCGGGTCGGGGGGGACCGCCCGGGCGGCCTGGAGAAGGTCCGTGGCCCAGCCGGCGCCCTCGACGGCGAGCCCGCCGGCCAGCGCCGTTCCCTCGAGGCCGACGGCGTGACGCAGGATCTCGGCGCCGGTGAGCTGGGTGGTGCCGGCCCGCTCGGCCAGGGCGGCGGCCGCCTCCTTGAGGTCGGCCCGGTCGAGCTCGACCCAGCGGCCGCGGGAGCGGATCAGCGGGCGCGCCTCGGCGGCCAGCCGGGCCACGTCGGCGGCGCTGAGCTCGACGTCGTCGAACACGGCCGTCCACGAGACGTTGCTCAGCTGGCGGGCCCCGACGACGCTGTCGCCGGCCGGCTCGGTGAACAGCCGCAGCGCCGGCGCCGGTCGGCGGCGGGACAGGGCGGGCACCCGGACCTCGAACCCGGCCGCCTCCAGCGTGGCGCCGGTGACGGTCATGAGCTCCCAGGCCTCCTCCTGGTCGAGGTAGACCTGCCCCCGCCGCTGGCCGCCCGGCCGCAGCAGCGCCGGGAAGATGCGCTCGAGGCGGGCGAGGTCGTCGGCCAGGGGCTTGGTGCCGTGGCGGTCGGTCAGGGCGAGCTCGATCGGCAGCAGGCCGCCCTCGGCCCCCGGCCCCAGCACGGACAGGAACCAGGCGTCGCCCTTGTCCGGCGGGTCGAGCTGGACGACCAGGCGGGCCCGGCCGGCCGCGGTGACCGGGCGGGCCCAGCGGTCGAGCCGTTTGGCCACCTCGGCGCCGGCGGCCACCGGCGCGGGGAACCTGGACCCGTCGAGCCGGGTGACGACCGACTCGGCCGCGGCGGCCACCGTGCGCACGACCGGCGGCGGGGCCGGCAGCTCGAGCCGGCCGGCGGCGTCGGTGGCGATGGCGTTGACGACCGAGGAGAGGATGTCGAGCGTGACCGCCCGGGGCTCGCCACCGCCCAGCGCCCGGACGGGGCCGGGCATCGCGTTGGCCAGCTCTTCCACCTCGGCCTGGTCGAGGTCGGCGGGCACCCAGCGGACGTGCAGGTCGGCGACCTTGCCGTCGGGGCGCCGCACGTTGCGCACGCTGGGGACCAGGGCGCCGCGGGCCACGAGCCGGACGGCGGTCACGGCCACCCGCCCGATCCAGGTCACGCTGGACCCGACACCGTCGCCGCCCAGCCCGGCGCCCACGGCCACGAGCCAGCCCAGCGAGTCGGCCACGGGTATCGACAGGGCGGCGGCCCGGTCGCCGGTGGGCAGCGGCACGCCGCGGTGCTGCTCCCAGCCGACGGCGGGACCGCCGAGGCTCTCGAGCCGGTCGGACAGCTCGTCGTGGCTGGCGGGCGGGACGTCGGGGCCACCGGCCCACACCACGACCTCACCGCCCGACCAGGAGGCCTGGAGCCGGACCTCGCCGGACGGGTCGGGGGCGACCAGCACGGCCGATGCCGGGTCGCTGGTGGTGGTCAGGCGGTCGTAGGCGGCCTCCAGGCGGGCCAGCTCGGACTCGAGGTCGGCCAACACCTGGACGCGCTCCGGTCCCTCCTTGCGCCGGACGGCCTCGAGGTTGTCCTCGGTGTCGTCGAGCAGCCGCTCGAGCGTGCGGCGCCACCCGGGCGCGTCCGACTCGAGCAGTGTGAGCTGCTCGTCCGTGGCAATGCCGTCGACCGCCGACCAGACGGCGATCTCCAGCTCTCGGCTGGCTTGATCCATACGCGTTGCAGCGCTCCCTCGCGCCACTCCCGCTCCGACACTGGCGGGATGATGGTCCGACCGTGGGCACCGCCGGAAGCAGTCGTGGGCCCCACTCGCCCACCGCTTGACCGGGCCGGCACCAACTCCCGTCCAAGGATACGGCGTCGTACGACGAGCCACACGGCAATCCCCGGACTTTCGCCCTTGACAAAATTGTTTGTCAGGGGCGACGCTGGACGGGTGTTGGACATCCAGGTGATCGAGGAGCCGTCGGCCGCGGCCGTGGCGCTCGACCCGATGCGCTCCCGGCTCCTGGCCGAGCTGGCCGAGCCGGCCTCGGCCGCCACCCTGGCCGCCCGGGTCGGCCTCCCCCGCCAGAAGGTCAACTACCACCTGCGCACGCTGGAGGCCCAGGGCCTAGTCGAGCTGGCCGAGGAGCGGAAGCGGGGCGGCATCACCGAGCGGGTGCTCCGTGCCACCGCGGCGACCTACGTGATCTCGCCCGCCGCACTGGGGGAAACGGCCGTGGACCCTGAGCGCGCCGCCGACCGGCTCTCGGCCGGCTACCTCGTCGCCCTCGCCGGGCGGGTCGTCGCCGAGGTCGGCGGGCTGGCCCGCCGGGCCCAGGCGGCCGGCAAGCGGCTGCCGACCCTCGCCATGGACACCGAGGTGAGGTTCCGCTCGGCCGAGGACAGGGCCGCGTTCGCGGAGGAGCTCACGGCCGCGGTGGTCGACCTGGTGTCCCGCTACCACCACGACGACGGGCGGCCGCACCGGCTCGTCGTCGCCGCCCATCCCACACCGGAGAGGACCCCATGACCACCCCCGACGTCCCGCACCGCTTCGAGGTGACCGTCGAGCTGCCCGCCCCACCCGACCAGGTGTGGGCGGCCATCGCCACCGGACCGGGCCTCACGTCCTGGTTCCTGCGCACCGACCTGGAGGGCCGCGAGGGCGGCCGGATCGTCACCTACATGGGCGAGGGCGACTCGTCCGCCGGCGAGGTCACGGGCTGGGACCCGCCCCGCCGGCTGGAGTACGTCGAGCCCGACTGGGCCGACCTCGCCCAGCACGGGGCGGAAGCCGTCACCCCGCTCGTCACGGAGTTCCTCATCGAGGCGCAGTCCGGCGGCACCAGCGTGCTGCGCGTGGTGTCGAGCGCGTTCGGGACCGGGGCGGATTGGGAGCAGGAATTCTTCGACGGGCTCGAGGACGGCTGGCGGCCCTTCTTCTCCCACCTGGAGCTCTACCTGCGCGACTTCGCCGGTCAGGAGGCCGAGTTCATCGAGGCTGCCCGCACGGTGGCGGTGGGCGCCGGCCCGACCTGGGCGGCCATGACGGCCGGCGTCGGCGAGCTCGCCGACGGGGCGCCGGTGTCGGTGCGGGGCCTGGCCGGGCACGTCCACCGGCTGGAGGAAACCCACGTGCTGATCCGGCTGGCCGATCCCTACCCTGGCTTCGTCGCGCTGTGGGCGGGGGACCTCGCCGACGGCAAGGCCTTCGCCCAGGCCCACGCCTACCTGTTCTCGCCCGAGGCCCGCGGCTACGCCGAGGTCGAGCAGAAGGGCTGGCAAGCGTGGCTCGACACCCTTCCCCTGCCCTCACCCGCTGACGACCGATGAGTTTCGTGTCACGGCGGAGTCGTACGGAACACGAGCGCCACCGTCGGCGCCCATGCCAAGGAGAGCTCAAGTGACCGCGGCCCCATGCCAAGGAGACCGGAAGTGACCGCATCGATACCGGCCATCGAGACGGAGGGCCTCGTCAAGGTGTTCGGGGAGACCCGCGCCGTCGACGGCGTCGACCTGTCCGTCCGCGCCGGCACCGTGTACGGGGTCCTCGGCCCCAACGGCGCCGGCAAGACGACGACCATCCGCATGCTGGCCACCCTGCTCGAGCCCACCGCCGGCTCAGCCCGCGTCCTGGGCCACGACATCATCACCGAGGCCGCCGCTGTCCGGGCGGCCGTCAGCCTGACCGGTCAGTTCGCGTCGGTCGACGAGGAGCTCAGTGGCCGCGAGAACCTCGTGCTGCTGGCCCGCCTGCTCGGCTTCGGCAAGGCCCAGGCCCGAGAGCGGGCCGACGAGCTGCTCGACGCCTTCGGCCTGACCGAGGCGGGCGACCGCCTGGTCAGCACCTACTCGGGCGGCATGCGCCGCCGCCTCGACATCGGGGCCAGCATCGTGGTCACGCCCGACCTGCTGTTCCTCGACGAGCCGACCACCGGGCTCGACCCCCGCAGCCGCAACCAGGTGTGGGAGATCGTGCGGGTGCTGGTGGCGGCCGGCACCACGGTGCTGCTGACCACCCAGTACCTCGACGAGGCCGACCAGCTGGCCGACCGCATCGCCATCATCGACCACGGCCGCATCATCGCCGAGGGCACCTCGGGCGAGCTCAAGGCCATGGTCGGCGCCGGCTCCCTGCACGTGCGGGTGGCCGACCCCGACCAGCGGCCCGCCGCCGAGCAGCTGCTGGCCCGCACCCTGGGCGTGCCCATCGCCCTCGAGGCCGATCCCGTGGCCCTCACGGCCCGGGGCGCCGATCCCGAGCGGATCGCGCTGGCCCTGGCCGAGACGGTCCAGGCCGGCATCGCGGTCACCGACTTCGCCCTCGGCCAGCCCAGCCTGGACGAGGTCTTCCTGTCGCTCACCGGCCACCCGGCCGAGGAGCACGCCGACGCCGACGAGGAGGACGCGGCATGAGCGAGCGCAGCGAGCGAATCATGAGCACAGTGCAGTACTCGGCCCGAGGGGCCGATCGCTCATCGCGCGCCTCCCGACGGGAGCGCCGATGAGCACGACCACCACCACCGCCGCCGAGCCGGCCGTCGTCTCCGAGTCGACGCTGCGGGCGGCCCTGTCCACCCGGGTCCGCCCGTCGGCCCCCAGCGCACTGGCGGCGTCGGTCGCCTTCGGCTGGCGGGCCATGCTCAAGATCAAGCACGTCCCCATGCAGCTGTTCGACGTGACCATGTTCCCGATCATGTTCACGCTGCTGTTCACGTACCTGTTCGGCGGCGCCCTGGCCGGGTCGCCCCGCGTGTACATCCAGGACCTGCTGCCCGGCATCCTCGTGATGACCGTCGTCATGATCACGATGTACACCGGCATGGCGCTCAACACCGACATCTCCAAGGGCGTCTTCGACCGCTTCCGCTCGCTGCCGATCTGGCGGCCGGCCGTGCTGGTCGGCATGATGCTGGCCGACGCCGCGCGCTACACGATGGCTGCCCTGGTCGTGACGGCGCTGGGCGTGATCATCGGGTTCCGGCCCGACGGCGGCGTGATGGGCGTGGCGGCCGCCATCGGCCTGCTGCTGGTGTTCTCGTCCTGCCTGTCGTGGGTGTGGAGCGCGATCGGCATGAAGATGCAGACGCCCGAGACCGTCATGCAGATGAGCATGACCGTGCTGTTCCCGCTGACCTTCGCCTCGAACGTGTTCGTCGACCCGTCGACGATGCCGGGCTGGCTGCAGACCATCGTGGACGTGAACCCGATCAGCCACCTCACGACGGCGTCACGCGAGCTTATGCACGGCACAATGGACTCCTCGGCGATCCTCTACGTGTTGCTGTGGAGCGCCGGGCTGGTGGCGGTGTTCGCCCCGCTCACCATGCGCCTCTACCACGCCGAGCGCTGATCGCACCCAGCCGCGTCGGCGCCCCTCGGTCTGCGGCGGGCCGGGGGGCGCCGGCGAGCCCCCGCTGGACGTCAGCCCGCGCGGCGGGCCTCCTCGAGGCCGACCACGTTGCCTTCGGGGTCGCGCAGGCGGGCGTAGCGGCCGTAGGGCCGGTCCTCGACCGTGACGCCGAGCGCCGACGCGCAAGCGTCGATGTCGGGCACGAGGAACTGCAGGAAGCCGTGGATCTCGTCGCATGCGCCGTCCGGCCGGCCCCGGTGGAGGACGATCTCGGCGCCTCCGCCGGCGGCCAGCATGGCCAGGGCCTCGTTCCTCCGCACGACCGTGAGGCCGAGCGTGTCTGCGTAGAACCGGGTCATCGCGGGCAGGTCCTCGACGTAGATCACGACCTCCCCGAGGACCGCGTCGTGGAGTGGTCCGGGCACGGCCTCATGGTGCCGCAGGCGTCGGGCTGTTGCTCGCCGGCACATGGGCGAGGAGCTCGTCCACCTCCCAGTGGTCGCCGGCGTGGGCGCCGTAGTGGGCGGCGATCACGCGGCCGTCGGGGGCGACCAGGATGTCGGCCGGGAGGCCGAGGCGCCCGCCCTCCGGCATCAGCGACGGGGCCGGGTGCCGGCGGCGGATCACGCCGGCGAGGCTGTGGGCCACGGCCCGCAGGATCGTCCACCACGCCCGGGGATCCAGCAGCGCCCGGGGCGACGACTCGACGCCGAACTCGCGGTAGAGACGCTTGCCGGGGTCGGCGACGACGTCGAAGGGCAGGTCGGCGGCGTGGGGGCGCAGGGCCTCCACCGACGAGTGGAACACGACCACCTCGCGGACGCCGGCGGCCTCGATCCGGGCCAGGTAGCGGGCCATCGAGCGCAGGTGGAGGTTGCAGACCGGGCAGCCGGCGAACCGGCGGAACTGCAGGTGGACGACCCCGTCGGGGTCGGGCAGGGGGACATCGTCGCCGGCGATGGTGGCGAGCTTGCGGGGCTCGACCGTGTCCCCGGGGGCGAGGCGGGCGGGGCTGACGAGGCGGTGCGGCACGGGCGTCTCCTGGATGAGCGTACGATGTACTCCTACGGGGTTACCGTAGGCGTGCGATGTACGCTTTGCAACGCATGCCCCGGCCGCGCTCGCTCACGACCCCGGCCATCGCGGACGCGGCGCTGGCGGTGCTCGAGCGCCGAGGGCTGGAGGGCATGTCGATGCGGGCCGTCGCCGGCGAGCTGGGCGTCGGCACCATGTCGCTCTACCGCTACGTCCGCAGCCGGGAGGAGCTGGAGGGACTGGTCGTCGAGCGGGTCCTGGCCACGATCGACCTCGACGACCTCGGCCCCGGCGTCCCGTGGGCCGAGCGGGTGGCCACGATGTGCGAGCGGGTACGGGACGCCGTCGGTGCCCACCCCGCCGTCGTGCCGCTCGTGCTCGTCGGCCGCCACCGGATCGAGGCCCCGCTGCGGTGGGGCGAGGCCATGCTGAGCGCGCTGGCCGACGGCGGGATCACCGGCGCCGACCGGGTCATCGCCTTCCGGACGCTGCTGGCCTTCGTGCTGGGCGCCGCCCAGGTCGAGCACCTCGGCCCGCTGTCGGGCGCGGGCACGGTGGCCCTGTCACGGCTGCCGACGGACCGCTTCCCCCACCTGGCGACCACCGCGTCCGACGCCCGCCACGTTCCGCCGGCGGACGAGTTCCGCCGCGGCCTCCACGCAGTGATGGCCGGGCTCGGGATCCCGACCCCGCCGGCGCGGTGAGGGCGGACCGGGCGGTCTCGGGTCAGCCGCCGTGGGCGGCGGCGGTGTCGGTGAGCGCCCAGACCGCAGGCTCGCCGTCGATCTCCGTCAGCACGCCCCGCACCTGTAGCGCCCTCAGGTGGGCCATGGCCTCGCCGACCGCGGCCCGCCGCATCCAGCCGTCGATCTCGTCCCACGGGCGGGACCACGACATCCTCTCGGCGATGGCCCACGCCGTCGTGTGGCCGCCCCGGATGGCGGTCAGCACCTCCCGGAACCGGTCGGCGTGGTGGCGCCGCAGCTCCTCGATCCGGCCGTGCAGGCCGACGAACCGGTGCTCGTGGGCGGGCAGGACCTCGGCGGGCTGGTACTCGTCCAGCCGGTCGAGGGCGGTGAGGAACTCGCCGAGCGGGTCCTCGCCGGCCTGCGGGTGGTACGAGACGTTGGGCGTGATCCGGGGCAGGACGTGATCGCCGGTGAGCAGCAGCTCGTTCGCCGGCTCCCAGAAGCAGAGGTGCCCGGGCGTGTGGCCGGGGGTCCAGATGGCGGTGAGGTCCCAGCCCGGGACCTCCGGGCGCTCGCCGTCTTCCAGCAGGATGTCCGGCAGCACCGGGTCGACGAACGACCGCACGGGCATGGCCACGTTCTGGAGGACCGCGACCTCCTCGGCCGGCGCCCCGTTGCGCCGCAGCATGGCGCCCATGCGCTCCAGCAGGTCGGCCGGGTCGACATAGCGGTCCTGGATGAGCCGGGCGTCGGCGGGGTGGAGCGAGATCCACGCCCCCGACGCCTCGCGGATGCGGCCCGCCAGGCCGTAGTGGTCGGGGTGGATGTGGGTGACCATCACGCCCCGCACGTCGGACATGGCGTATCCGGCCAACGCCAGCCCGGCCTCGAGCGCCTGATAGGCGTCGTCGGTGTTCCAGCCGGCGTCGACGAGGTAGACGCCGCCCTCGCTCTCGAACACATAGACGAAGACGTAGCGGAGCGAGTTGTTGGGCAGTGGCACCGGGACCGACGTCAGCCCCGGGCGCAGCCGTTCGACGGGCGGCAGGGGGTCGGGTCCGGGCGGCGGCACGCTGACGATTCTGTCAGACCTCGTGCCAGCGACCGTCGATCTGACTGCTTGGCAAGAGGTGATAAAGCAGCGTGATCAGCCTTCCGTACCTGCTGTAGACGCTGGTGCCGAGGATGGCGGCGGCGATCGACGGCGACCCCGCCACCCCGGTCCCGGCGGGCTAGCGCAGCCCGAAGGCCTCCAGCCGCTCGGGCCGGAAGACCGCGACCTCGGCCACCCGGCCGCGCTCGACGCGGAGCAGCGTCAGCGCGAACGGGCGGTGCTCGGTGGTCCCCGGCAGGCGGATCCAGGACGCCGCCCCCGGCGTGCGGTTGGCCCACACCTCCTGCCAGCGCATGTCCAGGGGCGGCCCGTGCAGTGCCGGGGCCCAGGCCTCCAGGATCGTGTCGACGCCGGCGTACCAGGCGGGCTCGGTGGTGTCGTTGCCGCCGGCGCCGGGCTGGTGGCTGACGACCGCGTCGGGCGCCAGCAGTGAGGCGATGGCCACGTCGTCGGCCCGCTCCACGGCGTCGATGTAGCGGCGGATCAGCGCCCGGTCGTCCCCGGTCGGGGCGGGCCTCGCCCTCCACGCCGACTCGTCGGGGCCGAGGTGGCGGCGGAGGGCCGCGCGGGCCCGCTGGAGCGCGCTGTTCACGGCCGGGACCGACGTGCCGAGCGCGGTGGCGCAGCGGTCGGCCGGCCAGCCCACGACGTCCCGCAGCACGGCCACCGCCCGCTGGCGGGGCGGCAGGTGCTGGAGGGCGGCCACGAACGCCACCTCGACAGTCTCCCGGGACGCCACCGCGGCCGCGGGGTCCGGCTCCCGGGCGACGACCCGGTCGAGCAGGTCGTCGGGCACCGGCTGGAGCCAGGGCACGGTCGCGACCACCGGTGCCGCCACGCCGTCCATCACGGTCGTGGACGCCAGCAGCCGGCGCCGGCGCCGGTCGCGGGCGTGGCGGCCGAGGCAGGCGTGGGTGGCGATCCGGTAGAGCCAGGTCCGCACCGACGCCCGCTCCTCGAAGCCGGCCAGGCCCCGCCACGCCAGCAGGAACACCTCCTGCGTGACGTCCTCGGCATCGTCGAGCGAGCCGAGCATCCGGTAGCAGTGCAGGGTCAGCTCGGGCCGGAAGCGGTCGACCAGCACCCCGAAGGCCGCCTCGTCGCCGCCCCGCGCCGCGGCCACGACCGCGCCCAGGTCGCCGTCGCGCTCAGCCACGCCCGGGGCCGCCCTCGGGCCGGTAGGCCAGGTACTGCACGCCGTTCGGCAGGGACCGCTGGTCGACGAGCGTCAGCCGAACCTCGGGGCCTTTCTCGGGGAACAGCCGCGACCCAGCGCCCGCGACGTAGGGGTCGATGGTGACCCGCATCTCGTCGAGCACGCCCGCGGCCAGCAGCGCCCGCACCAGGGTCGCGCTGCCGGGCACGGCGACGTCGCCGTGGTCCTGGACCAGCCGCCGGGCGGCGGCAACCGGGTCCCGGCCGGCCAGGTGCGCGTTGTTCCAGCCCAGCCGGTCGAGCGTGGAGGTGACCACGTCCTTGCGGATCGCGTTGGTGACCCGGGCAAGCGGCACGTCGTCGCCCTGGTCCGGCCACCAGGCGGCGAACTCCTCGTAGGTCCGGCGCCCGATGAGCATGGTGCCGGCCGCCGCCACCTGGGACTCCAGCAGGTCGAGGGACTCGGGGCTGGCGTAGCTGGGGTGCCACACGTGGGGGTCGGCCATGACGCCGTCGAGGGTGAGGAAGGTCGTGGAGTAGAGCATGTTCCTACCGAGCGCACGGGTCGCGGGAACTCATCGCGAAATTCTTCGCGGGATTCTCGCCCGCCTGTCGTTTTCGGGCTAGCCACGTCGTAGTCGGGGTGTGAGAGCGGCACGGGGCCGCTCCCCACCGAAGGAGAGGGACGAATGACCCAGTACCTGCTGTCCGTGCACATGGTCGAGGGCGAGGACGCCTACACCAGCGACGAGGAGATGCAGGAGGCGTTCAAGGCGGTCGACGCCTTCAACCAGGAGCTCCAGGCCAAGGGCGCCTGGGTCTTCGCCGGCGGCCTGCAGCCCGTCGACACCGCCACCACCGTCGATGGCACCGGCGCCGACGTCGTGATCACGGACGGGCCGTTCGCCGAGTCGAAGGAGCAGATCGGCGGGTTCTGGGTCATCGAGGCCGCCGACCTCGATGCCGCCCTCGACTGGGCCGCCAGGGGCTCCGCCGCCTGCAAGGGCAAGGTCGAGGTCCGCCCGTTCCAGGACGGGTGAGCACGGGGACAGCGACGCCCGTGCCGGTGTCCACCACCGACGAGATCGCCCGGGTATTCCGCGAGGAGTCCGGCCGGGCGGTCGCCACCCTGGTCCGCTTCTTCGGCGACATCGACGTCGCCGAGGAGGCGGTCCAGGACGCGTTCGCGGTCGCCGTCGCCCGCTGGCCGGATGGCGGCGTGCCGCACAACCCCGGCGGCTGGATCACGACCACCGCCCGGAACCGGGGCATCGACCGCGTGCGGCGGGAGGGCAAGCGCCACGACCGCCAGACCGAGTCGACCCGGCTCCACCTCCGCGACGACCCGCCCGAGGAGGTCGGACCCGTGGTCGACGACCGGCTGCGCCTCATCTTCACCTGCTGCCACCCCGCGCTGGCCCGGCCCGCCCAGGTGGCGCTGACCCTGCGGCTGCTGGGCGGCCTCCAGACGCCAGAGATCGCCCGCGCCTTCCTGGTGTCGGAGGCGACGATGAACCAGCGCCTGGTGCGGGCCAAGCGCAAGATACGGGCCGCCAAGATCCCCTACCGGGTGCCGGGCGACGCCGAGCTGCCGGCCCGGCTCGGGGCGGTGCTGGCGGTCATCTACCTGATCTTCAACGAGGGCTACACCGCGTCCGCGGGCGACGCTCTGGTGCGCGACGACCTGTGCGCGGAGGCGATCCGACTGGCCCGGCTGCTGGTGGCGCTGATGCCCGACGAGCCCGAGGCCGTCGGCCTGCTCGCCCTGCTGCTGTTGACCGAGGCCCGGCGCCCGGCCCGCACGAGCCCCGACGGGTCACTCGTGCGGCTGGGCGACCAGGACCGCTCTCGGTGGGACCGGGCGCTGGTCGCCGAGGGCCAGGACCTGGTCCGATCGTGCCTGCGCCGCAACCAGCCGGGGCCGTACCAGATCCAGGCGGCCATCGGCGCGGTCCACGGCGACGCACGCACCGCGGCCGATACCGACTGGCGCCAGGTCGTGACCCTCTACGACATGCTGCTGGCGCGTGCGCCGAGCCCCGTGGTCCGGCTCAACCGGGCCGTGGCGGTGGCGGAGGTGGACGGGCCCCTTGCCGGCCTGGCCGAGGTCGACGCCCTGAGGGCCGAGCTCGACCACTACCAGCCGTTCCACGCCACCCGCGCCGACCTGCTGGCCCGCGCGGGCCGAGCCGGCGAGGCCGCGGACGCCTACCGGACCGCGCTGGCGCTCACCGACAACGACGCCGAACGGGCCTTCCTGGCTGGTGCGCTGCGGTCCCTCTGACCGTTTGGCGGCGCATGCGCCGAGACCTCGGCGTATGCGCCGCCACATCGCCATGTCTCAGGCGGCCGCCTTCTCCAGGATGTGGACGCCGCAGGCCGAGCCCAGGCCGATGACGTGGGCCAGGCCGACCCGGGCGCCCTCGATCTGGCGGTCCCCGGCCTCGCCCCGGAGGTGGTGGCACACCTCCCAGATGTTGGCGATGCCGGTCGCGGCGATCGGGTGGCCCTTGGACTGCAGGCCGCCCGACACGTTGACCGGCTGCCGGCCGTCGCGCCAGGGGGCGCCGCTCTCGAAGAAGTCCACCGCGCCGCCCTGCTCGCACAGCGCCAGGTTGTCGTAGTGGACCAGCTCGGCCGTGGCGAAGCAGTCGTGCAGCTCGACCAGGTCGAGGTCCTCCGGGCCCACGCCGGCCTGCTCGTAGGCCTGGGTGGCGGCGTTGCGGGTCAGCGTGTTGACGTCGGGGAGGATCTGGCACGCCTCCTGCCACGGGTCGGTGGTCAGCACCGAGGCCGCCACCTTGACCGCCCGCCGCTGCTGCTCAAGCGACAGCGTCTTGAGCTTCGAGTCCGACACCACGACCGCGGCGGCGGCGCCGTCGCAGTTGGCCGAGCACATCGGCCGGGTGTTGGGGTAGGCGATCATGACGTCGCCCATGATCTGCTCGAGGCTCATCTTCTTCGTGTAGGCCGCGAGCGGGTTGAGCGTCGAGTGGGCGTGGTTCTTCTCGGAGATGCGGGCGAACAGCTCGAAGCTGGTGCCGCCGTAGCGGTGCCCGTACTCCATGCCGACCTGGGCGAACACGCCGGGCATCGTCTCGGTGCCGACCCGCCCGTCGAGCGGGGTGACCGCGCCGTAGCGGCCCCGGGGCTCCCAGGTGTCGCTGTCCTTGGCCCGGGACGAGCCGGCGAGCAGGCCGGCGCCGGCCAGCTTCTCGACCCCGACCGCCAGGCCCATGTCCGTCTCGCCGGCTTTCACGGCCATGATCGCGGTGCGCAGGGCGGTGGCGCCGGTGGCGCACGCGTTGGCGACGTTGTAGACGGGGATGCCGGTCTGGCCGACCTGCTTCTGCAGCTGCTGGCCGATACCGGCGCCGGCCGCCATCAGGTTGCCGGCGGCGAGCACGCCGATGTCGCGCATCGTGACGCCGCCGTCGGCCAGGGCGGCGAGGGCCGCCTCGGTGGCCAGGTCGACGGTGTCCTTGTCGGGGTGCTTGCCGAACTTGGTCATGTGGATCCCGAGGATCCAGACGTCCTCCGCCATCAGTTGGCCTCCAGGGGCGTGTAGCCGAAGCCGACGGCCTCGGTGCCGGCGCTGTCGGCGCCGATCGGGAAGGTGGTGAGCTCGACCTTCATGCCGAGCTGCACGTTCTCGGGCGTCGGGTCGACCCCGACGACGTTGCCGCGGACGCTCGTGCCGTCGCAGTCGACGACCGCAGCCACGAACGGCACGGGGATCCCGGGGGCGGCCATCGACACGATGGTGAAGGCCCGGACCTCGCCCTGGTTGGCGACCCGCACGGTGCGGAAGTCCTGGCCGCTGCAGGAGGCGCAGGCGTTGCGCCGGTCGAAGAACCGGGCGCCGCACGCCGTGCACTCGCGGGCTTCCAGATGCGGGTCGTCACCCAGCACCAGGTAGTCGACCAACGGGACCTGATCGGCCATGTCGCCCCCTTCGGGATCCGTGCGGAGATGGCAGCCTATCCCTGACAGAGTGCACTTTTCTCATCGGACCCAGGGGATCAGGGCGTCGAGGTGGCGGCGCATCCGGCGGCGGGCGACGTCGCGGTCGCCGGCGACGATGGCGTCGACGATCCGCTGGTGGACCTCGAGCGCGTCGCCGGTCGGCAGCAGGTCCGGCGGGTGGTCCGGGGCGGCCGAGTGGAGCAGCGTGAGCCGGGTCAGCACGAGGGTCAGCAGCTCCAGCACCCGGTTGCCCGACACCTCGGCCAGCACGTTGTGGAGGTCGTGGCCGACCACCAGGAACTCCTCCCGGGACACGGAGCGCTCGGTCTCCAGCGCCCCGGCGAGCTTGGCGACGCCGTCGCCGTCGAGGCCGGTCATGACCCGGTCGAGCACGGCCATCTCCACCGCGCCCCGCACCTCGAAGAGGTGGTGGGGGCCGATGCCGCGGCGGTCGACGTACAGCGCCACGGCGTCCGTCGTGGCCTCGACCCCGGGCTCGGCCACGACCAGGCCGCCGCCCGGCCCGCGGCGCATGCGGGCCACCTGGTGGTGCTCCAGCACCCGGACCGCCTCCCGCAGCACCGCGCGGCTGACGTCGTAGCGGGCCATGAGGTCGGCCTCGGACCCGAGCACGTCGCCCACCGGCCAGCCGGCCGCGGTGACCTCCGCGAAGATCAACCGGGCGGTGGCCTCGGCCCGCTTGTCGCTGCGGCCCACCGCGTCGCTCAGGTCGGCCAGCCGCCGGCGCGACGGTCGCCGGGCCCGCAGGTACTCGGCCTCGGCCTCCAGGTGGCGGCGCATGCGGCGGCGGGCCCCGGCCTCGTCGCCCGCCAGGATCGCCTCGGCGATGGTGGCGTGGGCGCGCGCCGACTCGGCCAGCGTGGCCTGCGACAGGCGGGAGCCCCGGGGCAGGTACAGCAGGGTGACCCGGTTGAGCAGGTCGACGAAGAACTCGAGCGCGGGGTTGCCGGTCATGGCGGCCACCAGCCGGTGGAGGACCCGGTGGTCCTTGACCCGCCCGTCGCCCTCCGACGCGATCAGGTCGCGGAGCTGGTCGGCCTGGGCGTCGCCCAGGCGGCCCGGGGCGAGCCCGGCCGCGGCCTCCTCCACTGCCAGGCGCGCCTCGAACATCTCGTCGATCTCGGCGCCGACGTAGAACAGGTACACCGACACGGCGTCGGCCACCGAGTCCATCGACGGGGCGGTGACGACCAAGCCGCCGCCGGGACCGCGGCGCATTCGGGCCACGTGCTGGTGCTCGACCAGGCGGACGGCTTCGCGGAACACGGCGCGGCTGACGCCGTAGCGCTCGAGCAGCTCGGGCTCCGAGCCGACCACCGCGCCCTCGGGCCAGCCGAGGCGGGCGATGTCGTCGACGATGCGGGCCGCCACGGTCGACGCCAGCTTGGAGCCCGGGCCGCGGGGACCCGGGGCCGGGGGCGTGATGCTCGTCGCCTGCTGTGCCACTGCGCCGGTCAGCCCCGTCTCTCCCTCGACGTCGGCGCCAGCGTACCGCCGGCCCTCAGGCCCGGAATACCAGCAGGCGCAGCCGGTCGATGACCGGTTGCGGCCTCGTCTCGGCGGCGGCGTCCCGGGCCAGCGCCGCCAGGCCCGCATCGAAGTCGGCGTCGTCGATCCGGGCCAGCAGCGAGTCGGCCCGGGTGGCCATGCGGGCGTGGAGGTCCCGGAGGCCGGAGCAGGTCACCTGGTCCACCGCCTCGTGGTGGACCGGCGCCAGGCCGGCGGCCGCCAGCGTGTCCGTCACCTCCCGGCGGGTCGGCAGCAGTGCGGTCAGGGCGGCGGCCGCCGGGAAGTAGTGGTAGAGCGCGTTGGCGGGACCGGCGTCGTCCGGTTCCTCGGCGAACTCGCCCCGGAGCAGCACGTGCCCACCCGGCCGCAACACCCGGGCCAGCTCGGCGGCGGCGCGGTCGCGGTCGTCGACGTGATGCACGACCTGGGACATCCACACCGCCCGCACGCTGCGGTCGGCGAGCGGCACCGCCTCGGCCCCGCCCCGGACCACCGCAACGCTCTGCAGGCCCTTGGCCGCGGCCCGCTCCGCCATCGCCGCGGTGGGCTCGACCGCCACCACCGGGCCGCCCGACCACGCGGCCAGCAGCCCGGCGAAGCGGCCCGTACCGGCGCCGAGGTCGACGACCGGTCCGCCCCCGGCAGCGCCCAGCCACGGGGTGGCGGCCGCGGCCCACGCCGCCTCCGCCTGCGGCGACAGCGCCCGACCGCCGTCGTAGGCCGTCGCCATCCACCCCTCGTAGTCGGCCAGCGGCATGAACCCCGACGCTAGAGGGGGCAGACTCAGGGGATGGCAGAGGTTTCCGCCGACCGGCTGAAGGGCCGCCTGGCGTCGCTCTGTGAGCGGTTGCCCGAGGCGCAGGCGGAGTCGAGTGGCCCGGACAGCCGCCACGTCCGCTACCGGGTCCGGAACAAGAACTTCGCTTACTTCACCGACGACCACCACGGCAACGGCCGGCTCGAGCTGCACTGCAAGGCGCCGCCGGGCGAGCAGGAGGCGCTGGTGGGCGCCGAGCCCGGCCGGTTCTTCGTGCCCCCCTACCTCGGTCCCCGGGGCTGGGTCGGCCTGTGGCTCGACGTCGCGCCGGTCGACTGGGACGAGGTCGCGGACCTGCTCACCGAGGCCTACCGGCTCACCGCCCCCAAGCGGCTGGCGGCCGGGCTCGATTGAGCCGGGTCAGCCCAGGGCGAGCCGGTCGAGGACCCCCGGGTCGCCGGCGTAGGGCTCGTCCGTGCGGGGCCAGTGCACCACCAGGTCGGTCGCGCCCGCCTCGGCGTAGGCGGCGACGACCTCCCCGAACGCCGCGGGCGACGCCAGGCCCCCGTCGAGCAGCGGTCCGGTGAGCACCAGCCGCCGCAGCGTGTCCGGATCACGGCCGACACCGCGGCACACGTCGTCGAGCAGCCGGGACTGGCGGCGGAACACCGCCGCCCCCTCCTCGGGGCCGAGCGGGGGGCCGGTGTAGTCACGGTCGCCGTTGGTGACCCAGGTCTCGGCGTGGTTCGCCACCACCCGCATCCCGCGGGGCCCGGTGGCCGCCACCGCCAGCGGGACCCGCGGCCGCTGCACGCAGCCCGGATGGGTCCGGGCCTCGACGGCGCGGAAGTAGCGGCCGTCGTAGCTGGTGTTGGGCTCGCGCAGCAGCCGGTCGAGCAGGGCCACGAACTCGGCGAAGCGCTCGGCCCGCTCCCGCCCCGACCACTGCTGCTGGCCCAGCATGGAGGCGTCCCAGCCCGGGCCGCCCGCGCCGACGCCGACGGTCAGGCGCCCGTCGGACAGGTCATCGAGCGTGACCAGCTCGCGGGCGAAGGTCACCGGGTGGCGGAAGTTGGGGGTCGCCACCAGCGTGCCCAGCCGGATGCGGCTGGTCGCCAGCGCCGCAGCGGCCAGGGCGGGCACGGCCGCGTGCCACGGGTGGTCGGCGAGCGTGCGCCACGCCAGGTGGTCGTACGTCCAGACGTGGGCGAAGCCCAGGTCCTCGGCCTTGCGCCACAGCGGCTCCGCCTCGACCCAGCGGTGCTCCGGCAGGATCAGGACCCCCACATCCATGCCCCGTACGGTAGACGGGACCCGCGCCCGCGATGAGTCGCCGGCACCCCGTCCGTCTGCCACCGTTGAGGACGACCCGGAGGAGCATCGTGGGATCCACGGCATGGAACGACGACGGCCTCGCCCGCCTGGAGGCCGTGATGAACCGCCACGTGGAGCAGGGCAGCGCCGAGGGCCTGGCGTGGCTCGTGGCCCGGCACGGCGAGGTCCACGCCGGGGCAGCGGGCGTCCTGGAGCGCGGCGGCGCGCCGGTCGCCCGGGACAGCATCTTCCGCGTGTCGTCGATGACCAAGCCGGTCACGGCGGTGGCGGCCCTGACACTGGTCGAGGAGTGCCGCCTCCGCCTCGACGACCCGGTGGCCGAGTGGCTGCCCGAGCTGGCCGAGCCCCGGGTCCTGGCCGACCCGGCCGGCCCGGTCGACGACACGGTGCCCGCCCGCCGGCCGATCACCGTGCGCGATGTCCTCACGTTCCGCATGGGCACGGGGATGGACTTCGCCGGCCCGTGGCCGCAGACCGTCCTGACGGCGGCCGCCGAGGCGGGCCTGGGCGCCGGGCCGCCGGCTCCGGCCGAGCCCCCCGCGCCGGACGAGTGGATGCGGCGCTTCGCCGCCATCCCGCTGGCCCACCAGCCGGGCGAGCGCTGGCTGTACCACACCAGCGCGCAGGTGCTCGGCGTGCTGGTGGCCCGGGCGGCCGGCAAGCCGCTCGACGAGGTCATGGCCGAGCGCATCTTCGAGCCGCTCGGCATGGCCGACACGGGCTTCAGCGTGCCGGCGGGCTCGCTGGGCCGGTTCGGCGCCTGCCACATGCCCGACCCCGAGACGGGCGAGGTGACCGTCTACGACCCGCCGGACGGCCAGTGGGCGAGCCCGCCCGCGTTCCCCGGCGGCGGCGACGGGCTGGTGTCGACGGTCGACGACTGGTGGGCGTTCGCCTCCATGCTGCGGTCCGGCGGCTCGAGCGGCGGGCGGCGCATCCTGGCCCGGCCGACGGTCGAGGCCATGACCACCAACCAGCTCACCCCGGAGCAGCTCGCGGCGGGCGGCCCCGACCCCGCCGGCACCCAGGGTTGGGGCCTGGGGACGGGCGTCCTGTTGACCCGTACCGGCACGACCCACGCGGCGGGCTCGTACGGCTGGGAGGGCGGCCTCGGCTCGTCCTGGGCCAACGACCCGGTCGAGGACGTGACCGGCATCCTGCTCACCACGCGGACGTGGTCGTCGCCACAGCCGGCGGCGGTCACCCGCGACTTCTGGACCGCGACCTACGCGGCGCTCGGCGACTGACTTCGTTGCCGGTCGGGATTCAGCCGCGTGACCGTTCAGGCCGGACCGAGCCAGGTGCGGTCACGACGCGAATTACACCCATGTAAGCTGGCGAGCCTGCCTACCAGCTCGGGAGGGGCGTCGTCGCTCATGGATAAGCCCGGATCCACCCTCCCAGCCACGCACCGCACCGCCCACGTCTTCGTGGACGAGAGCGGAACCGCAGGCCAGAGCCCCGTGCTCGCGATTGGCGCACTCAGGTTTCAGAGCGGGCACGGACGCCTGATCACCAAGCTGCAGCAATTCCGCGACAGAGCGGACTGGCGTTCGGAGTGCCACTTCACCGACGTCAAACGGTTGAACGTTCACCGCTATCGCGAGGTCATCCGCATCATCGCTGCCTCCGACGCACGGTTCGTGTGTCTCGTCGTGGACCGACAGCAGGATGACCCGTTCGCCAAGCGAGGGGCGGTGCCGTGGAAGGTGCACGCGCAGCTCACCATCTCGGTGCTCAACCGGACGATCACCGGCGATGAGGTCGTATCCGCGACGGTTGACAACCTCACGGTTCCCAGCGACGTGAAACATGAGGGATACATCCGCTCAGCCGTCAACCGTCAGCGACGTCGGCTTGCGGTCGCGACCGTGTGCCGAATGGACTCGCGCGCATGCTGGGGCATCCAGATTGCGGACCTGTTGACGGGGGCGGTGGCGCATCAATACCGGCAGGCCCACGACCCACGGGTGAAAGCGGGAACGCCGAAGGGGGCGCTTGCGGCGTTCGTCTCCGAGCAGTTCAACCTCACGACCCTGGTCGGGGCTAGCTCGCATCGGCTCCGTGTCGTCGAACACCGCCCCAATCGCGGACCTCGACGCCGCCTTGAGGTAGTCGATGATCAGCGTTCGATCAGTTAGGGGCCCGTCACACGCTGCAACTGGGATTGCATCGGCAGTGCCTATACTGCCCACGTGGGGTGTGAGCTGTACGGCTCCTAACCCCACCAGGGCGTGAGCTGTACGGCTCTCAGTCCTGCGTGCGAGGGTGACAACCCGACAACGACTTACTCCGGAGGGGGTCCCTTGTGGGCCCCCTTCACTTGTCTCACTCGGGGCCCCTTGTCTACGGCGCCCGGGGCCATGCTCGACTCAGCGCCGGACGCAGGTGTACGTGCCGTAGGCGGACCGCCGGAAGCTGCGGTCCACGATCTCGAACCCGCAGCGGTCGAGCATGGCGTCGAGCAGCCAGGCGTAGGTGCTGAACTCGGTGCGGACGTGCTGGGCGAGCTCGCCCGCGGTCCAGCCGACCGCCGGGTCGTCGACCGCGCCGGCCAGCCACGACTCGATGTGGACGCCCGCGTCCCCGGGCGCGAAGTCGTAGACGAGGTCACGCAGCCGGAGCACGCCGCCCGGGCGGAGCAGGTCGGCGATGCGGTCGAGGGCCACGGCCTTCCAGAAGTCGGGCACCTGGTGCAGCGCGTTGCGGGTGTAGACGGCGTCGGCGGGCGGGCCCTCGTGCTCGTAGGTGAGGAAACCGGCCTCGACCACGGTGACGTTGGCGAGCCCGAGGTCGTCGACCCGGGCCCGCAGCGCCGTCACCATCGCCGGCGACACGTCCACGGCGATCACCCGCTCGCACAGCGACGCCACCGCGGCGGTGAAGGTCCCGGTGCCGGCGCCCAGGTCGACGACGACCGACCCGGAACCGACGCCGTGGCGCCGGAGGACCTCGACGTCATCCGCCGGGTCGAAGCCGGCCTTGCGGTCGTAGCCGGCCACGTAGCGCTCGTCGAGGTGCTCGTCGCCGGCGTGCGCCCGCTCGTCGAGCCACCAGCGCCACCTCCCTCGCGTCATGCGCCCGTCCTCCCGGCCGGGACCAGCGTGGCCAGTGCCTGGCCGGCGGCGAGCAGGCGACCCGGCCGGTCCCGGTCGCCGTCGAGGTGGCCCAGCAGCTCGACCCCGAGGAAGGCGGCGAGGATCAGGTCGGTGGCCTCGTCGACCGGGACGACCGCGGCGAGCGGGCCGCCGGCGACGGCGCGGCGGATGGTGCCGGCGATCAGCTCGCGCCAGGCGCCCATCGCCTGCGTGACACCCGCCCGCAGGCGGGGCTCGGCACCGGTGGCGCCGACCAGTTCGGTCATGGCGCCGATGTGGCCGGAGCGGACGTCCTCGTCGTGCAGCTCCCGCCAGGCGGCGATGATCTCGGTCGGGTCGTCGAGCGGGGCCAGCGCCTCGCGGTAGGCGGCGAAGCGGCGCTCGTTGGAGTCGACCAAGGCCGCCACCAGCAGCTCGGGCATGCCGCCGAAGTGGTAGTAGATCGACGCTTGGTTGCAGCCGGCGGCGGCCGCCACCGCCCGGGCCGTGGCGCCCGCGTAGCTGTCCCGGTCGAGGGTGGCGACGGCGGCGTCCAACAGCCGGCGGCGGGTCATGTCCGGATCGGCCCCCCGGCCGCGCTTGGACGGCATGGCGGGAGCGTAGCAGCGGTTTCAAACGCGCGTTGACAATGCGTAGGACCGGCGCCGGGCGGTTCGCGGTGGAGGTCGGGCCCCGGCTGCGGGACCGGGTGATCGCCCTGGCCGCGGGGCACCGCCGCTCCGGGACCGTGCCCGTTTCGCTGTCCGTCGAGGCCCGCCCCGGGCGGCAGCGCTGGACCCGGACGATCGACGGGCGCCGGGTCACGACGACGCTGGCGTGGCGGGACGGGACCGTCGTCGAGCGACTCGGCCCCCTGGCGCTGACGTTCGCAGCCGCGCCCACCGCCGACGGCGCGGTCCTCCGGCTGGAGCGGGCCGCCCTCGCCCGGGTCCGGCTCCCGCCGCGGTCGGTCCCCGCCGTCACCTGCACCACCGCCGTGGGCCCGGGTGGCCTCGCCGTGCGGGTCGAGGTCCGGTCGCAGCACGGCCACCGCATCCTCGCCTACGGAGGGACGCTCACATGACCACCGTCGTGCTGCTCCTGCTGGTCAACGGCGTGCTGGGCGCCGTCGACACGCTCTGGTACCACGAGCACCGGGCCGCCCTCCCCCGCCGGCCCGACCGCCACCGGGCCGAGCTGCGGCTGCACGCCGGGCGGGACGCCGTCTACGCCGTGCTGTACGGGACCATCGGCTGGGTGGCCTGGCAGGGGGCGTGGGCGGCGGTCCTGGCCGGGCTGCTGGCGGTAGAGATCGTGATCACGCTGGCCGACTTCGTGGTCGAGGACCGGACCCGCTCGCTGTCCCCCGGCGAGCGGGTCCTGCACTCGGTGATGGCGATCGTCTACGGCGCCATGCTCACCCGGCTCGTGCCCGAGATCGCCGGCTGGTCCGGCGAGCCGACGGGGCTGGTGGCGGCGCCCGGCGCCGTGCCAGCGGCGCTGGCCGTCACGGCCAGCGTCCTGGCGGCTGGCATCGCCCTGTCCGGCGTGCGGGACGCGGCAGCGGCGCTGCGTCCGGCGTTCGTTCGTGCCGGTGTCCGACACGAGCGAACGCCAGTGTGATCACAGCGACCCGAGGACCGCCCGGACCCGCTGCCGCTCGCCGGGATCGGCGCACTGGGCCGCCAGCGCCGCCAGACGCGGCCGCCACTCCGCCCGCAGGTCCGCCGCCAGCCGCGGCCCCGCCGGGGACGGGATCCGGGCCGCCGCGCCCAGCGCCGCGTCCAGCACCGCCAGCTGGTGGTCGACCTCGGTGTGGCGGGCCGTGACCAGCGGCAGGCGCTCGGCCTGGGCGGGCGGGTAGCTGGTGCCCGCGGCCAGCTCCCACGGCTCGCAGCGGAACACGCCGGCCAGCAGGGTGACGGTGCGCTCGCTCGGGACCGACAGCCCCGTCTCGATGTGGGAGAGCGCCACTCGCGACAGCGCGACACGCTCGGCCAGCTGGGCCTGCGTCCAGCCCAGCTCGGCCCGGTGCTTGGCCACCCGACGCCCGAAGGATTCCGGCTCGATGCCAAGTGGCTTAGCAGACGGCCGCGCCGCCCCCGGGTACAACCGCAGCCATGGCTCATCCCCGGCGGGCGCTCATCACCGGCATCACCGGCCAGGACGGCTCGTACCTCGCCGAGCTGCTGCTCGCCGAGGGCTACGAGGTGGTGGGGGTCGTGCGCCGCAGCTCGACGCTCAACTTCGAGCGCATCGCCCACATCCAGCACCGGATCACGCTGGTGCCGGGCGACCTGCTCGACCAGAGCTCGCTGGTGTCGGTCATCGCCGAGCACCGCCCGACCGAGGTCTACAACCTGGCCGCCCAGAGCTTCGTGATGACGAGCTTCGGTCAGCCGGTGCTGACCGGCGAGGTCACCGCGCTGGGGGCGGTACGGGTGCTGGAGGCGATCCGCCAGGTCGACCCCGACATCCGCTTCTACCAGGCCAGCTCGTCCGAGCTGTTCGGCAAGGTGGTCGAGGTTCCCCAGCGGGAGACCACCCCGTTCCACCCCCGCTCGCCCTACGGCGTGGCCAAGGCCTACGCCCACTGGATCACCGTGAACTACAGGGAGAGCTACGACCTGTTCGCCACCTCCGGGATCCTGTTCAACCACGGCTCGCCCCGACGCGGCCTGGAGTTCGTCGAGCGCAAGGTCAGCCACGGGGTGGCCCGCATCCGGCTCGGCCTCGACCGGGAGCTGCGACTCGGCAACCTCGAGTCCCGCCGCGACTGGGGCAGCGCCCCCGACTATGTCGAGGCGATGTGGCGCATGCTCCAGCTCGACGCACCGGGCGACTTCGTGGTGGCCAGCGGCGGGACCCACTCGATCCGGGAGCTGTGCGAGGTGGCGTTCTCCCACGTGGGCCTGAGCTGGGAGGACCACGTGGTGGTGGATCCCCGCTTCTACCGGCCGGCCGAGGTCGACCTGCTGATCGGGGACGCCGCCCACGCCCGGGCGACGCTCGGCTGGAAGCCCCGCACCAGCTTCGAGGAGCTGGTGCGGGGCATGGTCGACGCCGACCTGTCCGCCCTGCGCTCGGGCGGCTACTAGGCCGCCAGCAGCCGCCCGACGCGGTCGGGGTCGAAGAACTCCGGGACCGGCATGACCCCGGCGAACATGCGGACGAAGTCGTCCATCGCGTCTTGGTCGCCCGCCGACGCCGCCAGGACCGCCGCGAGCTCGGGCGGGGGCGGCTGGAGCGTGGCCAGGCCGAACGTCAGCTCGTACATCGGCAGGACCTCGGCGTCCCGGGCGGCCTGGGCGTCGGCCATGGCCTCGTCGAACAGGCGGCGGCCGGACAGGGCGTCGCCGATGGCGCCGGCCACGCGCTCGGCGTCGCGGAAGGCGTCGCTGATGCCCTGGGCCGTGGACGGGTCGATCGTGTAGCCGGCGTCCCCGACCAGCGCCCACCCGGGCCCGAAGGGCTTGCGGAAGAACCCAACGAGGTCGCCGGAGGCGTGGAACCGCGTCTCCCGGCGGCCGGCGGCGACCCGCTCGGCGAGCTCGGGCGCCAGGTCGAGGCTGCGGGCGACGTTGCCCTCGACGTCGGACCGGAAGGCGGCCGCCTCGGGCACCGGGAACGCCACCAGCGCCAGGGTCATGTCGTCGTGGGTCGGAATCAGGCCGAGCGCCCGGTCCGGGCGGATGTACAGCTCGCACCCGGCGGCGGGCAGGCCGCTCCAGTAGGCGTAGTACGCGGCCTCCTCGGGTGCCCGCTCGTTGTAGGCCGGCGCGCCCACCGCGGCCGCGACGCGCGAGTGCTTGCCGTCGGCGCCGACGACCACCCGGGCCCGCTCGCTGACGCGCCCGCCCTGGCGATCGTGGCCGACGATGCCGGCGACCCGGTCGCCGTCCCACACGAGGGCGTCGAGCGTGAAGGTCTCGCGGACCTCTGCCCCGGCCTCGGCCGCCGCCTCCACCAGAAGGTGGTCGAGGACCGTGCGGCGGGGGCCGTAGGCGGTCCCGGGCGAGCCGGTGAGCGCGAACTCTCCGAAGTCGACGCTGTACTGCGTGAACGGCCGGCAGCCGGTGGCCTCCAGGCGGTCCCGCAGCCGCCAGCGCTCGAGGGCCGCCACGCCCGGGGGGTGCACGAAGTGGGTCGAGACCGTGTCGCTCGGGAACGTGGCCCGGTCGATCAGCAGGACCCGGTGGCCCGCCCGGGCGAGGAGCATGGCGGTGGGCGACCCCGCGCAGCGGGCGCCCACGACGATGACGTCGTACTCGCTGGTCATGGGGCCACGATGCGGGAGGGGGCATCCCCGAGCATCGGGCAACTCCCCTATGCGACCTCTTATTTCTTATTTCGGCGCCGACCGGCGGGTCGCGTAGGCGGCCGCCTCGGCCCGGCTCCGCAGCCCGAGCTTGGTGAGGACGCGGCCGACGTGGTGCTCGACCGTCTTGCGGCTGATATAGAGGCGGTCGGCGATCTCGGGGTTGGACAGGCCGTGGCCGAGCAGGTCGAGGACCTCCTCCTCCCGCCGGGTCAGCGGCGCCTGCCGCCGGGGCCCGGTGCGGGCGGGCCCGCCGAGGCGGCGCAGCAGCGCGGCGGCGGCGTCGGCGTTGCGGGCCGCGTGCAGCTCCTCGAAGGCCGCCAGCGCCCCGCTCGCCTCGGCCACCGCGACCTCGGGGCGCTCGGACGCCACCGCCCGGGCCAGCTCGAGGCGGGCCTGGGCCAGGGCCAGGGGCATCTGCGCCTGGGCGAACGAGGCCAGGGCCGCCTCCAGGCACGCACGGGCGTCGGGCGATCCCTCGGCCACGCACACCTTGCCCCGGGCCAGCGCCGCCGCCGCCCGCAGGTAGTGGCCGGGCTGGCGCTCGGCGAGGGCCGCCAGCCGCTCGGCCGCCAGCCGGGCCTCGCTCACCGCACCGTCGGCCAGCTCCACGTCCACCAGCAGGGCGAGGACGGGCCCGGCGATCGCCGCCATGTCGGGCTGGGCGAGCGCGCGCTCCAGCAGGTCCCGGGCCAGCGCCAGCTCGCCCTCGGCGTAGTGGATGGCGGCTCGGGGCCGGAACGCATCGGGCCGGTCCTCCAGCCCGGACAGCAGCTCGCGGGCCTCCTCGTAGCGGCCCTGGTGGACCCGGAGGTCGGCGAGCCGGACGAGCGCGCTGCCCCGCATGCCGACGTAGCTGGCGTCGAGGAGGCGGAGGGCGTCGGTCAGCTCGGCCTCGGCCTCCTGCCAGCGGCCGGCGGCGGTGAGGAGGCCGCCGTAGTGGGCCCGGCAGAAGCCGGCCACGCCGACCAGGTGAGCGTGGCGCTCGTCCTCGATCGTGCGCAGCCACTGCTCGGCCCGCACCACGTCGTTGGCCCGCTCGCAGGCGAGGAACATGCCGCAGATGCAGGCCTCGATGACGTAGAGGTCCTCGACCTCGCCGGAGGTCACGGCGGCCAGGACCTCGTCCACCAGCACCAGGCCCTCCTGGACGCGGCCCGCCTGGCACAGCGCCAGGGCCACGTGGCCCAGGGCCTCGAACTCGAGGTCGGCGTCGCCGTGCCGGCGGGCGAGCGCCAGCGCCTCGCGGCAGATGGCCTCGTTGTGGATCGGGTCGCCGTCGGGGTCGGCGGACATGACGAGCGACCAGCCGTGCTCGGCGGAGTCGGGCCCGGCCTCGTCGAGGAACGACCGGGCCCGCCCGATCCAGCCGCTGGCGACAGCCCAGTCGCCGTGGATGTTGGCGTTCAGCCACGCCAGGATCCGCGCCACCCGGGCCGCCCCGAGCCGGTCGCCGCCCGTCCGGTAGGCCCGGTACACGCCCTCGTACCCCGCCCGCGCGCCGGCGTAGTCGAACGCGCGGTAGCGGGCCTCCGCCGCCGCTTCGAGACCGTCCGGGTCCTCCGCCACGGGCCCGATGCTGCCACTCCCGACGCTACGGCGGGACCTCGCCGAGCGCCCGGTCGATCGCGTAGGCCAGGACCTCCCGCGCGGTCTCGGCGGTGTCGAGGCCGTCGAGCACGGCCTGGGCGAGGCTCGGGACCAGGCCGGCGAGGATGGCGGCCTCCGCCCCGACCGGCCGGCCGGCCAGGTCGGCCCGGTCGAGCTGGGCGGCGATCGCGGCCTGGAGCGCGCGGGGAGTCTCCTGCGCCTCGGACCGGAACAGCGTCGGGTCGACCAGCGTGGCGGTGTGGAGGGCGACGAACAGCAGCATGATCTCGCGGCTCTCGTCGTCGGTGGGGATGAACGACCCCAGCACGGCCAGCAGGACCTCGCGCGGCGACTCGCCGCCGCCGGCCCGTCGGGCCTGGATGCGGGCCACCGCTCGCTCGGAGACCCGCCGCTGGGTGGCCAGCATCAGCTCCGCCTTGGACCCGAAGTAGTACTGGATCAGCCGCACCGACACGCCGGCCTCGGCGGCCACCTCCCGGAACGTGGCCGCGGCCAGCCCGCCCCGCACGGTGATGCGGCCCACCGCGTCGGCTATCTCGCGGCGACGCACGCCGTGGTCCACTCGCTTGGGCACAGCCGTTTATGGTACGCCTGTACCATGAAGGAACGGGCGCATTTCGGCGAGTGGGCCAGCACCGAGGCGGAGACCCGGTTCCGGGCCATGGAGGACGAGCTGTGGGACGAGTTCGGCGGCGGGCGGCCGCCGTCGCTCGACGTCCCCACCGCCTTCGGTACGACCCGCGCCTACCGCTGGGAGGGCGACGGCGAGCCGGTGCTGTTCCTGCACGGCGCCACCGGCACGTCGCTGTCGTGGGTGCCCCACGTCGCGCTGCTCCACGGCCGGGTGGCCTACGCCGTCGACACCATCGGCGACGTGGGCGGCAGCCGGCAGACCGCGCCGATCCGCGAGCCGGCGGACCTGGTCACGTGGCTCGACGAGACGCTGGGCGGGCTCGAGCTCGACCGGGTGCACGTGGCCGGCACCTCCTACGGCGGGTTCCTCGGCCTGCTCCTGGCCGCCCACCGGCCGGAGCGCGTGCGGTCACTGACACTCTTCGACCCCGGCGGGATCGTGCGCCTCCACCTGTTCCGGTTCCTGGCCTGGGGCGCGGCGTGCCTGTTCGCCTCCGCCCTCCCCGCCCGGCCGCGCCGGGCGGCGGGCCGGGCGCTGCGGATGCCGGCGCTCGACGACCGCCGCATCCTCGCCATGACGCTGTACGGCCAGCGCCACCACCGGGTGCGCCTCCTGCCCACCGACCCGCTGAGCGACGGCGACCTGCGGTCGATCGCCGCCCCCGTGCTGCTGCTGGTGGGCCGGAAGTCCGAGGTCCACGACGCGCGGGCGTGCGTCGCCCGGGCGTCGGCGCTGCTGCCCGACGTCGACGCCGAGCTGGTCCCCGGCGCCGGGCACGCCCTGACGCTGAGCCACGCGGCCCACTGCACCGAGCGGCTGGTGGGCTTCGTGGTCGAGGTGGAGGCGGGCGGTCACAGGTCGAAGCGCATCGCCCCGTAGGGCTCGGCGGTGGCCAGGGCGAACACCGTCGTCGGCGTGATCCGGTAGACGTGCCACGGCGGCGGGCCGGCGCTGGGGGCGCTGTAGGGCGCGGCGAGGGCGTCGCCCTCCACCACGGGCTCCCAACCGCCGGCGGCGAACGCGCCCGCGGCCCGGGCGAGCTCGTTCGCATCGGTGACCAGGGCGGCCGTGCCCTCGAGCACCAGGTCGAAGGGTTGGGTCGCGATGGTCACCGTGCAGCGCGGGTCCCGCTCGACGTTACGGGCCTTGCGGCTGGCCCGGCTGGCGCTGAAGTACATGTTGCCGCCGAGGAACAGCATGCCCACGGGCATGACGTGGGGCTTGCCGTCGGGGTCGATGGTGGCCAGCCACGGGGTGTAGCGGTCGGGCCCTCCCGAGCCGGGGACCTGGGTGATGTCGCTGTCGAGCACCTCTTGGACCCGTCGCCAGGAGATCGGCGGGTTGTCGTAGCCGTCGAGGTTGCGCGCGGAGGTGGGCTGTGCGTCGGTCATGGTGGTTGTGACGGTACGGCGCCGCCGGACCCATCGGCCGGCCAGTCGCCGGGCGGGACGTGGCGCAGCTTGCGGGGGTTGGCGACCGCGTCGATGCGGACGATGCGGCCGTCGTCGACCACGAACGCCAGCACGACCGGGTCGCCGTCGATCCTCCCCACGAGGCCGGGCTCGCCGTTGACCGTGCGCCGCGCCAGCGCCAGGCGCCGGGTCCGCAACGTCCCCGCCACGGTTCGCACGACACGGTCCCGCCCCGCGATCGGACGCAGCGCGGCGGTCACCACGCCGCCGCCGTCGGTGCGCAGCTCGACGCCCTCGTCCAGCAGCCGGGCCAGGCCGTCGAGGTCGCCGGACTCGCATGCGGCCTGGAACCCGGCCACGACCCGGGCCCGCTCGCCCCGGTCGGGGTCGAACCGGGGCGCCCGCTCCCGCACGTGGCGCCGGGCCCGCACGGCCAGCTGGCGGCAGGCCGCCTCGCTCCGCCCGACGATCCCGGCCACCTCGGCGAGGGGCACCGCGAACGCCTCGTGTAGGACGTACACCGCCCGCTCGGCCGGCGACAGCGTCTCCAGCACGGTCAGCATGGCCAGGCTCACCTGGTCGTCGAGCGTCGCGTGGTCGGCCGGGTCACCGGGGCCCGGGGCGTGCCACGGCGCGCCCACCACCGGCTCGGGCAGCCAGGGCCCGACGTAGGACTCGCGGCGGACGCGGGCCGAGCGCAGCCGGTCGAGCGCGGCGTGGGTGACGACGGTCGTCAGCCACGCCGCCGGCTCCCGGACGTCGTCGGGGGCCGACCGCTCCGCCCGCACCAGGGCGTCCTGCACCACGTCCTCGGCCTCGTCGAGCGAGCCGAGCAACCGGTAGGCGACGCGGACGAGGTGGTCGCGGTGGCGGTCGGCGTCCGGGATCACGCCGGGGTCAGCTCCAGGTGGATGGTGGTCCGCCCGGTGCGCCGGTGCAGCCAGGGGATCAGCCGGCGGTGCAAGAGCGGGTGGCGGTCGCCGATCAGCCGGCCGGCCCGGTCGTACTCCTGCCCCGCCGGCAGGAACCGCACCGAGACCCCCAGCGGCTCGCCCCGGACCTTGCCCCCCAGCGTGCAGGGGGCGATCTGGGCCCGGGGCTCGCGGCGGAGGCGGGTGAGCTTGCCGGACGGCGAGAAGGTCCGGACGAAGGCCCGGGGGCCGTCGACCGCGATGTGGACGGGGGTGCCGACCGGTGTCCCGTCGCGGCGGAAGGTGGTGAGCAGCACCTGGCGGGCGGTGGCGAAGCGGGCCAGGACCGCCGTGGCGTCGTAGGTGGTCGTCATGCCCTCCTGACGGGACAGCCGCCCGTCGTGTGACACGCGCCAGTATGGGCGGGTGGCCTCCCCCGCCGACAGCCGCTTCACGTTCCGGCGCCTGGCGGCCGAGGACCTGCCCCAGATGCACGCCTGGTTGAACGACCCGGGCGTCGTGACGTGGTGGGAGGGCGACGACGTGTCCTGGGACGCGGTCGTGCGGGACTACGGACCGGGCAACCCCGACCCGACCGAGCACTGGATCGCGTCGATCGGCGGGCGGGACGTCGGCTGGATCCAGTGCTGGGCCACCGCCGACGAGCCCGAGGAGACCGCCCCGTGGGCCGCCCTCGGCGTCGACGTCGGCGCGGCCGCCGGGATCGACTACCTGGTCGGCGAGCCCGGCGATCGGGGCACCGGCCTGGGCTCGGCCATGATCCGGGCGTTCGTGGCCGACGTCGTGTTCGGGCGCCATCCCCACTGGCGGCAGGTGGCGGCCGACCCGGTCGTCGCCAACACGGCCTCGTGGCGGGCGCTCGAGAAGGCGGGCTTCCGCTTCGCCGGCATCGTCGAGGGCTCGGACGGGCCGGGCCGGCTGATGGTGGCCGACCGGCCCGAAGGGGGCTGACGCCGCGCTCAGCCGCCGTCGAGGGTGTCGAGCGCGGGCAGCACGGCCAGCAGGGCGCCGGCGGCGGGGACGCCGATCCCGTCGAGCGCGTCCCACGAGGCCAGGGCCCGGACCACCACCTCGCCCCGTCCCGGTTCGGTGTGGCCCGCCGCCGGGACCACGCGGCGGCCGAGCCTGGCGGCGATCTCCGCCACGGCACCGGTGCCGGTGGCGGTGGGGTCCTCGACGGTGACCCGGTGGGGCCGGTGGGGCGGTTCGCCGTAGACGAGCACGACCGGCGCAGAGTCCGCGAGCGCCGGGCCCTCGGCCCAGTACTCGGCATCGTCGTCGGCCCCGACCTCCACCACCACCAGCGACGGTTCGGTGCTCAGCGCCGCCATCGTCACCGCCCGGGGCAGCACCGAGCTGACCTGGCACCGGACGCTGCCGTCGAGCGCGCCGCGGAACAGGCGCCGCTCCAGGGCACGCGCCTCGGCCGGGGGCAGCACGTCCTCGCCCTCGACGTGGACCACCACCACGTCCACCACCCCGCCGTCCGGCCGGGCCAGCCGGTCGACCACGGCCACGACGCCGGGCGACGGCCCGCCGCGGCGGGTGGCCAGCAGCACCCGGCGGCCCAGCGCCCCCGCGTCGCGCTCCGGCGGCGGCAGCCTGGCTGCGTAGCGCCTGGCGACGAGCGTCGACACCGTGATGCTGACGAGGATCAGCACCAGCACCGCGTTGACCACCGTCGTGCCGAACAGGCCGATGTCGAAGCCGACCAGCGTGGCCGCCAGCGTGGCGGCGGCCTGGGGGCTGGTGAGCGCGAACGCGGCGCCGGCCTCGGGTGGGGTGAAGCCGAGCAGCGGGCGGGCGATCAGCACGGCGATCGCCTTGCCGCCCATGCAGGCCGCCACGATCAGACCGGCGATCCGCAGGGTCTCGGCGCTGAACATCACGGACGGGTCGAGCAGCAGGCCGACCGACACGAGGAACACCGGGATGAACACCGCCGAGCCGAAGAACTCGATGCGGTCCATCGACGGGCCCTCGTTGGGCACCAGCCGGTTGAGGGCGAGGCCGGCGACGAACGCGCCGACGATGCCCTCGATCCCGAACACCTCGGCCAGCACGGCCAGGGCCAGGAACGACACGACGGCGACCATGTAGCGGGCCGCCCGGTCGCCGCCCCAGGCCCGCAGGGCGTACAGGGCCAGGCGAGGCAGCGCCCACAGGCCGGCGACGCCGAGGACGACGAGGCCGAGCAGGATCTCGCCCAGCACGACCGCGGTCGACCCCGAGCCGGTCTCCGAGCCCGACACGCCGGCCAGCACGACCAGTGCCAGGGTGTCGGTCAGCACAGTGGCCCCCACCGCGGTGGCCACGCCCCGGTCGGCGGCCCGCCCGGCCTCCCGGAAGATGGGGTACGTGATCAGCGTGTGCGAGGCCAGCAGCGAGCCGAGGAGCAGCGACGCCGGCAGCTCCCAGCCGAGAGCGCTGCCCACCGCCAGCCCGCCCGCGAACGGCAGGGTGAACGTGATCAGGGCGAAGACGAACGCGGTCCGCCGGTTGGCCGCCAGCACGCCGAGGTCGAGCTCCAGGCCGGCCACGAACATCAGGTAGAGCAGGCCGAGCTGGCCGAGCTGGGGGACCGTCTGGTTGCCGGAGCCGATGGCGCCGAGCCCGTGGGGACCGATGACGAACCCGCCGATCAGCAACCCGACGATGCCGGGGATCCCGAGGCGCTCGACCACGACGGGGCCCAGCAGCACCACGGCGAACACGACCACGAACTCGACGGCGGGGCCGGACGGGGCCTCCAGGGCGAACAGGACGGGCACGGTCGGTCGCCTCGCGGTCCCCGGTCAGTCGTTCACCCGGATCAGGGGCACGTCGTCGGCGCTGCCGCCCAGCCAGCGGTCGACCAGGTCGTCGATCGTGCCGTCGGCCTTGAACGCCCGGACCGCCGAGTCCACGGCCTCGCGGTTGTCGCTGCCCTCCGGCAGGACGACCGCCAGGCCCTCGTCCCCGGTCAGCTGGCCCGCCACCTCGAACCCGAGGTCGGGCTCCTCGGCCAGCCCCTGGGCCACGGCCAGGTCGAGCAGCAGGGCGTCGGCGTCGCCGTCGGACACCTGATCGAGCGCGGCCGGCCGGTCGTCGACCTCGACCGGGTCGCGCTCGGGCCGGATGCGGTCCTCGACGACGCCGGTCAGCGTGGTCGAGCGGACCACGACCCAGCGCAGCTCCCGCAGGTCCTCGGCGTCCCGGGCGCCGGCTCCCTCGCCGTAGCGGGCGACCAGCACGCCGGGCGGCGTGCTCAGGTAGGGCGTGGTGAAGTCGACGTCGCGCTCGCGCTCCCGGGTCGGCGTCATCTGGGTGAGCGCGATGTCGGCACCCCCGAGGTCGCCGCCGGCGATGTCCGGGAACGGGACGACGACCACCGCCACGTCGTCGAGCCCGAACCGGTCGGCCAGCGCCCGGGCCAGCCCGGCCTCGAGTCCCCGGGTCGGCGGGCTGCCGTCGCCGCCGTCCCAGAAGCCGGGCGCCGGCACGACGGCGGTGGCGACGGTCAACGCCCCGTGGTGCGCGGGCGTGAACGGCTCGCCGGCGGCGTCGCCCTCGTCCCCGCACCCGGCGACCGCCGCGGCCAGCCCGAGGGAGCAGAGGACGGCGACGACCGTACGTATGACGGGATCGTAGAACGCGCCGTGGCTCTAGGCTCGGACCGTGGGTGAGCACCCGGTGTTCGCGGACGGGACCTCGGCGGCGGCCGTGGCGCATTTCCGTCGGGCCGGCTGGGTCCACGTCCGACCGGCGGGGGCGGGCGCACTGGCCGGGCGGCTCCAGGTCTGGGCGGACGAGGTCGCCGGCTGGCCGGACGGCGGCGGTTGGCTCCAGTACCGCGAGCTGACCGACCACGGGCCCGCACTGTGCCGGACCGAGAACATCGTCCCCCACCACACCGGGCTGCGGGACCTGCTCACCGGGGACGCCATGGCGGGTATGGCCGCCGCCCTGCTGGGCGAGGTGGCCGTGCTCTACAAGGACAAGCTCAACCACAAGCTGCCCGGCGGCGCCGGCTACGCGCCCCATCAGGACGCCCCCGCCTACCGGTTCGTCGACGTCCACGTGTCGTGCATGGTGGCCATCGACGACGCCACCGCGGCCAACGGCTGCCTGGAGGTGGTGTCCGACGCCCACGACCGGCTCTGGCCGACCGACGACGACGGCTGCCTGCGGGAGGACGTCGCGGCCGCGCTCGCCTGGGAGCCGGTGCCGCTGCGGGCCGGGGACACGCTGTGGTTCCACTCCCGCACGCCGCACCGCAGCGGGCCCAACACCTCGCCCCACCCCCGCCGGGCCCTCTACCCGACGTACAACGCGGCGGCCGAGGGCGACCTGCGGGCCGACTACTACCGCCAGAAGGCGGCCGAGCTGGCCGCCGCGGGCGACGGCGACCGGGTCCCCGTCTCGCTGATCGGCGACTTCCAGGGGCGGCCGGTCCGGTGATCACCGTCCACGACGTCCTCGACCTCTACGCCCGGTGGGGCGGCGACCGCTACGACGAGGAGGTCGCCCAGCTGGCCCACGCCCTGCAGACCGCGGCGCTGGCCGGGGCCGCGGGCAGCGACGGCACGCTGATCGCGGCGGCGCTGCTCCACGACGTCGGGCACCTGCTCGACCTGGCGGGCGGGCCCGCGGGGGCGCACGAGGAGACCGGGCCGGCCTACCTGGCCGAGCTGTTCCCGCCGGCGGTGACCGGCCCGATCGCCCTGCACGTGGAGGCCAAGCGCTACCTGTGCGCGGTGGAGCCCGCGTACCGCGACGGGCTGTCGCCCGGCTCGGTCCGGAGCCTCGGCCGCCAGGGCGGCCCGCTGGGCCGCGACGCCGCCGCGGCGTTCAGCCACCGGCCCGGGGCCGAGGCGGCCGTGGCGCTGCGACGCTGGGACGACGCCGGCAAGGTGGTCGGGCTCAGGGTCCCGCCGCTCGACGCCTACGAGCCGCTACTGCGGTCGCTCGCATGCTGAGGGTCGTCACGCTCAACATCTGGAACCTGTCCGGGGACTGGCGCTCCCGGCGGGGCGCGATCGTGGCGCTTCTGCGGCGGTGCAAGCCGGACGTGGTGTGCCTCCAGGAGGTGATCGCGAGCGCCCGGGGCAACCAGGCCGAGTGGCTGGCGGCCGAGCTGGGCGGCTGGTCCGTCGCCTACGCCGGCTCGCCCCCGGCCGCGGCGACCGGGCAGTTCGGCAACGCCGTGCTCAGCCGCCGACCGATCGAGGCGTCGGCCCACGCCGAGCTGCCCTACGTCCCGGACGAGCACGAGCTCCCGCGGCTGGCTGTCCACGCCCGCACCGGCGGCGTCGACGTGTTCTCGACCCACCTGGCCTGGCAGCTCCACGACTCCTCGCTGCGTGAGCGGCAGGTGCGAGCGCTGGTCGACTTCGTGTCCGAGCGCAGCGACCCCGCCGCGCGGGTCGGCCCGGTGGTGGCGGGCGACCTCAACGCCGAGCCGGACTCGACCGTGGTCCGCTACCTGTGCGGGCTGGCGTCACTGGACGGGCGCAGCACCTACTTCCAGGACGCCTGGCGGCTGGCCGGCGACGGCGGGCCCGGGTTCACGTGGTCGAACGCCAACCCCCACGCCGCCAAGGACGGCGAGGCCGACAAGCGCATCGACTACGTGCTCAGCGGGTTCCACGGCCCCGCCCTCGGCGGCCGGCCGGTCGAGTGCCGGGTGGTGGGCGACGCCCCGGTCGACGGCGTCTGGCCGTCTGACCACCACGGCGTGCTCGCCGTGCTGCAGACCTAGCCGAGCGACGCAGCGATCCGGTCGGCACGCTGCTCCCCGAGCACCGGCCCGCGCTCCTCCACGACGACCGACGGCCTAGGATCTGTCTCGGCCGGGGTGGCCGGCGACCCCACGAGCGGGCGCCGGGTCGGCGACCAGCCCGGGAGCGACAGTCGATGGCGACCACCGGCCTCGAGCGGCGGACGTTCTACGAGATGCAGCGCCGGCACCGGCGCTCGGGCTGGCGTTTCACCGCCCTGTCCGCGCTGGCCGTGCTGTGCCTCGGAGTGCCGCTGAGCGTCGTCGTCTCCCCGTTCGTCCTCGCCACCGGGCTGATCGCCAACGACCTGGCCAACCTCGTCGTCCCGACCCCCGACCTGGTGGGCGGGATGGGCGGGTGGTTCGACGAGGGCACCGTCGACGACCCCGCGACGCCGGAGGACGAGGGCGACATCGAGATCGAGCCGGCCGCCGTCGGCTGGATCACCCTCGGACTGATCGTGCCGGGCATGCTCGGGATGCTGGCGCTGTGGCTGGCCGTGCGCCGGATGTTCCTGCGGGCGGGGGCCGGTGCCGTCGAGGTGGCGGCCGGAGCCCGGCCGCCCCGCCCCGGCGACGTCGAGGAGCGCCAGCTGGTCAACCTCGTCGAGGAGATGGCGCTGGCCGCCGGCGTGCCGCCGCCGCGGGTGCGGGTGGTCGACTCCCCCGCCGCCAACGCCACGGTGGTCGGGTCCTCGATCCACGACGCCGCTCTGATCGTCCCCCGCGGCCTGCTCGCCGAGCTGGGCCGGGGCCCGACGGGCGGCGTCGTCGCCGACATGCTGGCGGTCGTCGTCAACGGCGACCTGCGGGCCGCGCTGGCGATCGCGTCGGTGTTCCAGACCTTCGACGTGGTCGCGGCGCTGCTGGCCGCGCCGCTCAGCCGCCGGACCCGGCGGGCCCTGTGGGGCATGGCCCGGCTGTCGCTGCGGCGGCGGCACGGGGAGGCGGACGCCGTCGAGGCCCGCTTCGTCGACGAGGAGCTGACCTACGTGGGCCAGCTGGGCGGGCTCGACGACCAGCCCGCCAGCGGCACCCTGGCCACCCTGGCCACGTTCCCGTTCATGGTGGCCAACGTGGCCTTCACGCTGGTCAGGATGATCTTCGGCGGCTTCGTCGTCGCGCCTGTCATGGCGGCGCTCTGGCGGCGGCGCCGCCTGCTGGCCGACGCAACCGCCGTCGAGCTGACCCGCGACCCCGACAGCATCGCCCGGGCGCTGGACCACCTGCGTCGCCGGGGGGCGGTGCCGCCGCCGGGCCCGTGGACCCACCTGTGCGCCGTCGGCCCGGAGGTGGGCCGGGAGCGGACGATGGACGAGTTCGCCCGCAAGCGGGACGAGATCTGGACCAGCGAGCGCCGCCCCGGCGAGTCGCGGCGGGCGGCGGCGCTGCGGCGGATGCGGGAGGCCACCGCAGCGTCGAGCGAGGTCCAGCGGGAGATGCGGGGCGAGGACGCGTCCCTCGACGAGAGGGAGCGCCAGCGGCGCGAGGCCGGCCAGGAGCTGGCGACGTTCCTCCCCCCGCTGGGCAAGCGGCTCGACCGGCTGCAGGAGATGGGCGCCCACCTGCCCGACGACCCGGCCGCGGCGTGGACACCCATCCGCCCGTCTTTCTGGTACCGCATGTTGGGCTGGGTGATCGTCGTGCCGCTGCTCGGGATCATGGCCGTGCTGATGCTGGCGCTGTTCGGCTGCCTGCTGGCGTTCGTCTACCTGGCCCTGCTGTTCGAGGCGATGCTGCTGGCCCCGGTGGTGCTGGTCGTCCACGCCCTCGTGCGCTGACGGGGCGGCACTCGGCCGGCTCAGCCGGCCAGCTCTGCCCGCCGGCGGCGCAGGTGGTCGGCCTGGGGCTCGCTGAGCGGCAGGGCGAGCGCCCGGTCGTAGGCGTCACCGGCCTCGCCCGGACGGCCGAGGCGGCGCAGCAGCTCGGCGCGGGTGGCGTGCCACCACGGGTAGGCGCCCAGGCCGCCGATGGCGTCGACGAGTGCCAGGCCCTCGTCCGGCCCGTCGCGCTCGGCCACCGCCACCGCCCGGTTCAGGCGAACGACCGGCGTGTCCTGCACGGTGAGCAGCAGGTCGTACCACGACACGACCGCGTTCCAGTCGGTGTCGGCCCAGGTCGGGGCGAGGGCATGGCAGGCAGCGATGGCGGCCTGGGTGGCGTAGGGGTCGGGCCGGCCGGGCGCCCGCCGCAGCGCGGCGCCGGCCAGGGTCACACCCTCGGCGATGGCGTCGCGATCCCACCGGGAGCGGTCCTGGTCGGCCAGCAGGACCGGCCGGCCGCCAGCGCCGCTGCGGGCGTCGCGCCGCGCGTCCTGGAGCAGCAGCAGCGCCAGCAGGCCGAGCGCGGTGGGGTCGTCGGGCATGACCTCGGCCAGCAGCCGGGCCAGGCGGATCGCCTCGCCGGTGAGCGAGGCCCGGACCACGTCGTCGCCGGTACCGGCCGCGTAGCCCTCGTTGAAGATCAGGTAGATCGTGGCCGCGACCGCGGCCACCCGCCCCGGCAGCTCGGCGGCCGGCGGGACCCGGTAGGGGATGCGGGCCTGGGCGATCTTCTGCTTGGCCCGGGTCAGGCGCTTGGCCATCGTCGCCTCCGGCACGAGCAGCGCCCGGGCCACTTCGGGCGTCGTGAGCCCGCCGAGGTTGCGCAGCGCCAGCGCCACCTGGGCCTCGACCGCGAGCGCCGGGTGGCAGCACGTGAAGATCAGCCGCAGCAGGTCGTCCCGGACGACGTCGTCAGGATCGGGGCCGAGGTCCGGCGCGGGGCCCGGGTCCGGCGGCGGGCCGCTCACCGCCGCGGCCTCCTTGCCGGCCCGGCGCCCCTCGCGCCGCATGATGTCGATGGCCCGGCGCTTGGCCGCCACCACCAGCCAGGCGCGGGGGTTGTCGGGGACGCCGTCGCGGGACCAGGTCTCCAGCGCCCGGACGGTGGCGTCCTGGGTGGCGTCCTCGGCCAGGTCGATGCTGCCGGTGACGCGGACCAGGCTGGCCAGCACGCGGGCGCGCTCGTCCCTGACCAGCCGGGCCACGGCGTCACCGGTCGGCACCACGGCATCTACAGGTCGCGGACGGGACGGACCTCGACGGCGCCGAACCAGGTCGTGGGGATCTTGGACGCCACCGCGATGGCCTCGTCCAGGTCGGCGCACTCGAGGATGTGGATGCCCGTGAGGGCCTCCTTGGTCTCGGCGAACGGGCCGTCGCTCGTGAGGACGTCGCCGCCCGGGCCGTCGGGGACCCGCACCGTGGTGGCCGACGCGGACGGATACAGCGCGTGGCTGCCGCGGACGACGTCGGCGGCCGCCTGCTCGAACTCGCCGTACGCCTTCATGGCGTCGTCGAACATGTCGGGGGCGGTCCAGTCGATCTCCTCGCAGTAGTGCAGCGCAACGTAGGTGGGCATGGCTCCTCCTCGGGATGCGGGCCGGCGCCTCTCGCCGACTCCACCCTAAGGACGAACCGGATCGGCCGAGATGGACAGGTCCGGCCGCGGGTCAGGCCCGAGCCCGCTCGACCCACCGCCGGGCGGCGGCGCCGTCGAACGGCGGCCGGTCCCGCACCACCAGGTCGTAGGCCTCGGCGGTGGCGGCCTCCGCGGCGGCCACGATGTCGGGCGGGTAGCCGTAGCGGACCTGGTGGACCTCGAACTCGTCGCGGTCGACGACCTCCACGCGACCGTCGTGCCACCGGATCACGTCCAGGTCGAGGTCGACGGTCACGATCCGGTCGCCGTCCCGCTCGGCGGGCATGTTGATGTTGACGTACAGCGCGATCTCGGGGTGGCCGAGCCACCAGTTCGGCTGCCACCACGCCCCCGGCACCACCAGGATCAGCGCGTCCTGCTCGGTGACGAAATGGCCGCCAGCACCACGGTGGACGAGGCGCCCGGCTGTGCCCCACAGCCAGGTCCCGTGGTCGTCGTCGCCCAACACCTGCAGCTCTCCCCGGTAGTGCGGGTGTCCGCCCCACTTCTCGATCGCCAGCTCCACCCCGCGACTCTGCCACCCGGGGCATGGGCCACCATGGCGGGATGACGGCACATCGTGCGGTGAGCGAGAGCCCGCTGTTCGTCGTCGTGTCCGGTCCGCCGGCCAGCGGGAAGTCGACGCTGGCCCCGCCCCTGGCCGCGACGATGGGGCTGCCGCTGGTCGCCAAGGACACGATCAAGGACGCCCTGATGACCGTGCTGCCCGTCCCCGACGTGGCCACGTCCCGGGTGCTGGGTCGGGCGTCGGTGGTGGCGATGCTGGCGGTGGCGGCCGAGTCGCCGGTGGGCGCCGTGATCGAGAGCAACCTCCACCGGTCGCGGGCGGCCGCCGAGGTCGCGGCGCTGCCCGGGCGGGTCGTCGAGGTGTTCTGCGTCTGCGACCCCGAGGTCGGGGCCGCCCGCTACCGGGCCCGGGCGGGGTCCCGGCAGGCCGGCCACTTCGATCACGAGCGGGACCCCGCCGAGCTGCGGAACGACGAAGTTGCCCGGCCGGTCGACGGCGGATGGCCGGTCCTGCGGGTCGACACCAACGGCCCGTTCGACCCGGCGTCGGTCTCAGCTCTGGCCCGGGCGGTCCTCGACGCCGCCGGCGGTCGCTGACAGGACCAGGGTCATGCAGGTGCTGTGGGGGTTGGCGGCGTAATCCGCGAACGGCGCGCACGGCACGAACCCCGCCGCGGCGTACATCGCCCGGGCGGGGGCGAAGGCGTCGTAGGTCCCGGTCTCGAGGCTCACCCGCCAGTGGCCCCGGGCGGCGGCGGTGGTCACGAGGTGATCGACCATCGCCCGCCCCACGCCCCGGCCGCGGGCGGCGGCGGCAGTGTGCATGGACTTGATCTCGGCGTGCCCGTCGTCGAGCCGCTTGAGCGCCCCGACGGCGAGCAGCCGGCCGTCCCGCCGGGCGGAGAAGAACGTGACCGCCGGGTCCAGCAGCCCGTCGAGGTCGAGGGCGTGCACGTGCCCCTCGGGTGTGACCTCCCGGGCGAACGCCAGGTGGGCGGCGAGCAGCGCCCGCACGTCCCCGGCCCGGGGGTCGTCGGGCGCGATGTCCAGGTCCATCCGCAAGATCTACCGGCCCGGGACGCCGATGCGGCGGCCGGGTCCACGCCCGGTCGTTCCGGGCCCGGGGCGGGTGCCGACGGAGTTCCTGGCCGGGATCGAAGCCCAGGACCCGTCACCGAGCGGCTGCGGGACCGTGGCTGGCCGGCGGCCGTGCTGTGGACCGCCGAGGCCAACACCCCGCACGCGGGCTGTACGAGGCCTGCGGCTGGGCGCCCGCCGGCGCGACCCGCCCGGACGACCGGACGGGCGAGCCCTCCCTGCGCGGCCGCCGGGACCTGTGAGCCGGCCTCAGGCCTCGTCGGCGGTGCCGGGGCCGAACAGCGGGCCCAGGTCGCGGCGGCCGGCGACGCCGAGCTTGGCATAGACCCGGTAGAGGTGGGTCTCGACCGTCCGGCGGGAGACCAACAGCCGGGCCGCGATCTCGACGTCGGTGAGGCCGCGGGCGGCGAAGCCGGCGACCTCGCGCTCTCGGGTCGTGAGGCCGTCGCCTCCGGGCGTGCGCAGCAGCTCGGTCGTCGCGCCGTCGCACCGCTCGACCAGCTGGCGGGCCCGGGTGCGCAGCCACGTGGCGGCGGTCGCCCGGCCCTTGTCGGCCGCGGCGGTGGCCGCCGCGGCCGACAGCTCGGCGGCGTGCAGGTGGCAGCCCAGCTCCTCCAGCCGGATGCCGACCGCCTCGAGCCGCTCGCCGTCCCGGTCGGCCAGCGCCGCCACCGCCTCGACCAGGGCGGGCAGCAGTTCGCCCTCGACCTCCGGCAGCCCCTCCAGCAGCTCGGCTGCGGCCGGCGCCGCGCCGTGGCGGGCCGCCTCGTACAGGGCGAAGATCGCGTACGACACGTGGCCCACCTCGACGCCCCGGCGGGCGGCGCCGAGGGCCAGCGCCCGGGCGTAGGACGTGTCGCCCGCCGCGGCCTCGACCGCCGAGGACAGGAAGTCGTGCTCGACCGCATACATGGCGCCGGCCGGCAGCGAGCTCGGCATGTCCGACCGGCCGGTGAGCGCCCGGCAGTAGCGGACGTGGTCGACGGCGCTCGCCCGGGTCATGGCGTCGCCCTCCAGCGCCATGACCGCCTCCAGGAAGTGCTGCTCGGCCCGGGCCAGCGCGCCCCGCCACAGCGCGATCTGGCCGAGCCGCAGCGCGTAGACGCCACGCAGCAGGCCCGCGCCCTGGCGGGTCGCCCGCTCGTACATGCGACGCGCCACCTCGTCGGCACCGTCGAGGTCGCCGACGTAGCGGTGGCCGGTCGGCACCGCGGTCTCCAGCTGGCCGACCATGTACTCGTTGAACGCCGGGTGGTCCGCCACCCGGGGGACGACCGACGCCGCCCGGTCCAGGGCGCTGACCGGCCGGCCGACCAGGTTCAGCGCCGGGATCAGCACCAGCTCGGCGCCCAGCCGGTCCTGCTCGGCGGACCGGAGGTCGTCGAGCACGTCCTCGGCCGCCCGCCGGGCCCGGTGGATCTCGCCGGCCAGCAGCCACATCAGCGGAATCTGGCCGGCGACGAAGCCCCACTGGCCGTCGTCGACCTCGCCGAGTAGGGCCTCCAGCCGCTCGGCCGCGTCGCGCGACCGGTTGAGCCCGAACGCGAGGATCAGCGCGAGGTCGACCTCCCGGCGGGCATGGTCGCGGGGCGAGCCCGACGGCAGGCCCGCCAGCAACGCGGCAGCGTCGTCGGGGCGGCCGGAGAACGTCATGACCTCGGCCATCGTCATCGTGGCGGCCGGGCTGCCGCCCTCGGCCTCCAGCGCCCGGCGGGCCAGCGACTCGGCCAGCGCGGTGTCGACGAGCACGTAGCGCCGCGCGGTGGCCAGCAGCTCGGCCGCGGACACCTCCATCCCCGCGTCGATGCGCCAGCGCACGACCCGGTCGCCGACGTCCAGCGGCAGCGGCTGCGCGGCCACGGCGTCGACGAGCTCGCGCAGCAGGCGACGCTTGCGGATCGGCCCCAGCGCGTCCAGCAGGACGTCGGCCAGCAGCGGGTGGCTCAACCGGGTGTCGGCCTGGGCCGAGTCGTCGAGCGCCAGCAGGCCCCGGTCCTCCAGGCGCTCCAGTGCCTCGACACCGACCATGTCCACCAGCAGGCCGAAGGGCAGCGGCTCGGCCAGCGCGAGCAGGTCGAGCGCGGTCCGCTCGCCGGCCCGGACGCCCTGGAGCCGGCCGGCGATCAGCTCCCGCAGCCGGGGCGGGGCGGTGAACGGCGCCACCAGCGTCCACATGCCGCCCCGGGTGGCGAGGGCGCCGCTCTCGACCGCGGCGGCCAGCAGCTCGCGGGCGAACAGGGCGTTGCCCAGCGTGCGGGTCCACATCAGGTGGAGGAACTGGCCGTCGACCGGCCCGCCCAGCGCCTCGCCGACCAGGTGGTCGAGCGCGGCCCGGCTGAGCGGCTCGAGGTCGATGCGCTCGCACAGGCCGTCCTTCCACAGCCCCACGATGGCGTCGGGGATCTCCTCGCCCCGCCGCACGGTGGCCAGCACCCGCAAGGCGTCCTGGGTCACCAGCTGGTGGGCGAGCGCCGCCGAGGCCTCGTCGAGGGCGTGGGCGTCGTCGATGGCCAGCACGGCGGGCTCGCGTGCCAGGATCGCCTCCCGGGCCCGGGCCAGCGAGGCGGCGGCGGCGTCGATCGCGAGCAGCGGCGCGAAGGCCCCGAGGGGCACGACGCCGGACGACCGCGTGGCCCGGACCTGGAGCACGCGCTGGCCGTCCGCGGCGCAGCGCTCGACCGCCTCGGCCAGGAGCCGGGTCTTGCCGACGCCGGCCTCGCCGGCGAGCACGACGCCATGCCGGGTGGCCAGGGCGCGCGTCACGTGGTCGAGCTCCGCCTCGCGCCCGACGAACGGCCATCCGGCTTGCACTGCATCCTCCTCCCCACACGCCGCGCCCGCCGCAATGCTACGTAGTGGACGGCCCCCGCGTACGTAGTCGCGCTACGGATGACCGGGCCCGGCGGGCGTGCGAGATTGGCGGTCCAGGCGGCACGCCTCTCCCCCCTCGGACGCTCAGGTGGCGGAGACGGACGGACGCGGTGGGACCCCCCGGGCTCACCGCGTCCGCCCGTCGTCACCGAGAACCGGGGACCGGCGGCCCGCCGGGCGGCGCGGCGGGCGGCCGCGCCGCCCGGGCAGTCTCAGAGGTCCCGGGACCAGGTCTGGCCGACGAGGTCGGCGCCGAAGCTGTGGTGCGGCTCCTCGTCCACGAGCCGGAAGCCGGCGGCCTCGTAGATCTTGCGGGCCGAGACCAGCACGTCGTTGGTCCACAGCGCGATCGACCGGTAGCCGGCGAGGCGGGCGAAGCGTAGGCACTCGTCGACCAGCCGGGCGCCGATGCCGAGGCCGCGGGCGGACGGCTCGACCAGCAGGAGCCGCAGCTGGGCGGTGGTGCCGTCGCGGGCGACGCAGAACACGCAGCCGGCGGGCTCGCCGTCGACCTCCGCGATCCAGGCCGCCTCCCGGGCCGGGTCGTGACCGGCGGCGAACTCCCCGACGATGCGCGCCACCAGGCCTTCGAACGTGGCGTCCCAGCCGTACTCGGCGGCGTAGAGGGCGCCGTGGCGGGCGACCACCCACCCGAGGTCGCCGGGCCCCGGCGGCCGCAGGATCACGGCCCGCACGGGCCGGCCGGCCGCGTCGGCCCGGCCGAGGGCGGCCCGGATGGTGTCCATGGCGGCCACCACCTCGCGCTGGGCGGCGTCGTCCAGCGCGGACAGCAGGCCGGCGACCTGCTCGGTCGATCGGGCGTCGAGTGTGGCGAACACCTCACGTCCTTGCGCCGAGAGGGCGAGGACCTGGCGGCGGCCGTCGCGGTCGTCCCGCCGGCGGGTCACGAGCCCGTCGGACTCCAGCCGGGCGGTGATCCGGCTCAGGTAGCCGGCATCGAGCCGTAGCTCCCGGCGCAGGTCGGCCACCGGCGTGGCGGCCCGCTGGGCCAGCTCGAAGATCACCCGGGCCTCCGCTACCGAGTAGGCCGTGTGCAGCAGACCCTCACCGAGGACCTCCAGCTGGGACGTGTAGAAGCGGGTGAACGCCCGCATGGCCTCGACGCGGCCGGCTTCGACGATCGACATGGTTGCCTCCGTCAACAAACTATCTGACGACGACAACTAACCGGGCGCGGTGGCGTCCCGGAGTGCGTGGTAGGTCCCGCGCAGGGCCGCCCGGGTGCCGCCGTCGACGGCAGCGCCGGGCTCGACGACCGCGCCGGGCGAGGGGCGCCAGGCGGCGGCGACCTCGGCCGGGTCCGCGCCTGCCAGCACGGCGGCCGCCTGGACCGCGGCGCCCCGGGCCACCGTCTCGGCGCCCGTGTGGACCTCGACCGGGCGGCCGCTGAGGTCGGCCAGCACCTGCTGGAGGGCCAGCGACCGGGCCCCGCCGCCGGTCAGGACCAGCCGCCCCGCCGGCGCCAGCCCCAGGGCCACCATCGCGTCGAGCCCGTCGAGCAGCCCGTGGGCCACGCCCTCGACGGCGGCGCGGGCCAGGTCGGCCGGCTCGTGCAGCGTCCGCAGTCCGGCCAGCGTCCCGGTGGCGTCGGGGCGGTTGGGCGTCCGCTCGCCGTCGAGGTACGGCAGCAGCGTCAGGCCCCGGGCCCCCGGCGGCGCGGCCAGCGCCAGGCCGTCGAGCCCGTCGTGGTCGGCGCCGACCAGCCGGGCCACCGTGTCGAGGACCCGGGCGGCGTTCAGCGTGCACACCAGCGGCAGGAACCGCCCGGTGGCGTCGGCGAAGCCGGCGACGATCCCGTCGGGATCTGCGACGGGAACCTCGCTGACCGTGAACACCGTCCCTGAGGTCCCCACGGACACCGCCACGTCGCCCGGCGCCAGCCCCAGCCCGAGGGCGGCGGCCATGTTGTCGCCGGTGCCCGGGCCGACCAGCGCGGGCCCGAACAGGTCGGCGGCCTCGCCCCGGACCCGGCCGGCCGGCTCGGCGGGTCCCCGTATCTCGGGCAGGGCGGCCGTCCAGTCGCGGTCGCCGTCGAGCAGCGCCAGCAGGTCGGGGCGCCAGGCGTCGGCGTCCGGCGACCAGTAGCCGGTGCCCGACGCGTCGCCCCGGTCGGTGACGGCCTCGCCGGCGAGCCGCAGGTTCAACCAGTCGTGCGGCAGCAGGACCCGGGCGAGCCGCGCCCAGGACGCCGGCTCGCACCGCCGCAGCCAGGCCAGCTTCGTGACGGTGTAGGAGGCGACCGGAACGAGCCCGGTGGCCTCGCTCCAGGCCCCGGCCCCCAGCCGCTCGACCAGCGCGGCAGCGTCGGGCGCCGACTCGGTGTCGTTCCACAGCTTCGCCGGACGGACGACCTCGCCTGCAGCGTCCAGCACCACCATCCCGTGCTGCTGGCCGGCGACCGCCACCGCGTCCACCGGCCCCACGCCCAGCTCCGCGGCCGAGCGCACCAGCGCGTCCCACCACGCCGCCGGGTCCTGCTCGCTGCGCGGCGGGGTCGTGGGCGGGTGCGGGGCGCGCGCGCCGGCCACCAGCTCGCCCGTGCTCGCATCCCGGGCCTCGAGCTTCGTCGCCTGGGTCGAGGAGTCGACGCCGACGACCAGCGCCACCATCACGCTCACCTCTCGCCGTCTGGCGCGCCAAACTAGCTGCGGCACGCCCCCTGGCGGCCGAGGAGGTGGCGGTGACGGAGACGGGTGTCGAGCGACGGCGGCTGCCAGGTGACGGCGCGCCCTGCCTCGACGCACGGCGCATCACCAAGCGCTTCGGCCGCCTGACCGTGCTGCGCGACGTGAGCCTGCGCGTGAGCCCGGGCGAGGTGGTCGCGCTGGTCGGGGAGAACGGCGCGGGCAAGTCCACGCTGGTCGCCTGCCTGGCCCGCATCCTCGAGCTCGACGAGGGCGACGTCCGCCTCGACGGCGCTCCACTGCCCTCGACCCCCGACCAGGTGCGCCGGGCCGGGGTCGAGGTGCTGTGGCAGGACCACGGCCTGTGCGACGACCTCGACGTCGTGGCCAACGTCTACCTCGGCCGCGAGCCGGGACGCTGGATGATCGCGGAGAGCGACATGCGGGAGGGCACCGCCGCCGTCCTCCGCCGGGTCGGTGCCGTCGACCTGCCCCTCGACCGGCCGGTGCGGGGCCTGTCCCGCGGCCAGCGCCAGCTGGTCGCACTGGCCCGGGCGCTGTGGAGCGAGCCCCGGCTGCTGCTGCTCGACGAGCCCACCGCGTCGCTGGGCGTGGTGGAGACCCGCCACGTCCAGGAGACCATCCGCCGGCGCCGGGACGGCGGCGCGGGCGTCCTGCTGGTGACCCACGACCTGGACCAGGTCTTCGAGCTGGCCGACCGGGTGGTCGTCCTGCGCGACGGCCGGGTGGTGGCGGACGTGGCGCCGCTGGAGGTCCACCGCGACGACATCGTGGCGCTGATCTCGGGCATCGAGATGGACTCGATGGCCCGGCGCCAGCTCCAGCGCCTGCGCAGCCTGGTGGACCAGCTGTCCGACGTGGAGCCGGCGGCGTCTCTGCCGCTGATCGTGTCTGCGATGGCCGCCGCGCTCGACCAGGAGATGCTGTGCGTGCACCTGCTGGAGCCGCTCGCCGACCCCGGGGCCGGCACCGTCCTGCGGCGGACCGCGGCGGTCGGCCTCCCGGCCCCGCTGCTGGAGGTGAACGAGCGGCTGGAGCCGGGGCGGGCAGGCGGCTGCGCCGGCCAGGCCGCCGCCCGGGCGGTGGCCGTGGTGCACGAGGACCTGGCGACCGACCCGGCCCCCGAGGGTTACCGGCGGGCCGCGGCCACGTCGGGGATCCGCAGCGAGTGGGCGGCCCCGATCGTCGGGACCCGCGGCGTGCTCGGCACGGTGTCGGGCTTCGCGACCTCGCTCGGCGGCCCCGACCCCGCCCAGCTGGAGCTGGCCCGCCTCTACCTCGGCTACGTCGCCTCCGCCATCGAGCGGGAGCGCCTGCTGGCCGAGGTGTCGCGCCGCAACCGCATCCTGGAGTCGCTGCGCAACCTGCTGGAGACCGTCGCCGGCCCCGGCCGGGTGGTCGGCGGCCTGACGGCATCGTCGCTGGCGCTGCGCCAGGCGCTCGGTGCGACGGCGGTCGGCGTGCTGATCGAGCGCGACGGCGAACTGGACCAGCTGGTGGCGCGGGCCCCCGACGGCGGCGACGGGAACGGCGGCGACGGGAACGGTGACGGCGTGCCCGACGCCGCCGACGAGCGGTTCCGGGAGGCTGCCCGGGCGGTCCTGGCGGACGCGCCGGGCCGCGGGGCCCGCTTCGTCGAGCCCGACCTCGCCGCGGTGGACCTGCGCCACCCCGAGGGCCGGGCGGTGCTGGTGGCCCGGCTGCCGGCGGGCACCACCCCCCCGGGCGACACGCTGGAGCTGCTCGACGACGCCACCCGCTCGCTCGCTCTGGCCATGGAGGGCGAGGCGCTGGAGCACGCCCGGCGGGAGGCGGCGGCGCTGCGCCGCTCGCAGTCCATCCAGCGGGACCTGCTGTCGTCGCTCAGCCACGAGCTGCGCACCCCGCTCACGGCCATCCAGGGCTTCGCCTCGACGCTGCTCCAGCCGGACCTGACCTGGGACGCGGCCTCCACCGACCGGTTCCTGCGCTCGATCGCCACCGAGGGCGCCCGCCTGGAGCGCCTGGTCGGCGACCTGCTCGACTCGTCCGCCATCGAGTCCGGCGTCCTGCGCCTCCAGCGCCACTGGTGCGATCTCGGGCTGGTGGTCGAGACGGCGCGGCGGCTGGTGGCCGGCGGCGACGCGATCCGCGCCCACGCCACCGGCGACGTCGAGCCGGTGTGGGGCGACCACGACCGGCTGGAGCAGGTGTTCGTGAACCTCCTGGAGAACGCGGTCGCCCACGGCGCCTCCCGCCACGGCGTGGACGTGACCGTGCGCCGGGGCCGGGCCCCGGGCACCGCCGAGGTCGAGGTGGCCGACCGCGGCCCGGGCATCCCGGCCTCGCTCGCCGAGCAGATCTTCGAGCCCCGGGTGCGGGCCGCGGGCGACGTGTCCGGCGCGGGCCTGGGCCTGTCGATCGCCCGCGGCATCGTGGTCGCCCACGGGGGAACGCTCGTGGCCGCCCCGGCCCGCCGCGGGGCCCGGTTCGTGGTGACGCTGCCGTGCGAGCCCGCCGACGCCGCCGACGCGCCGCCGGACGCCGCCTGGACCCTCGTCGATGCCACCAAGGAGCCCGATGTCGTCTGACCGTACGACGGTGCTGCTGGTCGAGGACGACCAGAACATCGTCGACCTCGTCCGGGCCAACCTCATGGCGCGGGCCCACCACGTGGTCGTGTCCAAGGACGGCTGCGACGCGGTGGCGATGGTCGAGGCCCATGATCCCGACGCGGTGCTGCTCGATCTGATGCTCCCGGGCGTCGACGGGTTCGAGCTGTGCCGCGAGCTGCGGGAGCGCTCGCCGGTCGGGATCATCGTGCTGTCGGCCCGCCGGGCCGAGACCGACAAGGTCCGGGCCCTCAACCTCGGCGCGGACGACTACATGACCAAGCCGTTCGGCATCGAGGAGCTGCTGGCCCGCATCAACGCCACGCTCCGCCGCAGCCGCCCGGCGCCGGCCGAGCCGCCCCCGCCGGAAGAGGTGGTGCGGGCGGCGGACCTGGAGATCGACCTGGCGGCGCGCAAGGTGACCAAGGCCGGCGAGCTGGTCCACCTCACCCCCACCGAGTTCGCGCTGCTGCGCGAGTTCGCTACCAACCCCGGGGTGCTGCTCACCCACGCCACGCTGCTGCGGCGGGTGTGGGGCCAGGGCTACGAGACCCAGACCGAGTACACCCGGGTCTACATGGCCCGGCTGCGATCCAAGCTGGAGGACCCGGACGGGCCGTCGCTGTTCGTCACCGAGCCCCGTTCCGGCTACCGGTTCGTACCGCAGCCCCGACGCAGCAGCCTTTAACGTTTCGTTCACGCCTCTGACGTAACGTTCACGCCCTGTTCGCGTATCCCGTCGTAAGTTCCGCGGGAACACGGGTCATCCGGAGGGGGGACAACCATGTCCAGGTCCAACCGCGTGTGGCGGGCAGTCGCCACGCTGGCCGTCCTCGGCCTGATCGCCGCCGGGTGCGGCGACGACGACGACGGTGGCGGTGACGAGGCGAGCGGCGACGGCGAGGGCAGCATCTGGGTGCTCCTGCCGGACACCGCGTCGTCCGACCGATGGGAGAAGGACGACAGGCGGTTCTTCGCCGAGGCGTTCGAGGCCGCGGGCCTCCAGGAGGACGAGGACTTCACCATCGTCAACGCCGAGGGCGACGCCTCGACCCAGCAGTCCCAGGCCGAGCAGGCGATCGCCGACGGTGCCAGCGTGATCGTGCTCACCAGCCTCGACACCGGCTCCGGCGCCACCATCATCGACCAGGCCAAGGACGCCGATGTGGCCGTCGTCGAGTACGACCGGTTCAACACGGGCGGGTCCGGCGGCGACGCCTACGTCAGCTTCGACAACGTCCAGGTCGGCGCGGCCATGGCCGAGTCCATGGAGCCGGCCATCGACGCGCTCAACCTCGCGCCCGCCCGGGTCGTGATGCTGAACGGCGGCGAGGAGGACAACAACTCGTTCCTGTTCAAGCAGGGCTATCAGGAGACCGTCGACGCGCGTGTCGACGCGGGCGACTGGACGCTGGTCGCCGACCAGTTCGTTCCCGAGTGGGACAACCAGGAAGCCCAGACGATCATGGAGCAGATCCTGGTGGACGCCAACAACGGCGTCGACGCCGTGTTCGCGGCCAACGACGGCCTGGCCAACTCCGTGATCAACGCCATGGAGGCCGCCGGCGTCCCGCCCGTGCCGCTCAGCGGCCAGGACGCCACGCAGGCCGGCATCCAGAACGTGCTGCTCGGCAAGCAGACGGTCAGCGTCTACAAGCCGATCCAGGACGAGGCCGGCGTGGCCGCCGCCATCGCCCTGGCGCTGCGGTCGGGCGACGACATCGAGGAGGCGGCGAGCTCCTACGAGTCCGAGCTGGCCTCGGGCGGCTCGGACGTCAACATCATCGGCATCGAGGCCGAGAGCGGCGAGCCCTCGGACGAGGCGAGCGGCGACGGCATCGTGACCTATGTGGCGCTGGTCCCGATCGGCGTGACCGTCGACAACGTGGCCGACACCGTCGTGGCCGACGGGTTCCGCACGGTGGAGGAGCTCTGCACCGGGGACGTGGCCAGCACCCCGTTCTGCCAAGAGAACTCGTGACCACGGCGCTCCTCGAGTGCGAGGGCGTCTCGAAGGCGTTCGGCGCGGTGCAAGCCCTGTACCGCGTCGACTTCGAGGTCCGCGCCGGTGAGGTGATGGCCCTGGTCGGGGACAACGGAGCCGGGAAGTCCACGCTCGTCAAGTGCGTGGCCGGCATCTACCCGTTCGACGAGGGACGGGTGCGCTTCGACGGCGCACCCGTGACCGTCCACAACCCCCGGGAGGCGGCCCGCCTTGGCATCGAGGTCGTGTACCAGGACCTGGCGCTGGCCGACAACCTCGACGTCACCGCCAACATGTTCCTCGGGCGGGAGTCGGTGCGGCAGGGCTTCGTGCTGGACGAGTCCAGCATGGAGCATGCCGCCCGCGAGACGCTCCAGGGCCTGTCGGTGACGACCCTGGGCTCTGTCCGCCAGACCGTGGCGGGCCTGTCGGGGGGCCAGCGGCAGGCCGTCGCCGTCGCCAAGTCGGTGATGTGGAACTCGAGGCTGCTCATCCTCGACGAGCCGACGGCGGCGCTGGGCGTGGCCCAGACCCGCCAGGTGCTCGACCTCGTGCGGCGACTCGCCGAGCGGGGTCTCGGAGTCGTCATCGTCTCCCACAACCTCCACGACGTGTTCGAGGTGGCCGACCGGATCACGGTGCTGCGGCTCGGCCAGCGGGTCGCGATGCTGGAGGCGTCGGACACGACGCAACAGGAAGTGGTCCACGCCATCACCGCCGGCACGCTCGACCACGTGCCGGGGATGGTCGATCAGGGGGTGGCCGAGACATGACCATCGATCCCCGCACCGATCCGGAGGTCGACGCCGGACCGGTGGTCGGCGTCGACGAGGCGCTGCCGCCGGCGCTGCCGACCGGGCTCGATGCCACGCCGGAGACGCTCGGCGGCTACATGCAGCGCTGGTGGCAGGGCGTCCGGGCCGGTGAGCTCGGCTCGCTGCCGATCATCGTCGGGCTGATCCTCATCGCCATCGTGTTCGGCACGCTCGACGACACGTTCTACGTCGAGCGCAACTTCACGAACCTGCTGCTCCAGATTGCGGCCACCGCGACCATCGCCATCGGGGTGGTGTTCGTGCTGCTCATCGGCGAGATCGACCTGTCGGTCGCCTACGTCAGCGCGGTCGGGGGCGTGTCGATGACGCTGCTGCTGCGACCCGACGGTCCCAACTGGCCGTGGTGGGCCGCGCTCGGGGTCGGGCTGCTGGTCACTACGGCGATCGGGCTGGTGCAGGCCCTGGTCATCACCAAGGCGGGGGTGCCGTCGTTCGTGGTGACGCTGGCCGGCCTGCTGATCTGGAACGGCGTCGTGCTCATCCTGACGACCCAGTACTCGACCTCGGGCACGGTCCGCATCCAGGACGACACGATCGTCGGCATCGCCAACGACTTCCTGAGCGACGCCTGGGGCTGGGTGGTGGCGGCGGTCGGCGTGGGTGCGTATGCATTGACCCAGCTCCAGACCGCCCGCTCCCGCCGGGCGCGGGGCCTCGACGCCAAGCCGCTGAGCGTGATCGTGCTCCAGGTGGCCGGGCTGGCGGTCGTCACCGGCGCGGCCGTCTGGTACGCCAACCGCGACCGGGGTGTCCCGTCGGTCACGCTGATCGTGCTGATCCTGTTCGTGTTCTGGTCGTTCGTGGCCTCGCGGACCCGCTTCGGCCGCCACGTGTACGCCGTCGGGGGCAACGCCGAGGCCGCCCGCCGCGCCGGCATCAACGTCGACCGGGTCCGCATCGCGGTGTTCATGATCGCCGGGTTCATGGCCGGGTTGGGCGGCATCATCCTGGCCTCCCGCCTGCGCTCGGTGGCGACCAACGCCGGCGGCGGCGACCTGCTGCTCAACGTGATCGCGGCGGCGGTGATCGGCGGCACCAGCCTGTTCGGCGGCCGGGGGCGCGTCGTCTCCGCCCTGCTGGGCGCGCTGGTGATCGGCTCGATCGCGAACGGCATGGGCCTGCTGAACCTGGCCACGGGCACGAAGTTCGTGATCACCGGCCTGGTGCTGCTGGCCGCGGTCCTGGTCGACTCGCTGTCGACCCGGCGCCGTGCCGCCCGCGGAATGATGTGACCGTGACCGGGCTCGGGCGGGTCGCCGCGGTTCTCGCCGCCGGACTGCTGGCGCTGTCGTGCACGTCGGGGTCGTCCGGCGACGGCGAGGATGCCGGGCGGTCGGAGCCGGAGCCGGGGCCGGCCCCGGCCGCCCCCCGTCCCGGGCCCCCGCGCATCGCCCTCGTCGACGTGGCCGCGGAGGCCGGCCTCGACTTCCGCCACGGCGCCTTCCGCTGGGGGATCTCGAACGACCCGGTGGCGATGACCGGGACCGGGGTGTGCTGGGTCGACTACGACGGCGACGGCTGGCTCGACCTCTACGCGGTGAACCTCCACGCCACCGACGAGGCCGAGCGGTGGGAGGCCGAGGGCGGCCTGCCCCGCAACGCCCTGTTCCGCAACGTCGAGGGGCGCTTCGAGAACGTGAGCGAGGGGTCGGGGGCCGACCTCGCCGGGCAGGGCACCGGTTGCGTGGCGGCCGACTTCGACCGCGACGGCGACGCCGACCTGTACGTGACCGGCGCGGACGCGGGGTCCCTGCTGTGGAACGAGGGCGACGGCACGTTCCGGGAGGCCGCCGAGGACGCCGGCGTGACGGCCCTCGGCTGGTACGCCGGGGCCGCGGCCGGCGACGTCGACGGCAACGGCTGGCCCGACCTGTTCGTGGCCGGCTACGCCAACACCGACAGCCCCGTGGAGGGCGCCACCCTGGGCTTCCCCAACACCTACACCGGCGTCCGGGACCTGCTCTACCTCAACGAGGGGCGCTCGGACGACGGCGGTGTGACGTTCCGGGAGGTCGGCCGGGAGGCCGGCCTGGAGGTCGCCGCGTTCGACTACGGGCTCGGCGCGCTGTTCTCCGACCTGGAGGGCGACGGCGATCTCGACCTGTTCGTCGCCAACGACACCAAGCCCGACCGTCTCTACGACAACGTCCCGTGGCCGGGCCGCGCGGCGGCGGATCCCGCCGGCATCGGGTTCCGGTTCGAGGAGCTGGCGGCCCGCGCCGGGGTGGCCGACCCGGGCGCCGGGATGGGCGTGGCCGAGGCCGACGACGACGGCGACGGCCGCGACGACCTGTTCGTGACCAACGCCCGGGGCCAGGTGCACGGCGTGTTCCGGGGCCAGGAGTCCGACGTGGTGAACCCGTCGTTCCGCGACGTCCGCCGGGAGCTGGGGCCGGACCTGGGGGCCTCCACCGGCTGGGGCGTGTCGTGGGCCGACCTGGACCTCGACACCGACCTCGACCTCGTGATCGCCAACGGCGCCATCCCGATCACGGATCCGGCCACGGACGCCGAGCCGCTCCAGGTGTTCGGCAACCTCGCGGCCCAGGGCGACGGGGCCCGCTACGCCGACGTGGGCGGGGACGCCGGGCTCGGCGCCGTCGGCCCGCTGCTGGCCCGGGGCAGCGCCGTCGCCGACTACGACAACGACGGCGACCTCGACGTGGCGGTCGGCACCGTCGGCGGGCCGCTGGTCCTGCTCGAGAACCAGGCGGCCACCGGCAACTGGCTGGAGGTCGACCTGGGGGGCGTCGTCCCCGGTGCCACCGTGTCCGTCTCGCTGGCGGGAGGGCACACGATGACACGGGAGGTCCACGCCGGCAGCAGCTTCCAGTCCTCCGAGGACCCCCGCCCGCACTTCGGCCTGGGCGACGCGGAGGCGGCCCGCCGGGTGGTAGTGACCTGGCCGGACGGCGAGGAGACGGCGGTGGACGACGTGGCCGCCAACCAGCGCCTCGTGGTGGAGCGACCCGAGTGACCGCCTCCGCCAAGGCGCTCGGCGGCCTGCTGGCCCTGGCGGTGGCGGTGGTCCCCGCCTGCACGTCCGGCGGGTCCGGTGGCTCGGACGTGGCGGCCGACTACACGATCGACGGCTGCGAGCGGGCCGACCTCGACGGCCGGTCCGTGGCCCGCGTGTGGGACGAGGCGCTCCTTGGCGCCATCCGCCGCGACACCCCGGCCCCGACCGTGCACGCCCGCAACCTCTTCCACACCTCGGCCGCCATGTGGGACGCCTGGGCCGCCTACGACGCCGACGCCCACGGCTACTTCGTCGACGAGAAGCACGAGGCCGGCGACGTCGAGGCCGCCCGGGAGGCGGCGATCAGCTACGCGGCCTACCGCGTGCTGCTGCACCGGTACTCGCTGGCCGCCAACCTCCAGGCCACCTTCGACGAGTTGGTCGCCACGATGGAGTCGCTGTGCTACCGGATCGACTACGTCGACGACGAGGGGGACTCGCCGGCCGCGCTGGGCAACCGCATCGCCGCCACCGTGATCGAGCGCGGTCGCGAGGACGGGTCCCTGGAGGAGAACCGCTACATCGACACCAACTACCGGCCCGTGAACGCGCCGCTGGTGGTGGCCGACGGCGGCGCCAGGATGACCACCCCGAGCCGCTGGCAGCCCCTGGCGCTGGCCCGGATCGTGGCCCAGAACGGCCAGCCGCTGCCCGGCAGCGTGCAGCGCTTCGTGGGTCCGCACTGGGGACACGTGGCCGGCTTCGCCCTGCCCGGCGCCGAGAACGGCCTGCCCGCCGACCCCGGTCCCCCGCCGGCGCTGGGCAGCGACCCGGCCAGCCGGGCCGCGTTCGGGCAGGCGGCGATCGAGGTGATCCGGGCCAGCAGCGAGCTCGACCCCGGCGACGGCGTCACGATCGACATCTCCCCCGGCGCCACCGGGGACAACGACGTCGGCACCAACGACGGCGACGGCCACGACGTCAACCCGGCCACCGGCGAGCCGTACGAGCCCAACGTCGTGCTGCAGGGCGACTTCGCCCGGGTGCTGACCGAGTTCTGGGCCGACGGCCCCGACTCCGAGACCCCGCCCGGCCACTGGAATACGATCGCCAACGAGGTCTCCGACACGCCGGGGTTCGAGCTGCGCATCGGCGGCGAGGGCGAGCCGGTCGACCGGCTGGAGTGGGACGTCAAGCTGTACTTCGCCCTCAACGGCGCGGTGCACGACGCGGCCGTCGCCGCCTGGGGGGCGAAGGGCTACTACGACACGGCCCGGCCGATCTCGATGATCCGGTACATGGGCGGCATGGGCCAGTCCAGCGACCCGGCCGGTCCGTCGTACCACGCCGACGGCCTGCCGCTCGTCCCCGGCCTGGTCGAGGTGGTCACGCCCGAGTCGAGCGCCCCCGGGCAGCGCCACGAGGGCCTGGCCGGCCACGGGGGCGAGATCGCCGTGCTGGCCTGGCGGGGCACGCCTGCCGACCCCGAGGCGACCGCCAGCGGCGTGGGCTGGGTCCGGGCCGTCGACTGGCTCCCGTACCAGCGCCCGACGTTCGTGACCCCGGCGTTCGCTGGCTACGTGTCCGGGCACAGCACGTTCAGCCGGGCCGCCGCCGAGCTGATGACGTCGTTCACGGGCGACGCCTACTTCCCCGGCGGCCTGTCCGAATGGACATCGGAAGCCGGCGCCCTCGGCGTCGAGGCCGGTCCCACGCGGGCCGTCACCCTCCAGTGGGCCACGTACTACGACGCCGCCGACCAGGCCGGGACCTCCCGCATCTTCGGCGGCATCCACATCACGGCCGACGACTTGGCCGGCCGCAAGCTGGGCTCGCAGTGCGGCAAGGACGCCTGGGAGCTGGCCCAGCGCTACTGGACCGGCGAGATCTGACGGCCACCGGCTGGGTCCCGCCCCTGGCCGGTGGCCGCCGGTACCGTCCGGCCCCATGACGATCGAGGCCCGATCCTGGACCCGGCCCGAGGCGGTCGCGTTCAACCGGCTGCCGATGACGACGTTCATGCGGGACCCGTCCGAGGTCGTGTCGCTCGACGGCGACTGGTCGTTCACGCTGCTCGACCGGCCGGGGGGCACGGTCCGGGCCGAGGCCACGGTCGAGGTCCCCGGGTGCTGGACCATGCAGGGCATCGGCGACCCGCCGCAGTACACCAACGTGCAGATGCCATTCCCCGGCCCGCCGCCGCGGGTGCCCGACGACAACCCGACCGGCGTCTACCGGCGGCGGGTCGACGTCCCGGCCGCCTGGGCGGGCCGCCGGGTCGTGCTGCACGTCGGCGGGGCCGAGTCCGTGCTCTACGTCGACGTGGACGGGGCGTACGTCGGTATGGGCACCGACACGCGGCTCCCCCAGGAGTTCGACCTCACGGACCTCGTCACGCCCGGGTCCGCGTGCGAGCTGACGCTGACGGTCGTGCGGTGGTCGGCGGCCACCTACCTGGAGGACCAGGACCACTGGTACCACGCCGGGCTCCACCGCTCGGTGCTGTTGTACTCGACGCCGCCGGTGCACATCGCCGACGTTCGGGCGGTGGCCGACTGGGACCGGACGACCGGGGACGGGGTGCTGGACGTGCGGGCGGTCACCGGCGCCACCCCGGCCCGGGACGCGCTCATCCGGGCCTGGCTCGACGGGACGGTCGTCGGCGAGGCCGACGCCCGCTGGGAGCACCCCACCAGCGAGCCGGTGAACGCCTACCTGTTCGAGGGGCGGGGCGGCGTCGTGCGGGCCGCGGTGCCCGGCGTGGCGCCGTGGTCGGCGGAGAAGCCCCGCTTGCACGACCTGCGGGTCGAGCTCGTGGCCCAGGGCGGCGACGTCCTCGACGCGGTGGCGCTGCGGGTCGGGTTCCGCCGGGTCGAGGTGCGGGGCCACGAGCTGCTCGTCAACGGCCAGCCGGTGCTGATCAAGGGCGTCAACCGCCACGACCACGACGAGCAGCGGGGCAAGGCGGTCACCCGGGACTCGATCCGGCGCGACGTCGAGCTGATGAAGGCCCACAACCTCAACGCCGTGCGCACCTCGCACTACCCCAACGACCCGTACCTCTACGACGTGTGCGACGAGCTGGGCATGTACGTCGTCGACGAGGCCAACGTCGAGACCCATGCGTACCTGCGGTCGCTCACCAAGGCGCCCGAGTGGGCGCCGGCGATCCTGGAGCGGGTCACCCGCATGGCACTGCGCGACGAGAACCACCCGTCGGTGATCATGTGGTCGCTCGGGAACGAGAGCGGCTGGTCGCCGATCCACGACGCCGCCGCGGCCTGGCTGCGGGCCCGCGACCCCGGGCGGCCCGTGCAGTACGAGAGCGGCTACCTGGAGAGCCTGCTGCACGGCGCCCCGCCGCCCGAGGCGTGGCGGGCACCGCGGCCGGAGACCGACGTGATCCCGCCGATGTACCCGGCGGTCGAGGACCTGGAGGAGTGGGCGACGGCCGCGCTCCCCCGCCGGCCGCTGATCATGTGCGAGTACGCCCACGCCATGGGCAACTCGTGCGGCGACCTCGACCGGTACTGGCGGGCCATCGAGGCCCACCCGGGGCTCCAGGGCGGCTTCGTGTGGGACTGGGTCGACCAGGCGCTGGCGCACGACCTGGGCGACGGGCGGGAGCGGCTCGCCTACGGCGGCGACTTCGGTGACGACCCGCACGACGGGCCGTTCTGCCTGAACGGCCTGGTGGCGTCGGACCGCACGCCCCACCCCGCCCTGCTGGAGGCCAAGGCCGTCCTCCAGCCGGTCGGGTTCGCCTGGCTCGGCGGCGGGGCCGTCCGGATCACCAACCGCCACGACTTCACCGACCTGGCCGAGGTGGCGGACGTCGACTGGTCGGTGACCGTCGACGGCGACGAGATCGCCGCGGGGTCGCTCGGGCGGGTGCCGCTGGCGCCGGGGACCTCCGCGGACGTGCGCATCCCGGTCCCGCCGCTGCGCGTGACCGGGACCGAGGTCGCGCACCTCACGCTCTCGGTGGGCGACGTGGCGGTCGGGCAGACGGAGCTGGCCAGGTCGCGGGCGCCAGGGCCGGCGTCGCCGGCGGCGTCCCGGGCCCTCGACACCCGGCTGTGCCTGTGGCGGGCCCCCATCGACAACGAGACCTACGGGCCGCGCCACGCCGAGCGCTGGGACGCCATGGGCCTGCGCACCGCTCACGAGCGGGTCGAGCTGCGCAGCGAGGTCGACGGCGACCGCATCACCCACGAGGTCACAGTCCCCGACGACTGGGACGACATTCCCCGCGTCGGCGTGCGGCTCTCGCTGCCGCCCGAAGTCGTCGCCGTCGACTGGCTGGGGCGGGGGCCGCACGAGTGCTACTCGGACCGTCGGGCCGGCGCGATCGTGGGCCGCTGGCGCACGGCGGTGGACGACTGGCCGGTCCGCTACGTGCACCCGCAGGCCAACGGCAACCGCACCGGCGTGCGGTGGCTCCGGTTCCTCGACGCCGGCGGCGATGTCGTGCTCACGATCGGCGAGCTCGACGACCTCGACGTGACCGTGTCCCGGTGGACGGACGAGGAGCTGGCCGACGCCTCCCATCTCGACGAGCTGCCGGTCCGCGATCACGCCTTCGTATGGGTCGACGCCCGCCACCGCGGCGTGGGGTCGGGCGCCGTGGGACCCGACGTCAGCCCGCCCCACCGCGTCGGTCCCGGCACCTACCGGTGGAGCTACCGCATCCGCTAGTCCTCGACCGCCGCGGCTCCCGTCACCGGCCAGCACACCTCGGTGCGCGACCCGGCGAGGTAGTGCTCGCGTATCGGCCCGGGCCCCGCCAGCCCCATCTCGGCCACCGCGGTCCCCAGAGTCCCGTAGGCCCTGTCGAGCTCGTCGAACGGGCCGTCGTGCACGAGCACGGCGGCGGTGCCGGGTGGCATCTCGACCACGGCCGTGGCGCCGCCGTCCACCGGCACGAAGGCGGTGACCTCGCCCCGCCCCGCTTCGAAGAACGCGTCGGGGTACAGGGCGCCATCGGGCCCGGCGACCGCCAGCCCGGCCGCCGCCGCGGACCGCCGCAGGTCGTCGAGGGCGGGGGCGAGCCAGTCGCCGCAGTCGTCGAAGCCGACCTCCGCCCGGGCCACCACCGCCCGGGTGGCCGGCAGCCGCCGGATCTCGACCGGCGCGCCCGGCCCGGTCCCCTCGCGCAGCAGGGCCTGGAGCGACTCGACCGCAGCCCTGGTCTGGTCGAGCTGGCGGTGCATGCGCTCCAGGTGGCCCAGGATCGCCCGGTTGCGGGCGGCCTCGTCCGGCGCCCGCAGCACCTCGCGCACGTCGTCGATCGGCATGCCCAGGTCGCGGAAGCGCCGGATGGCCTGGGCCGTGCCCACCTGCCGCACCGAGTAGTGCCGGTAGCCGGTGAGCGGGTCGACCTCGGCCGGTTCCAGCAGCCCGACGTCGTGATAGTGCCGGAGCGCCTTCACGCTGAGGTAGGTCATCTTCGAGAACTGCCCGATGGTGACCAGTGCGTCCATGGCGGCCCGATCCTCTCACCCGGCGAGCGTGCGGGCGATGGCGGCGGCGCCCGCGTCCATCAGGCCGTCGACGATCGGCGCCACCTCGTCGGGCAGGGCATCGGTGATCCACACCAACCGGCAGCCCCCGGTGCCGTCCCCGCCGTCGACCACCTCGACCGAGGCCTGGTGGTGGGTGAAGCCGAGGTCGCTGCGCACGACCGTGTACACCAGCCGGCGGGCCTCGCCGTCGGCGCTGACCAGGCGCTCCTGCGCCTCGGCACCGTTGGCGAACGTGACGACGCGGTCGCCGCCGTCGAGGCGGACGGCCGTCACGAACCCGGCAGCCACGCGCTCGTGGACGGCGTCGAAGTCGGCCAGCGCCTCCCACGCCTCCTGGGAGCCGGCGCCGACGGGGATGACCTTGCGGATCGAAGCCATGCCCCGATCCTCCGCCCTCCCGTCGCGGGAGGGTCAACCCGGGTCCGGCGGCCGGTATCCGATACCAGTGGTATGCAAAAGTCAACGGCGTCACCGCCCGGTGAACCGGGGCGGGCGCTTCTCCAGGAACGCCCGCTGGCCCTCCCGGTAGTCGTCCGACAGGAAGCAGGCCTCGACCAGCTCGGCCACCCGGGCGACGTCCCGCTTGCCGGGGTCGCGGCGGGCCTCCCGCAGCGCCGCCTTGCAGGCCCGGACGGTCAGCGGCGCGTTGGCCGCGATGTCCTGCGCCAGCGCCATGACCTCGCCCTCCAGGTCGGCGGCAGGCACGACGCGGTTGACCAGGCCCGCCTGGAGCGCCTCGGCCGCGGTCAGCCGGCGGGCGCTGAACAGCATCTCCGCGGCCTGCGCGGGCCCGACCATCTCCAGCAGCGCCTGCACCCCGCCCATCCCGTAGCCCAGGCCGAGCCGGGCGGCGGGGATGCCGAACCGGCTGTCGTCGGAGGCGATGCGGATGTCGGCCTGGAGGGCGGTGATGAGGCCGCCGCCGATGCAGTACCCCCGGATCATGGCGATGATCGGCTTGTCGAGGTTCGCCCATGCCCTTGCGGCGTCGGCCGCCGCCCCGTCGTAGGCGCGGCGGGCCTCGGGGGTGGTGCGCTGCTCGGCGAACTCGGCGATGTTGGCGCCGGACACGAAGGCCTGGCCGCCGGCGCCGGTGACCACGACGACCCGCACGCCCTCGTCGGCCCCGAGCGCGTCGAGGGCGGCCGGCAGCGCGGCCCGGACCTCGGCGGACAGCGAGTTGCGGGTGGCCGGGTCGTCGAAGGTGAGCAGCCCGATGCCGCCGTCGACCTCGACGCGCAGCTTGTCGGTGCCGGTGTCCATGTGCCTCCTCCGGTCAGATGACGCGCCGGCGGCGCAGGTCGTCGATGTCGTCGTCGCCGAGGCCGGCCTCCCGCAGGATCTCGTCGGCGTGCTGGCCGGCCTCGGGGCTGGCGCTGCGGACCGACGGCCCGCCGCCGCTGGCGGTCACGGCGTTGCGGACGACGCCGATCCGGCCGGCGGCCGGATGCTCGACGTCGGCGACGAGGTCGAGGTGGCGGACCTGGGGGTCGGCGAACACCTCGTCCACGCCGTACACGGGCCCGGCGGGCACGCCGGCCGCGGTGAGGGCCTCGACCCACTCGGCGGTCGTGCGGGTCCGCAGCCGCTCGGCGACGAGCGCGTTGAGCTCGGCCCGGTTGGCGGAGCGGAGGGCGGTGCTGGCGAACCGGGGGTCGGACGGCAGGTCGGGCAGGCCGACGACGTCGCAGAAGCTCCGCAGGAGCCGTCCGCCCGCGCCGGCGATGTTCACGTGCCCGTCGGCGGTCGCGAAGCACCCCATCGGGACGATGGTCGGATGGTGGTTGCCCTCCTGGCGGGGGACCTCGCCGGCGATCGTGTAGCGGGCGGCCTGGAAGTCCATCATCGCGACCATCGCCTCCAGCAGCGAGGTCCGCACCCATTGCCCCTCCCCGGTCCGCTCCCGCTGGTGGAGGGCGGCGAGGACGCCGACCGCGAGGTACAGCCCCGCCGCCAGGTCGGACACGGGGATCCCGACCCGCGTCGGCTCGGTCCCCGGCATCCCGGTCACGCTCATCAGGCCGCCCATCCCCTGGGCGATCTGGTCGACCCCGCCCCGGTCCCCGTAGGGCCCGTCCTGCCCGAACCCGGAGATGGAGGCGTACACGATCCGCGGGTTGAGATCCCGGATGGTCCGGTAGTCGAACCCGAGCCGATCCTTGACCGGAGGCCGCATGTTCTCGACGAGCACGTCGGCGGTGCCGGCCAGCCGGTGCAGGATGCGCCGCCCGTCCTCCTGCTTGAGGTCGAGCGTGAGCGACCGCTTGTTGCGGTGGAGATTGAGGTAGTCGGGATCGTGCCGTCGATCGTCGAGGATCCCGGTCCCACCCCGGCCGGGCGGCTCGATCCGCACGACGTCCGCCCCCCAGTCGGCCAGCTGCCGCACGCACGTCGGCCCCGCCCGCGCCACGGTGAGGTCGAGCACCCGCAGATCCCCGAGCGGCAACGTGGCGTCGGCCATGCGCCACCGTACGTTGCGGGCCCCCGGACCCGTGACTCCGGGGTCAGCGCGCCGTTCGGTCCCAGCGGTCGAGGAACACCACCTCGGACACAGGATGGCGGCGCACCTGCCCGTGGTTGCCGCGGGGCCACCCGACGACGACGTGCCCGGCCAGCAACCAATCGTCGGGGACGCCGACCGCCTCCCGCAGCAGCGGCTCGCCGCCGTAGGACGCCCAGCTGGTGAGGCATGCTCCCAGCCCCTGGGCCCGGGCGGCCAGCAGGAAGTTCTGCATCGCCGGGTAGATCGAGCCGCCGAGCAGCAGCTCGGATGCGGTCGGGAACCGCTGCTGGGCGAACAGCACCGACGTGAGCTCGCCCGCCCGGTCGTGGAGCTCGTAGGTGGCCCGGTAGGTGCGCGCCCGGCGGCTGTGGTCGTCCTCGGCCGGGCGGGCCATGCCGTACACGGGCTCGATGACCTCCAGCGCCTGGGCCGCGGCCTTGGCGACGACCGCCCGCTGCTCGGCCGAGCGGAGGACGACGAACCGCCAGGCCTGGGCGTTCGCACCGTTCGGCGCCCAGGTCGCGGCCTCGAGGCAGCGGGCGAGCGTGTCGTCGTCGACCGGCTCGTCGGTGAACCGACGGATCGTCCGGGCCGTCGACATCACATCCCAGACGTCGCTGGTTGGTCCGCGCATCGGGTCCTCCTGGCCGGCGGGTCGGCCCGACTCTACAACGTCGCTCTCGCACACCGGGAGCGACGTTCTCGTGCTACAGAGCCGCATGGCCGAGATCGACGACCTCCTCGCCGCTGTCCCCAAGGTCGAGCTGCACCTGCACCTCGTCGGGTCCGCCACGCCCGCCACGGTCGCCGCGCTGGCGTCCCGCCACCCGGGCAGCGGCGTGCCGACGGGCGAGGCGGAGCTGGCCGAGCTGTTCCGGTTCCGGGACTTCCCCCACTTCATCGACGTGTACCAGCGGGTGAACGACCTGGTCACCACCGCCGAGGACGTCGCGCTCACGCTGGACGGCTGCGCGGCCGACCTGGCCGCCCAGCGCGTCGTCTACGCCGAGGTCACGGTCACGCCGTACATGCACGAGCGGGTGGGCGTCACGCACGCCGTGCTGACCGAGGGGCTGGCGGAGGGGCGGGCCCGGGCCGCCGCCCGCGGGGTCGACCTGGCGTGGATCTACGACATCCCGGGCCAGTACGGCGAGGAGGCGACCCGGGCGACGCTGCGCTGCGCGCTCGACGAGCCGCCCCCCGGCCTCGTGGCCTTCGGCCTGGCGGGGGCCGAGGCGGGCGTGGACCGGGCGGCGTTCGCACCTGCCTTCGCCGCGGCCCGGGCCGCCGGCCTCCCCGGCGTGCCGCACGCGGGCGAGGGCGACGGGCCGGCCAGCGTGTGGGCGGCGGTGCACCACCTGGCGCCCGCCCGTATCGGCCACGGCGTGCGGGCGATCGAGGACCCCTCGCTGGTCGAGCACCTGGCGGCCGCCGCCATCCCGCTGGAGGTGTGCCCGACCTCCAACGTGTGCACCAGGGTCTTCCGGTCGATGGAGGACCACCCCGTCGGTGCGCTGATCGACGCGGGGGTGGTCGTGACCATCAATAGCGACGACCCGCCGATGTTCGCCACGACGCTCACCGACGAGTACCGCAAGGTGGCCGCCACCTGCGGGCTCGACGCCGCCGGCGTGGCGGCGCTGGTCGCCAACGGCATCGCGGCGTCGTTCCTGCCCGACGACCGCAAGGTCGAGCTGCTTGCGGAGGTCCGATCGGCGGTCCGCTCCGAATGACCGGTTGGCGGCAGGGTGCCGCCGGGGAAGGAGCAACGGTGACCAAGCGCACGCGCATGACCTGGGCAGGGCTGGTTCTGACGGCGGCCTTGACGATCGTGGCGATGATGCCGACCGCGATCGAATACGCCGTGATGACGGGCGGCATCACCTTCAACGTTCTCGACTAGTCCGTCTCGTCCGTCACCGGGCCGCCGGGGCGTACGGAGGGCGGCTAGAACACGGGCGATGTCCGAGAGCAGGAACGCCTACGCCGACCTCCTCGCCACCCTCGCCGAGGTCGGGGACCGCTACGCCGGGGAGGAGTGGGGCCTGACCGACCCCGCCGACGTCGCCGAGGGGCTGCGGGTCGTGCTGCACCAGCTGGGGACCGGCATCGAGACCCAGCTGGAGGACGACCCCGCCCACCCCACGTTCCGGGCCATCGTGACGCCCTGGCGCAAGGCGCTGGGCGACAACGCCGACGCCCGCTACCACGACGCACCGGTCCATCCGGCCGGGACCTACCGGGTGCGGGGCCGGACAGGCGGCGCCGTGTACGTGTCGTTCACCGTGGAGGCCGGGGCCGAGGGTGGGGCGTTCCCGTCGGGGACGGTCGGGGTGCTCAACGACACGGGCTTCGACGTCGGGCCCGCCGGCGCCTTCGAGGTCACGGTCGGCGGCCCGCCCCGGGACCGGGCGTGGCTGCCGCTGGCGCCCGACGCGTCCCGGCTGACGGTCCGCCACTACTGGGAGTCCGAGCGATCGCCGTGGCGCCCGCCGGTGGCCGACCTGGGCCTCGACATCGAGCTCGTCGGCGGGCATGACGGCGTCCCCGGGGCGCCGCCCGCGCCGACCGACGCCACGGTGGCGGACGCGATCCGGCGGATGGCGACGTACGTGCGCAGTCGCACGCTGGAGGCGATCGCCAGGCCCGGGGAGGGCGAGCCGCCGGCCTTCGTGTCGCTCGTGCCCCACGAGTTCCCCGCACCGGTCACGCCCGGCGCACACGCCCTGGCCGCCGCGGACGCCGCCTACAGCATGGCGCCATACCTGCTCGGCCCCGACGACGCCCTGGTCATGCGGGCCCGCTGGCCGGACTGCCGGTGCGCCAACGTCTCGCTGTGGAACCGCCAGCTCCAGACGTTCGACTACCTGCGCCACCCGGTCAGCCTCAACCGGGCCCAGGCCCCGGCCGGCCCCGACGACGCCCTGGTTATGCGGGCCCGCTGGCCGGACTGCCGGTGCGCCAACGTCTCGCTGTGGAACCGCCAGCTCCAGACGTTCGACTACCTGCGCCACCCGGTCAGCCTCAACCGGGCCCAGGCCCCGGCCGGCCCCGACGGCACGGTCACGATGGTGATCGCCCACCGCGACCCCGGCGTGGAGCACTGGTTGTCGACCGAGGGCCGGCCGTTCGGCCTGGTGTTCTGGCGGTTCATGCTGCCCGAGGGCCCGATCGAGGCCCCGACCGCCGACGTCGTGCCGGTCGCCGCGCTGGGGGCGGGCGTGAGCGCTCAGGCGCCATCCTCGGCCACGACCCCGAACGCGGCCATGTAGCCGGCCAGCTCCGACCGCACCGCGGCCGCGTCGAAGCCCCAGTCGGCCGCCGTGTACGCGTGGGCGCCGTGCTTGCCGCGGGGCTTCGCCGCCAGGTAGTCGACGATCGCCCGCCGGTGGTCGTCCGTCAGCTCGCGGCCGATCTCGCCGTAGGCCGCGGCGATGGCGCCGACCGGGTCGGACATCAGGTCGGCGAAGCGGACGTCGCCGTGGACGCCCGGCAGCGTCCCGTCGGCCCGGCGGCGGGCCACGGTCGCCAGCGCGTCGGCGAAGATCGCCCCGATCAGGGCGGACAGCCCGTCGAGGTCGACCGCGTCCGTGCGCAGCCACTGGATCATCGCCGTCGTGCTCACCGTCGAGGGCATGGTCCGGGCGGGGTCCCGGTGGGTGAGGATCACGCAGGCGTCCGGGTACGCGGCCAGCAGGTCGTCGAGCATGAGCAGGTAGCCCGGGGTCTTCAGCAGCCACCGGCGGGGCGGTCGCCCGAACTGCACCGCCTGGAGCACGGCGCGGTGGAACGCCAGGTCGGCGGCGACGTCCGGTGCCCAGCTCCCCTGGTCGGTCAGCGCCATCGACCAGTGATTGCCGGCGAAGGAGGGCGCGCAGATCGTGATGCACTCGACCGGCAGGTCCGAGCGCAGCTCGTGGATGGCGGCGAACTCGGGCTGCACGTCGGCCCACAGCTCCTGCTCGGCCTCGGTCATCGCCCGCCGCTCGTCCTCGCCCGCGCCGGGCGGCAGGACCGGGTGGAGGACCTCGGTCGCCACCGGGGTCCGCAGCCCGGGATCGAGGCCCAGCAGCTCGAACAGGATCGTCGTGCCCGATCGGGCCGGTCCGGTCACCACGATCGGTGCCTCGACGGCCTCGTCGGCGATCGCGGGCTCGCGGCGGCGCCGGTCGGCGAGCAGGAGCCGGGTCCGCAGCCCGCGGGCCAGCTCCTCCCGGGTCATCAGCCTGCCAACCACGTGCAGGTCGCCGCCGTCCACCGCCGCCACCAGCGCCCGGAACCGCCCCTCCCAGTCGCCGTCGCCCAGGTCGCCGGGGTCGGCCAGCCCGGTCGAGGCCCGGGCGTCGTCGATCATGGCCCCGGCGTCGAGCGGCACCATCCACCGGTCGCCGCCCGCCGCGGGGCCCATGGCGTTCAGCCGCCGCACCCAGTCCGGCCGCACGTAGCGGTCCGCCATCGGTGTCAGGCCCATCGTCCTCCCCGTCGCCGTCCCGACGGGGAGTCAAGCACGCCGCCGGGCTCTCCGCCGATGTGGGAGAGTGATCCTCGCCTGTGGAGAATGGTGTTTCGAACAGACGGTCCAGACTTGTGCGGGGGTGCACGCCGTGAGGGACTTCGAGACGATCGACTTCTTCCGGGCCGACGGGCCGGTCGCCGACCCGTACCCGTACTTCGAGGCCCTGCGCAGCGAGTGCCCGGTGTGGCGAGAGCCCCATCACGACGTGGTGATGATCACGGGCTACGACGAGGCCATCCAGGTCTACAACGACACCGAGACGTTCTCGTCGTGCCTGTCGGTGACCGGTCCCTTCCCCGGGTTCCCGGTCCCGCTGGCGGGCGACGACATCAGCGATCTCATCGAGGAGCACCGCGACGCTCTGCCGATGAGCGACCAGCTGCCGACGCTCGATCCGCCGGTCCACACCGCACACCGGGGACTGCTGATGCGGCTGATCACCCCCAAGCGCCTCAAGGAGAACGAGGCGTCGATGTGGCAGATGGCCGACGGGCTGCTCGACGGCTTCCTGGCGGGCGGCGAGGGTGAGTACGTCAAGGGCTTCGCCGGCCCGTTCACGATGCTGGTCATCGCCGACCTGCTGGGCGTGCCGGAGGAGGACAGGGACGAGTTCGCGGTCGCCCTCCACCAGGCCCCCGGCGCCGGCGGCGGGATCGGCGGCACCGGCGAGGAGGCGCTCGGGCACTCGCCGCTCGAGTACCTGTACCGCCGCTTCGGCGACTACGTCGAGGACCGCCGGCGCGAGCCCCGCGACGACGTGCTGACCGGACTGGCCACGGCCACGTTCCCCGACGGCTCGACGCCCGAGGTGATCGACGTCGTGCGCGTCGCCGCCAACCTGTTCGCCGCCGGCCAGGAGACCACGGTCCGGCTGCTCGGGTCCGCCCTCCGGGCGATCGCAGAGCGGCCCGACCTCCAGGCCCTGCTGCGGTCCGAGCCCGGGCGCATCCCGAACTTCGTCGAGGAGACGCTCCGGATCGAGAGCCCGGTCAAGGGCGACTTCCGGCTGGCCCGCGTCCCCACCACGGTCGGCGGCGTCGACCTCCCGGCCGGCACGATCGTCATGGTGCTCAACGGCGCCGCCGGCCGCGACCCGGGCCACTTCGAGGACCCCGACACGCTCGACCCGGCCCGGGCCAACGCCCGCCAGCACCTGGCGTTCGGGCGCGGGATCCACACCTGCCCCGGCGCCCCGCTGGCCCGCGCCGAGGGCCGGGTCGCGATCGAGCGCCTGCTCGACCGCACGACGGACATCCGCATCTCCGAGGCCGAGCACGGCCCGCCGGGGGCACGCCGGTACAGCTACGTCCCGACGTTCATCCTGCGGGGCCTGACCCAGCTGCACCTGGAGTTCGACGTCGCCGGGGCCGGGGCCACGTGAAGGTCCGCGTGGACGAGGACCTGTGCCGGGGCCATGCGATCTGCTGCACGCTCTGCCCCGAGGTGTTCGTGCTGACCGACGACGGCTACGCCACCGTCCAGGTGGACGAGGTCCCGGGCGAGCACGAGGCGGCGGTGCGCTCGGCCGTCACCCGCTGCCCGGAGCGTGCCATCACCGCGGAGTGACCCCGCGGGCCGGACCGAGTAGATCGTTGCGCACGAGCTCGGTGAGCCACTGCCGGAAATGGTCGGCGGTCCAGCCCATCTGCCGCGTGAGCACGTGGTAGAGGTCGGGGCTGGCGAGCGCGCAGTAGCGCTGCCCCGCCTCGCCGACCGACAGCCCCGGCCGTAGCTCGCCGCCGACGTAGCGCCGGATGCGGTCGGTCTGGTTGGCGAGGCGTTCCTGCAGCAGGCGCCGGCCCAGGTCGGCGGCGAACGCCTCCTTGTCGGCGGCGCCGCGGATGATGGCGTGGACCCTCGCCGTGCGGGCCATGATCCGGCAGCTGTACTCGACCATGCTGTCGAGCCTGTCGGCGGCGGTGGGGAGCTCGGCCACCCGGTCCCACCACTCCTCGTCCTCGACGGCGGACTCCTGGGGGCCGGTGATGTCCATGACACCCACCAGCAGGCCCCGCTTGGAGCCGGCGGAGAGGTAGACGGTCTCGGGGGACACGCCGGCGGCCTCGGCCACGGCGGCCACCGTCGTCCCGGCGTAGCCGCGCTCGCCGAAGAGCTCGCGGGCGGCCTCGAGGATGCGGCGCCGGGTCTGCTGCGCCTGGTCTGCGCGCAGCGGCGAGTAGTAGGCGCGTCGCCGGGGCTTGACGGGCGGGGCCATTCCGCTAAAGTACCAGCTAATTCACTCCAGATATGCTGTAGTCGATTTGAGGAGGCGGACCATGGATCACGTCGAGCTCGACGACCTGGAGCTGGAGTACGAGCGGGAAGGGCAGGGCGAGCCGGTCGTGCTGGTGCACGCCACCGCGTTCGTCTCGTGGTACGAGCCGCTCGTGGCGCGGCTCCCGGGCTGCGCCACCCTCCGGTACCGGCGGTGGCTCCGGCCGTCCGCGGACGGCCGCGACCGGCCGCTCAGCGTCGCGGAGGACGCCGCCGCCTGCGCCCGTCTGATGGACCACGTGGGCTGGCCGGCCGCGCACGTGGTCGGCCACTCGTACGGCGCGCTGGTCGGGCTGCAGATGGCGCTCGACCGCCCCGAGCGCGTGGCGTCGGTGGCGCTGCTCGAGCCCGCGGCCCGCGGCGTGTCCAGCTCGGCGCAGATCGCCGCGGCGCTGCAGCCGGTCATCGCCGCCTACCGGGCCGGGGACAAGGCGACCGCCGTGGACGCATTCCTACGGCACGTGTGCGGCGACGGCTACCGGCCCGTGCTCGAACGGGCCGTGCCTGGCGCGTTCGAGCAGGCGCTCGACGCGGCCGACCTGTTCTTCCAGGGCGAGATGCCGGCGGTGCAGCAGTTCGCCTTCGGGCCGGACGAGGCCCGACGTGTCACCCGGCCCGTGCTCAACGTGCAGGGCGCCGAGAGCCAACCCCGGTTCGCCGAGGGCGCCGAGCTGGTTCAGTCGTGGTTCCCCCAGGCCGACCGCCTGCAGGTGCCGGGCGCCGGGCACCTCCTCATGGTGCAGAACCCGGACGCCGTGGCCCGAGGGCTCGCCGCTTTCTTCGCCCGCCACCCGATCGGAGTCGCCGCGTCCGGGTGACGACGCAGCTCCCGCCCGCCCCGGGGGCTCCGGATTCCTCACCGTCGGTCGAGAACGCGCCCCTCGCAGGTCGACCAGGAGCCGCGCGTGCTCATGCCGGCGGCGGGGTCCACGGGTCCGGGGGACGCCGATCGGGCGGGGGCATCGCCCGCGCCGGCGCCGAGGCGGCGCTGATCCGGGCGGTGAGCCAGTCGATCGCCGCCCGCAGGAGCAGCGCGAGCAGCGTGTAGATGATCGCCGCGAACAGCAGCGACGTGTCGAGGACCGACGCGTCGCCGAGCGGGACAGGCTGGAACATGCCGCGGAACGGCGCCATCGCCCGCTCGGTCGAGCGGTAGACCCACTCGACGAACGATGCGTCCGGGCTCGCCCCGAACAGCAACAGGATGAAGGCGAGCAGGAGCAGCGCCAGGGTCACGAGGAGCCAGGCATAGACGAGCCAGAGCAGCACTTTGGCGACCTTGCCGACCGTCAGCCAGCCCCTGTGCGTCGATTCCGCAGTCGCCATGTGGTTCCTCCCCGAGCGTGGGCCTCCGGGCCCGGACGTCACGGGCCGATCCTCGACGCCTCGGCACCGCTCCGGATCACCCATGCCGGGTGGTGTCGCCGGCCGGCCGCTACGGTTCGGCGCCATGGCGACCACGGCGAGCTTGCGGGCGCGGTGGTGATCGCCCGGGGCGGCTGATGCAGGGCCTCGCGCCGGGGCTCGAGAACCTCCGGTCGTACCGCGTGGGCTGGCTGCGCCGCGACGTGGTGGCCGGCCTCGTCCTGACTGCGCTGCTGGTACCGCAGGGCATGGCCTACGCGGAGCTCGCCGGCCTGCCGCCGATCACCGGCCTGTACACGTCGATCCTCTGCCTCGCGGCGTACGGGGTGTTCGGGCCGTCCAAGATCCTCGTGCTCGGTCCCGACTCGTCGCTCGGGCCGATGATCGCGGCGACCGTGGTCCCCCTCGTCGGCGCCGGCGGGGACCCCGAGCGGGCCGTGGCCCTGGCCTCGGCCCTGGCGCTCCTCGTCGGGGCCATCAACGCCGCGGCGGGCCTGGCCGGGCTGGGATTCGTCGCCGACCTGATCTCGAAGCCGACGATCGTCGGCTACATGAACGGCCTCGCCCTCACCATCCTGGTGGGCCAGCTTCCGAAGCTCTTCGGCTTCTCCGTTGACGGCGACGGCTTCATCGACGAGCTCACCGGGTTCGTCGAGGGGGTGATGGACGGCGACACGGTGGCCGCCGCCCTGGCCATCGGGGTCCTCGGCCTCGTGCTGATCCTGGCCCTCCAGTGCTGGCTCCCGAAGGTGCCCGGCGTCCTGGTTGCCGTCGTGCTGTCGATCGCGGCCGCGGCCGCGCTCGACCTCGCGGAGCACGGGGTGAGCCTGGTGGGCGAGCTGCCCCGGGGCTTCCCGCCGTTCACGATCCCGGACATCCGGCTGTCCGACCTCGGGCTCCTCGTCGGCGGCGCCCTCGGGATCGCGGTCGTGTCGCTGGCGGACACGATCTCGACCGCCTCGTCCTTCGCCGCCCGCCGCGGCGAGGAGGTCGACGGACAGCGGGAGATGACGGGGATCGGCGCGGCGAACCTCGCCGCCGGCCTGTTCCAGGGCTTTCCGGTCTCCACCAGTGGGTCCCGCACCGCGGTGGCGGAGAACGCGGGCGCGAAGACCCAGCTCACGGGCCTGGTCGGCGCGGCAGCCATCGTGCTGATCCTGCTGTTCTTCCCCGGCCTGCTGCGCGACCTGCCGCAGCCGACGCTCGCCGCGGTGGTGATCGCCGCCTCGCTGTCGCTGGCGGACATCCCCGAGACGCTGCGCCTCCGGCGCGTGCGCCGCACGGAGTTCGTGTTGAGCGTGGCCGCCTTCCTCGGCGTCGTCCTCCTCGGCGTCCTCCAGGGCATCGCCCTGGCCGTGGCGCTGTCGATCGGCAACGTCTTCCGGCGGGCGTGGTGGCCGTACCAGACGGTGCTCGGCCGGGTGCCGGGACTGGCCGGGTACCACGACGTGACCAGCTACCCGCACGCCCGGCTGCTGCCGGGCTGCGTGATCTTCCGGTTCGACGCCCCGGTGTTCTTCGCCAACTCGCGGACGTTCCGGGAGCAGGTGCGGGCCCTGGCCGCCACCGATCCGGCGCCCGTGTGGATCATCGTCGCCGCCGAGCCCATCACCGACGTCGACACGACGGCGGCCGACATGCTGCGGGACCTGGACGAGGCCCTGAACGCCCGCGGCGTCCACCTCGTGTTCGCGGAGATGAAGGACCCGGTGCGGCGCAAGATCGACCGCTACGAGCTGACCCGCACGATCGACCCGGCCCACTTCTTCCCGACCATCACCCAGGCGGTCAAGGCGTTCCAGGCCGAGACGGGCGCGGCGTGGCAACCACCCGCCACGGCGGTCGACCCGAGCCTGGGGGACCCTAGGACGTGATCCAGGCCGAAGCGTCGGCCTCGTCGGCGAGGTCGTACACCTTGACCTCGCCGGGGATGAGGTAGCCGAAGAGGTTGACGGCGTGCCGGACCCACGCCTCCCGGGCCACGACGGCGACGCGCTCCCAGCTGCCGATGTGGCCGAGGCCGAGCTTGCCGTCCTCCCACGCGGCACCGCCGGTGAAGCCCGTGAAGTCGGCGCCGAGCACGTACAGCAGCCGGATCTTGTCGTGGCGGGTGAGCGCATCCTCCACCGCGGGGACGAGCCGCTGCTCGTAGTCGTCCTTCGTGACCTCGCCCTTGGCCACGACGCCCACGACGTTGTCCGGCAGTGCGGGGATCAACTCGAACATGACGGCCTCCCGGGTCACCGCCAGGATCCCACAGCAGCCCCGTCCCCATGGATCCGGCGGACGACGCCGGTCACCCGGCCCGCCGGCGGTGCTCGTCGGCCGGGACGCCGCCGACGCCCCAGTCCTCGACCGCCACCTCGTCGATCACGACGAACGTCGTCGCCGGGTCCTTGGCGAGCACGTCGACCAGCAGGTCGGTCACGCCGGCGATGATCCGGCGCTTCTGGTCGGGCGTGGCGCCCTCCCGGGTGATGCGCACGTTCACGTAGGGCACGGGTCCTCCGCTCGGTCGAGGTCGTAGTGGAACACCTTGCTGACGATCCGCCACCGCCCGTCGACCTCGACCAGCGTGAGCAGGTCGACGAACGAGCGCGGCGCGATCCGGCACTCGACCCGGGCGAAGGCGGTCACCGGGCCCGCCAGCTCGATCGACACGATCCGGTCCCGTCGCTCCTCGCCCTTGCTCGCCGGCGAGGGGCGGGCGTCGACGACGGGGAGGTACTCGTCCATCGACAGCGACAGCAGGGTGCCGTCGGTGGCGGTCACGTAGCGGGCGGCGGGGTGGAACACCGCCCGCAGGCGGGCGGTGTCGCTGTGGTGGAGCCCGTCGAGGTACGTGCCGAGCACGCCGGCGACGGCGGCGAACCGGGCGTCCACGGTCAGGCCCTCGCCGCCGGAACGCCGGACCGCCGCCACCGCCGGGCCGCCTGAGCGACGCGCGCGCCCAGGTGCTCGGCGGTGCGGCGGTCGGCGAGCGGGGGCACGACGTCGGCGGGCAGGTCGGCGTGGGACTGGGCCATCGCGCCCAGGAACCCGGCAGCCGGTTGAGGTCCTCCGCCGAGCCCGCGCTCGTGTGTTGCCGGGCGGCAGCCCGAGGCCGACCCACACCATGCCGTGCTGCATCGCGAACAGGGCCAGCGCCTGGAGCGTGGCGAGCTTGTCGCCGTTCAGGCCGGCAGAGTTGGTGAAACCGGCCGCCAGCTTGTCCTTCCAGCGCTGCTCCTGCCACCGGGGCGACGTGGCGTCGAGGAAGGCCTTGAACGGTGCCGACGGGCCGGCCATGTAGGTCGGCGCGCCGAACACGATGGCGTCGGCCGCGTCGAGGGCGTCCCAGCGGGAGTCCACCTCGTCGACCGGGACGAGGTCGGCCTCCACGCCCGGCACGCGGGACGCGCCGTGGTGGACCGCCTCGGCCTGCACCCGGGTGTGGCCGTAGCCGCTGTGGAACACGACGGCGACCCGCACGGGGCCGGGGGAGCCGTCGAGGTCGCCGTCGCGTTGGGGGGTCGTCGTGGTCATGCCGACCACCGTACGAACGCGCTAACCATTCGACGACTACAGGTTTTCACTGCTGGGCATAAGCTTTGCCTATGGACCTCGACACCCGCACCCTCGAGCTCCTCGAAGCCGTCGCCACCGACGGCACGCTGACCGCGGCCTCCGGCCGGCTGCACATCAGCCAGCCGGCGCTCAGCCAGCGGCTCGCCGGGCTCGAGCGCCGGCTCGGTCTCCCGCTCTTCACCCGCGAGGGCCGGCGCCTGGTCCCGACCCGGGCCGGGCGCCGGATGATCGACACCGCCACCGCCATGCTCACCGAGCTGCGGGCCGCCGAGCGCGACCTCGACGACATCCGCCACGACCGCACCGCCGTGCTCCGGCTGACGTCGCAGTGCAGCACCAACTACCAGTGGCTCCCACCGGTCGTGCACGCCCTGGCAGTGCGCCGCCCGGGCGTGCAGGTCCGCATCGAGACCGTGCCCCACGACGACGTCGTCGGCGCGCTGCTCGACGACCGCGTCGACCTCGCGCTGGCCTGCAAGCCCGACCGGCGGATGGACGCGGTTGCCACCCTGCCGCTGTTCGACGACGAGATGGTGGCCGTCGTCCCCGCAGACCACCCGTGGGCCCGCCGCCCCCACCTCCGCCGCGGCGACCTCGACGGCGAGCACCTCATCCTGTTCGACGCCTACGACCCCGCCCGGGTGCCGCCCCTCCCCCTGCCGCTGCCCGGCGGCACCCGGCCGGCCCGCGTCACGACGACCCCCGTCGTCTCCGAGCTCGTCGTGGAGCTCGTCGCGGCCGGCCAGGGCGTCGGCATCCTGCCCGGCTGGGTCGCCGGGCCGTACGCGGCCGCGGGCCGGATCGCCACCGTGCGCCTGTCGCGCCCGCCACAGCCCCGGACCTGGTACGCCACCTGGCGCCAGGGCGACCCGCCCGACCACGTGGCGGCCCTCGTCGACATCCTGCGTGACCACTTCGCGGACCGCCGTCTGCCGGCGGCCGGGTGACCACCCGGCTACCTTGCAGGACGAGAGGCTCGTGGAACGGGCCGGAGAGGGGGAAGCATGCGGGGAGATCGGGTGGCGCGCCGGCTGTCGCTGGTCGTGCTCATGAGTGCGGTGCTTGCCGTCGGCGTTGCGCCGGCGTCGGCCGACCCCATCAGCCAGAGCCAGGGGTTCCGCCGGGCGGTGACCGTCGAGGGGATACGCGAGCACCAGCAGGCGCTCCAGGCGATCGCCGACGCCAACGGCGGCAACCGGGCGGTCGGCACGACGGGCTACGACGCGTCGGTCGAGTACGTCGCCGGGAAGGCGGCGGCCGCGGGCTACGACGTGACGCTCGACGAGTTCACCTTCGTCGAGACCTTCACCGAGGGCTCTGCACCCGAGCTGGAGGAGATCGCGCCGGAGCCCCAGGTGTTCGTGGCCGGGTCGCGGCCCGCGTTCGACAACGACTTCGTGTCGTTCACCGGCAGTGGCGAGGTGACGGCGCCGGTGCAGGGCATCGACCTGGTGCTCCCGCCGGGTGCGGCCCCGAACTCGTCGACCAGCGCCTGCGAGCCGGAGGACTTCGCCGGCTTCGTCGCGGGGAACATCGCGCTCATCCAGCGCGGCACCTGCCCCTACGTCACGAAGGCCATCAACGCCCAGGAGGCGGGGGCCTCGGGGATCATCCTGTTCAACGAGGGCCAGGCCGGCCGGACCGCCGTGCCGAACAACCTCCCGCTCGGCGCTGAGGGCGTCCACATTCCGGGCGTCGGCACGTCGTTCGCCGTCGGCGCCGACCTCGCCGATCCGGCGAGCGGGACCGTGGCCCGCGTGCAGACCGAGGTCCTCGAGGAGCTCGGCCAGGGCGTGAACGTCATCGCCGAGACGCCCGGGGGCGACCCGAGCCGCACCGTGGTCATCGGTGCCCACCTCGACAGCGTTCCCGCGGGCCCCGGCATCAACGACAACGGCAGCGGCTCCGGCGGCATCCTGGAGATCGCCGAGGTCTTCGCCGCGCAGGAGCGGGAGCCACGGAACAAGCTGCGGTTCATGTGGTACGGCGCCGAGGAGATCGGCCTCGTGGGCTCGACCAAGTACGTCGAGAGCCTGAGCCAGGAGGAGAAGGACGACATCCTGGCCATGCTCAACTTCGACATGATCGGGTCGCCGAACTTCGCCCGCTTCGTCTACGACGGCGACGGCACGGTCGGTCCCGAGGGCCCGACCGGGTCCGGCTTCATCGAGGACGTGTTCGTCGACTACTTCGCCAGCCAGGGCCTCTTCAACGAGCCCACCGCCTTCGACGGGCGGTCCGACTACGGGCCGTTCATCGCCGAGGGCATCCCGGCCGGCGGCCTGTTCACCGGCGCCGAGGTCCCGAAGACGGCCGAGCAGGTGGCGCGGTACGGCGGGATCGCCAACGCCCAGTTCGACCCGTGCTACCACGAGGCGTGCGACACCTTCGCCGGCACGGGCGACGGCGCCGGCGCCACGGCGCCGGGCCTGGGCATCGTGGCGCTGGACCAGATGTCCGACGCCGTCGCCCACGCGGTCCTGTTCTTCTCGAAGACCAAGGTCGACGTGAGGAACACGCCGAACTGACCGACGGGCGTTCCTGGTGCGGGGGCTGCGGCCCCCGCACCAGGGCTCTCAGCTCCCGCCTGTTAGTCGGGCAAGAGCGTCCTCCGAGCGCTGCCCAGTTCACCGGCGAGGTCACCGGCTGCGGCGCCGGCACGCTGGTCCAGCCGGGCCCCCGGCTCGGCGCGACCGGCGAACGCCACCGGGCCAGGCCCTAGGGTGGCGGCGATGACCCGCACCCTCTTCCACGGCGGCAACGTGTTCGACGGGACGGGGACGGACCCGGCGCCAGCTGACGTCGTGGTGGACGGCGACCGCATCGTCGCCGTCGGGGGACCCGGGACCGGTGACGGCGATGACGGTGTTGCACTCGACGGCCGCACCCTCCTGCCGGGTCTCTTCGACTGCCACGTCCACATGTTGTTCTCGGGCATCGACATCCTGCGGGACCTGCAGACACCGTTCTCCTTCCGGTTCTTCGACGCCGCCCGCAACCTCGGACTGACGCTGCGGGCCGGCATCACGAGCGTGCGCGACGCCGCCGGCGCCGACGCCGGGGTGAAGTTGGCGGTCGAGCGGGGCCTCGTGGCCGGGCCTCGCATGCAGATCGCCATCGGCATGCTCAGCCAGACCGGTGGCCACGGTGACGAGCACTTCCCCTGTGGGTTCGACGTCCGGCTGCTGAGCCCGCCGTACCCGGGTGTGCCGCATTGTGTCGTGGACGGCGCCGACGCGATGCGCCGCACGGTCCGGGAGCTGATCCGGGCAGGCGCCGACGTGATCAAGGTCGCCACCAGCGGTGGCGTGCTGAGTGTCGGGAGCGATCCGCACCGTGCCCACTTCCGGCCGGCGGAACTAGCCGCGCTCGTCGAGGAGGCGACGGCCGCCGGGCGGGCGGTCATGGCCCATGCACAGGCCGCGGACGGCATCAAGAACGCGGTGCGAGCCGGCATTCGCTCCATCGAGCACGGCATCTACCTCGACGACGAGGCGATCGGCCTGATGGTCGAGCGGGGTGCGTGGCTGGTGCCAACGCTCATCGCACCGATCTGGGTGCTCGAGTCGGTCGACGCCGGTGCCCAGATCTCCGACGCCTCCATTCGCAAGGCCCGAGACACCGTGGGAATCCACGCCGACTCCGTGGCCCGGGCCGTCGCCGCGGGTGTGAAGGTGGCGATGGGCACCGATGCCGGCGTCGGGCCACACGGCGACAACCTGCGCGAGCTGTCCCTCATGGCCAAAGCGGGAATGGCTCCCGCTGCGGTGCTCAGGGCGACGACCCTCGAGGCGGCCCGCCTGCTGGGCGTCGACGATGAGCTGGGGACCGTCGAGGAGGGCAAGCTCGCCGACCTCGTCGTCATAGGCGGCGACCCGTACGACTTCGAGGGCATCGGCCACCGCGTCGAACAGGTGTGGAAGGCCGGTCAGCGAGTCGCGGACTGATCGTGTCCTCCGTGACCATGAGGCCCGCCAGGCGCCCAGGCCACGAGGACGGGTTGGAACACCAGCCGTAGGGCGCGTTGCCGGTGGCGCTCATTCTGCCGGCAGCTCGACCTCGACCGTGGCCGACGCCATCGTGGCGCCGTCCTGGTTGCGCATGTCGACCTCCACCACCGCCAGGTGGACCCGCTTGCGCTCGACCCGGGTGTCGACGACCTCGCCGGACAGGACGGTGGCGTCGCCGGTCAGCGCCGGGTTGCGGTACTGGGCCGACGAGTGGGTGATCATGCCCCACTCCCCCGCCCACGCCGCCACGTAGTCGAGGATCCACGCGCCCATCGACGCCCCGTAGCCGTAGCCCCGGGGCATGCCGACGTGGCGGGCCCAGCGGGGCTGGAGGTGCCCGCGGGACGGCCCGTAATAGGCGCCGTCGGTGAGCTCCGGGTTGACCCGCTCCATGCGGCGGTCGCCCTCGAACCCGGCCATCTCCTTCGTGTAGCCGAGCTCCTCGGCCCGCACGGTGGTCGGGCCCTTGGCCGTGGCCCCCCAGGTGGTCATGGGGTAGGCCCGCCACTCGGTGGCGAACGACGCCAGGCTGTGCGGCCCCAGCACGTGATCGGCCAGCCGGTCGCCGGCCGCCACCGACGAGAACAGGCGCTTGGCGTGGCCGAGCGACTGGATCTGGTCGATGAACGCCAGCTTGCGCTCCTCCAGCTCGGCCAGCTGCTCGTCGGTCCACTCCGGCTCGCCGTCGCTCGCCGGCGCGGCCTCCGTCTCGAACATGTCCTTCTCCCGGGCCCCCTGCACCCGGTAGCGGATGGCGGTGGAACGCTGGAGCGCGACCCGCTCCCCTCGCTGGTTGATGTACAGCGTGTCCCCCCGCTGGAAGCAGGTCGGGCCGGCAAACTTGGTGTCCGCCACCTTGTAGTCGTACGGCATGCGGTGGCAGACGAGCTTGTCGCCGGGCCGGACCCGGGGCCCGAAGAACCACCAGTCGTCGCCGCCGAAGATGAGATGGGAGCCCGGGATCTTCCCCACCTGCGCCGGGGAGGCGCCGTGGCTGGTGTCGCAGGCGACGGTGAACGACTGGGGCGCCACGATCTCGCCCCACCGGCTCTCGCCGGCCCACCGCTCGTCGTAGTGCAGCGGGTTGGGGTAGTGCATCGCCTGGGCCCAGCGCCGGATGTCGTTGAGCGCGACCGGCTCCTTCAGCTCGCCCGGTCGCATGGGCACGCCCATGTACCGATCGAGGTCCGACACGTCGAGCGTGGCATCGGTCGTGGCCTGGTCGGGGCTCATGTTCCTCCCTCGGTGGGGGCGACGCCGGCCGTCGCGAGCCGGACATGCACCAGCTCGAGCAGGGCGTCGTCGCGGACCTTGGCATCGCTGCCGGTCATGGGCATCTCGTCGGGCTCGAAGAACAGCACGTGCTTGGGGACCTTGTAGGCGGCGACCCGCTCCCGCAGGAACGCCCGGACGTCGTCTGCGGTGGCCGCCTGGCCGTCGCGCAGCACGATGCACGCGACGACCGCCTGGTCGAGGCGGGGGTCGGGCACGCCCAGCACGCGGGACAGCTTCACCGGCGGGCAGGCCCGCAGCGCCACCTCGACCTCGGCCGGCGCCACGTTGGCGCCGCCGGTCTTGATCATCTCGGTGCGCCGCCCGGACCAGTGGACGTTGCCGTCGGTGCCCACGTGGCCGGCGTCGCCGGTGTGGAAGAACCCGTCCCCGTCGAAGCACGCCTCGGGCGGGCGGCCCAGGTAGCCGAGCATGCGGGTGGCGCCCGCCACGCACAGCTCGCCCTCCTCGTCGACCCCCAGCGGCCTGCCCGTGTCCGGGTCGACCACCCGCAGGCGGGCACCGGGCAGCAGGGCGCCGTGGCCGACCCTGGCCCGCTCGCGCGGCGTGTCCGAGGGGTGGGCGGACACGAACGCACACGTCTCGGACATGCCCCAGCCGACCGGCATGATCCACCCGGGGTCGCCCTCCACCCGGGGATGGCGGGCGAACGCCCCCTTGCCGTACACGCAGCGCAGCGACGACAGGTCGGTGGCCGTCCAGTCGGGGTGCTCGGCCAGCGCCACCGTCTGGTGGGGCAGCGTGTACGGCTCGGTCACGCGCTCGCGGGCCATCAACGCCAGGGCGGCGCCGGGCTCGAAGGTCTCCTGAGCCACCCAGCAGCCGCCCGCGGCCAGCGTGGAACCGACCGCGGTGTTGAGCCCCGCGGTCCAGAACAGCGGCAGGGCACTGAACATGCGGGTGCCGGGGTGGCGGGCGAACAGCCGGGCCTGGAGCCAGAACTGCAGCGCGGGCGACCGGTGGCCGTGGAGGATGCCCTTGGGCTCGCTGGTCGTGCCGGACGAGAAGATCACGAGCGCGGGGTGGTCGGGCGTGATCGCCGCGGCCCGGGCGTCGAGGTCCGCGTCGGTCACGGCGTCGCCGGCCGCCAGCAGCGACTCCCACGACGGCTCACCCAGCACCGCCACCCGCCGCAGGTGCGGCCGGTCGGCGGCGATGGCGGCCAGGTCGTCGCCGAACCGGCGGGCGAGCAGCCGGGGCTGCGTGAGCACGACCGCCGCCCGGCACGTGTCGACCAGGTGGGCGAGCTCGGGCCGGGGCGAGAACGTCGACATCGGCGCGGCGACGGCGCCGGCCAGCGCGGCGCCGAAGATCGCCGCCACGGCCTCGGGCCGGTTGCCCATCAGCACGCCGATCGCGTCGCCAGGGACCACCCCGGCGGCGGCGAGCGCCCGCCCGATGCGCCGGGCCTCGGCCTCGAGCCGCCCGTAGGTCCAGCGCACGGTCTCGCCGCCCCGCAGCGGGTCGTCGAGCACGACCGCCTCGTTCGGTCCGAACCGGTCCGCCACCTCGGCCAGGAACCCGCCGAGCGTGAGCGCGCCCACGCCCTCGACCCCGTCCACCGGCGGGCCCTCGAACGTGGTCATCGACTCCCTCGCCCGCCGCCGCGTGTGCCAGTGTGTGCGGCCATGCGATTCGGACTCGATGTGGCGCAGCAGCGCATGCCGTGGGACGAGCTCGTGCGCCGGGCGCAGCTCGCGGAGGACCTTGGCTTCGACGGCGTGTGGGGGTTCGACCACTTCCAGCCGATGTACGGCGAGGGGCCGGGCGAGACGTTCGAGGGCATGACCACGCTGGCCGCGCTCGCCGGGCAGACGACGCGCGTCCGGCTCGGCCTGCTGGTCACCGGCGTCACGTACCGGCACCCGTCGGTGTTCGCGGCTGAGGCGCTCACGATCGACCACGCGTCGCACGGCCGGCTCGACCTGTCGTTCGGCGCGGCGTGGTTCGACAAGGAGCACGACGAGCTCGGCATCCCGTTCCCGCCGCTGGGCGAGCGGTTCTCGCTGCTCGAGGACGCGCTCGAGATCACGACCCGCCTCTTCACCGGCGAGGTGGTGTCGTACGACGGGCGCGTGGTGTCGCTGCGCGACGCCCGGATGCAGCCGGTGCCGGTGCAGCAGCCGCACCCGCCGATCTGGATCGGCGGGAGCGGGCCCCGCCGCACGTTGCCCCTGGCCGCCCGGTTCGCCGATGCGTGGCACGCGTTCGGCACGCCGAACTCGCTGCGCGAGGCCTCGGAGCGCCTGGACCGGCTCGCGGTCGAGGCGGGCCGCGACCCCGCCGACATCCTCCGGGCAGGATCCGTCTCGCTCGACGACGTCGACACCGCCCGTAAGCACATCACGAAGTGGCGCGACGCGGGGTATGGGTACCTCGTGTGCGGCTGGCCCGGCGCGGGCGCCGCCCAGGTCGAGGCCTTCGCCCGCGAGGTGATGCCCGACTTCACAGGGTGATCAGAACCCGAGGTCGACGACCGGGCGTTCGAGCGGGTTCACGTTGACCTCCGACAGCGCGGGCAGCAGCTTCTCGTAGGGCAACCCGGCGAGGAAGCCGTCGACGGTCCGCTCGAAGTTGGCGATCCCGCCCTCGATCTGCTCGGAGAACCGCATGTACTCGAAACCCCTCGTGTGCAGGCCCTTCTGCTGCCGGGGCAGGTTGGAGAAGTCCTGAGCGGGGATCGGCGGCACGCGCGGGTCGTCGCAGGCCCACGGCTCGGGCGGCGGCGGGCTCGGCGGCTCCTCGCCCGCCGGGAACCGGGTGAGCGACCAGATCTCCATCAGCGTCTCCTCCGGCCCCAGGGGGCGGAACCGGTAGGAGGAGGCGCTGCTGTACATCGGCAGCACGAAGAAGTGGGGGAAGCAGTAGCCCATCGGCTCGCTGAGCCCGCGGTCCTCGAGTTCGTTGAGGTCGGGGACGTCGTGGCCCTGCTCCCGGTGCCAGCGGACGACGGCGTCGTTGAACGTGCGGCTCCACGTCTCGATCGCCGGCCCCGGCTCGTCGGGCAGCTCGATGTCGCGCAGGCGTTCGGCGACGCGCACGTCGTCCGCGTGCACCATCCCGGCCATGCCCTCGCTCATCGTGCGCAGGTAGTGGAGCTCGGCGTCGACGAACGTGCGGTGGTCGAACGCCGCCGGGTCCCGGGGCGGGTAGCGGCCGGGGATCCGCAGCTGGGGGTGCGTCTCGATGACGTGGTACTGCTCCATGAACGCCGCCTCGGCCAGCTTCCAGTTCACCGGCAGGCGCACGGCGTACCACCACTCGGGGTGCATCGACGCGAGCTTCCACGCGTCGAGGACGGTGGCCATCGGCTCGAGGCAGGACCGCAGCGGCGGGGCGTCGTCGTCGAGGTTGATCCACGCGCACCCGCCCCACGCCTCGCAGCGCACGGACCGCAGGTCGATGTCCCCGGGCCGCAGGTTGTGCTCGGAGAACGAGCTGCGACGCGACACGAACGTGTTGCGGCCGTCGGGCGCGTAGCACCAGCCGTGGAACGGGCAGGTGAACCCGGTCTCGCACGTGCCGCGGGCGTCGGCGAGCTTGACGCCGCGGTGGCGGCAGGCGTTCTGGAACGCCGTCACCCCGCCGTCCGCCGTGCGGACGACGATGACCGCCTGGTCGAGGATCTCGTAGGTGACGTAGTCGTGGGCCCGGGGGATCTCCTCCAACCGGCACGCCATCTGCCACACCCGGGACCACAGCTGCTCGGCCTCGAGCCGGAAGAAGTCGGGGTCGAGGTAGCGCTCCTTGGGGGCCCGGTCGGGGAGCTCCATCGCGTGGGGCACGGGAAGTGCCGGCCGCTTCTGGTCCACGATCGCCACGCGACACCCCTCTCACTCCCGGTGTAACTTTGACGGGAACTTATACTAACCGGTCGGTACAACCCGACCCGGGCCAACCCGAGCCACGCCGCCTCATGACACCATCCCCCCATCATGTGACCGAGGTCGACGTGCTCGTGGTCGGCGCCGGCATCACCGGCATCTACCAGCTGTACACGGCGCGCGAGGCCGGCTTCTCGGCCCTGCTGGCCGAGGCCGGGGGCGGCGTGGGCGGGACCTGGTACTGGAACCGCTACCCGGGCGCCCGCTTCGACTCCGAGAGCTACACCTACGGCTACCTGTTCTCGCAGGAGCTGTTCGACGAGTGGGAGTGGCAGGAGCACTTCGCCGGCCAGCCCGAGACCGAGCGCTACCTCAACCACGTGGTCGACCGGTTCGACCTGCGGCGCCACATGCGCTTCGACGCCCGCGTCACCGCCGCCGTCTTCGACGAGCCGTCGGGGACGTGGGCCGTGACGATCGGCGACGGCGGCCGCGTCCGGGCGCGGTTCGTGGTCGCCGCCACCGGGGTCCTGTCGGTGCCGTACGTCCCGGACGTGCCCGGGTGCGAGGACTTCCGGGGCGTGGCGCACCACACCGGGCTGTGGCCGGCGGCGCCCGTTGACTTCACGGGCAAGCGGGTCGCGGTGGTCGGGACCTCGTCGAGCGGCGTGCAGGTCGTGCCGGCGATCCTCGACGAGGTCGCGTCGCTGACCGTGTACCAGCGCACCGCCAACTGGTGCACGCCGCTCAACAACACGCCCATCACCGCCGACGAGCAGGCCCGGCTCCGCGCGGAGTTCGAGGACCTGTGCCGGGTGCTCAACACGTCGATCAGCGGCTTCCACCACCCGGTGAACGGCCGCAACGCGTTCGAGGACGCCGCGGCCGAGCGGCACGCGTTCTACGAGACGATGTGGAACAGCCCCGGGTTCATGAAGCTGACGAGCAACTACGCGGACCTGATGTTCAACGAGGCGGCCAACGCGGAGTGGTGCGAGTTCATCGCCGCCAAGATCCGGGGCATCGTCGCGGACCCGGACACCGCCGATCGCCTGATCCCGAAGGACCACCTGTTCGGCGCCAAGCGCCCGCCGTTCGTCGCCGGCTACTACGAGGCGTTCAACGATCCCAAGGTGTCGCTGGTCGACCTCCGGGAGACGCCGATCGTGCGGATGACCGAGACGGGGATCGAGACCACCGGCGGCGTGCGGGAGCACGACGTCGTCGTGTGGGCGACCGGCTTCGACTTCGGCACCGGCGCGCTCGCCCGGATGGGGGTCCGGGGCCGCGGCGGCCAGGCGCTCATGGACCACTGGGCCGAGGGCCCGCGGACCTTCCTCGGCGTGCAGACCCATGGCTTCCCCAACCTGTTCTTCCCCGGCGGCCCGCACGCGGCAGCCGGCAACAACCCGCGGTACAACGGCGACCAGGTCGACTTCGTCACCGGCGCGCTCGTCCACGTGCGCGACCGCGGCTGCGACGTCATCGAGGTCACCGCGGAGGCCGAGGACCGCTGGACCCGGATGGTCGACCGGGGTGCGGCCAGGACCACGTTCGGCACGATCGGCCAGTACGTGGGCACGAACATCCCGGGCAAGCCGAGGCGCTACCTGCTCAACACCGGCGGCCGCCCGAAGCTGTTCGAGGTGATCGCCGACGTTCTGACGACCGACTTCGCAGCATTCGAGCTGTCGAAGGCGTCCGAGCCGGCCCGGACCAAGGTTCTGACGTCAGACCGTTGCGATCGGGGTGAGCGGTGAGCCGACGATCCCGGGCAGCCGCAGCGGGGGCGCCGTCAGCAGGAAGCGGCTCCGGCCGTGCTCCCGCAGCCAGCGGGCGAGCTCGTGCAGGTACCAGAGCTCGCCCAGCGGGACCCCGAGCCTGAACAGGCAGAGGTGGTGGATCGGCAGGAAGGAGTGGCGGCTCGGGTCGCGGTCCTTGCCGAGCAGGCCCTCCACGGCGTAGTTGTCCGCCACCAGCGCCGCGATCTGCGAGTCCGCGATCCACTCGAGCAGTGCCTCGTCCCTGGCGTCGAGGTACGAGCACGTCGTGAACAGCTCCCGCGGATCCGGCTGGCGGTCCCACTCGAGGATCCGGGTCGCGAAGCCGGTGTGCAGGAGCAGCATGTCCCCCGGTTCGACGACGACGCCGTCGGCCTCCATGACCTCCTGGAGCGTCGCCAGGTCGACCCCCCGCCACGCGCGGCCGAGGTGGTGGGCGAGGTCGACGAGGACGCCCCGGCCCTGGACGCCGTGGTCGGCCATGTGCTCCAGGCCGAGGTGGCGGGCGAAGCTGCGGTGCCCGCCGCCGTCGCCGGCGGCGTCGTCCTGCGGGCCGACGAGGTCGGCGCCGGCGCGGTAGCCGTTGTAGTAGACGGCCTCCTCGATGCCGTCGCCGTCGGCGTCGAACTCGGCGCCGACGTGGGCGAGCGAGTCCCACTGCGTCGAGTACTGGAGCGACAGCGTGACCACGTCGTCGGCCCACACGTCCACGTACTTGGGGTCGCCGAAGCCCGTCATCTCGCTCATGTGGACGTTGTAGAAGGTGGCCTCGTTGCCCTCCATGTCCTCGGTCGGGGCGATGACCGGCGGGAACCGGCGCTGGTTCAGCGCGGTGCCGCCCGGGAAGTCGAGCGGCAGGCTCAGGCAGAAGCTGATCCCGGCCTGGACCTCTCGCACCCCCTCCAGGACCTTCTCGGGCGTCAGCAGGTTGATACGGCCGAGCTCGTCGTCCTCGCCCCAGTCGCCCCAGGTCGAGCCGGGCGGGCGTTGCGTCCACCGTTGCGTCACGGCCGCAGCATTGCATGTACCGACCGGTTGGTCTAACTTTCGACGACCATTGAAGATGCGCGTCCGGGTGCCGGAAAGGGCGTTATCCATGACGGAGAAGGACTTTGTCGTCTCGGCCGATGGGCACCTCCTCGAGCCCACGGACCTGTTCAAGACCCGCCTGCCCGAGCACCTCCGCGACCGGGCCGTGTGGGAGGAGGACTTCGAGATCGAGCCCCTGGTCGAGGGCGGCGCGAGCATCTTCCGCCGGCTGCACACGCCCGGGTTCGAGGGCTGGACGATCTCCCGCTACCGCCAGACAGGCGGGCGCATGCCCGAGGGCGACCCCGAGAGCATCCTCGAGGACATGGACTTCGACGGCGTCGACGTCCAGGTGATGCACCCGAACCTGTCGCTGTTCGGCCTCTACTCCGACGACCACGAGCTGTCGATGGCGCACGCCCGCGTCTACAACGACTACGTCGTCGAGCGGTTCAGCCCGTACTTCTCCCGGGTGGCGCCCACCGCCCCCGTGCCGATCACCGACGTCGACGACGCCGTTGCCGAGATCGAGCGGGTCGCGGCCGCGGGGTTCCGGGCGGTCCTCCTGCCGGCGACGCCCCCGAAGCCGTACTACTCGCGGGAGTTCGACCCGGTGTGGGCGGCGATCCAGGGCAGCGGCATGCACGTCTTCATCCACACCCAGACCGGCGGCGTGAAGGTGGACGATCCCGAGTCCACGACGCTGAAGGTCGTGATGGAGAACGCGGCGCAGGTCAACCAGCCCATGACCGAGAAGGCCGCCGCCAAGCGCATGATCACCCAGGCCGTCTACCAGCCGATCGTCCCGCAGCAGGTGATGTGCCAGCTGATCGGCGGCGGGGTGCCCGAGCGCTACCCCGACCTCCACTTCGCGCTGATCGAGTTCAACGCCCACTGGCTGTCCTCCCTCGTCGGCTCCATGGACAAGTGCTGGCTCACCGGCGTCGGCCAGGACGCCGACTGGTGGCTCGGCCACTGGGACGACAGCCGCCCCGCCGACGATCAGCCCCACATGGCACAGCTGTTCCGGCTGAACGAGAAGTGGCCCTACCCGCTGATGCCGAGCGACTACGTGCGGCGGCAGTTCCACGTGTCGTTCCAGGACGACCCAGTGGCCGTCGCCTGCCGCCACATCACCGGACTGTCGACGATCGTCTGGGGCAACGACTACCCGCACGCCGAGGGGACGTTCCGCGGCAGCCGCGAGCTGCTCGAGACGCAGCTGGGCGACCTCCCCGACGACGAGCGCAAGGCCCTGGTCGGCGGCACCCTGGGCGGCCTGCTGGGGTTCCAGGCTCCGGTGGCAGCAGCCTGACCGACCACCGCTTCGACGGGCGCGTCGCGGTCGTCACCGGCGCGGGGCGCGGCATCGGGCGCGCCCACGCGCGCCTGCTCGCGGCCCGGGGCGCCAGCGTCGTGGTCAACGACCTGGGCGGCTCGATGGCCGGCACCGGCGCGGACGACGGGCCGGCGTCGGACGCCGCCGCCGAGATGGTCGCCGCCGGCGGCGCCGCGGTCCCCGACACGAACGACGTGTCCACGCCGGAGGGAGCGCAGGCGCTGGTCGACACCGCGGTCGAGCGGTTCGGCCGGATCGACGTGCTCGTGAACAACGCGGGCATCATCCGCTGGGCCGGGTTCCCCGAGGCCGACCAGGACAACCTGGACCGCCACCTCGCCGTCCACGTCGGCGCGTCCTTCAACACCGCCCGCGCCGCCTGGCCGCACATGGTGGAGGCCGGCTACGGCCGGATCGTGATGACGACGTCCGCCGGGCTCTTCGGCCTGCCGAACAACATCTCGTACGCGACCGCCAAGGGCGCGGTGATCGGGCTCACCCGCAGCCTGACCGTCGCGGGCGCGGAGCACGGCATCAAGGTCAACCTCATCGCGCCGGGCGCCATGACCCGCATGGCCGGCCGGTCGGGCCATGACGATCCGGGCATGTCGCCCGACTTGGTCGCCCCGATGGTCGCCTACCTCGCCCACGACGACTGCCCGGTCTCGGGCGAGATCTACGCCGCCGGCTTCGGCCGCTTCGCCCGCATCTTCGTCGCCATGACCGCGGGCTACGTCCACGCGGGCGGGTCGCCGACGATCGAGGACGTCGCCGACCACTGGGCGGCGATCAACGACGAGGCCGGCTACGGCATCCCCGCCGACCTGATGGACTGGTCGGCCACGTTCATGGCCCACCTGCCCCCGAAGGCGGAGTGAATCGCGCATGGACTTCTCGCTCGCCGAACCGGAGCGCGACCTGGTCGCCCTGTGCCGCGACTTCGCCCAGAAGGAGATCGCGGCCCGGGCCCCGCTCGCCTGGGACGAGGCGCGGTGCCCGACGGACCTGCTGCGGGAGATGGGCGAGCTGGGCCTGCTCGGGATGCTCGTCCCCGAGGAGTGGGGCGGGATCGGCATGTCCACGGTCGGCTTCGTGGCTGCGATGGAACAGATCGGGCTGGCCGACCAGTCGGTGGCGGCGGCGTGGCAGGCGCACGTGACCATCGGCTCGCTGCCGCTCTACCTGTTCGGCACCGACGCCCAGCGCGAGCGCTGGCTGCGGCCGCTGGCCGAGGGCCGGGCGCTGGGCGCGTTCGGGCTGACCGAGCCCGACGCCGGCTCCGACGCCCGGGGAATCCGCACGAGGGCCGAGCGGCGCGACGGCGGCTGGTTGATCAGCGGGCGCAAGACGTTCATCTCGAACGCGGGTACCGACATGTCGTTCGGGGTGACGCTCCTGGCCGGCACGGACGCCAACCACGCCACGTTCGTGGTCGAGAAGGACACGCCCGGGTTCACGATGGGGCCGAAGATGCGGGGCATCGGCTGGCGGGGCCTCGACACGCGCGAGCTGTACTTCGACGACGTCTGGGTTCCCGACGACCACCTCGTCGGCGATCCCGACCTGGGCCTCAGCCAGTTCCTCCGCACGCTCGAGGTCGGGCGCATCTCGATCGCCGCGCTGTCGCTCAGCCTGACCCAGGCCGTCCTCGACCTGGCCACGGACTACGCCCGCCAGCGGGTCCAGTTCGGCCAGCCCATCTCGCAGTTCCAGGCGATCCAGTTCAAGCTGGCCGACATCGCCACCGAGCTGGAGGCCGCCCGCTGGCTCACGTACCGCGCCGCGTCCCTGCGGGACGAGGGCCAGCCCTTCCGCAAGGAGGCGGCCATGGCCAAGCTCAAGGCCAGCCGCGTCGCCGCCTGGGCCGCGTCGGAGGCGGTCCAGGTCCACGGCGGGATCGGCTACATGCTGGACTCCCCGGTGGCCCGCTTCTACTGCGACGCGAAGGTGCTGGAGATCGGGGAGGGCACCAACGAGATCCAGCACCTGGTCATCGCCCGCGAGCTGGGCTGCTGACTCACACGGCCACCAGCCGGCGGATGGCGGCCGCGATGTCGTCGCGGTTCGGGAGCCACTCCTGCTCCAGGGCGGGGGCGTAGGGCGGCGGCGTCGCGGCGGCGCCGAGGCGCTCGACAGGGGCGTCGAGGTCCCAGAACGCCTCACGGGCGACCACGGCGGCGATCTCCGCGCCGATGCCGAACGGAACCACCGCCTCGTGGGCGATCAGCAGGCGGCTGGTCTTGCCCACCGAGGCGAGGATCGGGGCGACGTCCAGCGGGGCCACGGTGCGCAGGTCGATCACCTCGGCGGAGATGCCGTCACCCACAGCGTCGGCGGCGGCGAGCGCCTCGTGGACCATGCGGGACACCGAGACGACCGTGACATCCGTGCCCTCGCGGACCACGGCCGACGTCCCGATCGGGATCACGTGGTCGGCGGGCGGCTGGGGGCCCTGCATCCCGTAGAGCAGCCGGTTCTCGATGAACACCACCGGGTTCGGGTCCTGGATGGCGGCCCGCAGCAGGCCGTAGGTGTCCGCCGGGGTCGACGGCATCACCACGCTCAGCCCCGGGACGTGGGCGAGCAGCGCCTCCAGGCTCTGCGAGTGCTGGCTGCCCGACGACCGCCCGGCCCCGAACTGCGTGCGCACGGTCAGCCCCATCCGGGCGGCGCCACCGGTCATGAACGGCAGCTTGGCCGCCTGGTTGAGCAGCTGGTCGAAGCAGACCCCGAGGAAGTCGAGGTACATCACCTCCACCACCGGGCGCATCCCGGCCATGGCCGCGCCCACGCCCAGCCCCACGATGGCGGTCTCCGAGATCGGCGTGTCCCGCACCCGGTCGCCGAACCGGTTCCGCAGGCCTCGGGTGAGGCCGAACACGTTCCCACCGTCGCCCACGTCGATGCCGGCGACGAACACCCGCGCGTCCGACTCCAGCTCGGCCTCCAGCGCCGACCGGATCGCGTCCATGGTCCGGAACACCGGTGCGTCCACGGGCAGGGGCGGCGGCTCGGCCGGGGCCGACCGGGCCCGGACGACGAAGTCGCGCAGCGTGGCCGCCGCGGGCTGATCGAGCCGGCGGGCGGCCTCGACCGCGGCGTCGAGCTCCTCGGCCACCGCCGCCTCCAGCGACGTGATCTCGTCGTCGCCGACGCCGGCATCCCGTAGCCGGCGCTGCTGGGCGGCGACCGGGTCGCGGGCCTCCCACTCCCGGACCTCGTCCGGCGACCGGTAGCGCTCGGGGTCGCCCTCGTAGTGCCCGAGCCAGCGGTAGGTGATGGCCTCGACGACCGCAGGGCCGTGCCCGGCGCGCGCCGAGCCGACGACCCGGTCCATCGCCGCGGCCACCGCGACCACGTCGTTGCCGTCGACCCCCGCGTACTCGACCCCGTAGCCCGCCGCCCGCTGCTCCAGGGACACGGCGTGCTGCGTCGCCGCCGGCGAGAACTCGGCATAGCCGTTGTTCTCGCAGAAGAAGACCACCGGCAGACGCCACACGGCAGCGAGGTTCACGGCCTCGTGGAACGCCCCCTGCGCGGGAGCGCCGTCGCCGAAGAACGCGACGGCCACGCCGCCGTCGGCCCGCAGCTGCGACGCCACCGCCGCGCCCGCGGCGATCGGCACGCCGGCGGCCACGATCCCGTTGGCCCCGAAGATCCCGAGCCCCGGGTCGGCGATGTGCATCGATCCCCCGCGGCCCCGGTTCGTCCCCTCGTCCTTGCCCATCAGTTCGGCGAACATTCCGAGCGGGTCCAGGCCCTTGGCCAGGCAGTGGCCGTGGCCGCGGTGGGTGGACGTGATGACATCTGCCGGGCCGAGCGGCCAGCACGCGCCGACGGCGGCGGCCTCCTGCCCTATCGACAGGTGTACGAACCCGGGGACCTCGCCGTCCCGGTAGAGCGCCGCCACCCGCTGCTCGAACCCGCGGATCACCAGCATGCGCCGGTGCATCTCGACGAGGTCGGCGACGGGCAGGGAGGGCGGTGACGGTCGGTCGCTGCTCACGAAGCGTGTATTGTACTGATCGGTACAACAGGGAAAGGGCGATGACCGCTCCGATCGACATCCCCGAGTCGTTCCCCGACCCCGGCGACGTGGGGGGCAAGCGCGTGGTGATCACCGGCGCCGGGCGCGGACTGGGGTCACTGCTGGCGCACGCGTTCTCGAATGCCGGAGCCCGGGTGGCGCTCGTCTCCCGCACCGAGAAGGACCTCAAGGCCGTGGCCGTGGCGCTCCCCGGACCCTCACTGGTGCTGCCGGGCGACGTGACCGACGAGGACTTCAACGAGGCCGGCGCCGATGCGGTCGTGGCCGAATGGGGCGGCCTCGATGTGTGGATCGCCAACGCGGGGATCTCGCCGATCGTGGCCGGCCCCCGCGCCACCGACGCCGCGGTATGGCGCCGGGTGCTGGAGGTCAACCTGACCGGCGCGTTCCTCGGCGCCCGCGCCGCCGCCCGGGTGATGGGCGACGGCGGGCGGCTGATCTTCACGGGCTCGGTCCTGGGCGAGCGGCCCCGCGAGGGGCTGGCCGCCTACAGCGCGTCGAAGGCCGGGCTGGCCGGCATGGCCAAGGGCCTGGCCCTCGACCTGGCGCCCGCCGGCATCACGGTGAACGTCGTCGCCCCGGGCTGGTTCGACTCGCCGCTGGCCGACGGCTGGCAGCGCGACGCGAGGCTGTCGGCCGCCATCACCGGCCACACCGCCCAGGGACGCTGGGGCGCCCCGGCGGACCTGGTCGGCGCCTACCTGTTCCTGGCCTCGGACGCCTCGGCGTTCGTCACCGGCACCGTGCTGAGCGTCGACGGCGGGTACCTGCTCGTATGACCGACGCGGCGCAGCCACGACGCGTCGTCGTGATCACCGGGGCCGGCGGCGCCCTGGGCGCGGCGATCTCCCACCGGCTGGCGGGCGAGCCGGACACCGACCTGGTGCTGAGCGACGTCAGCGAGACGTCCCTGGCCGAGACCCTCGACGGGCTCCCCGACGACCGCGGCACGATCGAGGCCGCGCTTGCCGAGGTCGGCGACGCCGGCCAGGTCGGCGCGGTGGTCGACCTCGCCGTCGAGCGCTTCGGCCGCCTCGACGTGCTGATCAGCAACGCCGGTGTCCTGTCACCGAGCGGACGCATCCACAACCTGGCCACCGAAGACTGGGAGCGGGCGTTCCGCGTCAACGTCCTCGGCGCGGTCCACGGGATCACGGCCGCGGTCCCGGTCATGCGGGCACAGCGGGCGGGCTCGATCGTGCTGACGGCCTCGGTCTCCGGGCTCACCGCCTGGTCCCACGCCGCCCCCTATTGCGCGACCAAGGCCGCGGTGATCCAGCTGGCCAAGGTGGCGGCGGTCGAGTACGCACGCGACGGGATCCGGGTCAACTGCGTCTGCCCCGGGACGTTCCGCTCGGCCATCCACGACGGGCTCCCGCCCGAGGCACTCGACGCGATCGAGGGCCGGCACCCACTCGGCCTCGGCGTCCCGGACGACCTGGTCGGCGCCTACTCGTACCTCGCGGGCCCCGACTCCCGGTGGACGACCGGGTCGGCGCTGGTCGTCGACGGCGGCTACTCGGCGCCCTGACCTGCGCTCTGGATTCCCCGGACGAAGATCTCGGCGAACGGCTTGGCCACGTCGCGGGCGGTCAGCCGGTGGCCGGGCCGCAGCCACAGGTACGTGTAGTTGTGCATGCCGAGCCACGCCCGGGCGGTGAGCCACGGGTCGAGGTCCCGGAACTCGCCCGCCTCGACGCCGGCCCGCAGGATCGACTCGACCCGCCGCTCGTACGCCTGCCGCCGCTCGCGGAACGTGGCCGCCCGATCCCCCGTCAGCGCCGGGAACTCGTGCAGGAACACCCACACGTGGTCCGGGTAACGGTGGATCACGTCGAGCAGCTCGTCGCCGAGCATCTCCAGCTGGGCGGACGGCGCCCCGCCCGCCTCGGCGACGCGGTCGGCCCCCCGCATCACCTCGTCCATCACCCGGTCGTGGATGGCGGCGAGCAGCCCCTCCTTCGACCCGATGTAGTGGTAGAGCGCGCCCTTGCCGAGGTCGTTCGCGTCGCACAGCTCGTTGATGCCGGTGGCGTGGTAGCCCTGCCGGGCGAAGACGCGCGCGGACGTGTCGATGATCGCCTCGCGGCGCGCCTGCCACTTCGGGTTGCGTCGAGACACGTCGCTCGCATCCACCCGGGGCATGGTGGCGACGCTAGCGGGCGGCACGTCCCGGGAAGGGGTATATAGGCTGAACGGTCGGTACAAGCCGCAGGAGGGGTCGTTGCGATGCTGGCGGATGTGAACTGGTTCGGCGTGCTCGCCCACCACGCGACCCGATCACCCGGCAAGGCGATGACGGTCTTCGAGGGCGAGACGACGACGTACGGCGAGATGGCGGCGCGGGCCGCGGCCCTCGCGGCGGGGCTGCACGAGCGGGGTGTCGGGCGGGGCGACGTCGTCGGGCTGCTCTCCTACAACTGCCCCGAGTTCCTGGAGACGCTGTTCGCCGCCAATTATCTCGGTGCCATCGCCATGCCGATCAACTGGCGGCTGGCGGCGCCGGAGGTCCGCTACATCCTGGAGCACTCGGAGGCCCGGGCGCTCGTGTGCGACGAGGCGCTCGTCGCGACCGCGGACGACGCCACCAAGGGGATGGACGGCACGCTCCTGCGGGCCTGCGTCGCGCCCGCGGCGCCCGCCGGCTGGACGGCCCTGGCCGACCTCCGCGGCGACCCGGGCGCGGTGGCCCCGGTCCTCGCCAGCGGCGACGCCGTCCACCGCCTCATGTACACGTCCGGTACGACCGGGCACCCCAAGGGCGTCATGCTCACCCACGCCAACCTGGCGTGGAAGAACCTGGCCCACATCGTCGAGTTCGGCTTCACCGGTGACGACCTCGGGCTCGCCTGTGGGCCGCTGTACCACGTCGGCGCGCTCGACCTCACGACCACCTCGCTCATCGCCGCGGGGGCGACGGTGATCGTCCACCGGGCGTTCGACGCCGCCGCGGTGGTCGACGAGCTCGAGCGGTCGCGGGTGACCACGGTGTGGCTGGCTCCCGCCATGGTCAACGCGATCATGGCCCTGCCCGATGTCGAGCTGCGCGACCTGTCGTCGGTCCGGGTGGTCATCAACGGGGGCGAGAAGATGCCGATCCCGCTGATCGAGCGGATCCAGCGCACGTTCCCCTCGGCGTGGTTCGCTGACGCCTACGGGCTCACCGAGACGGTCTCCGGCGACACGTTCCTCGACCGGGACAGCATCATCACCAAGCTCGGCAGCGTGGGGCGCCCGTGCCTTCACCTGGAGCTCGACATCTGGGACGAGGACGGGCGGTCGGTCGCGGCCGGCGAGCGGGGCGAGATCGTGCTGCGCGGGCCCAAGGTGTTCACGGGCTACTGGCGCGACCCCGACGCGACCGCCAAGGCCTTCGCCGGCGGTTGGTTCCACACCGGCGACATCGGCGTCCGCGACGAGGACGGCTACCTCTACATCGTCGACCGGGTCAAGGACATGATCGTGTCCGGCGGCGAGAACATCGCCGGGTCCGAGGTGGAGCGGGTGCTGTACGAGCACGAGGCGGTGGTCGAGGTCGCCGTCGTGGGCCGCCCGGACGAGCGGTGGGGCGAGGTGCCGGTGGCGTTCGTCGTCGTGCGGGCGGGGGCGGTGGTCACGCCCGAGGAGCTGGTCGAGCACTGCCGCGCCAACCTGGCGACGTTCAAGGTGCCCAAGGACGTCACCTTCATCGACGCCCTGCCCCGGAACCCGTCGGGCAAGGTGCTCAAGCGGGAGCTGCGGGCCCAGCCCTAGCCGCGGCGCCCGGGTCAGAGCTCGGTCCGGCCGAGCCGGCGGGCCGCGTCCGGGACGAACGCCTCCGGCGCGAACGGGCCCGCGTCGACCGACGACAGCTCGACCTCGGGCAGCACGACGTTGGGCGGCAGCGTGTCCAGCCACACGACGGCGGCCGCCACCTCCTCCGCCCCGAGCGTCCGCATCGGGAACCGCACGTCCGCCAGCATCGGCGTCGCCACCGGCCCGGTCGTGACGACGTGGACAGCGATGCCGTCCCGCTCGACCTCCCCGGCCAGCGCGCCGGCGAAGGCGATGAGCCCCGCCTTCGACGCAGAGTAGGCCGACCGCCCCGGCTGGGGCGCGTGGGCGGACGACGACGACAGGAACACGAACCGGCCGCCCGGCCCCATGGCCGGCAGGGCGCCGTGGGCCACGACGAACGCTGAGGTCAGGTTCGTGCGGACGACCGCCTCGAACCCGGCCAGCGTCTCCTTGCGGACGAACGTGCCGTCCATCACCCCCGCCGCGTGGACCACCAGGCCGACCGTGCCGGCCTGGGCCACGACGCCCGCGAACTGGTCCGGCACCGCCGTGTCGGCCGCCACCCACTGGGCGCCGATGCCCTCGGCGGCCTCCCGGAGCGGGTCCGGGCGGCGGGCCGTGAGCACCACGTCGTAGCCGGCCGCAGCCAGTCGGCGGCCGACCTCGCGGCCGATCCCGCTGCTGCCGCCGGTCACGATCGCGACCCTCGCGCTCGGTTCGTTGCCGGTCACGGGACCCTCCGCTGGTGTGGCTCGCCAGAGTGACTCGAACGTTAGAAGATCTGTACCCTCCGCACGATGACCACCTTCGAAGCGTTCGTCCTCACCAGGGACGACAGCGGCGAGCAGCGCCTCGACTGGACGAGCGTCGCCGACTCGGACCTCATGGACGGCGACGTGACCGTCGAGGTGTCCCACTCCACGCTCAACTACAAGGACGGCCTCGCGCTCACCGGGGCGTCGCCCGTCGTGCGCCGCTGGCCGATGATCCCCGGGATCGACTTCGCCGGCACGGTGTCCTCGTCGTCCCGTGACGACATCTCGCCGGGCGACGCGGTCGTCCTCAACGGCTGGGGCGCCGGCGAGACCCACCTGGGCGGCTACGCCCAGCGGGCCCGGGTGCCGGGCGAGTGGCTGGTGCCGCTGCCCGAGGCGTTCACCGCGGCCCAGTCGATGGCCATCGGCACCGCGGGCTACACCGCGGCGCTGTGCGTGCTGGCGCTGGAGCGCCTCGGCGTCACGCCCGGGGCCGGACCGGTCCTCGTGACCGGCGCCACCGGCGGCGTGGGCAGCGTGGCGGTCGCCCTGCTGGCGGCGGCGGGCCACGAGGTGCTGGCGTCGACCGGCAAGGCCGGCGAGGCCCCGTACCTGAAGGACCTGGGCGCCGTCGTCGTCCTCGACCGCGCCGAGCTGTCGGAGAAGGGCCGCCCGCTCGGCAAGGAGCGCTGGGCCGGCGCCGTCGACACCGTCGGCAGCCACACCCTCGCCAACGTGCTGGCCGGCACCTGCTACGGCGGCACGGTCGCCGCCTGCGGCCTGGCCCAGGGCATGGACCTGCCGGCCTCGGTGGCGCCGTTCATCCTCCGCGGCGTGACGCTGGCCGGCGTCGACAGCGTCATGGCCCCGATGCCGGCCCGCCGGGAGGCCTGGGACCGCCTGGCCCGCGATCTGCCGCCGGGCATGCTCGACGCCATCACCGACACCCGCCCGCTGACCGACGCCCCGGCGCTGGCCGGCGACATCCTCGCCGGCAGCATGCGGGGCCGGGTGGTGTTCACGGTCGCCTGATCCGACCCTCCCGCCGATGTGACCGAAGTGTTAGCCTCGGCTGAGCAGTTGCACAGCAGGCTCACACGACGATCGGCAGGGGACATGGGCGAACTCGACGGCAAGGTCGCGGTGATCACCGGCGCCGGGTCCGGGATGGCCCGGGCGACGGCGACGGTGTTCGTGCGCGAGGGGGCACGGGTGCTGGCAGCCGACATCAGCGGCCGCCAGGAGGAGACCGCCGCGCAGCTCGGCGACGCGGTGGTCCCGTTCGAGGTCGACGTCACCGACGAGGCGCAGGTCGAGGCCATGTTCGCCAAGGCGCTCGACGCCTTCGGCCGCGTCGACGCCGTGCTCAACGTCGCTGGCATCGGCAACGCCCAGCCGCTGGCCGACGTGACGATGGACGAGTACGACCGGATCATGGACGTCGACCTGCGCGGCGTGCTGCTCGGCACCAAGCACGGCATCCGGGCGATGGTCCCCACGGGCGGCGGGGCCATCGCCAACTGGTCCTCGACCGGCGGGCTCAACGCCTCGACGCTGCCGACCAGCGTCTACTCGGCCGCCAAGGCTGGCGTCATCGCGGTCACGAAGGCGGCGGCCGTCGAGTACGGGACCCAGGGCATCCGGGCCAACGCCATCTGCCCGGGCTTCATCGAGACCGAGATGTCCGGCGGTCCCGGGGCCGCCGCCCGGTTCCCCAACCTGGTGAGCGGCACCGCGCTGAAGCGGGGCGGCCAGCCCGGGGAAGTGGCCGAGCTGGCCGCCTTCCTGTGCTCCGACCGCGCCAGCTTCATCACCGGCGCGGTGATCCCCATCGACGGCGGGCTCACCGCATCCCAAGCGTGAGGGGCGGGCGATGACGACGCAGGCGGCCGGCGACGTCTACTACGACCCCTACGACGTCGCCATCAACGCCGACCCCTACCCGACGTTCCGGCGGCTCCGCGACGAGGCGCCGATCTACCACAACGCGCGCTACGACGTGTGGGCGCTGTCCCGCCACGCCGACGTGGAGGCGGGCCTGGTCGACTGGCAGACGTTCTCGAACTGCCGCGGTGACATCCTCGAGATCATCCAGGCCGGGGTCGAGCTCCCGCCGGGCGTGGTCATGTTCGAGGACCCGCCGCCCCACACGATGCACCGCGGCCTGATGTCCCGGGTCTTCACGCCCCGGCGGATGGCGGCGCTGGAGAACCAGGTGCGGGAGTTCTGCGTCCGCTGCCTCGACCCCCTCGTCGGCACCGACCGGTTCGACATCGTCGCCGAGCTCGGCGCGGTCATGCCCATGCGGGTGATCGGCATGCTGCTCGGCATTCCCGAGTCCGACCAGACGGCCGTGCGGGACAAGGCCGACGCCATCCTGCGCACCGATGCGGGCCGCCCCATGCAGATCCGCCAGGACGCGATCGCCAACGGGCAGATCTTCGCCGAGTACATCGAGTGGCGGGCGAGCCACCCGTCCGACGACCTGATGACCGTGCTGCTCAACGCCGAGTTCGAGGACGAGGAGGGCACCACCCGCCGCCTCACGCGGCCCGAGGTCCTCACCTACACCCAGGTCCTCGCCGGCGCCGGCAACGAGACGACCGGCCGGCTCATCGGCTGGCTGGCCAAGGTCCTCGCCGAGCACCCGGACCAGCGCCGCGACCTGGTCGAGGACCGCACGCTCATCCCCCAGGCCGTCGACGAGACGCTCCGCTTCGAGCCGACGGGGCCGCACCTCGCCCGCTACGTCGCGCGGGACGTCGAGTACTACGGCACGACGGTCCCGGAGGGTAGCGCCATGCTGCTGCTCGTCGGCTCGGCCAACCGAGACGAGCGCCGCTACGACCGGCCGGACCAGTTCGACATCCACCGCACCGACGGCCAGCACCTGACCTTCGGCTACGGGCTCCACTTCTGCCTCGGCGCCAGCCTCGCCCGCCTCGAGGGCCGGGTCGCGCTCGACGAGCTGCTCACCCGCTTCCCCGAGTGGGACGTCGACTACGACAACATCACGCTGAGCTCGACCTCCACGGTCCGCGGCTGGGAGTCGATGCCGATCACCGTGGGCTAGCGATCCGGGAGCTACGACACCGGGGCGAAGGGCTCCGTCGAGTGCGTGACCCACGAGATCGGGTCGCCCGCCCGCGGGGACGTCGGCACAGACGAGGCCTCGCGGCGCGAGTCCCGCCGCCCGGTCGACGCGGAGGGCGAAGGTGCCGTTGGCAGCGGCCGGACCTACGCGCCCGCCGACTCGGCCAGGAACCCGGCCACCGCGTCGAGCGTGGCCTCCCGGTCGTCGAGGTGGGGGGCGTGGCCCGGTGTCGGGGTCAGCAGCCGGCGGACCGGGCCGGCGACGCCCGACTCGATGGCGTCGAGCTGGGCCACCGTCCCGTACGGGTCCGCGGCGCTCTGGACGAGCAGCACCGGGCACGTCACGCCGGGCAGGCTCGGCTCGATGTTCCATGACCGGAAGGCGGGGTCGAGCCAGATGTCGTTCCAGCCCCGGAACGTGGCGTCGACGTCGTCGTGGTGGTGGGCCAGGCGGGCCCGCAGGTCGGTCGTGGCGTAGGCGTCGCGGGCCTCGGCGATGGCGGCGACCGTGACGTCCTCGACGAACACGTGGGGGGCGATCAGCACCAGCGCCCGCACCGGGTGGCCGGCACCCGCGTACTGCAGGGCGATCGAGGCACCGTCGCTGTGCCCGACCAGGATCGGGCGGTCGAGGGCGAAGCGGGCCAGCACGGCCGGGAGCACGACGGCGGCCTCGTGCTGCATGTAGGTGACGGGGCGGGGCCGCTCGGCCGGGTCGCTGCGCCCGTAGCCCCGCCGCGAGTAGACCAGCGTGGCCGGCCCTCCTGCCCGCGCCCGCAGGGCGTCCGGGAACCCGTGCCAGAGGTCGATCGACCCGAGGCCCTCGTGGAGGAACACGAGCGGCGGCGCCCCCGCCGACGCCCAGGCCGCCGCCGGGGTGAAGCGGGCGTCGAGCGCGGCGCCGTCGACGCGGACCCGGGACGGCGCCGTCACCGTCGCCGCTCGTCCTCGAGCCGGGCTCGCAGGGCGAAGCGCTGCACCTTGCCGGTGGCCGTCTTGGGCAGCTGGTCGACAACCACCAGCCGCCGGGGACGCTTGAACGACGCCATCCGCTCGCGGCAGTGGGCGTCCACCGAGGCGGGCTCGATCGTGCGACCCTGGCGGGGCACGGCGAACGCGACGACGGTCTCGAGGCCGTCCTCGTCCCGGGATCCCACCACCGCCACCTCGAGCACGTCGGGGTGCTCGATCACGACGGCCTCGACCTCGGCGGGCGAGACCCAGATGCCGCCCGCCTTGATCATGTCGCTGTTGCGGCCGTGGAACGTCCAGTAACCGTCGGCCGACGTCGAGTACACGTCGCCCGTCGACAGCCACTCGCCCTGGAACGCCGCCCGGCTCGCCTCGTCCCGGCACCAGTACCCCGTCGCCAGCGACGGGCCCCGCACCTGGAGGTAGCCGGGCGTGTCCGGCTCGGTGACCAGCGCCCCCCGATCGTCCAGCAGCCGCAGCGCGTACCCGTCGACCGGCGTGCCGCTCGTCCCCGGCCGCTCGGCGCCCTTGCTGTTGGACAGGAAGATGTGCAGCGCCTCCGTCGTCCCGATGCCGTCGAGGACCGGGTGCCCGTACCGCTCGGCGAACCGGCGCTGGAGGCCGGCTGGCAGCGCCTCCCCCGCCGTCACCGTGGCCCGCACGCTGGCGAACGTGTCGGGCGGGGGGTCGGCGTCGAGGACGGCGGCGACGAAGCCGGGGCTGGCGAAGAACAGCGTGGGCGCCGTCGTTCGCACCAGCTCGAGCACGCCCGGCGGGGTCGGCCGCCGGGGGTTGAGCACGCTGGACGCGCCCACCGCCAGCGGGAACGTCAGCGAGTTGCCGAGCCCGTAGGCGAAGAACAGCTTGGCGACGGAGAGCGTGCGGTCGTCCGGCCCGATCTCCAGCACCGACCGGGCGTAGGTCTCGGCGGTCGCCCGCGGGCTGCCGTGGCGGTGCATGACGCCTTTGGGGACGCCGGTCGTCCCGGAGCTGTAGAGCCAGAACGCCGGCGAGTCCGCCCGGGTGGCCGCCACCGGCGCCTCGGCGCCGTCGTCGAACCGGGACCACGGCTCGACCGGCAGGTCGTGCGTGCCCGCGGCGCCGGCGATCACGACGCCGCCCCGCAGGTCGGGCGCGGCGCCGGCGATCGTGTCGAGGTGGGCCTCGTAGCCGGCCGACACCACCACCACGCCCGCCTCGGCGTCGGCGACGATGGCGGCCACCTCGGGCGGCGTCAGCATCGTCGACAGCGGGACCGGGATCACCCCGGACCGCATCCCTCCGAGGAACCAGGCGGGGAAGGCCAGCTCGTCGTCGAGCAGGAGCGCCACCCGCTCACCCCGCCGGACGTCCAGCGCGCGCAGGGCGTTCTGCGCCCGCCACACCTCCCGCTGGAGCTGGGCGTAGCTCGTCGCCGTCCCCTCGACCAGGTAGGCGGTGCGCTCGCCGCCGCCGGCCTCGACGTGCCGGTCGACCAGCCAGGCCGCCGCGTTGTGCGCCGTCATCGTGCCCCCTCGTTGGCTCCGATCAGACCCGTACGTACTCGTAGTCCACGGGCTTGGCGTGGATGCCGGACGTCGGCGCCGCCAGCCACCCCGCCACCCGGCCCGGCTCGGGCACGCCGACCATGAGCGACTCCACGTGTTCCCGGTCCGCGGCGGTCGGCAGCCAGCCGTCGACCCCCGCCGCCCACTCGTCGTCGCTCAGGATCCGGCCGTCCGGGCCCACCCGATGGCCGGCGAACGCGCCGACCGCCCGGTTGAAGCCGGCGTGGGGCAGCGTGAGCTCCCGGCCGACCGCGTCCAGCGCCCGGTTCCAGCGGTCGACGCCCTTCTGGCAGTCGGCCCGGTAGTCGTCCCGCAGCGTCTCGTTCAACGCCGCCAGCGCCGGCGCCTCCCGGGCCCCGACCCGCCCGTCGACCACGGTGGGCACGTCCCGGGTGGCGTCGACCAGCCGGTGGTCGTCGGGGCGGCGCTCCTCGTGGAACCGGCCCTTGAGGCCGGCGGCGAAGTAGTTGGCGGCGTTGGTCGAGGTCTCCGCGCCGAAGAGGTCCAGCGAGACGCTGTAGTGGAAGTTGAGGTAGCGCTGGAGCATGTCGACGTCGATGCCTCCGTGGGGCGCCACGTCGTCGGTGTCGTGCTCCTGCATGAGCTCGACGGTCCGCTGCACCACCCGGGCGATGCCGGAGGCGCCGACGAACATGTGGTGCGCCTCCTCCTTGAGCATGAAGTCACAGGTGCGCGACAGCGGGTCGAACGCGCTCTCGCGCAGCGAGGCCAGCTGGAACTTGCCGTCGCGGTCGGTGAAGTAGGTGAAGAAGAAGAACGACAGCCAGTCGGGTGTCGGCTCGTTGAACGCACCCAGGATCCGGGGGTTGTCGCTGTCGCCGGAGTGGCGCTCGAGCAGCTCGTCGGCCTCGTCCCGCCCGTCCCGGCCGAAGTAGCGGTGGAGCAGGTACACCATCGCCCACAGGTGGCGGCCCTCTTCGACGTTGACCTGGAACAGGTTGCGCATGTCGTAGAGGCTCGGCGCGGTGAGGCACAGCGCCCGCTGCTGCTCGACCGACGCCGGCTCGGTGTCGCCCTGGACGACGACCAGGCGGCGCAGGTCGGACCGGAACTCGCCCGGAACCTCCTGCCACACCGGCTCGCCGAGGTGGTCGCCGAAGCCGACGCGCCGGTCGTCCTCCGGGTCGGCCAGGAAGATGCCCCAGCGGTAGTCGGGCATCTTGACGTGGCCGAAGTTGGCCCAGCCCTCCTGGCCCACCGACATGGCGGTGCGGAGGTAGACGTCGTTGTCCTGGAAGGCGACGGGGCCGAGGTCCTTCCACCACTCGATGAAGCGGGGCTGCCACGACTCCAGCGCCCGCTGGAGTCGCCGGTCGCCCGCCAGGTCGACGTTGTTGGGGATGCGGGCGTCGATGTCGACGGCGGTCACGGCGCGCTCCTCGTGCTCGTGCTCGTCATGTGCGGTCCCGCGCGTAGGTCGGGCGGGAGCCCGTGCCGAAGCGCCGCAGCGCCCCGTCGGGCCCGACCGCGTTGGGACGCTGGAAGATCCAGTTCTGCCAGGCCGAGAGGCGGGCGAAGATCTTGGTCTCGAGGGTCTCGGGCCCGGGGAAGCGCAGGTTGGCCTCCATGCCGGTCAGGGCGTCGGGCGAGAAGCTGGCCCGCTCCTCCAGCGCCAGGCGCACCTCGTCGTCCCAGTCCAGGTCGTCGGGGGTGAACGTCACGAGGCCCGCGGCGGCCGCGTCGCCGGCCAGCAGGTCCTTTCCGATCTCGGACCGGGCGGCGTCGAGGGCCCCGTCCCGGCCCCAGAACCGCGTGGCGAGCCGGCTCAGCCCGTTGGCCATGGGGACCCAGCCGTCGTTGGCGCCGGTCAGTCGCAGCGCGGCCGGCGGGAACGCGCCGTCGGGGTCGTCGCCGTCGAGCATGAACGAGCGGTCGGCGGCCAGCGCCAGCTCGGCGAGCAGCCCGGCGAAGCAGCTGCCAGGCTCGACCAGGGCGACCAGCGTGCGGGCGGAGACGTCCAGGCGCTTGAGCGTGCGGCCCCAGTGGAGGCGGACCTCGTTGACCAGCCAGTGGTCCGGATGGTGGCGGATGACGTCCTCGGCCGCCACGACCGCGTCCGGGTCGCCGGCAGTGTGGAGCACCCAGGTGCCGAGCTCCCGCTCGTTGAACCGCAGCCGCAGGACGGCGTCGTCGAGCTGGCGCACGGCGGCCAGCAGCCACGCCCGCGCGCCCGCCTCGGTGAGCTGGTCGGGGGTGGCCGGCTGCGGCTCGCTCGGGGCGTGGACGGTGACGTGGGCGGCGCCGGCATCGCGGTCGAGGATCACGGTGATGTGGTCGTAGCGGAGCCCGTCGCCGCTGGCCTCGACCGCGAGCGGGGCGAGGGCCACGCCGGTGGCACCGTCCGGCCGGGGGGAGCCGGCGGCCCAGACCTCGGCCCGCTCGCGGACGACCTCGTCGAACCGGCTGCGGGGCGCGACGGCGTCGACCAGCCCCCACTCGACGGCCTGGCGGCCCTTCACGCCCTCGGTGCGGGTGGCGAAGACGTCGGCCAGGTCGCGGCGGACGTGGCGCTTGTCGACGACGCGGGTGAGGCCGCCGGTGCCCGGCAGGACCGCGAGCAGCGGCACCTCGGGCAGGGACACGGCCGACGACCGGTCGTCGAGCAGGATGATCTCGTCGCAGGCCAGGGCCAGCTCGTAGCCGCCGCCGGCCGCGGTGCCGTTGACCGCCGCGATCCACGTCTGGCCGGAGTGGGCGGTCGCCTCCTCGATGCCGCTGCGGGTCTCGTTGGTGAACTTGCAGAAGTCGACCTTGTGGCCGTGGGTCGAGGTGGCGAGCATCTGGATGTTCGCCCCGGCGCAGAACACCTTGTCGAGCCCGCCGGTGACGATGACGGCCTTCACCCCGGGGTGCTCGAACCGCAGCCGCTGGACGGCGTCGTACAGCTCGATGTCGACGGCGAGGTCGTAGCTGTTGAGCTTGAGCTCGTAGTCGTGGCGGAGCCCGGCGTCGGGGGTGACCCGCAGCGTCAGTGTGGCGATCGGGCCGTCGATCGCGAGCTGCCAGTGGCGGTACGTGCCCGGGTCCCGCTCGAACGTGATCGTCGGTGTGGTCGCCAAGCGACCTCCCCTCTGCTCAGGTTCAAGTCATACTACAACTGACCAAAGATGCGTCAAGAAGTTGTATCAGGTTGTTGCGGCTTCGATCTCGTCGAACCAGGCGTTGGCCCCCGGCGCCCAAGCCGCGTGGAGCGCGTCGAACAGCTCCTTGGCCCGGTGGCCGGGCCAGCCCGCCGGCAGCAGGCGCTCGGGGATCTCCGGGTCGACGAACGGGAACCGGCGCCAGGCGTGCACCAGCTCGACGAGCGCCCCGAACTCGTCGGGGCCGGCGACCGGCGCCCGTCGCTCGAACCCGGCCACGAACTCGCCGTAGTCGGCGCCGAGGGCGTCGAGATCCCACGCCCGGCGCAGCAGGACGTCGGGTGCGGTGACGTCACCCGCCTCGGCCCGAAACACGACGGCCCCGGGCAGCAGGTCGAGGTCGGCCAGCACGGCGGTGGCCGCCGCCTCCCGCTCCAGGTGGGGCGACAGGGCGACGCCGGGGCCGAGGAAGCCGAAGCCGAGGAAGGCGAGCTGGGTCCGGAGCTGGTGGCGCCGCGTGCGCTGGTCCTCCGGGACGGAGCACAGCACGACCAGCCAGCGCCCGCCCCAGCCGTCGTCGCCGGCCGCGAAGCCGTAGATGCGCTCGGTGCCGTCGGTGAGCAGGTGGGAACCCTGGTCGGTCAAGTGCCAGCGGGCCTTGCGGCCCTCCTTCTCCGACCGCACGACGCCCTGGTCGGCCAGCCGGGACACCGCCTGGCGGGCGTTACGCTCCCCCACCCCGAGCTCGCCGAGCCCCAGCACGAGCGTCGAGGTCCACACGGCACCGCCACGCGGCAGCACCATCTCGCCGAGGACCGTGAGCAGCAGCGCCTTGGCGCTGCTGCCCGACCGGGGCCGCATCGTCTCGGTCAGGGTGCGTGCCATGTGCGAATGCTACAGATCGCCGTCGTTGCGACGGCGGAATGTATCAGCTCACGCGCGCGTCCCCCGCATCACGAGGTCGTGCACGTCACACCACCGAAGACGAAGTCGGCGCGGTCGATCTGCCGCGTGGCCTCCCGGTACCATCCCGCGGTGCGGGGCAGCTGGGTCACGATGTCGCCCGCGGCGTTGTGGAAGTAGCTGTCGCAGTCGCCGGCCCAGACCGTCCGCTGCAGGTCGCGCTCGAGCATGCGCGCGTAGCGGGCCATCGCCTCGGCGGAGACCTCCACCCAGGTCGCCCCGTTCGTGCGCAGCGCGTCGAGGGCGCTGGCCACGAACTGCGCCTGGGCCTCCAGGATCAGCAGGATCGAGTTGCCGCCCTGGTTGGTGTTGGGCCCGTAGAGCATGAAGAAGTTGGGAAAGCCGGGCACGGCCATGCCGTGGTATGCCCGAGGGACGCCCGCCCAGTGGTCCTGCAGGCTCGTGCCGTCCCGGCCGAGGACGTCGACGCCGCGCAGGTACTCGGACGCCCGGAAGCCCGTGCACAGCACGATCGTGTCGGCCGGCCGCTCGACGCCGTCGGCGGTGCGGATCCCGGTCGGCGTGATCCGGTCGATGGCCTCGGTGACCAGCTCGACGTCGTCGCGCTGGACCGCTGTGTAGTAGTCGCTGGAGACGAGCGTGCGCTTGCAGCCGAAAGGCTGGTGCGGTGTGAGCCGGGCGCGGAGGCCGGGATCGGCGACCTTGCGCTCGAGGTAGCTGCGGGAGAGGGCGGCGATGGTCTCCACGGACGGGTCGCCGGTGAAAAAGGCCGTCGTCTGCTCGAACAGGTCGTGGAGGCCCTGGCGGTGCCGGGCCGCCTCATCTGGCCGGGTGGCGAAGACCCGCTGCTGCTCGGCCGAGTACGGGGGGTCCTTGCGGGGCACGATCCACGGTGCGCTGCGCTGGTAGAGGTCGATGTGCGCCGTGCGGTCGACGATCGCAGGCACCACCTGGATCGCGCTGGCGCCGGTGCCGACGACCGCGACCCGGCGACCGGTGAGGTCGTGGTCGTGGTCCCAGCGAGCGGAGTGGAACTGCACCCCGGCGAACTCGTCGAGGCCGGCGATGGCCGGAATCAAGGGAGTGTTGAACATCCCGA
>Ga0209382_10000144_pt1 | contig 108746 bp, 105 predicted proteins | sample SoiMetdeltSBSDD5_FD_187599 | JGI IMG/M metagenome (GOLD analysis project Ga0209382, IMG submission 187599) | Bulk soil microbial communities from a Populus tree surrounding site in Tennessee, USA - Soil MetaG P. deltoides SBSDD5 (SPAdes) (version 2) | ecosystem: Environmental > Terrestrial >...
CGCCTCGCACCGCGGCCATCAGAATCTTGGTCGTCGCGAGATAGGGCAGGTATCGGCGCAGCTCCCGATCGACCACGGCCGGGAACGCACCGAACTCGGCCAGCACCGTCAGCAAGGTCTCGAAGACGCCGTCGGCGGCGAAGAACGCATCGGGCAGGGCGACCCGGCGAACGACCGAGTCGGATACGTCGCCCTCGTTCCACTGGTCGCCGGCCAACTCGCCGAGCATCGCGAGATTGCCGCGTACGACGACGGCGAGTCCGTTGATCCGTTCGCAGGAACGGGTGTTCATCTTGTGCGGCATGGCCGACGAGCCGACCTGACCGGGCCGGAATCCCTCGGTCACGAGCTCGGCGCCGGCCATCAGCCGGATGCTGGTCGCCAGGTTGGACGGCGCCGCGACGAGCTGGGCCAGCGCACTCACGGCATCGACGTCCAGCGACCGCGGATAGATCTGGCCGACGCTGTCGAGGACCCGGGCGAAGCCCAGATGCGCCGCGACCCGACTCTCCAGCTCGGCGAGCCGGTCGGGATCGTCGTCGAGCAGGTCGAGCTGATCCTGGGCGGTGCCCATCGGCCCCTTGATCCCACGCAGCGGATAGCGCTCGATCAGCTCCTCCAGCCGCTCGAACGCCACCAACAGCTCGTCGGCAGCCGTGGCGAACCGCTTGCCGAGCGTCGTCACCTGTCCGGGCACGTTGTGACTGCGGCCGGCGATGGCGAGCTCACGATGCTCGGTCGCCAGCTCGGCGAGCCGGGCCAGCACCGAGACGGCGTGGTCTCGCACCAGCCGCAGCGAGTCGCGCACCTGCAGCTGCTCGACGTTGTCGGTCAGGTCGCGCGACGTCATGCCCTTGTGGATCTGCTCGTGGCCGGCGAGCGCGTTGAACTCCTCGATCCGCGCCTTGACGTCATGCCGGGTCACCCGTTCGAGGGCGGCGATCGCCTCCAGGTCGACCTTGTCGACCGCCTGCTCGTATGCGTCGATCGCCCCACTCGGGAAGTCGACACCCAGCTCGGCCTGGGCCCGGAGGACGGCGATCCACAGCTGACGCTCGAGCACGACCTTGTGCTCCGGCGTCCAGAGGCGGACCAGCTCGGCGGACGGATAGCGCTGGGCCAGGACGTTGGGAATCGTCACGTCCACATTGTCGCGTACGACCCTGAGCAGCCGGCCGGGGCTGTCTCGCGGCGGCCCCCGCAACTGATCAGGTGCAGCCGCACCGGTCCGGCTGCGAGATCACGGGAGATCGCCCGACCGATCTCCGAGCCCCGCAACTGGCTACGGCCGTCTCGCGGCGGAAGGCAACTGGTCAGGTGCGGCCGCACCGGATCGGTTGCGAGAGAAATGCGGAGCTACGCCAGCCGATCGAAGTCGCGCAGGATCCGCAACGCCTCCAGGGTCCGCTGTCCTCGCCACTCGAGGCTGGCGGCGGCGCTCGGCGGATCCCAGTCGAGCGGCCAGCCGCCGTCCTCGCATTGGGCCTGGTCGAGGGCGTCGAGGTGGGCGTCGAGCAGCTCGGTCGCGAACAGCTCCCGCGCCCAGGCGGTCGTCGGCGCCAACTGGAGCGGAGTGAGGCCGTAGTCGGTGGCGGTCGGGTCGCGTCGGAGGTATTCGGCATCCGGCACCGCGGCAGCCGCCCGGTCGCGGAGCGCGGGCTGGTCGACCTGGTCGAGGAAGCGGAGCACCTCGCGGAGCAGATGCGCCTCCGGCTCCGGGCCGCCGCTCAGCTCCTCGATGCAGTAATCCGTCGCGCGGTCCAGCCACGGATGCGTGAACCCCAGCGCATGCAGGGACGCCGCGATCGCGAGGGTCGGTTGCAGGCTGGGCGACCGTTCAGTGATCTGCCAGTGGTCGGCCCGCGGAAAGCCCGCTGTGGTCGGCAGGATGATCGGGACCGCGCCGCGCGCATCGGCCACCGTCTCGAGGAATTCGCAGCAGCCGGTCAGCAGGCCGTCGTCGCGGCCTGCGACATCGGCCACGGCGGTGAGACCGAAGCCGATGAACAGCGGCTGGCTGCCCGGGCATCGGAGGTCGGGCTCGAGCGCGTGGCCGAGTCCGCCGTCGTCGTTCTGGTAGGCCCGGACTGCCCAGACGACTCCGGAGGCAGGCGCATCCTCGAACAAGGCCGAGAACATTCGCCGCTCGAGCAGCCGTGCGTCGCGATACAGGAACTCGCGTGCCGCGTCCCAGGACGCCATGGACTGCGTACCGCCGCTCAGAGCACGGCGTCGAGGAACTTGCGGGTCTCCGCCTTCTCCGTGGCCTCGAAGATCTTCTCCGGCGGTGCTTCCTCCCACACGACGCCCTCGTGGAAGAACAGCATCCGGTCGGCCACCTCGCGGGCGAAGCCCATCTCGTGGGTCACGACGATCATCGGCATGTGGAGATCGGTGGCCAATGACTTCATCACGGCCAGCACCTCGCCGATCAGCTCCGGGTCGAGCGCGGAGGTCGGCTCGTCGAACAGCATCGCCTCCGGCCGCATCGCCAGCGCGCGGGCGATCGCGACCCGCTGCTGCTGACCGCCGGACAACCGGATCGGGTGCTCGTTCGCCTTGTCGGCGAGTCCGACCCGTTCCAGCAGCTCCATGGCGTGGGTCTTGTTGTCCTTGAGGCCGGCGCAGACCGGCGCCACTCGTACGTTGTCGAGCGCCGTCATGTGCGGGAACAGGTTGAACTGCTGGAAGACCATGCCGACATGCAGTCGGAGCTTGCGAATCTGCTCGCGCTTGCGGCGAGTACGGAAGCCGCCGGTCAGCCGGACGCCGGCGACCTCGATCGTTCCCTGTGACGGGTCGTCGAGGAAGTTGATGCAGCGCAGGACGGTCGACTTCCCCGAACCGGACCGGCCGAAGATCACGACGACCTCGCCCTTGTGCAGCTCGATGTCGACGCCCTTGACCACCTCGAGCCGACCGAACCGCTTGTGCAGCCCCTCGACCCGGATGACCGACTCGTTCTCGCTCATCCGCCGCCTCCCCCGCCGTGTGCCTGCTCCTCCGCGGCCACCGCGACCCGATCCTGGTCGCGCACGTAGCCACGGGACACGCGGGCCTCGAGGCGGCGCTGGAAGAACGTGAAGATGATCGTGAGGCCCCAGTAGAGGCCGGCAGCGAGCACCAGCGCCTCGAGGTTCTTGAAGTCCGCCTTACCGACGAGTCCGGCCCGACGGAAGATCTCCGCGTGCGCGATGCTGACGCCGAGGAACGACACGAGTGCGGTGTCCTTCATCATCGCGATGAACTCGTTGCCGGTCGGCGGAATGATCACCCGGAACGCCTGCGGCAGCACGACCCTTCGCATCTTCTGCCGATAGGTCATACCGAGCGCGTCGGCCGCCTCGCCCTGACCACCAGCGACCGACTGGATGCCGGCCCGGAAGATCTCGGTCATGTACGCGCCGTAGTTGAGCCCGAGGGCCAGTGTCCCGGCCACGGCCGGATCCAGCACCAGCGAATCCTCGAACTGCCGCGAGAAGAGCTCGGGGTACTGCACGTGCAAGTTGATCCCGATCTGTGGCAGCGCCAGATAGATCAGGAACATCTGCACGATCAGCGGCGTGCCGCGGAAGAACGAGATGTAGAAGCCGGAGATCCCGAACGCGATCGGGTTCGACGAGATGCGAGCAAGCGCGCCCAGGAGGGCGAGCACGATCGCGAGCGCGATGCCGCCGAGGGCGATGTAGAGCGTGTACTGGAGGCCCTTCGCGATGAACGTGAAGTTGTCCAGCATCCAGTTGGTGTCGAACTTCGCGATCCAGAAGAAGAAGCCCAGGACGGCGAAGATGACGACCCAGACCAGCGCGACCTTCAGTCGGAACGGGATCCGCGCGCTGGAGACCGCCAGCCGCTCGAGACGATCGCCCATCGCGTCACTGCTGAACGGTGAGATCGGTCCCGTCGTACCACTTCTTGGAGAACTTCGTCAGGGTGCCGTCCTGGTGCATGTCGCCGATGATGCCGTCGACGGCCTCGACCAGGCTGGTGTCATCCATCGGTGAGCTCTTGTCGAAAGCGGCCGACAGCGGCTCGTAGAAGACCGGGTCGCCGACGATCTTCACCGGCTTGCCGCTGTCGATGAAGCCCTGCGCCGTGGTCAGCGAGGTGATGACGGCATCCAGCCGGGTGCCGTCGCCGAGCGACAGGTCCTGGAGCGCGGTCGTGTCGGTGTCGTAGCCGTGGACGTCGGCGTCGTCGATCACGTAGTCGAACGAGTAGCCCTTGATGTTCAGGTCCTTGTTCAGGAACTGCTCATAGGTGCAGGCGCTGCAGACGCCGATCGATGCGCCGTCGAGATCGGTGGTCAGGTCCTGGACCGAGGTGTTGGCCTCGTTCACCACCACGACCGCCGGTGTGTAGTAGTACGGCTGGGTGAAGTCGAGCACCTTCTGCCGGTCGTTGGTCGGAGTCATCGACCCGACGCTCATGTCCCATCGGCCGTTCCAGCTGCCGGCCGTCAGGACGTCCCAGGAAGGCGTCTCCCACGAGATGTTCACGCCGAGCCGGTCGGCGATCTCGGTGGCGACGTCGATGTCGAAGCCTTCGTAGTCGCCGGTGTCCTTGTTCAATGACGACTGCGGCGGATACGCCGGGTCGGTCGAGACCCGGATCTCACCGGCGTCACAGATGTCGGCGAGCAGATCCCCAGAGGCGTTGGTGTCGGCACAGACGGTGCCGCTCGCAGCCTGGCCACCCGAACTGCTGTCCGATCCGCAGCCGGCGACCCCGAGCGCGATCACAGCCAACGCGGACAGAACGGCCGAAGACTTCCGCATGGACTTACCTCCCTCGTAACGGGCCTGAGGGTATCGCCGTGTACGGAGCGTTGTCACCAGGTACTTGGTCACGATTACTGACCCATCAGTCAATCGTTGTCGGCTGGTTATACACAGGCGGGCGAACGCCTGTCGGCCGGCGGCCACCGAGTGGCGCAGAGTCTCCCGCAATTCGCTGCCAAATGGGTCACCATGCACCACTCGGGGCCCGGTCAGGCCGGCGCTACTGGTCGAGCCAGTAGATCGCCGACGCGAGTGCCGGCCACTCCCGTTCCGGATCGGCCCGGTAGAGCGGATCCAGGGCGAACGTGGCGATCCGGGCCAGACTCCCCGCGGCCGTGCTCGTGCCGTGCACGATGATCGGCGCGTCGGTCGGGGCCGTCCGGGCGCTCGGCCGCCACATGCCGGCCTCGAAGAACCCTTCGCCACCGAATCGGGCATCCACCGCGGCGGCCGCCGGCACGGTCGCGAACCACGCGATCGGGTCGGCGATGGCGTTGTCCTCGGCCGGATAGGCGCCGGTCACCACGCTCTGCGGCCCACCGACCTGCTGCCATCGGATGATGCCGCTCTGGCCGCCACCGGTCACCGCGCCGCTCGTGAGGCCGGCGAACTGGCCGGCGCCGTTGGCACCGATGAAGTTGGCACCGCTCGGTCCGGCGCCGGCGTAGCCGCCACCGCCCTGGAAGAACGCCGTCAGCCGCTGCCTCGCGGTCGCACCGCTCGGCCAGGTCGCCGCGTTGTAGACCACGTCGACGTTGGCCAGCGGGTTAGGGCCGTTCGGATTGTTCAGCGCCGACGACGCGTTGGTCGCCACCGCACTCGCCGCGAAGCCGAGGTTCTGCAGCGCCCAGGTGGCTTGGTCCTGCGTGTTCGCCAGGATGGCAACCCGAGGCACCCGGTCGATCGGCTCCGAGCTCGGGGCGGTGACGCCGGCGTTGCGGTCGAACGTCGCGCCGGCCTGCTGGCCGACCTGTCGCATCGCCTGGACCGCGGCGGCGTCGGAGGAGCCGACCGGGAAGAGCACGGTGCCGGCCGGCTGCTGGCCACCACTCGTACTCGCGAACGGCTCGAGTGCGAGCTGGGCCGGCAGACCCTGACCGATCAGCGCGTTGACCGCCCGTACCGCCGACGGCGAGTCGACTCCGATCGAGTAGAAGTCCGAGCTTCCCGCGATCGGACCGGTCTCGAGCGGGTTCGGCTGACTGACCGGATCGGTCGGCGGCTGGAACTTCGCGTCCGCCGGAATCTGCACGGTGGTCGCACCCCACAGGGCGCCGTGGCTCCACGCCGCGGGCGGCGCATACAGGGTGTCGACCCGGTCGGAGATGTCCTCACCGATGCTCAGCGTCGTGTCGGCGAGGCCACGCTTGGCCTGGTCCATCCAGACGATGTACGAGTCCTTCGGGAAGGTCTGGCCCTCCCACTTGATCTTGCGCTTGGACCTGGTGACCTCGAGCTCCTGGAACAGCAGCCAGTCGACCAGCCGGTTGGCCTCCGCGTCGCTGCGCTGGTCGCCGCCAAAGGGGATCACGTAGGCCTTCGGGTACGGCGACATCCAGTCGTGCTCGCTGCCGAACGGCTCCGCACAGCAGTCGGCCCGCGGCGCGCCCTCGATGCCTCGCTGGTAGACCTCCATCTGGTCCGACAGCATCGCCTCGGCGTGCTGCGAGACGTACCGCATGCTGGCCCAGACCGAGACGTACTGCACGGTCTTCGAGCCGAGGCTCTCGCCGCAGCTCTCCCAGCACATCTCGATCGTGGAGCTGTCCATCGCGCCGGACAGCTGCGCGTAGGTCGGCGTGTAGAACGGGCCCCAGTCGTCGAAGCCCTGGGACGTCTTCGGACTCGGCGAGCTGCCATCGGCACACAGCGGGTTAGCCAACTCGGCGTCCGAACACCAGTCGAACACCGGAACCTGGGTGTCATAGCCGGCCGCGTCCATCGCGTCGACGACCGCATGCACCCGGTCGATGTTCCACGGCTGGTAGAGGTCGTAGTCGATGCCTGGGTTGTGCGGCTTGGTCTGGCCGTCAACCTCGGTCGGGTCGTAGTAGCCGTGCAGGTCGAGCATGCTCACCGGCAGCCAGTCCCGCATCACGCTGACCGACGCCTTCACCTCGTCCTGGGACTGGGTGAAGAAGTCGCGGTTCAGGTCGAAGTTGTTGCCGTTGCGGCGGACACCGGCCACCCGGCCGTCCGGGTTGATCGACGGCACGAAGACGATGATCAGGTTGTCGAGCACGAAGTCGACGTCGGGGTTGGTGCCGCGCGGTGTGGTCGCGAGGTCGCGAATGATCTGCATGATCGCGTCGGTGCCCTCGACCTCGCCGCCGTGGATGTTGCCCTGGACGTAGATCGGCACCTTGGTCTGGTCGCCCCACCGGTCGATCAGCTGCTGGGCGCGAGCCGGGTTGGTCAGGGCGAGGTCACGGATCTGGTGCCAGTGGTCCGACGCAGCGCGCTGCTCGGCCGTCTCGCGGGCGTCGAAGACGACGCCGTAGATCGGCCGGTGGTGCACCGTGGAGGCGCCGATCTGCTGCACGTCCAGGCGTTGCGGCACACCGGCGTCGGCGGCCTCCTGCTGGATGTTGTCCAGGGTGCAGCCGATCGCGGCGTACGGCATCAGCGCGAGCGGCGGGGCCTGCCAGTCGTCGACGTACTCGCCCGTCGTCGGAGCACACCACTGCTCGCCGTACGTCGGGCCGAGACCGTGCGAGATCGACGTGCCGTCCCACGGCGGTCCGTCCGCCACGGCCGTGGCAGATGGTGCGTCGGCCGAGAAGGCGGCCGTCACCGGGGTGACGATCGCGGTGGTCACGGCCAGCGCGCCGATCGCGCCGACCGCAGCCCATTGTCGGGTTCGGGATCTTCTGGATCGAGGGGTTCGTGGTCTGCTCATCGACGCCTCCCAGGGGCCGTGATCGCATTCAGCCGCGATGCGGCTGACCGACATCGACTCCCCGAGCGAGGCGGGGTCGGAGCGGGCTTACTGACCGACGAGTCAGTTTAAAGGCTCCCGAACCCGGCGTCGAGAGCCTGACCACGGTAAGGACATCACCGGGTCCGTGATCCTGTCACTCGTCGGTCAGGTTCGCCCACATCGCGCCCTGGGCGACCAGCGGCCACTCGCGCTCGGCATCTCCTCTGGAGAACGGATCGGTCGCCAGTCCGAGGTAGCGGCTGCCCACCAGCGTCGTCCCGTGTACGACGATCGGCGCGCTCGCGGCTCGGGGGTCCCGATCCCGCCACAGCCCGGCGACGAACATGTCGGTGGTCGACGGGAGGTAGCGAGCGTCGACCACGGCGCCGGTCGGAAGCGTCGAGAACCAGGTGACGTCGGAGAGGACGAGGAGCGTGTCGGTCGCTGGATAGCCACCGGTGATCGGCCCGTCCGAGGCCACGTTGGACCACTCGGCGATCCCGCCGCTGGCCTCGTCGGCGTCTCGGACCAGGTTGCCCTGGACCAGCGACGGCTGCGCCTTGGACAGGAAGGCGAAGTTGTTCGCCGACTGTCCGCTGCCGATATAGCCGCCGCCCCGCTGGAAGAACGCCTGCAGCCGCGCACGGGCGGTCGCGTCGCGACCCAGCGGGTAGGCCACGCCGGTGTTGTAGATGACGTCGTACGACGCCAACGGGTCGTCGGCCGCGTTCTGGAGCGAGCCCGACCCGGCCGCCGTCGACACGAAGCCCACGTCAGGCCCGAAGATCCGGCGCAGCGCGAACGACTGGTCCGACTCCACCGGGCTGGACGAGTCGACCAGGACGGCCACCTTCGGAGCCTCGTCGAGCTGAGTACCGGTCGGCTTGGGACCGACGCCGCGCTCGAAGTACATGCCGGCCGACTTGCCCGCGGCGGCCAGCGCGGCGGCCGTGGAAGCGTCGAAGACCAGCGAGCCGGCCGGCATCTGACCGGCGGACGCGCTCGCGAAGGACTGCTCCGCGACCTCGCCGTCGACGCCGCCACGCAGCAGGCCGAGCACGGCGCGCGCCTCGCGGACGCCCTTGATCGTCACGGCGTACCAGTCGGCCGGGCCGCCGGTGCGTACGCCGCCCTGCAACTCGTTGACCTGGGACACCGGGACCGTACTCGGGTCGAACGACGGGTCGTCGGCCGGAACCTCGACGACGTCGGCGCCCCACAGCGAGCCGTGGCTCCAGGCGCCCGGCGGCGCGTAGAGCTGGCCGATCCGATCCGAGATGTCCTGACCGGCAGACAGCGACGTGTACGCCAGCCCGCGAAGGGCCTGCTGCATCGAGACGACGTACGTCCCCGACGGATAGGTGTGGCCGTTCCAGGTGAGATCGGCATCGGTGCGCTCGACCTCGATCCCGTTGTCGAGCAGCCACTGGGCCATCCGATTCGCCTCGGCGTCGCTTCGCTGCACGCCACGGTTGGGCGAGACCTGATCGGCCGAGCCGCCGACGAACGGGATGAGGAACGCCTCGGGGTAGTCGACCATCCAGTTGTGCTGGTCCTCGGTGAAGCCGCGGCTGGCGATCAGCGGGTCGTCGCAGCAGTTCACGCGAGCCGCGCCGGTCACGCCACGGCGGAAGATCTCGAGCTGGTCGTTCAGGATGGAGCTGCGGTGCTCGACCCAGAACTTGGCCGAGGAGTAGAAGACGAGGTACTGCTCGCGCTTCGATCCGAGGCGGCCACCGCACTTGGCGTCGTCGCACATCTCCACCGTGGAGTTGTCGACGCCCCAGAAGGTGGCCATGGACGGCGTGTAGATCGGCCCCCAGTCGTCCCATCCCTCGGCGATCGCCGGGTTGCCGTTCCGAGTGCCGCTCACTCCGCGCTTGTCCCACTGGTTGACCGGTCGCTGGATGTCGCGGCCGATCGCGCCGAGCGCCGCCTGGTTCGCGTCCAGCCGGCGCTGGTTCCAATAGAGGAACTTGTCGTACTCGAAGCCCGGGTTGTGCGGCTTGGTGAGTCCCTCGATGAGCGTCGGGTTGTAGTAGCCGTGCATGAAGAGCCCGACCGGCGACAGCCACTCGTGCTGGAAGGCGATGCTGGCCTGGGTCTCGGGCTGCGACTGGACCATGAAGTCCCGGTTCATGTCGAAGCGGTTCTCGTTCGACCGCCGGCCGGCCGCCCTGCCGTCCGGGTTCTGGGTCGGGATGATCACGACGATCGCGTGGTCGAGAATCTCGTCGACGACGTCGCTGGTGCCGCGCGGCAGCGTCACCAGGTCGCGGACCGCCTGCATCATCGCGTCGGTGCCTTCGCGCTCGCCGCCGTGGATGTTCGCCTCGATGAACATCGGCAGCTTGACGTCCTCGCCCCACGACGCGAGCAGCGACTGGGCCTGCGCGGGATCGGTCAGCATGATCTGGCGGAGCTGCTGCCAGCGGGCGTAGTCACGCTGCTGCTCCGGGGTCTCGAGCGCATTGACCACGACGCCGTACATGTCACGTCCGAGCACCGAGTGCCCGATGACGTCGTAGTCCAGCCGGTCGGGCACACCGGCGGCGGCAGCTTCGGCCCCGAACTGGTCGAGCGTGCAGCCGATCGCGCCGTACGGGATCAGGGCGAGCGGATCCGACTGCGGGACGTTCTCGTTGCCGACCGGCGAGCACCACTGCTCGCCGTACGTCGGTCCGAGGCCAGCCGAGATCGGATTGCCGTCCCATGGAGAGGTGTCCGGAGCCGCCGCAACGGCGGACGTGGCTTCCGACTGAGCGGTGCCGGGGGCGGCATACACCACCCCGGAGAGGATCAACCCGAGAGAAATCGCAGCGGTCACAGCAGCCGAAGGAGATGTCATGGCGGGCCTCCTGATGGGCACGGAGCGTATCGGCAGCGGCGCGACTTGTCACGAAAGAGAATTGACCGAACAGTCAGTCAAGGGGGTCCCGAAGACGGCGTCGAGCGCTTAGGGTTTGTTGCATGGTCAAGACCACGCCCTTCCATGAGCGGCTCGCTCCGCTCAATCGCACCGGCCTCTGGAGTCACTGGTCCGGCCATCTCTCGGCCGTGAAGTACGACATGTCGGCCAAGCACGAGTACTTCGCCGTACGTAACAGCGTCGGTGTGTTCGACACGTCGCCGCTGTTCAAGTACTGGATCCGGGGTCGTGACGCCGAGCTGTTCCTGGCCGGCGTCCTCACCAGGGACATCCGGAAGTGCCGTCCGGGTCATGCGCAGTACAGCGTGTGGTGCGACGAGCGTGGCTACGTGCTGGAGGACGGCGTGTTCTTCCGCGACTCCGACACGGAGTTCTTCCTGACGTCGGCGCGGCCGAACCTGGGCTATCTGAGTGATCTCGCGGTCGGCTACGAGGTCGAGATCGAGGACGTCAGCGACGACTACGGCGTGCTCGCGGTGCAGGGGCCACGGTCACGTGCCGTCCTGAGCGCGCTCGCGCCGGAGGTCAACGACCTTGCCTACTTCGACCATGCCGCCGCCAAGATCGGCAAGACGCCGGTGCGGATCTCGCGGACCGGCTACACCGGCGACCTCGGCTTCGAGGTCTTCGTGCCGACCGACGAGGCCAGCTCGGTGTTCGACGCGATCATGGACGCCGGCCGCGGGCACGGCATCCGGCCGTTCGGCGAAGAGGCGCTGCTGATGGCCCGGATCGAGGCCGGCCTGATCCTGATCGACGTGGAGTTCGGCTCCAGCCGGCTCGCGTACACCGACAAGGAGCGCTTCACCCCGAAGGAGCTCGGGCTCGGCTGGATGCTGCGCGGCATCGACACCGACGACCGGGCGTTCGTGGGTCGCGACGCGATCCGGCGCGAGCTGGCGACCAAGTCGTCCCGCTGGGCGATGACCGGTCTCGTGGTCGACTGGGAGGACTACGACCGACTGCACGCCGACGCCGGTCTGATCACGCCCAAGGACCCGATCCCACTGCCATGGGAGTCGATGCTCTACGACGTCGAGTCCGGCGACCAGGTCGGCTATGCCACGACCCTGATGTACTCGCCGGTGCTGCAGCGGCACATCGGACTGGCCCGGCTCCAGCCGACCCATGCCAAGTCCGACACCGACGTCCATGTCGAGGTCACCATCGACCACGAGTACCAGCGGGCCCGCGCCAAGACGGCCCGCGTGCCGCTGTTCAATCCCGAGCGCAAGACCGCCACTCCGGACCGCAAGACCGCCTGAGGGGAAAGCCAATGTCCAGCAATGAGTACGACGCGATCGTCGTCGGTGGCGGCCACAACGGGCTCGTCAACGGGGCGTACCTCGCGAAGGCCGGCCTGCGCACGCTGATCCTGGAGCGTCGCGATCGGGTCGGCGGCGCCGCGATCACCGAGGAGCTCTACCCGGGCTTCCACTTCACGACGTTCTCGTACGCGCTGAGCCTGCTTCGACCCGATATCGTGCAGGAGCTCGACCTGGTCAAGCACGGCTTCCTGCCGATCGAGATGCCGTCGTCGTTCGCGCCGACCGAGAACGGCGACTACCTCATGCTCGGTCCGGACCACGACGAGAACATGCAGGAGATCCGGCGGCATTCCAAGCACGACGCCGATGCCTACGAGCGCTTCGAGCACGACATGTCACGCGTGGTCCAGGTGGTCCGGCCGCTGCTGGAGAAGGCGCCGCCGGACCTGTGGGGCAAGACGCCGGAGGACGCCGCCGCGCTGGCCGAGCTCGCGGGCCATCTCAAGAGCGTCGAGCCCAAGGTGCTGCACGACCTGGTCCGGCTGCTGACCGGATCCGCGTCGGACTTCCTCGACGACTACTTCGAGAGCGACATCCTCAAGGGCTACATCGCCTCGTCCGGCATCATCGGCACCAAGGTCGGCCCGATGTCGCAGGGCTCCGGACTCGTGCTGCTCTACCACTCGATGGGCGAGCACGACGGCGAGTACGGCGTGTGGGGATTCCACAAGGGCGGCAACGGCGGCTTCACCCAGGTCGTCGCACGCGCGGCTCAGGCGTACGGCGCGGAGATCCGGCTGGAGTCGCCGGTCGACGCGGTCATCACCAAGGACGGCCGGGCGGCCGGCGTCGCCTTGGCCGACGGGACCGAGCTGTCCGCCGACATCGTCGTCAGCGCACTCGACCCGCGCCGCACCTTCCTCGAGCTGGTCGACCGGCGCGAGCTGCCCGGCGACCTGGTCGAGGACATCACCCGATTCCGCTTCCAGGGCACGTCGGCCAAGGTCAACTTCGCCCTCGACGGGCTGCCGCGCTACCCGGCGCTCGGCGACTCGACCGACCAGTTCCGCGGCTTCATCAACATCGGCCCGACGATGGAGTACCTCGAGCGGGCCTACGACGACGCGAAGTACGGCTGGTACAGCTCGCGGCCCTACATCGACGGCGCCATCCAGTCGGTCATCGACCCGGACATGGCCCCGCCGGGCAAGCACGTCATGTCGTGCTTCATCCAGTACGCGCCGTACAAGCTCAAGAACAGCGACTGGGACACCGAGCGGGACAAGTTCGCCGACACGGTCCAGGCCACGCTCGAGTCTTTCTTCCCCGGCTTCGGCGACCTGGTGCTGCATCGCGAGGTCGCCACGCCGCTCGACATCGAGCGCACCGTCGGGCTGACCGAGGGCAACATCTTCGCCGGTGAGTTCCTCGCGCCGCAGATGTACTTCTTCCGGCCGGCACCGGGATGGAGCCAGTACCGCACGCCGATCGACGGCTACTACCAGTGCGGCTCGGGCACCCACCCCGGCGGCTGCGTGATGGGCTCGCCCGGCAAGCTCGCGAGCCAGCGGATCCTGCGCGACAAGACCGACTCCGACAAGGGCTGAGCGCCGAGCCGCCGCACGAATCTTGAGGGATTCGGGTAGTCCTGGCTACCGCAATCCCTCAAGATCCGTGGCGGTGTGGGCGCCCTCGGGCTGCACGCGTCCGTCCCACGTCATGACCTGGCGGAGCTGGAGCCGAGCCAGCGCAGGCGAGCGTCGGTCACGTACGCCAGGAGGTCATCGACGCTGACGTCCACGCTCGACACCGGCGTCAGCGAGTTGTTGCCGAACAGCGGATCGACGAGCACCCACACCGACCCGCCGTCGGACTGCTCGTAGGCGACGCCGATGACTCCATCGCTGCTCCGGCGGACCCACGCCGAGGTGCCGTCGCCGAGCCCATGCCGTTCGCAAGATCCGCCGCAGCCGATCTCGAAGCGGCGATCCGCATCGGTCATGCCCGGCGTCGCGATCCCGACCTCGACCATTCCCAGGCCGGACTCGCCGGGGACCTTCCAGTTCAGCTTGGTCCCGACAGACTGGCTCCCGTGAGTCCCGCCGCCCTGGACGTTCGACGCCATGCTGAGGTGCTTGCCGGACGGATCGAGGTGGTTTTTCGCCACCGTGAAGAGCAGGTCGCGCTGCTCGAAGTACGGGAAGCCGTCACCCTGTCGAGCGGGCCCGTCGCTGGTCACCTTGGGGCGATCGGGACCGGGCCGATCAGGATTGGGCGACGCGTGATCAGGCATCGGCCGATCCGGCTTCGGCCGATCGGGCGGCGGCGACTCGGTCCGACCGGCGAAGCCCGCCGGGCCCGAGTCGGTGTCGCCGCTCGGCAGGAAGCTCGGCCCGATCGCGATCACGAAGGCCACGCCGGCCACCGCCAGCGCCGAGAACCCGCCGGTCCAGCGACGGCGCCGCGTCAGACCGGCATGCGCCCGGGTCAGATCGGCCTGCATAGTGTCGTCGACTCTGCCGTCGGACGGCTCGGCGTCGAAGGCGTGCCGCGTCCAGGCCCGCATGTCGATGTCGTCTCGATCGCTCATCTCGATCCCCTCAACTCGGACGGTTGGTCGGTCGACAACATCGAGCGCAACGCCGCCATCCCCCTCGCGGTGTGGCTCTTGACTGTCCCCTCGGAGCAGGCGAGATCGGCCGCCGTCTCACGCACACTCAGGCCGTACCAATGCCGCAGCACCACCACCCGCCGCTGCTGCAGCGGCAGCCTGGCCAGTGCCCGAACGAGTGCGTCGCGTTCGCCGTACTCGACCCGCTCCTCAGCCGCCTGGTCGAAGCCGTCCACGCCCGGTGTCTCGCGACGCCATGGCCGTCGGCCCTCGTCGACATGGGCCCGGACAATGATCCGCCGGGCGTACGCCTCGACCGCGTCCCGTCGGATCACTCGGGGCCAGGCGGTGTAGAGCCTGGTCAGCGCGGTCTGGACCAAGTCCTCGGCGGTATGCCAGTCGCCGCAGATCAGGTACGCCGTCCGCCGCAGATGTGCCCGGCGGGCAACGACGTACTCGGTGAACGCCTCGTCTCGCTCGCTCCGTCTCATCCCAGCCCCTCGTGAGCCGATGCTGTCACGAGTCAGACGGAAGTCGGCTCGCGATCGGTTGTCACGAGGCTGCTGCTGACGAATCTTGAGGGATTCGGGTAGCCCTGGCTACCGCAATCCCTCAAGATCCGTGCGCCCAGCGCCGCTAGACCCCGACTGGAGCGGAAGCCGGGGCGGCGATGTCGGTACGGAACTGCGCGCCGGGGATGTCGATCGCGGCGACACCGGCGTACGCACGTTCGCGAGCCAGTGGCAGATCCGGGCCCGTCGCCGTGACGGCGAGCACCCGTCCACCGGCGGTGACCAACTGGCCGTCAGCGTCGTATGCCGTCCCCGCGTGGACCACCTCGACACCGTCCATCGCCTCGGCGACGTCGATGCCGGTGATCGGATCGCCCTTGCGCGGTGCGTCGGGATAGCCGTCGGCCGCGACCACGACGGAGACCGCCGCGTCGGACCGGAAGCGTGGCGGCTGCACCTCGTGCAACCGCCCGGACGCGGCCGCATGGAGCAGCGTCGACAACGACGAGTCGAGCAGGGCCAGCAGCGGCTGGGTCTCCGGGTCGCCGAACCGGGCGTTGAACTCGACGACGCGCATGCCTCGCGAGGACAGGGCCAGGCCGGCGTAGAGCAGCCCGGCGTACGGCGTGCCGCGTCGCGCCATCTCGTCGACGGTCGGCTGCAGCACCCGATCGAGGACGTCACCGACGAGCTCGGACGGCGCCCACGGCAGTGGGGTGTAGGCGCCCATGCCGCCGGTGTTGGGTCCGGCATCGGCGTCGTGCAGCCGCTTGAAGTCCTGCGCCGGCTGCAGCGGCAGCACGGTCTGACCGTCAGAGACCCCGAACAGCGACACCTCGGGCCCGTCCAGGAACTGCTCGATGACGACCCGGCCGCAGGCCTTCGCATGCGCCATTGCGACCGCGCGGTCGTCGGTCACGACCACACCCTTGCCGGCGGCCAGACCGTCGTCCTTGACCACATACGGCCGGCCGAAGGCGTCCAGCGCCTCGGCCACCTCCGGCTCGGTCTCGCAGACATGGGCCAGCGCGGTCGGCACATTGGCCGCGGCCATCACGTTCTTCGCGTACGCCTTGGAGCCCTCGATCCGGGCCGCATCGGCGGTCGGGCCGAAGCACTCGACACCGGCGGCACGTACCGCATCGGCGACACCGGCGACCAGCGGCGCCTCCGGCCCGATGACGACAAGTTCAGCACCGATCTCCGTCGCGAGTCCGGCCACGGCGTCGCCGTCGTGCGGATCGACGGCATGGGTCTGCGCGATGGCCGCCATGCCGGGGTTGCCGGGTGCAGCATGGATTTCGGTGACATTCTGATCCCGAGCGAAGGCGAGCGTCAGCGCGTGCTCGCGGCCGCCGCTGCCGATGACAAGTACCTTCACGGCTCATCACCTTACGGCGGCTGACGCCAAACCACGGAATCGACATTGCGGTGGCTCCGACCCCCGCAATGTCGATCCGCCGGTCACAGGTCGAGTCGGTCGTCGGTGACGAAGCCGATCGCCTCGTCGACGGTGATGTCGATTGCGACGTCCGAGGCCGCGAGGTCCGGATCCTCAGTGTCGACGACGATCGTGGCAATCTCGCCGTCCGGCTGGACATAGCCGACAGCAAAGCTGCCCGCGTCGTTCTCCCCGACCCAGGCCGATCCCTGGTCGACGAGGTCGACCTGGTGGCACTCGAACTGGTCGTGACACCCGATCCGGGTCTGCAACTGGTGCTCGGTGTAGGTGCCCGGGCGGCTCAGGGACAGGTCGACGTCGCTGGTCGCTATCCGATGCCAGGGCGCCCACCTGAGCTGACGGGTGACGGTAATCCAGCCGGAGTCGTCTCGGCTGCCCGAACGGCCCGCACCGCCTTCCAGAGTTCCTCGCTGGGTCTCGAGGCGATCATGGGCAACCCGGTCGAGCAGACTGCCGAGCTCGTCGTACTCGGCGGCGACCTCGTTGTCGCCCGTCGGGTCGATCAGCTCGGGTTGGAAGGGCAGCAGGGCGGGGGCGATCCGGTGACCATCGGTATCGAACGCCCGCCACTGCAGCCACACTTCGTCACCGTCGTCGAAGGCACCCTCGTCGGCCCAGGCCGACCAGAAGACGACACCGTCGTACGGCACGGACACTCGCCACGGCTCCGAGCCGCCGGGCGTGCCGACCCGGGTCTCGACTCTGGCAACCGAGTCGGCCACCCGGAAGAACCCGCTCTCCGACCCCCACGCACTCTCGAGACTCATCGTGCCGGGCTCGATCGCGATCGGCACGATCGGATGCGCTCGGTCCGGCATCCGAAGGACTGGACCTTCGCCCCGGGCCGCCCAGTCGGTGCCACAGGTGTAGACCACGCCATCGCGCCTTTGCCCGGTCGCCAACACCGCCGGCGCCGTCCCGCCCGACGAGTCGACGTGCCGGGCATAGATCGTGTCCAGCTCGCCGGGCCCACCGGGGCACGCATGCCCGACCGCATCCCAGACCTCCGCTGCCGACATCGGTCCCCGGTCGAGCGGCACCGTGGCCGGCTCACCCAGCGACTGGCCGCGCCCCGACTGCACCAGGAGCGCTAACGCAACGATCGCCACGACCGCGCTGAGTACAGTCGCCGCTCCGCCGTACACGCGGCGTCGTCGTCGCCGGATCCGACCGACCCGCACGATGTCGTCGGCACTGAAACCCAGCGACCGGCCGTCGTCGGATCCGGCGCGTGCGAGGGCCTCGACGATCTCGTCGCTCATCGTTCCCCTCCATCTTCAGGTCTGGTCAGCAGCAAGATCTGAGACCGGAGATTCGCCAGACCCTTCGCGGTCTGACTCTTGACGGTGCCCTCCGACACCTGCAGCGCGATCGCGGTCTCACGCACGCTCAGCTGGTCGTAGTAGCGCAGCACGACGGACGCCCGTTGCTTCGACGGCAGCTGCTGCAGGGCCTGGACCATCGCGAGCCGTTGGTCGACGAGCGCTTCCGCGTCGGTCGGATCGGCATGATCCTGCTCGGCCAGCACGTCCGGCGACTCGCGCCGCCACGGCCGCCTGGCCTGATCGAGTAGCGCCGATACGACACAGCGCCGGGCGTACGCCTCGATCCCGCCCCTGCGCTCGATCCGCGGCAGCGCGAGGAAGACGCGGACGAGCCCCTCCTGCGCGGCATCCTCCGCTGTCGACCAGCTCCCGCACATGAGGTACGCCGTGCGCCGAAGCCGCCGGCCCAACACCGGCACGAGCTCGACGAACTCGGCTTCGTCCATCGACGCCACCCCTCCGTCTCGATCTCCCGTCAGACGAGAGTCGAGGGGCGATCCGTTGCCTCGGCGCCCGAACTTTCTGGCCGCCGATGTAACGGCAACCGCCCAACCCACCAAGAGCATGACGTAAGAAGAACGGTGAAGGGGTGGGCAGTGAGTGGTTCGAACAGCGACGACGTACGGCGGATCGGAACCGACCCGGCGGCGTTCGAGGCGTTCTACCGGGCGCATATCGACGCGGTGGAGCGGTTCGTCGTACGCCGCGTACCCGATGCGCATCGGGCGGCGGACCTGACGGCCGAGGTGTTCCTGGCCGCGATCGAATCGGCAAGCGGCTATCGACCGTCACGCGGCGCGCCGTTGGCCTGGCTGTACGGCGTGGCGCGCAACGTGGTCGCCGCCGACCGCCGACGCCACGGTCGCGAGCTCGACGCAGCGCAACGGTTCGCCGGTCGGCGGCTGGTGGACCAGGACGACATCGCCCGGATGGAGGATCGGATCGATGCCGAGGCACAGGCTGGGGAGCTGTACCTCGCACTCGACCGGCTCTCCGAAGCCGAGCGGGCCGTGCTCGAACTCGTGTCCGTGGACGGGCTGTCGGTCCGCGATGCGGCTCGGGCCCTAGGGATCCGGCCGGTCACGGCACGGGTCCGACTGCATCGCGCCCGGCAACGCCTCCATGAGCAGCTCGATCCATTCGCCGCCGAACCGGCCGTCACCGGCCCGAATCCCACGGAGGCAGCATCATGACCAGCAATCGCGATCGACTCGGCGGCTTCGAGGAGCGGCTGCTCGGCGAGCTCAAGTCCGTCGTCGCGCAGCGCAAGGCCGAGCAGACGGACCTGGCCCGCGCCCGGACCCCGCTGTGGCGGCGCCGACGCGTCGTCTCGGTGGCATCGGCCGGCGCACTCGCGGTCGGCGCGGCCGTCGGCATACCACTGATCGGTGGAGAGACGACCGCTCCGTCGGCCAGCGCCGTGTACACCGTGACGGCCAACGACGACGGCACCGTCACGGCAACGGTCCGCCGGTTCGAGGACGCCGAAGGCCTGGAGCAGCAGCTCGAGTCGCACGGCATCAACGCCGAGGTCGACTACGCGCCGCTCGACATGGAGTGCAAGCAGCCCCGGTTCACGCCGGCGCGACACGTCAGAGGAGCTGTCGTGTTCTCGTTCGCGGATCCCGACGCGGTCGAGGACGTCGGCCACGAGGTGCCATACACGCTGGTCGTGAACCCAGCCCGGATGCAACCCGACCAGACTGTCGTGCTCGAGGCGGGTCGGATCTCGCTGGGAGCCGTCGACGGCGGCGGTGCCTCCATGTGGGCCGACGTCTCGGTCGCCGACGGCCCGGTGCAGCCGTGCCAGTTGGTCCCGTCCGAGCGCTGACGGCCCCGCTCGACCAGCGAATCGACATCGTGGGGGTCATCACCCCCGCGATGTCGATTCTCCGGTCGCTTTGCGCCATTACCGATGTTACATTGCTGATGGCATATCGAGCTCGGGAGGAGCCATGGCGACCAGCGACCTGAACGAGACGGCTCGCGAACGCACCGGCGAGCGACTGCTCCGGTCGTCCGCGACCATGACGTATGACCCGATCGTCGACATCGACTGGGACGCGCCGCTCGAGCCCGGTCGCTACTTCGCTCCACCGCATCGGTCGTCGCTCTACGGCACGGAGTTGTGGGACCAGCTCACCGAGGAGCAGCGGATCGAGCTGTCCAAGCACGAGGTGGCGAGCATCGCGAGCATGGGCATCTGGTTCGAGGTCATCCTCATGCAGATGCTGGTGCGGCACGCGTACGACCGCGACCCGACGTCGTCGCATGTGCAATACGCGTACACCGAGGTCGGCGACGAATGCCGCCACTCGACGATGTTCGGCAAGATGATCGACCGGCTCGGCGCGCCGTACTATCGCCCGCGCCCGATGACCCATCTGCTCGGGCGATTCTTCAAAACGGTCTCGAACGGGCCGATGACCTTCGCCGGCGCGCTGTTCGTCGAGGAGATGCTCGACCAGTTGCAGCGCGAGGCGCGCGACGACGAGTCGCTCCAGCCTCTGGTCCGGATGGTGTCGCACGTCCATGTCGTCGAGGAGGCGCGGCACATGCGCTACGCGCGGGAGGAGGCGGCCCGCGAGTGGGTCGGTCGCGGCTGGGTCTCGCGGCAGTGGACCAAGTTCATGGTCGGCGGCGTCGCGATGTTCGCGTCGAGTCAGCTGATCCATCCCGACGTGTACGCCGCGGTCGGACTCGATGCGCGTCAGGCGGCGAAGGTCGCGGCGGCCAATCCACACTGGCGACGCACCCGCGCGTGGGCGGCCCGGCGCGTCACGTCGACGCTGCAGGAGTACGGCATGATCGGCGGACTCGGCAAGCGACTCTGGCAACGTGCCGGCCTGCTCGACGAGGTCCCCTCGTGACTGGCGGTTTTGCGCCGGCACATCCCACTGGGGAGCCCGGCGACGGTATGTCCGGACGCAAAACCGCGTATCGCGGGCCGGTGACCGTGCGGATCGACGGGGCGCCGGTCGAGGTCGACGCGCAGCTGCATGGGTTCTTCCAGCCGATCGACGGCAGCTATCACTGGTACGGCCGGCTCGCGCCCGACGAGCGGATCAGCACCTGGGTCGCCGAGCACGGCGGCCGCGCGCCGATCGACGTCTCGGTCGGCGACCGCGACCCGGTCCAGGCTCGACTCGGCGAGTGCAACCCCTGGGGCGGCCACCGCATCGCCGGCACCGGCCCTCCCCCACACGTCTGACCCGCTGATCATCAGCCACTCGTGGCGCGGTCGTCAGTCACTCGTGGCGCGGTGATCAGCCACTCGTGGCGCTGGCATACAACCGAATCGCGACCCGCTCCGTATCGGACAGTGAACACGGTCCCGAACGGAGGCGAGGCAGCCGGTGGCAAGACGACATCAGCGTGATGAGGGGTTCACCGAGTACGTCGCCGGCCGCCGCAAGGCGCTGCTCGTCACGGCGTACTTCTGCTGCGGCTCCTGGACCCACGCCGAGGACGTACTGCAGACGGCGCTAGCGAAGCTGTACGTCGCCTGGCCACGCGTCCGGCGCAATCACGGCGAGGAGGCGTACGTCCGGCGGATCATCGTCAACGCCACGATCGACGAGACCCGACGGCCGTGGCGGCGCGAACGCTCCGTCGACGTGCTGCCCGACCACGGGTACGAGCCGCCCGACCACGCCGCGCGCGGCGACCTGATGATGGCACTGGCGGCGCTTCCGCCTGGCCAACGGCAGGTCGTCGTCCTGCGGCACTGGCTCGGGCTGTCGGTCGAGGAGACCGCCGGCGACCTCGGCATCAGTACCGGAACCGTGAAGAGTCAGACGGCGCATGGGCTGGCCGCCCTCCGGGCGCGGCTTGGGGCGTCGTACGCAACGGTGACCACCGAGGGAACGACATGAACGACAACGCACTCCACGAGCTGATGCGACACGAGGCCGACCAAGCGCCGCACGGCGATGGCGACGACCTCCGACGCGGCAGGTCCCGGCTGCGACGCCATCGGCTGGTGGCCGGTGGCACCGGGCTGGCGGCTGTCGCACTCGCCGCGACTGTGATCGGCGGAGCCATCTCGATGCCCGGCGACGGGACGGCCCCGGCTACGCACGGCTCATCCGGCCCGAGCGCCGAGCAGCAGGCGGACCGTACCGGCCGGGCGATCACGAAGGCCATGACCGAGCACACCCGCATCGAGGAGTTCGGCCAGGGTCGCCCAAGCTATGGCCTCCTCGGCGGGATCGTCGGCGCGGACGGCCGCGTCAGCACGGTGACCGACGCCTTCTGGCGCCAGGGCTGGAGCGAGGCCGGCGGCACCGGTGTGCTCGAAGTGACGGTCAGCCGGCATCGCCGGGATACGCCGCTGCCACAGCGTTGGTACGCCAACTGCGCCGAGCGCGTCGGCGCGTGGCAAACCGCTCCAGGGGTTTCTTGGCCGGACTCGTACGACTCGTGCAACCGCACCGAGGTGAACGGCCAGCCGGTCATCACCGGCGTCGAGCGTCGGTCAGATCGGCTCTGGATCCTGGTGAAGTATCTCCGGGCCGACGGCACCGTCGCCGAACTCAGTTTCCGGAGCCCCTATCTGGCGTCGGACCAGGCCGTGGTCCATCCGTCGCTGACCGCCCACCAGCTCATCGACGTGGCGACCGATCCGAGGGTACGGCTCTATCCCGACGCGAGGGCCGGCGACGGACCGGTCGTCGAGCCGGCCCAACCTATCGAGCCGACAAGTGACCGATCACCGCACCACGAGTGACCGATCACCGCGCCACGAGTGGCTGATGATCAGAGCAGGTCGCGGAGGACGACGGTCTCGTCGCGGCCGGGGCCGACGCCGAGCACCGAGATCGGGGCGCCGGACATCTCCTCCAGCGTCTGGACGTAGGCCCTCGCGTTCGCCGGCAGCTCCTCGAAGCGGCGACAGTGGCGAATGTCCTCCCACCACCCGGGCATCTCCTCGTAGATCGGCGTCGCGTGATGGAAGTCCGACTGACTCATCGGCATCTCGTCGTGGCGCACACCGCCGACGTCGTACGCCACGCAGATCGGCACCTTCTCCATGCCGGTGAGGACATCGAGCTTGGTGATGACGAAGTCCGTGACGCCGTTGACCCGGGCGGCGTAGCGCGCAATGACGGCGTCGAACCAGCCGCAGCGGCGGGGCCGGCCGGTCGTCGTGCCGTACTCGTTGCCGATCTTGAGCAGTCGCTCGCCCCAGTCGTCGCGCAGCTCGGTCGGGAATGGGCCCTCGCCGACCCGCGTCGTGTACGCCTTGAGGATGCCGACCACTCGATCGATCGCGGTCGGCGGAATCCCCGAACCGGTGCAGGCGCCGCCGGACGTGGCACTCGACGACGTGACGAACGGGTACGTGCCGTGGTCCACGTCGAGCAACGTCGCCTGACCGGCCTCGAGCAGCACCGTCTCGTCGGCAGCCAGTGCCTTGCCGAGCAGCAGACCCGTGTCGGCGACCATCGGCCGGAGCCGGTCGGCGTACGACAGCAGCTCGTCCACGACCTCGTCGACGCCGATCGCCCGTACGTTGTAGATCTTGGCGAGGATCTGGTTCTTCAGGTCCAGCGCTCCCTCGACCTTCTGGGTCAGGATCTTCTCGTCGAAGATGTCCTGGATCCGGATGCCGAGGCGGTTCATCTTGTCGGCGTACGTCGGGCCGATGCCACGCCCGGTGGTGCCGATCCGGCGGGAGCCGAGGAAGCGCTCGGTCACCTTGTCGATGACGCGGTGGTACGGCGCGATCACGTGGGCGTTGGCGCTCACGACGAGCCGACTCGTGTCAATGCCGCGGGCGTCCAGGCCGTCGAGCTCCTCGAACATCACACTGAGATCGACCACGACCCCGTTGCCGATCACAGGGGTGACGCCTGGGGTCAGAATGCCGCTGGGCAGCAGGTGGAGTGCGTACGTCTCGTCACCGATGACGACGGTATGTCCGGCATTGTTGCCGCCGTTGAACTTGACGACGTAGTCGACCCGCGAGCCGAGCAGATCGGTCGCTTTGCCCTTGCCCTCGTCTCCCCATTGCGCCCCCACGATGACGACAGCGGGCATCGACAACTCCTCCGGCTCGCTGGCCACCCCGAGTGCAGTGCGTTTCGCGCCGTCACAGCCTAACGGACCGGCCGTCAGTGCTCAGGCGTCGCCGACCAGCTCTCGGTAGCCCTCGTCACTCGAGTCGCGGAGGAACTGCCGGCAGCGGTCGGCCTCCTCGGTGTCGCCGATGCGTTCCGACGCGGTCGCGAGTGCGGCGAGCGACCGGAGGAAGCCGCGATTGGGTTCGTGGGACCACGGGATCGGGCCTTGGCCGCGCCAGCCGTTGCGCCGCAGCGCGTCGAGTCCGCGATGGTAGCCGGTGCGGGCGAAGGCGTACGCCTCGACATCGCGTCCGTCGGCCAAGGCGAGCTCGGCGAGCTGGGCCCAGGCCAGACTCGACGCCGGATGCGCGCGGGCGGCGGCTCCCGGGTCGGCGTCGCCGGCAGCTGCGGCCGGATCGACCGGCAACAGCGTCTCGGGCGGCTCGCCCAGGAGGTTCTCCGGTGCCATGACCTAGCCGAGCCGGGTGCCGGCCGAGCGGAGTGCCTCGCAGGCGTCGACGACCCGAGTGCCCATCGACTCCTCGGCGGCCTTGCCGTACGAGCGCGGGTCGTAGACCTTCTTCGACCCGACCTCGCCGTCGATCTTGAGTACGCCGTCGTAGTTGCTGAACATGTGGCCCGCGATGGCGCGGGTGAACGCGTACTGCGTGTCGGTGTCGACGTTCATCTTGATCACGCCGTAGTCGACCGCGTCCGAGATCTCGTCGGGATGCGATCCCGACCCGCCGTGGAAGACCAGGTCGAACGGTTCGTCCATGCCGTACTTCGCGCCGACCGCGTCCTGGGCCGCCTTGAGGATCTCGGGACGCAGCTTGACGTTGCCCGGCTTGTAGACGCCGTGGACGTTGCCGAAGGTCAACGCTGTCAGATAGCGACCCTTGTCGCCCAGCCCGAGCGCCTCGGCCACCGCCAGCGCGTCCTCCGGTGTCGTGTAGAGCTTCTCGTCGATCGCGCCGACGATGCCGTCCTCCTCGCCGCCGACGACACCGACCTCGATCTCGAGGATCACCCGCGCTGCGGCGCACTGGGCGAGCAACTCCTCGGCGATCTGCATGTTCTCGTCGAGCGGCACCGCCGAGCCGTCCCACATGTGCGACTGGAACAGCGGCAGCCCGCCGGCCGCGACACGCTCACGCGAAAGCGCCAGCAGCGGGCGTACGAAGTTGTCGAGCTTGTCCTTGGGGCAGTGGTCGGTGTGTAGGGCGACGTTGACCGGGTACTTCTTCGCGACCTCCTCGGCGTACGCGGCGAACGCGACCGAGCCCGAGACCATGTTCTTGATCGTCGCGCCGGACAGGAACTCGGCGCCGCCGGTCGAGACCTGGACGATGCCGTCGCTCTCCGCCTCGGCGAACCCCCGCAGCGCGGCATTCAGCGTCTGCGACGACGTGACGTTGATCGCCGGGTAGGCAAACGAATCGCGCTTGGCCTTGTCCAGCATCTCGGCGTAGACCTCGGGTGTGGCAACGGGCATCTGGGACTCCCTGGACAGACGGGGTACGCGTGGGCACCAGCCTACGGCTCCGGCGGCGACGCGTGCTGGCGCACCCAGGTGTGCATGGCGATGGCCGCGGCCGCTCCGGCGTTGATCGAACGGGTCGAGCCGTACTGCGCGATGGAGTACGTCGCGACGCAGGACGATCGGGCCGCGTCAGACAGGCCGGGACCCTCTTGGCCGAAAACGAGCACGCACTCCAGCGGCAGCTGGGCCGACTCCAGTGGCGTCGAGCCGGGCAGGTTGTCGACGCCGAGCAACGGCAGCCCGGCCGTGTCGGCCCACTCGACGAGCGCGTCGACCGTCGCGTGTTGCCGGACATGCTGATAGCGGTCGGTGACCATCGCCCCGCGACGGTTCCAGCGCCGACGTCCGACGATGTGCACCTCGGCCGCGAGGAAGGCGTTGGCGGTCCGCACGACCGACCCGATGTTGAGGTCGTGTCCCCAGTTCTCGATCGCGACATGGAATGAGTGCCGGTGCTGGTCGAGGTCGGCGACGATCGCGTCCATCGTCCAGTAGCGATAGCGGTCGACGACATTGCGCCGGTCGCCGTCGCGCAGCAGCTCCGGGTCGTATCGCGGGTCGTCCGGCCACGGCCCGGTCCAGGGTCCGACGCCGACCTCGTACGGGTCGGACGGTGGTGCGACTTCCATGGCCGTCCAGCGTACGAGCGACGCAGCCTGGGCCGGATCGCCGGAACCTACGATGGTCGCCATGTCGGTCACCCATGTCCTCGCGTTCGTCGGCGTGGTGCTGCTGGCCGCGATGACACCGGGTCCTGACTTCGCGATCGTGGTGCGCCGGTCGGTGCGGTCGGGCGTCCGCAGTGGGATGGCGGCCGCCCTCGGCGTCGGTGCCGGCGTCTTCGTGTGGGCGGTGTCGGCCGCGGTCGGAGTCGCCGCGCTGCTCGAGGCGTCGGCCGTGGCGTTCTCGGTGGTCAAGATCGCCGGCGCTGTCTACCTGCTCTACCTCGGCATCCGCGCGCTACGATCCGCGTCCCGACGCGACGACCCGGCCGAGCCGGACGCCGACCGCGGGCCGCAGTCGGTCTGGACGTCGTTCCGCCAGGGACTGATGTGCAACCTGCTGAACCCCAAGGTGGCGGCGTTCTTCATGGCCCTGATGCCGCAGTTCGTGGGTGACGCGTCGGCGTACGGCGTCACGCTGCTGCTGGCCGGGATCGCCGGCGCCACCGCACTGTCCTGGTTCTGCGTCCTGGCCAACCTGGTGTCAGCGCTGCGTCGGGTGTTCGCCCGGCCGGCGGTACGCCGCGTCGTCGACGCCGTCATGGGCACCGCGCTCGTGGGTCTCGGCATCCGGCTGGCGGCGACCAGCCGACCCTGACGGCGTCGATGGCCGGTTGATCGCGTCGGATACGCTCGCCGCGTGCTCAGCTCGTCCCAACCCACGGTGCTCGCATCGTCCGTTTTGCCCGGATGGCTCGACCCGGAGACGCTGCTGAACCAGGCCGGCAACTGGGCGATGTGGGTCGCGATCGCGATCATCTTCGCCGAGTGCGCCGTGCTGCTCGGCTTCTTCCTGCCCGGCGACACGTTGCTGTTCAGCCTCGGCATCTTCGTCAGCCAGGGCATCGTCGACGAGCCGATCTGGCTGGTCTGCCTGCTCCTTGTCATCGCCGCGATCGCCGGCAACATGGTCGGCTACGAGATCGGCTACCGGGTCGGGCCGCCACTGCTGGAGCGACCCAACCGGCGGCTGCTGCATCCGGAGCACATCCGGCGTACTCACGAGTTCTTCGAGAAGTACGGCGCGCCCGCGATCATCCTGGCCCGCTTCGTGCCGATCGTTCGTACCCTCATCACGGTCACGGCCGGCGTCGCCGAGATGGATCGCCGGCGCTACTTCGTCTACAGCGCGATCGGCGCCCTGTTCTGGGCCAGCGGCGTGACGGCCGCCGGGTACGCACTGGGCAACGTCGAGTTCGTCCGCTCCCATGTGCAACCGCACCTCGATCTGCTGCTGGTCGGCGCCGTGCTGATCGGCGTGCTGCCGGTCGGCATCCACCTGCTGCGCGAGCGGCGCAGGATCAAGCGGGAGCGCCGCGAGTCGCAGACCGCCCCCTAACCCCTTCGATGGGTCAGAGGCCGAGCTCGTCCTTGCCGATGGCGAACCGGTACGCGAGGCCGCTCGACTCCTCGACATTCTCCTTCGCGCCGGTGTCACGATCCACGATGGCCGCGACTGCGACGACGTCGGCGCCGGCCTCGCGCAGCGCCGACACCGCTTCGAGCACCGAGCCGCCGGTCGTCGACGTGTCCTCGACCGCCAGCACCCGCCGGCCCGAGACGTCCGGCCCCTCGATCCGGCGCTGCAGACCGTGCTGCTTCTCCGACTTGCGTACGACGAAGGCGTCGAGCACCCGCCCTCGTTTCGCGGCGGCATGCAGCATCGCGGCCGCAACCGGGTCGGCGCCCAGTGTGAGTCCGCCGACCGCGTCGAAGTCGAGATCGCTGGTCAAATCCAGCATCACCTCGCCGATCAGCGGAGCCGCTGTCCCGTCCAGGCTGACCCGGCGCAGATCGACGTAATAGTCGGCCTCGCGGCCGGACGACAACGTGACCGTCTCGTGCACGATCGCCTTGGCCTTGATCTGCTGCAACAGCTCGTCGCGGGCACCCATGGGCGGCACTCTACGGGCCGAGCTCTAGAGGCCCGCGTACAGTCGCCGGACATGAAAGAGATGGCCCAGCGCGTCAGTGGACTCGGCACGACGATCTTCGCCGAGATGTCGGCGTTGGCCGTACGCGTCGGCGCCGTCAACCTCGGTCAGGGCTTCCCCGACACCGATGGACCGGAGTCGGTACGCGAGGCCGCGGTCGCCGCGATCCGAGGCGGCCGCAACCAGTACGCGCCGGGCATCGGCGTACCCGAGTTGCGAACGGCCGTCGCCGAACATCAGCGCCGGTTCTACGGTCTCGAGGTCGATCCCGATCGCGAAGTGCTCATCACGACCGGCGCCACCGAGGCGATCGCGGCCGCGCTGCTCGGTCTGGTCGACCCAGGCGACGAGGTCGTCGCTCTCGAGCCCTACTACGACTCCTATGTCGCCGGCATCCAGATGGCCGCCGGCGTACGCCGTCCGATCACGCTGCGGCCACCGGACTTCCGGCTGGACCTGGACGAGCTACGCCGTGCCGTCACGCCACGGACCCGGCTGATCCTGCTCAACAGTCCGCACAACCCGACCGGCACAGTGCTCAACCGCGAGGAGCTGGAGGCCGTTGCCGCGCTCGCCATCGAGCACGACCTGATCGTGGTGACCGACGAGGTCTACGAGCACCTGACCTTCGACGGCGCCAAACACATCCCGATCGCCACCCTGCCTGGCATGTGGGACCGCACCGTGACGATCTCGTCCGGCGGCAAGACGTTCTCGTTCACCGGTTGGAAGATCGGCTGGGCCGCCGGACCAGCACACCTCGTGACAGCCGTCATGGCTGCCAAGCAGTTCCTCACCTACACCTCCGGAGCCCCGCTGCAGCCGGCGATCGCCGACGCACTCGCGCTCGGCGACGACTTCTACACCGGCGTCGCCTCTCAGTTGCAGGATCGCCGCGACCAGCTCTGCGACGGCCTCACCGCACTCGGCTTCGACGTCTACCGTCCCCAGGCCACCTACTTCGCCACCACCGACGTCCGCCCACTCGGCTACGACGACGGCGTCGAGTTCTGCCGCGCCCTCCCCGAACGCGCCGGCGTCGTCGCCATCCCCCACCAAGTCTTCTACGACGACATCGACGCCGGCCGCCCCCTAGTGCGCTGGGCCTTCTCCAAAACCGAAGCAGTCATCACCGAGGCACTAACGCGACTGACCCACGCCTACGGCTGACGCCCAGCGGGAGGGGCTACGCGGCGGACCGGTCTCGTGGGGCGCCAGCCAGGGGTGGCCAGGTCGTGCATATGTCCCGCGAGCGTCGTGGATGGGTCTGGCCGCCGAGCGAGGTACGAGCGAGGCTGGTTGACCGAGCGGGACATATGTACGACCTCGCCACAAGCGGAGGCTCAACGAGCCTGACGAGCCCGATCCGCCGCGTACCCCTGGGCGTCGAACCAAGCGCCCGCACCCCCACTGAACAAGAAAACAATCACCAGGATCTCCGCGATCGCCCAGACCAGTCCGAGCGGGAACGCGAGCAGGCTCATGACGATCGCCAGCGCGGACAGCACCACCAACGGGATCCGGACCCGCTTGTTGCGCAGCAGCAGGATGCCAAGGATCACCGCGGCCAGCGACAGCAGCGCGGCGATGATGCCCAGAACGCCGAGGGCCGTGACGAGGTCCTTCACGTTCACGTTGGCGTCGTCGGCGAGCTGGACCATGCTGTCGTCGGTCTCGAGCGATCCGCGGTCGGAGAGGAAGACGATGACGAAGATGCCCGTGCCCAGCAGGGCGATGCCCGACATGACGATCGTGATGACACCGGCCGCGGTGAGAGTGCCTGGTCGTTTGGTCGGGACGACGGACTGTGGTGGCGGCGGTGGCGGCATCCCGGGTGCATACGCGCCGTACGGCTGGTAGCCGCCCGTCGGTGGTGGCGGGCCGTACCCGCCGTAGCCCGGTGGCGGCGGAGGCGGTGGCGCCGACTGCGGGAACGGCGGCGGCGGGGGCGGCGGCTGCTGGGCTGGCTGCGGTGGGGGCGGCGGCGGCTGGGAAGGCGAACTGTCGTCAGGCGGCGACGCCGACGGCTCCTGGCTGGCCGGCTTCCCCCACGTCTTGGGCTGATCCGGCTCGTCAGGGGGCGGTGGCGTGGACATGACGATCGGCATTCCCTTCGCTGACGCGTTCGGGTCTGATGGACTCGGCGGGCCCCCGGTCACGGCTTCCCGGGATGGCGTTGTGGCGAACCACGTCCGAGCCTCCGCACTCCACAGTAGGACGACACAACCTACCGCAATGACCGCGAGCACAATCCCGGCCAGACCGATGGCGAGACTCAGTAGCGCCCAGGCGCCGGCGAGTACGGTCAGCCCGATCCGCGCCGACCGATGCCGACGGATCGTATAGATCGCGAAGACCACCGCCGCGACGCATCCCGCGGCGACGATCATCAGCATGATCCGCAGCATCTCCATGGCCGCGTCGACGCTGATGTTCGCCGGCCCGAACGGCCCGTCCTGAAGGGCTTTCTCGACCTCGTCACGGATCGAGTCCGATCCCCAGTCGGCCATCACCGTGAAGATGTTGACGAGCACCACCACGGCGCCGAGGCCCGCGACGACACTGGCGAGCGTGACCTGGCGTGGCCGTGGCGCGGATTCGGTCATGTGTCCCATCCCATCACGCGATTCGACGCCCCCACGTACGCAGGTCGCTGCCTGCGATGCGCCGGTCAGGCCGGCTTCGGAGCGACTCGGAGCTCGTCGGCGTCCGGGTCGCGATCGACGACAACAGTGTCACCGTCGCGTACCTCACCGGACAGCAGGGCGCGGGCGAGCTGGTCGCCGATCGCACTCTGGACCAGCCGTCGCAGCGGCCGTGCACCGTAGACCGGGTCGTAGCCGGTCAGCGCCAGCCACTCCTTCGCGGAGTCGCTCACGTCGAGCGTGATCCGCCGCACCTCGAGTCGCTTCGCCAGCGCGTCGATCTGCAGGTCGACGATGCGCGTCAGATCATCGGTCGTCAGGGCGTCGAAGAGCACGACCTCGTCGAGCCGGTTCAGGAACTCCGGCTTGAACGACGCGCGTACGACCTCCATCACGGCCTCACGGGTCGCCTTGTCGTCCAGTGCCGGGTCGGCGAGGAACTGCGATCCGAGGTTGGACGTGAGGATCAGGATCGTGTTGCGGAAGTCGACCGTGCGGCCCTGCCCGTCGGTGAGGCGGCCATCGTCGAGCACCTGCAGCAGGATGTCGAAGACCTCGGGATGGGCCTTCTCGATCTCGTCGAGCAGGATGACGGAGTACGGCCGGCGGCGCACCGCTTCGGTGAGCTGGCCACCCTCCTCGTACCCGACATAGCCCGGGGGCGCTCCGACCAGACGAGCGACGCTGTGCTTCTCGGCGTACTCGCTCATGTCGATGCGCACCATCGCCCGCTCGTCGTCGAACAGGAACTCCGCGAGCGCTTTGGCGAGCTCGGTCTTGCCGACGCCGGTCGGCCCGAGGAACAGGAACGAGCCGGTCGGGCGATCCGGGTCGGAGATGCCGGCCCGAGCGCGCCGAACCGCATCGGACACAGCGCGCACGGCGTCGCGCTGGCCGACGAGCCGGTGCCCCAGCTCGTCCTCCATCCGCAGCAGCTTGCCGGTCTCGCCCTCGAGCAGCCGGCCGGCCGGGATGCCGGTCCAGGCCGAGATGACCTCGGCGATCTCGTCGGCACCGACCTCCTCGCGGACCATCGACTCACTGGTGTCCTCGGCCGCGGTCGCCTCCGCCAGCTCCTTCTCGAGCTCGGGGATCTCGCCGTACGACAGCCGGCTGGCGGTCTCGAGGTCGCCGTCGCGCTGGGCCCGCTCGGCGGACATGCGCAGCTCGTCGATGCGCTCCTTGATCTCACCGATCCGGTTCAGGCTCTGCTTCTCCTGCTCCCATTGGGATTCGAGCCCACGCAGCCGCTCCTTGGCGTCGGCGAGCTCGGCCCGAAGCCGGGCGAGTCGCTCGCGGCTGGCCTCGTCGTTCTCGGCGTCCAGGTGCATCTCCTCCATCGTGAGCCGGTCGACGACGCGTCGGAGTTCGTCGATCTCGACCGGTGAGGAGTCGATCTCCATGCGCAGCCGGCTGCTCGCCTCGTCGACCAGGTCGATCGCCTTGTCGGGCAGCTGCCGACCGGTGATGTAGCGGTGGCTCAACGTGGCAGCGGCGACCAGCGCGGCATCGGAGATCGCCACCTTGTGGTGCGCCTCGTAACGCTCCTTGAGTCCGCGCAGGATCGCGACCGTGTCTTCGACACTCGGCTCGTCCACGAGCACCTGCTGGAATCGACGCTCCAGAGCCGCGTCCTTCTCGATGTGCTCGCGATACTCGTCGAGGGTCGACGCGCCGATCATGCGGAGCTCGCCGCGGGCCAGCATCGGCTTGAGCATGTTGCCGGCGTCCATCGAGCTGTCGCCGGTCGCACCGGCGCCCACGACGGTGTGGAGCTCGTCGATGAACGTGATGATCTGGCCGTCGGAGTCCTTGATCTCGGCGAGTACGGCCTTGAGCCGCTCCTCGAACTCACCGCGGTACTTCGCGCCGGCCACCATCGCACCCAGGTCGAGCGAGATGAGCCGGCGCCCGCGCAGCGACTCGGGCACGTCGCCGGCCACGATGCGCTGGGCCAGGCCCTCGACCACGGCGGTCTTGCCGACCCCGGGCTCACCGATGAGGACGGGGTTGTTCTTGGTGCGCCTGGACAGGACCTGGACGACGCGCCGGATCTCGGAGTCGCGTCCGATGACCGGGTCGAGCTTGCCGTCCTTGGCCTGGGCAGTCAGATCGATGCCGTACTTCTCGAGCGGCTGGTACGTGCCCTCGGGGTCCGGGCTCGTGACGCGCGCGGAGCCGCGTACGGTCTCGAACGCCGCTCGCAGCCCGTCGGCGTTGGCACCGGCCCCATCGAGCACCGTCTTGGCCGGGCTGTCGACGGTGGCGAGTCCGACCGTGAGGTGCTCGGTCGAGACGTACTCGTCGCCAAGCTCCTCGGCCAGGTCGGCCGCACGTTGGAGCACCTCGTAGACCGGCCGCGCGAGCGATGGCGCAGCCACACTGGATCCGCTCGCCGTCGGCAGCTTGCCGATCGCGTCCTCGGTCGCCTCGGCGACCCGCTGCGGCTCCGATCCGACCGCGCGGAGCAGCGCAGCAGCCGTCGACTCGGGCTGGACGAGCAGGGCGGCGAGCAGATGCAGCGTCTCGACCTGCGGATTACCGTCGGCAGCCGCCCGCCTGACGGCGGTCGACAGGGCCTCCTGGCTGCGCGTGGTGAGGTTCGAAGGGTCCATCGAGTGTGGGTCTCCTGGGTGTGTATACGACAGAGTCTGCCTTGTTCAACGCTACCGAAGTTGAGCCCATTCCACTCAACTCTGGGTTTATGCTGGCAGTGGGCGCCGACAGTTGGCGTGACATTGCCGCCCGCCCCAAGTGTTGGTGCGAGATTGCACCAACACCCGGCGAGACCGGCAGATTTGCGCCAACTCTTGGCGTCAGCGTCGGTCGTACCGGACCAATCGGCGTGCGAGCGCGGCGCGTCCACGGACGCTGAGGGTCGACCGGGCCGCCTCGGCGCGCCAGCGCTGCAATCGAGTCCGACGATGCGCCAGGCCGAGCGCCGTCTCCGCATCCCGGATAATGCGGTCGGCGCCACGAGTCAGATCGATGGCGACGTAGCCGTATCGCTCCCATTCGATCCTCGACAGCGCCTTATCCCGAGTCAGGTCGATCCGACGGGTGCCCGGCCGATCGTGGTGGCCTCCGTCGTACTCATGCAGTCGCTTCGTGCCGACGATCCACAAGTCGCCCCGGGCGATCAGGTTCCCGCGGCGATCGCGCACCTCGTACTGCGGGACGACGTCGATGCCAGACCAGACGTGGAGCAGGCGCAGCGGCGTCTCCCACCACGATTCGGCCCGGCCATCTGCGAATTCCAGGGCGCGGCGAAGCCGGGTTCCGCCCCACTGGCCAAGTCGGATCGACTCCTCGATGTCGTACGGCTTGCAATCGCCGATCTGCAGAGCCGAGTCGACGACGGCAATGAGGTCGAGCAACGAGAGATGTTGCGCGAGCTGGGCCAGGATCGCCCACGGCGCGGCCACTCGTGCGCCATGTCTCAGCTCGGCTCCGACACTGGCCTCGTCCGTACGCGCGATGTAGACGCCGCGTCGCTTGAGATGCGTACCGTCGCGCGGCAGGCTCGCGAAGATCGGAAGCCACTCGGGCAGAGCCGGCAACTGCCAGCCACGCAGGCGGGCTCCGGTGAAGTGCGAGAACAGCGCCTCCGACGGCAGGACCCGCTGGATCGCCCGGCACCGCGAGGACAGCTCGGCGACCGAGCCTCGAGTCGCGTGTACGCCGTGCGTGACCTGCTCGTAGCGAACTCGCCGGGCGACCGGGCCGACCCGCGACGTCAAGACAATCTCGTCCACGTCCCCTTCTGTAGTCGCCAGGCCGAGCTCGATCCGGTTGTCCACAGGACCGATGCCGTCGCCCGGCAACTGTTGGCGTGAAACTGCAGGCTCGGCGCAGTGTTGGCGCGAGATTGCACCAACTCTCGGTGCGAGACGAGTGCTGCGCGCCGGCGGGAGGGCCAGGTCAGCCGAGGCGGAGGACCTGGACCTGGCAGGCGGTGTCGGATCCGGTGGCGCCTGGCAGTCGCTTGATGTCGAACGACTCAGGCGTGTCCGGAGCCAGCTCGGTCATGGTGCGGCGCTTGGCTTCGAGCGAGGCGCCGGGTCCCTCGGAGACGACGACCGTGACGCGATAGTCGGCGGCCTGGCTGGAGGAGTTCGTGATGACGCCCGAGGCGTTCCATTGACCATCCGCATCGGGCTCGCAAACGAACTCTGATAGGTCTGACGCCGCATCCGACCGGCCGCTCGACGCCGACGCCGACTCCGACCCGGACGCCGACCTAGCCCCGGCCGACGGCGACGCGGACTGCGACGCCGAATCGGACGCGCCGCTAGACCCGCTCGAGTCGCCGCCGCCACCGCCGCAGGCGACAGCACCCACCGCGATGAGGAGCACGATCAGGACCCGAGCCATGGAGCTATGTCACCATGCGCCGGCTGCGATCAGGGGGAGCGACGCCGCCAGAGTGCGATCTGATGTGTCGTCGTCGCGCGTACAGGGAGGTTCGGCGTCGTCGCCAGGGCGGCGTTCGCCGCGGCCAACTGATCGCGCAGCGCCGCCACCTCCTCGCGCAGCGCCGCCACCTCGGTCTCGAGCGCGAGGACGCGGCGTACGCCCTCGAGACCCAGCCCCTCGGCGGTCAGCCGAGCGACGTGGCGCAGCAACTCGATGTCGCGCATCGTGTAGCGCCGGCCGCCGCCGCCGGCCCGGTCGGGAATGACCAGGCCGAGGCGGTCGTAGGTACGCAGGGTCTGCGGGTGCAGCCCGGTCAACTCGGCGGCCACGCTGATGACGTAGACCGGAGTGTCCGGACCCGGCGGTCCGATGCTCGCCTTCTTGGCCATCAAGGACTCACACTCCCGCCTCGAACAGCCCGGATCGCGGATCCTGGTCGCCGCGCGCCGACCGGTACGCCTCGAGCGCGGCCTTGGCCTCGGCGCTGAGCTCGGCAGGTACGGACACCTCGACCGTCACGAGCAGGTCGCCGCGCGTGCCGTCCTTGCGCGAGACACCGCGCCCGCGGACGCGGAACACCCGCCCGTTCGGAGTGCCCGGCGGAAGCTTCAACGTGACGGGCGCACCGCCCAGCGTCGGCACCTTGATCTGCGCGCCGAGAGCCGCCTCGTCGATCGTCACCGGCGCGGTCACCGTGAGGTTGTCGGCCTTGCGACCGAAGACCGGGTGGCCGTCGACATGGACGAGGACGTAGAGATCGCCGTTGGGTCCGCCACCCTCGCCGGTAGCGCCCTTGCCACGCAGCCGAATCCGCTGCGCGTCGCGTACGCCGGCCGGGATGCGCACCTGCATCGTCCGTGACGAGGACGCCCGGCCAGAGCCGTGGCAGGTCGGGCACGGATCGTCGACGACGAGCCCGCGACCGTGGCAGACGCGGCACGGCTCGGTCATCGCGAAGACGCCGCCCGTGGTCGCGGTCTGCATCCCGCTGCCCTCGCAGTTGTCGCAGACGCGCGGCATGGTGCCGGCCCGTGCGCCGGTGCCGTGGCAGGACGGACACGCCTCGTCGCTGGTCATCCGTAGCGGCACCGTGACGCCGTCGACCGCCTGCTCGAAGCTGATCCGAGCCTCGGTCTCGACGTCGGCGCCGCGACGGGCCCGCGTGCGACTACGAGTGCCGCCACCGCCGAAGATGCCGCCGAGCAGGTCCGAGATATCGAAGCTGCCGCCACCCTGACCACCGCCGGGGAAGCGGAAGCCGCCCTGACCCTCAGGGCCGCCGAAGCCGCTGCCGAACAACGTCCGCTGCTCGTCGTACTCCTTGCGTCGCTCGGGATCGCTCAGCACGGAGTAGGCCTCCGAGACGGCCTTGAATCGCTCCTCGGCCGCCTCGTCACCCGGATGCGAGTCGGGGTGGTTGTCGCGAGCGAGCTTGCGGTACGCCTTCTTGATCTCGGAGGCGGAAGCATCCTTGCTCACCCCGAGGACCTTGTAGAAGTCCTTGGTGACCCAGTCACTGCTGCTCACGGCACCTCCTCGTTACTGCTCGTCATCCTCCGCCTGGCCGGACGACTCCGGCGTCACCGGCGCATCGATCGGCTTCGGCTCCACCACCGCGACCCGGGCCGGCCGGATCACTCGCTCGCCGACTCGGTAGCCGACCTGCAGGATCGACTGCGCGATCACTGTGTCGACATCGTCGGCGTAGTCGTGCATCAACGCTTCGTGGATCCGCGGGTCGAACTCCTCGCCGGGCCTGCCGAACCGCTGCAGTCCGAACGACTCGACGATCCGCTCCAGCGACTCGGCAACGGCCTTGAAGCCGCCCTCGAGCTCGCCGTGGTCACGGGCCCGGTCGATGTCGTCGAGCACCGGAAGCAGGTCGGCGAGTACGCGAGCTGTGGCCGCCTCGCCGACGAGCTCACGGTCGCGATCGACGCGGCGCTTGTAGTTGACGTACTCGGCCTGCAACCGCTGCAGGTCGGACGTCCGCTCGGCGAGCTGACCCTTCAGACCGGCGAGCTCGTCGCCAGCGTCAGGGGTCGGCTCGGCAGGGCGCTCGGACGACCCGCTCGGAGCAGCCTCGGTCTCGGGCTGCTCCGGCTGCGGGACGTCGCCATGAATGGGATCCGAGCTCACTTGTCCTTGCCCTCGTCGCTCTCGTCACCCTCGTCGACGATCTCGGCATCGACGACCTCGTCCTCCGAGCCACTCGACTCGGTCGACTCCGAACCCGAAGCGGCTCCGGCCTCGGCGGCCGACGACTCGTACATCGCCGTCCCCATCTTCTGGCTGGACTGGCCGAGCTTGGTCATCGCGGCCGTGATGGCCTCGGTGTCCTCACCCTCGCTCTCGAGCGTCTTCTTGAGCGCGTCGACGTCGGCACGGACCTCGGTCTTGATGTCGTCGCCGATCTTGTCCTCGTTCTCGGCCAGGAACTTCTCGGTCGAGTAGACCAGCGAGTCGGCCTGGTTGCGGACCTCTACGGCCTCGCGACGCTTGCGGTCCTCGTCGGCGTACTGCTCGGCCTCCTTGACCATCCGGTCGATCTCGTCCTTGCCCAGGGCGGAGCCGCCGGTGATCGTCATCGACTGCTCCTTGCCGGTGCCGTGGTCCTTCGCGGACACGTGCACGATGCCGTTCGCGTCGATGTCGAAGGTGACCTCGATCTTGGGCACGCCACGCGGCGCCGGCGGGATGCCGGTCAGCTCGAACGTGCCGAGCAGCTGGTTGCGGGCCGCGATCTCACGCTCACCCTGGTAGACCTGGATCGCCACCGAGGGCTGGTTGTCGTCGGCCGTGGTGAAGATCTCCGAACGCTTGGTCGGGATCGTCGTGTTGCGCTCGATGAGCCGCGTCATCACGCCGCCCTTGGTCTCGATGCCGAGCGACAGCGGCGTCACGTCGAGCAGCAGGACGTCCTTGACCTCGCCCTTGAGCACACCGGCCTGCAGCGCCGCACCGACGGCGACGACCTCGTCCGGGTTGACGCCCTTGTTGGGCTCCTTGCCGCCGGTCAGCTCCTTGACCAGGTCGGTCACCGCGGGCATCCGGGTCGAGCCGCCGACGAGAACGACGTGGTCGATCCCGCTGACGCTGATCCCGGCGTCCTTGATGACGTTCTGGAACGGCTTCTTGGTCCGGTCGAGCAGGTCGGACGTGATCCGCTGGAACTCTGAACGCGACAGGGTCTCGTCGAGGAACAGCGGGTTCTTCTCCGCGTCGACGGTGATGTACGGCAGGTTGATCGACGTCTGCTGGCTCGAGGACAGCTCGATCTTGGCCTTCTCAGCGGCCTCGCGGACGCGCTGCATGGCCATCTTGTCCTTGGTCAGGTCGATGCCGTTGGCGTTCTTGAACTTGTCGGCCAGCCAGTCGACGATCCGCTGGTCCCAGTCGTCGCCGCCGAGGTGGTTGTCGCCGCTGGTCGCCTTGACCTCGACGACCCCCTCGCCGACCTCCAGCAGCGACACGTCGAACGTGCCACCGCCCAGGTCGAAGACGAGGATGGTCTGCTCGGTCGCGCCCTTGTCCAGCCCGTACGCCAGCGCGGCCGCGGTCGGCTCGTTGACGATGCGGGAGACCTTCAGGCCCGCGATCTCGCCGGCCTCCTTGGTGGCCTGCCGCTGCGCGTCCTCGAAGTAGGCCGGGACCGTGATGACCGCGTCGGTGATCGTCTCACCGAGGTAGGCCTCCGCGTCCCGCTTGAGCTTCTGCAGTACAAATGCCGAGATCTGCTGGGGAGTGAACGTCTTGCCGTCGATCTCTGCCGACCAGTCGGTGCCCATGTGGCGCTTGACCGATCGGATCGTACGGTCGACGTTGGTCACCGCCTGCCGCTTCGCGACCTCGCCGACGAGGACCTCCCCGTTCTTGGCGAACGCGACGACCGAGGGGGTCGTCCGCGAGCCTTCGGCGTTGGCGATGACGGTGGCCTCGCCACCTTCGAGTACGGCGACGACGGAGTTCGTCGTCCCCAGGTCGATGCCAACAGCGCGCGCCATGTTGCCTCCGTGTATGTCTTGTCTGTCAGTGTCTGCGCCGGCCGCGCCCGGCGACCGCGTCGTGATTCGTCTGTGACTCGTCCGGGTCAGTGTGCCTACTGACTCTGACCCGATCAACACCCTTGAGTGTACTCGACTCAACTCTGGGACCGAAGCCGGTATTCCCGTTCCCGTGGGGGTAGGCGGGCCTCCTCCCGTGAGCGTGACGCAATGACGACCGGACCGGTGCTGCCGCAGTAATTACGTCACGCTCAGCGGGGACGACTGCTCGAGTGGCGCGGTCAGAGGACGGTCGCGAGCAGGTACGGCAACGCGGCGAAGCCGACCGCCCCGGAGAGGACGGCGGAGTCGACCCGTACCCACGGAGCTGGCTCGGCCCAGGAGCGGTTGGATGCGGTCGCGAAGCCTCTGGCGTCCATCGCGACGGCCATCCGGGCCGAGCTCCGCAGCGTCGCGACCAGCAGACCGAAGGTTAGGGCGGCGACGTGCCGCATTCGGGCGAGCGGATTGCGACCGGGTCCGAGACCGCGTACTCGACGAGCCCGATCGAGCTGCTCCCATACGGCACCGAGGTCCTCGAACCGCTGAAGACTGGCCGTGACGGCCGAGACGGGTCGCGCCGGCAGCCGGAGCCGCTGGGCGAGCTGGTCGCCGAGTCGACTCGGATCGATGAACGGCGCGACGAGCACTCCTGGCAGCGACAGGACGAGGACCCGAAGCCCGGCAGTCGCGGCGATCGACTCATGACGGCCCGCGAGCAACCAGGTCGAGAAGGTCACCGAGGCCGCACCCAACAAGGGCGCCAGCAGCCGCCAGCTGTTGCCGACCAGACCCGGGATGTACGCGATGGAGAGCGCGATGATGACGCCGACCATGGTGACCGCCACGGTCAGATCGCGTACTCCGAACGACGCCACGACGGCCAGCAGCCCCAAGGCCAACAGGACGAGTGGATTGGCCCGGGTCACCGGTGTCGATCGGAGCATGGGCGTACTCATCGGGCCTCCGCAACGCGACCGCGTTCGAGGACGAGCTCGTCATCGGCAAGCGCCGCGAGCGCGCGGTCGTGGGTCGCGATCGCGACGCCGCTGCCCCGGGCCGCCAGACTCCGCACGATCCCGGCGATCGCTCCCCACGTGTGGCGGTCCTGACCCACCGTGGGCTCGTCGAGCAGTGCCAGTCGCGGCCCGTGGGCCAGTCCGGCAAGGAGCGCCAGCCGACGCTGCTCGCCGCCGGACAGGTGATAGGGATTCGCCTCACCGAGGCCGGCCAGCCCGAAGGCATCGAGCAGGGCGTCGGCGTCGAGGGTGCGACCGAGCCGGTCGGCCGCGACGCATACCTCGTCGCGGACATGGTGGGTGACGAAGCCGTGCTCGGGATCCTGCGGCACCCAGCCGACCCGGCTGGCCAGGTCCGGCGAGCGCCATCGACTCGGGGCCGGATCGAGACCGGCCGAGAGCAGCGACGACGCCCGGACCCGTCCTCGGGCCGGTGCGAGGAAGCCACCGAGGGCCGCGAGCAGGGTCGACTTGCCGGCGCCACTGCGTCCGGTCAGGCAACTGACCCGGCCGGCCTCAACTGTGGCGTCGACGTCGGTCACGGCCTCGGTCTCGCGCCACCCGGTCAGGCTGCGCCGCCGCAGCCGCACCGACAGCGCCTCGGCCTCGATCAGCGGCTCGGCGCCGCCGGAGCCAACCCCGGCCCGAGTGTTGGCGTGAGATTCGGCTTCTGCACCCCCGCCGAGCTGCATCTCACGCCAACTCTCGCCACCCAGCGGCAGCGGCACCTCCATCGGCTCCGGAGTCGGCAGGCTCGGCAGCCAGAGCCCGGCCGCCTCCAGCGTCGACGCCTGCCGTCGCAACGCCTCGGCGGGCGTGTCGTCGCACACCAGCCCACCGGTCGAGTCGAGAACCACGATCCGATCGACCAGGTCCAGCCAGGGGCCGATCTGATGCCCCGCCACGATCAGGGTCGCGCCGGTCGTCTCGACCACCCGCAGCACCGCGTCGCGCAGGTCAGCCGCGGCCTCATCGTCGAGCATCGACGTGGGCTCGTCCAAGAGCAGCAGGCCGGGCCGCATCGCCAGCGCACCGGCGAGTGCCAGGCGCTGTGTCTCGCCGCCGGACAGGGTGCGAGTCGGCGTTCGCAGGTCGTACGGAAACTCGACGAGCTCGAGCGCCTCGCGTACTCGGGTCCAGATCTCGTCCCGATCCAGTCGCAGGTTCTCCGGACCGAACGCGACGTCGCGGCCGACGCGGTCGGCGACGATGGCATCGCCGGGGTTCTGCAGCAGCAGGCCCGCCGTACCGTCGACATCCAGGCCGCCGCTGACGTCGCCGTGACCGGCCGACTCCAGTACGCCCGACGCGGCTCGCAGCAGGGTCGACTTGCCGGCACCGCTCGGACCGGTGAGCAGCACCCGCTCACCGGCCTCGATCCGCAGGTCGATGTCGTGCACGGCGGGTCGCCGACGCCCGAGCGGACGCCAGCCGAACCCGCGATAGCGCAACGCCACCGGACCGGAGACCGGCATGATCGTGGCCGGCTCAGACAGCGTGACGTTCCCGATGTTCGGGGCCGGCGGCGAACGCATCCAACGCCCCCGTGACGGCCAGCGACCGTACGAGGACCCAGCCGCCCACACCGGCGACGACCGCTCCGGATGCGGCGAAGCAGGCCATGTAGACCAGCTGCTCGCCCCGGTCCCAGTAGTCGAAGTAGGCCGACCACTCGTAGACCGACTCGATGACGGCGGCGACGATCGCACCCAGGGCGGCGATGGCCACGCCGAACCGGCGGTAGAGGAACAGGGCGAGCACGATCTCGACACCCAGCCCCTGCAGCAGGCCGGACACCATCGTCGAGGCGCCCCACTGGTTGCCGATCAGGTACTCGACGTTGGCCGCGATCAGCTCGGCCAGCAGCGCGGCGCCGGGTTTGCGGATGATCAACCCGCCGACGACACCGGCGATCAGCCAGGGACCGCCGAGCAGGCCGGACGCGGGTTGATAGGCGTTGAAGGCCGTGACCAGGCCTTCGTAGGCGAACGACCAACCCCAGTAGGCGACACCGAAGGCGACGCCCAGCATGGCGGTCGTGACCAGGTCGATGGTCCGCCAGCTGGTGATGCCGAGGTTGCGGATAGAAGTGGACAACGTGGATGTCATCGCGGAGCGACTCCCTTCGCCGGTGCTAACCGGATCAGGTTCGAGGGTCTGCGGGCTCTCCGCACTCTCAGCGCCGTTCGGCGCTCCCCTGTCGTACGTCGCTCACCATACTCCGGCCGGGCTCCGACGCGAGACTTGCGTTTACGGTCGCGATGACGACCCGGTTAACAAGTCTCTGGTCCGGCGGGTACGGGCTAGACGACCTGGCGGCCGCGGCGCCAGACCGTACTCACCAGCGGGACGCCCGGACGGTAGGCGAGATGGATGTAGGACGGCGCGTCCAGCACGACCAGGTCGGCCGATGCCCCGACGCCGAGCCAGCCGACCTTGTCGAGTCGCAGCGCCAGGGCACCCCCGGCGGTCGCGGACCACAGCGCCTCGGCCGGTGACATCCGCATCTCGCGTACGGCAAGCGCGACGCACAACGGCATCGACGACGTGTAGCAGGAGCCGGGATTGCAGTCGCTCGCCAGCGCCACGGTGACGCCGGCCGCCAGCAGCCGCCGCGCGTCGGGATAGGGCGACCGGGTCGAGAACTCGACGCCTGGCAGCAGGGTCGCGACGACCCCGGAGTCGGCAAGTGCAGCGACGTCGGCATCGGTCAGATGAGTGCAGTGGTCGGCCGACGCGGCACCCGCCTCGCAGGCCACCTGGACACCGGGTCCCGGACCGAGCTGATTGGCATGCACCCGCGGCGTCAGTCCCACGCTCGCGCCAGCAGTCAGAATCGCCCGCGCCTGATCGGCGTCGAACGCACCGTCCTCGCAGAACACGTCGATCCAACGGGCGTACGGCCGGCTCGCCTCGAGCATCGGTCCCGTGACCAGCTCGACGTACGACGCGACGTCGTCGGTGTACTCGCTCGGCGCCACATGCGCGCCGAGGTAGGTCGTCTCGTCGGTGAACTGCCGCGCGATCGCCAGCGCGCGCGACTCGTCATGCACCGTGAGCCCGTAGCCGCTCTTGATCTCGACCGTCGTGGTGCCCTGTCGGCTCATCTCGGCCACCAGCCGGGCGACTCCGGCGGTCAGGGTCTCGTCGGTCGCCGCCCGGGTCGCGGCGACGGTCGTCCGGATCCCACCGGCGGTGTAAGGCTCGCCGGTCATCCGGGCGGCGAACTCGGCGGACCGGTCCCCGGCGAAGACCAGATGGCTGTGCGAGTCGACGAAGCCCGGGATGACGGCTCGGCCAGCAGCATCGACTCTGGTATCGGCCTCCGGAGCCGCGACTCGATCACCGACCCAGGCGACGTGCCCGTCGTCGACGACCAGAGCGGCGTCGGTGAGCAGACCCAGCCGGGAGCGGTCGCCGATCGTAGGGTCGTTGGTCACCAGCTCACCGATGCCGGTCAGCAGCACACTCGCCATCGTCACCACGCTCCTTTGGGCCGGCGGGATGTCATGCGTCCTCCCAGAGTGTGTCGATCGATGCGGTCAGCTCGGCGGCGACGTCGGGGATCGCGAGGTGGGTACGGTCGGCGACGATCCGGACGCCGCCGCTGACCACGTCAGTGACGTCGGCCGCCGTCGCAGCGAAGACGATGCTCTCGACGTCGGCGCCGGTGCCCGCGGTCCGCACCGAGTCGGTCGCCACCGCCACCAGGTCGGCCCGGACACCAACCGCGATCACCCCGGCGGCTTCGAAGCCAAGTGATCGATGCCCGTCCACCGTCCCGGCGCCGAGCAGAGCCGCGGCCGACCAGGACCCGCGCCGCTGCGTCGCCAGTCGTTCGTTGAGCTCCACCGCCCGCATCTCCTCGCACGGATCGATCACCGCATGGCTGTCCGAGCCGAGCGTCAGGGTCACGCCCGCGTCGCGCAGCGCCGTCGAGGGCCCGATGCCGTCGGCCAGATCGCGCTCGGTCGTGGGACAGAAGCAGGCGTACGCCTGGGCCGATCCGAGTCGGGCGACGTCGTCGTCGGTCAGATGGGTCGCGTGCACCGCCGACGTCATCGGGCCGAGCGCACCGTGCTCGTCGAGCAGCGCGGTCGGAGTCCGGCCGTGTGCCGCGAGGCAGTCGATGTTCTCGGCCGGCTGCTCAGACAGGTGCACGTGCAAGGGCGCGCGGCGCCGGTTGGCCCACCCGGCGACGGGACCCATCTGATCGGCCGGCACCGCGCGGACGGAGTGGATCGCGGCTCCCACGACGACGTCGTCCGACTCGGCATGGGCGGCCGCGAGCGCCTCGACCCGATCGGCCCATCGGTCCGCATCGCCGTCGGAGAATCGCCGCTGCACTCCTTCCGGCCCCCGGTCGAATCCGGCCGCCAGGTAACACGTGTCGAGCAGCGCGATCCGGATGCCGACGTCGCGGGCGGCCGCGATCAGGGCTTCGCCGAAGGCGTTCGCCTCGGAGTAGGGCCGGCCGTCCCGGTCGTGATGGAGGTAGTGGAACTCGCCGACACAGGTGATGCCGGCGAGTGCCATCTCGGCATAGGTCGCCCGAGCCAGCCGGTGGTAGCTGTCCGGGTCGAGTCGCTCGGCCGCCGTGTACATCTGGTCTCGCCAGGTCCAGAACGACCCGGTCCCTCGCTGCGTCCGGCCTCGCAGTGCCCGATGGAGGGCGTGACTGTGACAGTTGGCGAGGCCGGGAATCGTCAAGCCCGCAACGCGAATCGCGTCCCCCGGCGCCGGTCGACCGGCGTCCACACCCGTGATGCGGCCGCCGTCGACCGTGACCGTCACGGCGTCCGCGACTCCTCGACCGGCGTCCAGCCAGGCCCGTTCACACCAGTACGTCACCGTCGCCGTCACGCCGACTCGCCTCCGTCGCCCATCCGCTGGGCGTGACGCTTCTGCGGGTTGGCGTCCGATTCGGTGGGAAAAGCGTCACGCTCAGCGGGGACGGGAGACAGCCGCTGGCGGTCGAGCATGGAGTTGACGATGCCGGCGGCGACCTCGGCCTGGTCCATGGGGATTCCGAGCCGCCGACCGTCGGCCAGCGACAGCACCAAGCCGAGTCGGGTGCGTGGGATCCAGCCGGTGGCCCCGGGGAGCACGCGATAGCCGCGTCCACGCCAGCGCAGCGGCCGAACCGGCTCGGCTCGAGCGTCGACGATCGTGTCGTACTTCGCGATGACCGGCGCCGGCAGGCCCCAGGGGGACAGCCGTACGCCGGACTCGTCGATCCGGATCCGGGTCCGGGCGAACGCCAGCGCGATCAGGGCGAGCACCCAGCAGAACGTGGCGACCGCCGGGTTGGCCCGATAGCTCGAGGCGCCGGCGATGCACAGCATTCCGGCGAGGACGCCGAAGCCGATGGCGACCAGATCGCACTGCCACACGACCGGCTCGTCGTCAGGCAGCGTCACCCGCGGCGTGTCCGGATCGGGCGAGACGTCGGTCGTGACGGTCGGCGGCTGGCCACAGGTCAGCAGGGCGGCCAGGCCCAGCATGACCGTCCAGACCACCGGCCACCACAGCTCCCAGCCGGGCGCCGGGATGAGCTCCGGATCGGCGAACGCACCGGCGTTGAGCACCAAGCCCATGTCGGTCCACCAGAGCCCGCTGACCAGGCCCGACGCCGACGCAAGCCCGACCAGGAGCAGTCGCTGGGAGAAGAAGCCGAGCCGATCGCCGGCCAGCACGACGGCCAGCGCTGCGACGGCTGCGAGCAGACCGACCAGGACGCAGCCGACCGAGACGATGGTGGTGTCCGCAGTCGCGACGACCGACTGGTCCAGCGCCCACCACACCGGCATCCGGTCCGGCATCTCGTCGTGGAACCAGAGGTACGTCGCGACGACCGACGCAGGTCCGGCCGCGACGACCGCGACCGCCATCAGGCCGAGCCGTCGACGCAGCACGAGCTCCGAGGCCACCGTCATGTGTCGGGACCGGTCGATCCGGCCAGATCCTCGAGTACGCGGGCGAGCGCGACGACACCGGCCTCGCAGTCGGCGGCCTCGGCGTACTCGTCGGGCGCGTGCGAGACGCCGGTCGGGTTGCGGACGAAGAGCATCGCGGTCGGCACTCCGGCCAACGAGAGCACACCGGCGTCGTGGCCGGCGCCGGTCGGCAGGATCGGGACGTCGATCCGATCGGGTCCGGCGACCGCGGCCGCCACGCGGTCCCGCAGCGCGGCGTCGAACGTCGTCGCCGGGCTCACTGATTCGGCCTCGACCTCGACGCGAGTGCCGTCGCGGCCGGCCCGTTCGATCGCCTGGCGCTTCACGACCTCGACCAGACCGGCGACGGTCGACTCGTCGGCGGCCCGGGCGTCGAGCCAGGCGCGTACGAGGGAGGGGATCGCGTTGGTGCCGCCGGGCTCCACGTCGATCCGGCCGAAGGTCGCTCGCGCGTCGGCCAGTCGAGCCTGCTTGTTCGCCGCCAGCGCGGTCATCGCATAGGTCAGCATCGGATCGTGCCGATCGTCCATCCGGGTCGTGCCTGCATGGTCGGCTCGGCCGTGGAACTCGAACCGCCAGCGGCCGTGCGGCCAGATCGCCGACGCGACCCCGACGGCGGCACCCTCGTCGACCAGACCGCGGCCCTGCTCGACATGCAGCTCGACGAACGTGCCGATCCGGCCCAGCAGCTCTGGGTCGGCGCCGAGTCGCTCGGGATCGCGGCCGCGCCGCCGCAGCACCTCGTCGAGCGTGACGCCGTCGCGGTCCCGAAGCGCGCGGGCCCGCTCCGGCTCGAGGGTGCCGGCGAGCAGCCGCGATCCGGCGCAGGCGATGCCGAACCGGGCGCCTTCCTCGTCGACGAAATTGGCGACCACGATCGGCCGAGTCGGCTGGAAGCCCTGCGTACGCAGCGCGTCGACAGCGGCGAAGCCGGACACGACGCCGAGCGGCCCGTCGAAGGCGCCACCGTCCGGCACCGAGTCGAGATGCGACCCGGTCAGGACGGCGTCACCGCCAGACGGATCGCCCCACCAGGCGAACTGGTTGCCGTTGCCTTCCTCGACCAGGTCCATCCCCCGCTCGGCCGCCGCCCCTGCGAACCACTCGCGCAGTTGCAGGTCGGGATCGGTCCAGACGTAACGCCGATAGCCCCCGGTGCCGGCGTCGCGGCCGATGCCGCTCAGGTCGGTCCAGGTCGAGTGGAAGGCTGCGTCGGACACCTGCGCATCGTCTCAGAGCATCGCTTCGCCTGCGCGGTCACTAGGCATATGCAAACCTGCGGTATGCGGCTTTATCTCTCGTCCTTCCGGCTCGGCAGCCGACCTGACACGCTCCTCGACCTCCTCAACGGTGGCCGCCGGACCGCGGTGATCTCGAACGCGATCGACATCGCGAGCGACCACGACCGGGCCGCGTCGTGCGAGCGCGAGAGCGCCGATCTCGCCGCCCTCGGACTGGAGCCGACCGAGCTGGATCTGCGCGACTTCTTCGGCCGGACCGAGGCACTGCGCGACCGGCTCGCCGACATCGACCTGCTGTGGGTACGTGGCGGCAACGTCTTCGTCCTCCGCCGGGCCCTGGCGCAGTGCGGCGCCGAGCAGGTGCTGCTCGAGATGCTCGCCGCCGATGCCTTCGTCTACGGCGGCTACAGCGCGGGCGCGGTCCTCCTGACGCCGAGCCTGCACGGCATCGAGCTGGTCGACGATCCGGCCGACGTGCCCGATGGCTACGACCCCGCGGTCATCTGGGACTGCCTCGACGTGCTGCCGTTCCACCTGCTGCCGCACTACGACTCCCCCGGACATCCTGAGACCGAGGCGATCGACCACAGCCTGGCGTACATGATCGAGAACCACCTGCCGTTCATCGCACTGCGCGACGGCCAGGCGATGGTGTTCGACGGCGAACGCAAACGGGTGGTCGGGCGACCGGAATAGGCTCCGAACCATGGAGTTCGCCACCGTCGTACGCCGGCGCCGCATGGTTCGCAACTTCACCGACGAGCCGGTCGATCCGAGGCTCGTCGACCGGGCCCTGGCCCATGCGATCCGCGCGCCGAGCGCCGGGTTCAGTCAGGGCTGGGCGTTCCTCGTGCTCGATCGGCCCGAGCACATCGACCGCTTCTGGCGCGTGACGAGCACCGACCCGGAGGCAGAGCCGGACCGCTGGCTGGAGGGCATGCGCCGGGCGCCAGTACTCGTCGTGGCGCTGTCCAGCAAGGCCGCGTACCTCGACCGTTACAGCGAGACCGACAAGGGATGGACCGACCGCGACGAGGCGCGGTGGCCGGTGCCCTACTGGCATATCGACACCGGCATGGCCGCCCTGCTGATGCTGCTCACCGCGGTCGACGAGGGTCTGGGCGGCTGCTTCTTCGGGGTGCCTCCCGAGCGGATCGTGCCGCTGCGTGCCGAGTTCGGCGTCCCGGACGACCACGACCCGATCGGCGTCGTCGCGCTCGGCCATCCGGCGCCGGACCTCGTTCGCGGATCGGCTGCGACCCGACCCCGCCGGCCGCTCGACGAGGTCGTACATCGCGGCCGCTGGTAGCCCGCTCGACGCCGCTGCCAGCCCGCTCGTCAGCCCTCGCGCATCGGCACGCGTACGCCGCGCTCGGCCGCGACCTCGTCCGCCCGGTCGTAGCCCGCGTCGACATGCCGGATGATCCCCATGCCCGGGTCGTTGGTCAGCACCCGCTCGGCCTTCTCGCCGGCCAGCGGAGTGCCGTCGACGACCACGACCTGACCGGCGTGGATCGACCGGCCGATGCCGACGCCACCACCGTGGTGGATCGACACCCAGGTCGCGCCTGAGGCCACGTTGACCATGGCGTTCAGCAGCGGCCAGTCGGCGATCGCGTCGGAGCCGTCGAGCATCGCCTCGGTCTCGCGGTACGGCGAGGCGACCGAACCACAGTCGAGGTGGTCGCGGCCGATCACGATCGGCGCCTTGAGCTCGCCGGACGCGACCATGTCGTTGAAGCGCATGCCGGCCAGTTGGCGCTCGCCGTATCCCAGCCAGCAGATCCGCGCCGGCAGCCCCTGGAAGTGCACCCGCTCGCCGGCCGCCCGGATCCAACGGGCCAGCGGCTCGTTGTCGGGGAACAGGTCGAGCACGGCCCGGTCGGTCGCGGCGATGTCGGCCGGGTCACCGGACAGCGCGGCCCATCGGAACGGGCCCTTGCCCTCGCAGAACAGCGGCCGGATGTAGGCGGGCACGAAGCCGGGGTAGTCGAAGGCGCGGTCGAAGCCGCCATCGCGGGCCTCGGCGCGCAGCGAATTGCCGTAGTCGAACACCTCGGCACCCGCGTCGGCGAACCCGACCATCGCCTCGCAGTGGACCGCCATCGACGCCCGGGCCCGCTCGGTGAAGCCGGCCGGATCCTTCGTACGCAGCGACTCCCAGTCCTCGAAGGCGACGCCGCTCGGCAGGTACATCAGGGAGTCGTGAGCGCTGGTCTGGTCGGTCACGATGTCGATCGGTGCGCCGCGCCGAAGCAGCTCGGGCACCATGTCGGCGGCGTTGCCGAGGACCCCGATCGACAGCGGCCGGCGATCGGCCTTGGCGGATGCGGCCTGCCGCAGCGCATCGTCGATCGAGTCGGCCTGGACGTCGAGGTAGCCGTGGTCGATCCGCCGCTGGATCCGCGACTCGTCGACCTCGATGCAGATCGCCACGCCGCCGTTCATCGTGACCGCCAGCGGCTGCGCGCCGCCCATGCCGCCGAGACCCGCGGTCAGTGTGATCGTGCCGGCCAGGCTGCCGTCGTACTTCTTGGCGCCGACCGCGGCGAATGTCTCGTAGGTGCCCTGCAGGATGCCCTGCGTGCCGATGTAGATCCACGAGCCGGCCGTCATCTGGCCGTACATCGTCAGTCCGAGTGCCTCGAGCCGGCGGAACTCCTCCCAGTTGGCCCAGTCGCCGACCAGGTTGGAGTTGGCGATCAGGACCCGGGGAGCCCACTCGTGTGTACGCATCACTCCGACCGGCCGGCCGGACTGCACGAGCATCGTCTCGTCGTCCCGGAGGGTCGTGAGCGTGCGTACGAGGGCGTGGTAGCTGTCCCAGTCGCGCGCTGCCTTGCCGGAGCCGCCATAGACGACGAGCTCCTCCGGATGCTCGGCCACCTCGGGATCGAGGTTGTTCATCAACATGCGCAGCGGCGCCTCGGTCTGCCAGCCGGTCGCTGTCAGCTCAGTCCCACGCGATGCCCGCACCATCTCGTACTCCTCTCACTTCGTTTCCCGTGGGCGTGACGTTTCTGCGGCCGAAAGACCCTTCGGACGGCAGAAACGTCACACTCACGGCATCGCTCCGCCTACTCCAACGCCCCGAGGACCGACTCCACCGCGTCGACGACGGCACCCGACTGCACCAGCGCCACGACAGACTCGATCGCGGGCGTCAGGTGCTGGTCCGGTCCGGGCCCGGGGACCCCCTGCGCTCGCAACAACTCCACGACGGCTCCGGTCCCCGGCCCCGGCCGGAGGGGTGCCCGGAAGTCGATGCCACGGGCCGCCGTCATGATCTCGATCGCCAGCACCTGCGACAGTCCGTCGACGGCGCGACGCAGCTTGCGCGCGGCGGACCAGCCCATCGAGACGTGGTCCTCCTGCATCGCACTGCTCGGGATCGAGTCGACCGACGCCGGAGCGGCCAGCCGCTTCAGATCGGACACCAGCCCGGCGGCCGTGTATTGCGCGATCATCAGCCCGGAGTCGACACCCGGATCGTCGGCGAGGAACGGCGGCAGATCGTGGTTGCGCGCTTTGTCGAGGAACCGATCGGTCCGGCGCTCCGACATGCTCGCCACGTCAGCGACCGGGATCGCGCAGAAGTCCAGGGCATATGCGATCGGCGCACCGTGGAAGTTTCCGTTGGACTCGACCCGACCGTCGGGGAGCACCACCGGATTGTCGATCGCACTGGCCAGCTCGCGAGCCGCCACGAGCGTCGCGTGCTCCATCGTGTCCCGCGCCGCGCCATGCACCTGCGGCGCGCACCGCAGTGAATATGCGTCCTGGACCCGATTGCAGTCCGGCCCGCGATGACTCGCCACGATCGGAGACCCCTCGAGCAGCCGCCGCAGGTTCGCCGCCGACCGGGCCTGACCCGGGTGCGGACGCAACTCCTGCAGGTCGGCGGCGAACACCCGATCGGTCCCGAGCAGCGCCTCCACGCTCATCGCCGCCGCGACATCGGCCGTGCGCAACAGTCGCCGCAGGTCATGCAGCGCCAGCAGCAACATGCCGAGCATGCCGTCGGTGCCGTTGATGAGGGCGAGGCCCTCCTTCGCCTCCAGCTCGACCGGCCGTTGACCTATTGCAGCGAGGGCCTCGCCCGCGGCTACCTTCGCTCCGGTCGCATCGCGTACCTCGCCCTCACCAAGCAGCGCCAGTGCACAGTGCGCCAGCGGCGCCAGATCCCCGGAGCAGCCGAGACTCCCGTGCTCCAGGACGATCGGCGTCACGCCCGCGTTGAGCAGTCCGGCGATCGCCTGCGCCGTCTCGAGTCGGATGCCGGTACGCCCGGTGGCCAGCGTCGACAGCCGCAGCAGCATCAGCGCTCGTACGACTTCTCGCTCCACCTCGGGTCCGGACCCGGCCGCATGGGATCGCACCAGGCTGCGTTGCAGTTGGGCCCGCCGGTCCGCCGCGATGTGCTTCGTGGCCAAGGCACCGAACCCGGTCGAGACGCCGTAGGTCGGCGTCGGCGAGGCGGCCAGCTCCTCGACGGCCTTGCGACACTGCTCGATCGCGCTGACGGCGGCCGAGGACAGGGCGACCGGCGCCCCGTGCCGGGCGACCGCGACGACATCCTCGGCCGTCAACGGTCCGACATCGACCGTGACGGTCGTCTGTTCCTGCGTACGCATGAGTCCATTGCACGCCCCTGACGGCCGTCCGGCCAGAGTGCCCAGGCAGTCTGCTGTCTCGTATCCGAGACATCTGCCTACCCTCGTCCCATGCGAGCCAGGTGGCCACGATGAGTCGACCGGTCCCGGCGGCGACGTCGACCCTGCGGGTGCTGCGGTTCCTGGCGACCCAGCCGGGTCCGGTCCCGGCCTCCCGGATCGCCGACGCGGCCGGGCTCCCACGGTCATCGACCTACGCCATGCTGCGAGCCATGCGGGCCGAGGGGTTCGTGACGCACTTCCCGGAGGATCGCCGATGGGGGCTCGGGATCGCCGCGTTCGAGATCGGGGCCGGCTACGCCCGCAGTCAATCGCTGCAGCGGTTGGCCCGGGTACGCCTGGCGCGATTGGTCGACGCGGTCGGGCAGTCGGCGCACCTGGCCGTGCTCCATGGCGGTGAGGTGCTCTACGTCCTCGAGGAGCGGGCTCCCGGCCGGCCGCCGCTGGTGACCGATGTCGGAGTACGCCTGCCGGCCCAACTCACCGCCAGCGGTCGAGCGATTCTGGCAGCGCTGCCGGCGTCTCAGGTACGAGCGCTGTTCCCAGATCGGGACGCGTTCGTCGACCGTCGCGGCACCGGACCCCAGACGCTGCCGGAGCTGCGCCGCATCCTCACCGACACCCGGCAACGCGGCTTCGCCACCGAGGACGGTGAGATCACGCCCGGATTCGCGTCCGTCGCCGCGGCCGTGACGGCGCACGGCGGTCAGCCGGTCGCGTCGGTCGCGGTGACCTACGAGTCGGACCACGACGTCGACCTGGATCGCGTCGTGCGCCAGGTGCAGTCGACCGCGCTCGAGCTGTCGCATCGGATCGGCGGCGGCGAGCCGCGAAGCGCGGCGCACACCGATCGGCAGCCGACCGCGCAGCGGCCATAATCGGGCCTCGTGGACCAGCCTGCGACCTGCTATCTCGGCCCCGAGCGATCCGGCGTCAGCTGGCTGCTCGATCCGGAGTCGACCGAGCTCCGGGACATCGCCCGCGAGGCGACTGACCGGACGCCCGACTCGCCCTGCGATCCGGCGCCGATCGCCGACGACCTGCCGACGCTGCAGGCCCTCGTCGAGTCTCGGCACTTCGGCGCCGCGAGCGGGCGCTCCGACACCTCTGGCATCGGCGCCGTGTTCGCCGCCTGGCAGGACCGAGTCAGCCGCGAATGCCCCACGACATGGGGCCAGGCGATCGGCGATGTCCAGGACGCCTTGCGGGAGTTGCTCGTCGACAACCATGTCGAGCTCGTCGGGTCGCGTCCGAGCCGCTGGCGGACGCCGCCGCCCGAGGGGTTCGCGAAGCGACCGGCGGTCGAGGTCGACGAGCACGCGGGAGTTCTCACGGTGACGATCCGGCGGTTCATGGGCGATCCCGTCGACGAGCGCGCCCTGGCGGGTCTGCGCGAGGCGGCCGACGAGCACTTCGCGTACGACCGGATCGTCGTCGACCTGCGCGACAACACCGGCGGCAACGACGCCCACGCGTACTACTGGCTGGTCGACCGAGTACGCGCCGACTGCAAGGACATCGAGGGCTGGACCGGCTGGCAGATCGGCGACGTCCCGTACGGCAACTGGAACGTCGCAGCCTGGCTTGAGGCCCGTGACGGACTCGACGCGGTGCCGCCGCTGCTGCTCGCGGGACGGCACACACCGCGGCCCGACGACCGGCTGGAGATCGCCGACGGCAGCATGGTGATCGAGGCCGGCGCGAAACCGTGGCCTGGCCGGATGCTCGTGCTGGTCAACAAGGCCACCATGTCGTCCGGCGAGTCGACGGCCTGGGGACTCAAGAAGACCCTGGGCGCCCGGCTCGTCGGCACGCCGACCAACGGCTGCATCAACTACGGCAACACTGTGCCGTACGTCCTGCCGCGGAGCCGGGTCGTCGTACGCCTGACCTCGAAGTACAACGACTACGGCTTCCCCGTCGAGCTGCGCGGATTCCCGGTCGACATCGACCTGGATCCGGCGACGCCGCTGCCGACGGTCGCGGCGGACTTCGACCGGATTTGGGCCCGAGGCGACTGATCGGCGCAATCGGCCGATAAGCTGTCTTTCCGGCCCCTGAACCGTACGGCTCGCATGATTCGCCAGATCCACTGTTCAGACCGGACGCCATTGCCTAGAGTCGACAGGTTCGACGTATTCGGCTCACCAGATGCGAACGGAGCTGCCCATGTCCCGGTGGCACCTCAAGGGTGCGCTGGCATGTCTCACCGCGACGTCGACCGCCTTCGGGATCGCCGGATTCGCCAGCGCCGATGCGGCCCGCGTCTCGGCCAGCGCCGCGGTGTCGGTGACGACCTTCGAGACCGCACCCGCCAACCGCGAGCGGATGGGGTTCTACGACGCCCGTGAGTCCAGCCGGGCCGCCGAGATCGCCCAGGCGCAGGACATCGTCGCCGACCCCGACGCGGCAGGCCTGAACGGCCTTCGCCGGCTGGCCGGACCGGCACCGGTCATCTCGGTCGACCCGGTGACCGGCACGCCGGACAACCTGACCTCGCTCGGCGGCTACCTCACCCCGCGCAGCAAGAAGTCGGCCCGCGACGTCGTGCTGGACTACGTACGCCAGCACGCCGAATCCCTCGGCCTCACGCCGGCCGATCTCGATACGCTGCGGCTGCGCTCCAACTATCAAGATCCGGCCGGCATCCGGCATCTGTCGTGGATCCAGACCGCCGACGGCATCCCGGTCTTCGGCAACGGCCTGCGCGCCCACGTCACCAAGGACGGTCGGCTGATCGCGATCCAGGGCGCTCCGATCAGCGGGCTGGCCGCACTGACCGAAGGAGTCTCGACGTCCCCCGCGCTCGACGCGGCCGACGCCCGCGCGTCGGCGGCCGAGGACGTGGGTGGCGAGGTCGACGGCGACGCCAGCCAGCGTGAGGCCACGTCCAACGGTGCGACGACCTGGAGCAACGGCGACTACTCCGACCCGGTCTGGTTCGTGACCGCCGACGGTGCCCATCTGGCCTGGTCGACCTACACCCAGTCGGGTGACGGCCTGGTCTACAGCCACGTCATCGACGCCGAGTCCGGCGACGTGCTCTACCGCGACGACCTGGTCGACCATGACCGCGGCGACGCCCGCGTCTTCGACTACTACCCCGGCGCCGACCAGGGCGGCTCCGCCAAGGTGGTCAACTTCTTCCAGCGCGGCTGGCTGAAGCGCAATGCGAGCTGGCTCGCCGGTCCCAACGTCTCGGCCTTCGCCGACGTCAACGACGACAACGAGGTTGGCAAGGCCGAGCAGACTCCGGTGCCGGGCACCAAGCACAAGGCCCAGTTCGAGCTGCGGCGCTTCAACGCCAACCCGCTGTGCTCGCCGAAGTTCGTCTGTACCTGGAATCCCAACCTCAAGTACTCCTGGCGCAAGAACAAGAAGGCCGACGTCACCAACGCCTTCTATCTGGCCAACAACTTCCACGACTACCTGGAGCAGCCGCCGATCGGGTTCACCGCCGAGGCCGGCAACTTCGAGCGGGCCGACGGCGATCAGGTGATGCTCAACGCGCTCGACGGCGCCGACACGGCCGGCGGCTTCCCGGACGGCGGCCACATCGACAACGCGAACATGTCGACCCCGCCGGACGGCACCCCGCCGACGATGCAGATGTACCTCTGGCACGTGCCCAAGGCGCCGAACTCGCTCGAGCCGTACCTGCCGACCAGTGGCGCGTTCGACGCCAGCGTGCTCTATCACGAGTACACCCACGGCCTGTCCAACCGGCTGGTCGTCGACGCCACCGGCAACTCGACCCTCAACAGCATCCAGGCCGGCTCGATGGGAGAGGCGTGGAGCGACTACTACGCGATGGACTTCCTTGTCAGCAAGGGATTCCAGCCCGACAGTGTCAGCCAGGACGGTCAGGTTCTGGAGGGCCGCTACGTCCTCGCCAACCAGTTCCCGTTCCGCACGATGGCGATGGACTGCGACCCCGGCTCGAAGGTCGCGAACTGCACGCAGGTCGACGGGCAGACCAAGGGCGGCTACACCTACCGCGACTTCCCGACCATCGCCGGCAGCCCCGAGGTGCACTCGAGCGGCGAGGTCTGGTCCCAGACGCTGTGGGACATCCGTGAGAAGTACGGCCACCGGATCGCCGACATGCTGATCACCCGCGCCATGGAGCTGTCGCCGGCCGACCCGTCGATGCTCGACATGCGCAACGCGATCCTGCAGGCCGACATGGTGGTCTACGCCGGCGCGCACACCGACGGCCTGTGGCAGGTGTTCGCCAAGCGCGGCATGGGCTGGTTTGCCGGCTCCATCGACGGCGGCGACGTGCTGCCAGCCGAGGACTTCCACGTCCCGCCGCCGGCCCAGGCGAAGCCCGGCGTCTTGACCGGCCAGGTTAACGACCCGGCGACCGGCGACCCGATCAGCGGCGCGATCGTCGCCATCACCGGTCACGACTCGGGCTACGTCGGCTCGTTCTCCGCGAAGACTGACGCCACCGGCTCGTACACGATCGGCAACGTGCCGCCGGGCCGGTACAAGAAGGTCGTCGTGGTCGCGGACGGCCGCGAGATCTTGAGCCGCCGGGTCCAGGTCCTGGCCGGCAACCCGGTCGAGGAGGACTTCGCACCACGACGCGACTGGGCGGCGGAGTCCGGTGGCGCCAGCGTCACGGCGTTCGACGAGCCCGACTACACCGACTTCGGCTGCGGGCCGGGCGGGGCGATCGATCTGTCCCAGGGCACCGGATGGGGCAGCGACACCGCGGGCGAGGACGACGCGTCGTACCCCGACCCGAAGAGCATCACGATCAAGCTCTCCGAGCCGGTCGACATCGCTCAGGGCAAGGTCGCCTTCGCCGTCGAACCCACGGCCACGTGCGGCGACCCGGGCAGCTCGTCCACCGGCGAGTACCGGATCGAGCTGTCGACCGACGGCGACACCTGGCAGACCGCGGCCGACGGCACCGGCGCCGCCCGATTCACCGAGGCCAACCGCTACGTCTACACCGACGTCAAGTCGGCGATCTCGATGAGCGGCGCGCAGTACGTCCGGTTCACGATCGTGAGTCCGCAGGTCCCGGACTTCGACCAGAACTGCCCGGACGGTCCGTTCGGCGGCTGCGAGTTCATGGACCTGACCGAGCTGCAGGTCTTCGGCACCGCGTCGGAGTGACGGCGCCGACGAATCTTGAGGGATTGCGGTAGCCCTGGTTACCCGAATCCCTCAAGATCGGTGCCAGTCTCGGTCGGCGACCCCCGCCCGAGACGGGGCCTACCCGCCAGTAGGAGCAGCGTCACACGCGCGTACGCTGCTCGCACGGGGTCGGGCCCAATAGGCTCTGAGCCGCATCGGGGCGCCAACCTGCGTTGGGAGTGACCATCGTGGCCGTCAGACTCGTTGTCGGGCTCGGCATGACCGCGATCGTGCTGCCGCTGGCAATCGCGCGAGTGCTCTGGCTCTATCGCGTCGCGACCAGCGGCCAGCCGGCACCGGAGCGGACCGCCGGTGTCACGAAGCGGCTGGGCGAGCGGGTCCGGGACCAGGTCGTCGAGGTCTTCGGCCAGCGCAGGCTCCTCAAGTGGACCGTGCCTGGCACCGCGCACTTCTTCGTGTTCTGGGCCTTCGTCGTCCTGGCTTCGGTCTACCTCGAGGCCTACGGCGCGCTGTTCGACAAGGACTTCCACATCCCGATCATCGGCACCTGGCCGGTCGTCGGGTTCATCCAGGACTTCATCGCCCTCGCGGCGCTGGGCGGCATCATCACGTTCGCCGTCATCCGGATCCGCAACGCCCCGAGCAAGCTCGATCGCAAATCGAGGTTCAAGGGTTCGCACCTCGGTGGCGCCTGGCTCATCCTGTTCATGATCCTCAATGTCATCTGGACGTTGTTCCTGTTCCGCGCGACGGCGATCAACACCGGCACCTTCCCGTACGACACGGGCGCCTTCGTCTCCGAAGGTGTGGCGAAGCTGCTCGACCCGCTCGGCCACGACGCGAACGAGACCATCGAGACGATCGCGGTGCTGCTGCACATCGCCGTGATGCTGATCTTCCTCCTGATCGTGCTGCACTCCAAGCACCTGCACATCTTCATCGCGCCGCTCAACGTGCTGTTCAAGCGCGAGCCGAAGGCGCTGGGCGCCCTGCAGCCGATGATGAGCAACGGCAAGGAGCTCGACTTCGAGGAGGCCGACCCCGACGAGGACATCTTCGGGCGCGGCAAGATCGAGGACTTCACCTGGAAGGGCATGCTCGACTTCGGCACCTGCACCGAGTGCGGCCGGTGTCAGAGCCAGTGCCCGGCGTGGGCCACCGACAAGCCGCTGTCGCCGAAGCTGCTCATCATGGACCTCCGCGACCATGCGATGGCCAAGGCGCCGTACCTCCTCGCCGACGAGGACGAACGCGACGGGCTGCCTGACGCCGTCAAGGCCGAGGCCGAGCGACCGCTGGTGGGGCCGGAGGACGCGCACGGCGTCATCGACCCGGACGTGCTGTGGTCGTGTACGAGCTGCGGCGCCTGCGTCGAGCAGTGCCCGGTCGACATCGAGCACGTCGACCACATCGTCGACATGCGGCGCTACCAGGTGCTGGTGGAGTCCAACTTCCCGACCGAGCTCAACCAGCTCTTCAAGGGCCTCGAGACCAAGGGCAACCCCTGGAACATGGCGCCGACCGCCCGAATGGACTGGGCCAAGGGCCTGCCGTTCGAGGTCAAGCAGGTCGGCGCCGACGTCGACGATCTGACCGAGGTCGAGTGGCTGTTCTGGGTCGGCTGCGCCGGTGCGTACGAGGACCGGGCCAAGAAGACCACGCGCGCCGTCGCCGAGCTGCTGAACCTGGCCGGCGTCGACTTCGCCGTGCTCGGCGAGGGCGAGACCTGCACGGGCGACCCGGCCCGGCGGTCCGGCAACGAGTTCGTCTTCCAGATGCTCGCGCAGCAGAACGCCGAGGCGCTCCAGGAGGCCAAGGCCACCAAGGTCATCGCGACCTGCGCCCACTGCTTCAACACGCTGAAGAACGAGTACGGCCAGCTCGGTGTCGAGCTCGAGGTGGTGCACCACACCCAGCTGCTCAACGCCCTCGTACGCGAAGGCAGGCTGACACCGGTGGCGCCGCCGGACGGCTCGGTCAACGGCCGGACGATCACCTACCACGACCCCTGCTACCTCGGTCGGCACAACGAGGTCTACACGCCGCCTCGGGAGCTGCTCGACGTACTCCCCGGAGCCGAGTTCGCGGAGATGCCGCGCAACTCTGAGCGGTCGTTCTGCTGCGGCGCGGGCGGCGCCCGGATGTGGATGGAAGAGACCATCGGCGAGCGGATCAACCTCAACCGCACCAACGAGGCGGTTGCCACCGGCGCCGATCAGATCGCGGTCGGTTGCCCGTTCTGCAACGTGATGCTGTCCGACGGGCTCACCGAGAAGCAGTCGAAGGGCGAGGCCCGCGAGGAGGTCGAGGTCCTCGACGTGGCGCAGATGCTGCTCGCGGCAGTACGCCGTCGCGATGCGTGATCGGTCTCCACTCGATCACTAGCCTCTAGCTGGTACGCGGGGCCCGGACGACCGGCCGATCTCGGTCCGGAGATCTTCAGCTTCTTCGTCGCGTTCCTGCTGCTCGCCCGCTACTGGCTGGCCCACCACGCGTTCTCCGCGATCCTCGAGCGCGTCGGTCGGACCCTGGCCGGCATCAGCCTGTTCTACCTGGCGTTCGTCGCCTTCCTGCCGTTCCCGACCGCGCTGGTCGGCGAGTACGGCTCGAACCTGGTGTCGGCGATGCTGTTCGCCCTCTGTCTGACATTCATCAGCGGTATCGAGACGATCATGCTGTGGCACGCGATGCGGTCCGGCCTGACCCGGATCCGTCCGGTGCCGCGCCCGGCGTACCGCTATGCCCTCCTGCAGTCGACGTTGCCCACCGTGCTGATCGCGGCGTCGATCCCGATCGCGCTGCTCAGCACGACGGCGGCGATCGCGATGTGGATCCTCGCGATCCCGTCGGGCCGCTTGGTCGAGTGGCTCGCGCCGACCGGCGCCCGGGCGTACATCGAGATCTTCCGACCCGAGACGACGGCATCGACGCCGGAGTGATGTCACCGGCGACACCAGCCCGCATCGCGACGCCTTCGATCCCCTGGTCGGCGGCGTATTCGCTGGTCAGGCGGGGTGCTGGCCGGTCCCTGACGCCTCGGTAGGCACCATTGGGCGGCACGATGACACCACGATGACGCAGAATTTCGTCGTTGTGCCTTGACATGACGTCATGAGTGATGTCAATGTGATGTCACAACAGCAGCACAAAGACTTCAGGAGGACATCATGTTCGGACTCACCAACGCCGACCTCGGTTACCTGGCCCAGATGAAGATCGAGCAGCGCACCAAGGAAGCCAAGGACCGCCGCCTGGCTCGCATCGCCCGCAACCGCCGCAACGGCCACCACCGGCGCTTCGCCCGCATCGCCGCCCACTGACCTCGCCAATCCACTGACCTCGAGCCAGAAGGGCCAGCCGCATGCTCAGCACCACGGACACCGCTCTGACCGATGCGATGCGCAGCTTCCACCTCGAAGACCGTCCACGGTCGACCGAAGGCGTCGGCGTCGCCAGCTACCTGCGCTGGTGCACCACGCCAGGCGTCAGCATCGCGGTGATCGACGACGGTGAGCTCGCGACGACCTGGTGTGGCGGCGTGCGCGACGCCAACACCCGGCACCCGGTCGACCCGACCACCCGGTTCCAGGCCGGCTCGGTCAGCAAGTCCGTCGCCGCCGCTTGTGCCCTTCGCCTGGTCGCCGAGGGAGTGCTCGACCTCGACGACGACGTCAACGACCGGCTCCGGTCGTGGCAGATCCCGAGCAACGACGGTTGGACCCCGCGTATCACGCTGCGCCAGCTGCTGTCGCACACCGCCGGCCTGACGGTGCACGGCTTCCCGGGCTACCCGGCCGGGCAGTACGTCCCGTCCATTCCCGAGGTGCTCGACGGCATCGGCAACACGCCGCCGGTCTGGGTCACGACCCTCCCCGGTCTCCAGTTCAGCTACTCCGGTGGCGGCTACTGCGTCATGCAGCAACTGCTGACCGACGTCACCGAGATGACCTTCGCCCACCTGGCGTACGAGCTCGTCCTCGAGCCGGTCGGCATGGTCGAGAGCACCTACGAGCAACCCCTCCCGCCCGAGCATGTCGATGCCGCGGCGACCGGGCACCGCTTCGGCGGCCGTCCCGTGTCGGGCCGCTGGCACACCTATCCGGAGCAGGCCGCCGCCGGACTCTGGTCGACCCCGACTGATCTGGCGCGATTCTTCCTCGCGATCGAGCGCAGCCGCGCCGGCGACCCCGACGCCCTGCTGCCACGCGAGCTCGCCGTCCAGATGGCGACCCCGCATGCCGCCAACCAGCCGTACGGCCTGGGACTCCGACTCGCCGACGACGGTGAGCCGCCGTCGATCGGCCACAGCGGCAGTGACGAAGGCTTCCGTACCTTCGCCGTCCTCTACGGCACCGGACAGGGCGGTGTCGTGATGACCAACGCAGATTCCGGTGACTCGCTCATCATGGAGGTACTGCTGCCGAGCCTGACCAAGCACCTCGAGTGGCCCACCAAGGCCGACGAGCCACCCATGTCGACGGCGGCCGACGGCGAAGAACTGGCCGGGACCTACCGCACCGACAAGGGCAACATCGAGGTCGCGCCGATCGGGTCCGACCTCGAGCTGCGAGCGCTGGGCCAGGCCCCACTGCGGTTCGCCCCCGAGGCCGACGGCCGGTGGCGCTGCTCCACCCTGCAGGCCGAGCTGACGTTCCCGAGCCTGAAGACGCTCGTGCTCCATCAGCACGCCATGTACGTCAAGGACGTCGTCGCCACCCGCGTCGACTGACGTCCCGCTCCCCTGGCGGTAGCCAAATCCCGAGACACGCCCGCGTGTCTCGGGATTTCGCTACCCTCACGGGCGCCGTCGGCCCCTCGTACGCCGGCCCCTGCCGCCGTCGTCGCCATCATGACGCCAACTGACACCACTTCCGCTTGACATGACGTCATCATGATGTCATGATGGTGTCATGGAGTTAACGACGTACGTAGACACCCTCCGGGCCGACCTGATGCGTGCCGCCGAGGCGCTCGGTCCGGAGAGTCGAGCAGTCGCGGAGCGACTCGAGGTCGCACTCGAGCCGGCGATCCGGATGGCCATGATGGAGGCGCTGTCCGATGCCGCCGCCGAGATCACCCAGGACCTGCCGCATGCCGCGGTCGAGGTCCGGCTCAAGGGCCGCGAGCCGCAGTTCGTCGTGACAGCGACCGAGCCCGAGATGCCGGAGCCGGAGCCAGCCGAGTCCGAGCCGATCGACGAGGCCGACGACACCGTCGCCCGGATCACCGTCCGGATCCCCGAGGGCCTCAAGACTCGCGCCGAGCAGGCCGCGGCCGACCTCGGACAGTCGCTCAACGCCTGGATCGTCCAGGCCATCCGCCGGGCCACCCGACCGGGTGGGATCAACGTCGACGTCGACCTCGGCAGCATGTTCCAGTCCGGCCCACCGGGACAGCCGTGGCCGGGCCGTCAGTCCCGCCGCATGAAGGGCTGGGCCCGCTAGACCAGCCACCCCCAAAAGACGACCACTCCGCACGGCAGGCCGCCGCTGCGGGAGCCGAACACACCCGAAAGCAGGTTTGCCATGTACGAGTTCCCCACTCCCAATCCGGTCCGGCTGCGCATCGAGTTCGGCTCCGGCGACATCGAGATCGAGGCCACCGACACCGACACGAGCACGGTCCGGATCGAGCCGTACCGCGACGACGACGCCGGCCGCGAAGCGCTGGAGAAGACCGTCGTCGAGCAGCGCGGCGACGAGATCCGAGTCGAGACGCCGCGCAAGAGCGGGATCTTCCGTCGCGGCGGCAAGCTGCGGGCCCGGATCGAGGTGCCAGCCGGCTCCATCGTCGAGGCCAAGATCGACTCCGCCGACCTGACGTCGCGAGGCACCCTCGCCAGCGCCCTGGTCAAGACCGGCTCCGGCGACATCCGGCTCGACACGGTCGAAGGCGAGGCCTCGGTCTCGTCCGGATCCGGCGAGGTCGATGTCGACCACGGCGGCGAGCTGACGCGCATCCAGACCGGCTCCGGCGACTCGTCGGTGCGAACCGCCAAGGGGCGAGTCCAGATCTCGACCGGCTCCGGCGACATCCGGGTCGACGAGGCCACCGGAGCAGTCCAGGTCAACTCGGGATCCGGCGACGTCAACATCGGCGACGCCCAGAGCGACATCTCAGTCAACACGGCCTCCGGCGACCAGAGCCTCGGTCGCGCATCGCGGGGCCGGATCAAGTGCAACGCGGCTTCCGGCGACATCCAGATCGGCATCGCGTACGGCACGGCGGCCTGGCTCGAGGTCAACACGGTCAGCGGCTCGGTTTCGTCCGAATTGGACGGTTCGGAGCCGCCGAAGGAGGACGAGGAGACCGTCTCGGTGAAGGCCACATCGGTCAGCGGCGACATCACCCTGACCAGGGCGTGACCTGCGCAAATTCCGTCAAGAAACTGTCAGACCCTCCGACGAGAATCATCCTCAGACGAAGCCACGGAGAGGACATCATGCGAGGCACCAGTTACACCGATGTCGAGCGGATCGCTCGGCAGCAGATCGACGAGCGGGTGGCCTGCCGGCATCTGTCCCAGCCCACCAACGAGCGCCGGTTGACCCGCCGCAATCGGGTCCGCTCGGGGACGGCTGAGACGCTGCGTCGCCTGGCCAACGCACTCGACGTCAGCAGCTGAGCAACCCCCCTGCGCCGAGGTTCGCGCTGTCCCCGAGACAGTCGCGGCCTCGGCGCAACTGTGTCCGGGTCGGGTCAGAGCGGAGTGCGGTGGAAGTTCGCGTACGACCGGCTCGGCGTCGGACCACGCTGATCCTGGTAGCGCGAGCCGTACAAGGACGAGCCGTACGGATGCTCGGCCGGCGAGCTGAGTCGGAAGAAGCACAGCTGCCCGATCTTCATGCCCGGCCAGAGCTTGATCGGCAGGGTGGCCACGTTCGACAGCTCCAACGTCACGTGCCCGGAGAACCCCGCATCGACGAACCCCGCCGTCGAATGGGTCAGCAGCCCCAGCCGCCCGAGCGACGACTTCCCCTCGAGCCGAGCCGCGACGTCGTCCGGCAGCGTGACGACCTCGTACGACGACGCCAGCACGAACTCGCCAGGGTGCAGGATGAACGGCTCCTCGGAGTCCGGCTCGACGAGTCGGGTCAGCTCCGGCTGCTCGACCGCCGGGTCGATGTGGGGGTAGCGATGGTTCTCGAACACGCGGAAGTAGCGATCGAGCCGGATGTCCACCGAGGACGGCTGGATCATCGACTCGTCGTACGGCTCGAGCACCACGCGACCCTTGTCGAGCTCGGCCCGGATGTCGCGGTCGGACAGCAGCATGGACCCAACCTAGTGCGTACGCGCTCCCACTAGCCTCGGAGCATGTCGACCCCGTACGTCGCCATCGTCGGTCCCGGCGCCGGCGCCACCGATGCGGATCGCGACCATGCCCGTCGCGCCGGCGCGTGGCTGGCCCGGCACGGCGCGATCGTGTTGAGCGGCGGCCTCGGCGGTGTCATGGGCGCGACCGCTGAGGGAGTACGCGACGGCGGCGGCGTCTGCGTCGGCCTGTTGCCCGGCTCGTCACGCGCCGAAGCCCATCCGGCCCACACCATCGCGATCCCCACCGGCCTCGGCGAGCTCCGCAACGGCCTGCTGGTCCGCGCGGCCGACGCCGTACTCGCCATCAGCACGAGCTGGGGCACCATGAGCGAGATCGCGCTGGCGGTCCGTACCGAGGTGCCGGTCGTGATGCTCGGCGGCTGGACCATGCCGGCGTCCGGCGTCCACGTCACCGACTCGCTCGACGAAGCCCTCGACCAGGTGCTGGCGTACGCCCGCGATCGGGCAAACTCGACCTGAAACGTCGGGCGGAAGGGAACAATCGGGGCACCGGCGGCGCTGATTCTCAGTATCCTGGAGCGGCGCGGACGGGAGGGGCCTGCATGGTTCATCAGCACGAGGAGATCGACGTCTCCGAACGGACGATCTCGACGCTTCGACTGCTCCTGCGACCATGGTCCACCTCAGACGCCGAATCGGCGCTCAGCATCTTCGGCCGCGACGAGGTCGCCCGCTGGCTCGCCCCTGCGATGACCCGGATCCCCGACGTCGACGCGATGCGCGACCTCATCGAGACCTGGATCGAGGAGTACCACGACTCGCCCCGACCCACCGGCCGCTGGGCCATCGAGGACGCCGCGACCGGCCAGGTCGTCGGCGCCGGCTCGATCCTGCCCATGCCACCATTCGGCGAGGATCTCGAGATCGCCTGGCAGCTCGCGCCAGAATCCTGGGGCCAAGGCTTCGCGACCGAGGCCGGTCATGCCCTCGCCCATTACGCCTTCAGCCGCGGCGAGGACGAGGTCTTCGCCGTCGTACGCCCCCGCAACACCCGCGGCCTCGCCACCGCCCGCCGCGTCGGCTTGGAGTGGGTCGGCGAGACCGACAAGTACTACGAGCTCCAACTCCAGGTCTTCCGCCTCCGCAAGGGCGACCTCGACGCACCGCTGCTGCGGCGTCCGGACTGAGCTGCTTGGCTGAACGTCTGCTCGGGACGACCGATCGCCCGGTGATAAGGTCCGGTGCGTCCGGCAGGGCCGGGCATGCGGGTGTAGTTCAATGGCAGAACTTCAGCTTCCCAAGCTGACAGTGCGGGTTCGATTCCCGTCACCCGCTCCACCAACAAGCCCAGGTCAAAGGAACAGCCCTCCGCCTGAGGCTTCTCCGTCTCAGTTCTGACATCCCGCGATGGGCCATCAACGGGCCATGAGCCGGGTCTCCGGCCATCCCCTCGTCGTCATCCTCGGAACCCGGTTTCTTGGGCTCCTTCCTCTCTTGCCCGTGTGGCGGAGGTCGTGGAAGTACCGCCCTCGGTCGTGAAGACCAACGCCGGGGGCTCAGGCTCGACGTACGCCTCGATGTGCTCGCGCAGTGCGTCAGCGACGAATCCTGGCACGGCGATGCTCCGCATGCCCGCACGCGACTTCGGTGGCCCGAGTACCAGACCCTCACCTTGACCTCGACGTACTGCCGTCGGATCAGGATCAAGCGACGGTTCGGATCGGGGCGTCCGCATGAGTGCTATGAAGAAGCGAACTTTTGGAGGTAACGCCTGTGGACACCGAAGCCAATCGCCCATCAACACCAGGAATGCGGCGGCGACGCATCCTGCTTGGCCTGCTACGTGGCCTGGCCGTGGCGATCGTACTCACCGTGCTGTACTACATCCTGCCGCTCGACCGGCTGGCCGACACACCTCTGTGGGCCGTCGTGGTCACAGGTATGGTCGCGCTCAGCGCCGTCACGTTCTACCAAGTACGTGCCGTTCTCGTGGCTGCAGAGCCAGGGGTACGAGCGGTCCAGGCGCTCGCGGTGATCGGGCCGATCTTCCTCCTGCTGTTCGCGGCGACCTACTTCGTAATGGCTCAAGCAAACCCTGACAACTTCAACGTCTCTGCACTCACACGCACCGACACCCTGTACTTCACCGTGACGACGTTCGCCTCCGTCGGGTTCGGCGACATCGTGGCCACCACCGAGAGCGCCCGCATCCTCGTGATGGTGCAGATGCTCCTGAACCTCATCGTCCTCGGCGCGGTCGTCCGCATCCTCATCAGCGCCGTTCAACGGGCCAGGCAAAGCGCCACCGGATATCCCAACCCAAGCTGAGTCGCCTATCCGTGTCAGGCTCCGCAGGTTTCGGCCGCCGCTACCGCGGGGCGAAGAACTCCAAGGCCTTGCGGGTCTTCGGCGCTTGCTCGCCGGCCGGCTCGAGCCCGTGGCTACGAAGGTATGCGGCGGTTTCCTCGGCGACCTTGATGCCGTTGCCCGGCGTCGTCTTCGTCGAGAGCTCGACCAGGGGGACCTCGCCGGGATAGTTCCACTGCTCGAACGTGATCCGACGGGAGAAGCCGGTGGGCACGAACTTCAGCAGCAGGATGTAGATCGGCCCCAACGGCACCAGGTCGTCCCACCCGATGTCCGGCGAATGGTCGGCGAAGAGCGCCCGCTGCTCCTTGGTGAACAGGCGCGACAGCGGTCGATCGCCGGCTGTCGCCTTGAGCACGGCACCAGCGCTTCGGCTGCCCTTGAGCGACGCCGAGACGACGTACGAGGTGCGGGTCACGTCCATCTCGATCTTGAGGTTCTTCGACGCCAGCACCTTCGGCGGCAGCTCGGACGGCTTGGCCGGACGCAGCTTGACCACGGTGTCGTCGTCGGCGTTCTGGGTACGGCGGGCGCGGACAACCAGCCCATTCTTGTACAGCAGCAGATCGGGCGTATCGAAGAACGTCACCTGCCGGATCTTGCCCTGGAGCGGATCGATGCCGAGCGGGCGGAGCGACATCCGCTGGTCGGCCGGCACGTTGAGCTTCAGCTCGACGCTCCGTACACCGGACAACTCCGACATCATGCCGAGCAGCTGCTCCCGGGTCATAGACGACAGTGCCGGAACCTGCTTCACGTCCGCCATCTTCGACTCCTCCGCGCCGCGACGCCGCGTGGTGAGACGCCGTACCCGATTATGAGGCCCGCGCGATCGCGGGGTGATCTCATCCGTCGACTTCGAGGCCGCCAAGACCAAGCTTCTCGGCAAGTCATCAACCGGCACGGTGAACCCGGCGTAGCGGCCAGCTCTACCTCATCCTGCAACGCGAGGCCGCCGCCATGCTCGCCCGAAGCGAAGGTCCCGCCCCTGCCGGGACTGTGGACTCTGGCCTAGCAGCACCCACCCCGATTATGTGAGACCAGCTCGGTGACAGCGGCCGATCCGCCCGGCACCGAGCGCACTGCACAGGTATCAGGCGTCGCTCAACAGGCGCAGAGAGAAGGAATCATGGACTTGCTGTGGTGGATCTGGCTCATCTTGTTCGTTGCCATCTGGATCGCGATCGCGTTCTGGCCAGCCCGTGTCGCCCGCCGCAAGGGACACAGCTTCCTCGGGTACTTCATCTTCAGCCTCTTCTTCTTCCCCGCGGCGCTCATCGTCGCCTACCTCGTCAGGGATCGCACCCGGTCGGCGGTTGCCTGACCGCTTGCCAGGACGAAACGCATGTGCTGACGATCAGCCACGGTCGCAACGAGGTGGTCACAGCGCACCCGGGCCTGACCGGATGACGGTCTAACTGACGGTCCACGGGGTCGCACAATGGCGCACGCCGATGCAGCTCGACGCCACCTTCATACGCTCACGAGAACACCCGGCCGCGATTCGGACCCGACTTCTCGAGATGACCGAGACCAGCTCCTCCATCTGACATATTCATTGCACCGACAGGGGAGAGCACATGGGACACCGCAGCCAGCTCGGCGAAGCGGGGCGCACGGGCAGGACATGGCGACGGGTAGCGGCGACCGCGGCAACGGCGGTGCTGGCCGCGGCGGCGGCGCTGGTCGCCACAGGGATGACGGTGGCCATGCCGGCCACGCCGGCGCTGTCGTTCAGTCCCGCGCCGTTCGACTACGGGCAGGTCACCGTCGGGCAGCCAACCTCGCAGACGTTCATCCTGGCCAACTCGGGCCAGTCGGCCACGGGCAAGCTGACAGTGAACCTGACCGGGTCGGCCGCATTCACCATCACCGGCAACGCCTGCAAGAGCTTGGCGCCCGGGAAGACGTGCACGGTCACGGTACGGTTCACCCCGGCCAATTCCGGCACCGTCACCACGACGCTGACTGCAGCCGCGAAGCGAATGGCTACCGCTGCCAACGCGCTGACCGGTACGGGGAAGGGGCTCGGTCAGACCCTCGGCAACATCTACTGGGCCGATGCCGGCAATGGCACGATCAACTCGGCCGGCCTAGGCGGCACCAATCCGCAGGCCATCGTCAACGGGCAGGACACTCCGATCGGGGTGGCGGTAGACAGCGGCCATCTTTACTGGGCCAACAGTTTCGGCGACACGATCGACGTGGCCGGCCTGGACGGCAGCAATCCGCAAACCCTCGTCTCCGGGCAGGGAGCCGCCGGACTGGCGGTCGATGACAGCCACATCTACTGGAGCATCGAGTTCTCAGGGCCCCAGACTCTCGGCACGATCTGGAGGGCCGGCCTGGACGGCAGCAACCCGCAGATGATCGTCACCGGGCAGAGCGATCCGTACGGGGTGGTGGTCTACGGCGGCAACCTGTACTGGACCAGCGCCGGCACCGGAGCGGCCGGCGTCGGGAGTATCTGGCAAGCCAACCTGGATGGCAGCGACCCGCATGCCATCGTCACCGGCCAGGACATGCCGCTCGGGATCGCGGCCATCGGAGCCCACATCTACTGGACCAACAGCGCCGGAAACACGGCCGGTGCCGGTTCGGTCTGGCAAGCCGACCTGGACGGCACCAGCGCGCATGCGCTTGTCACCGGCCTGAACGCGCCGCTCGGGGTGGCGACCGACGGTGCCCACCTCTACTGGGTCAGCGTTCTCGACCAGGCGATCTATCAGGCCAACCTCGACGGCACCAGCCCGCTTGCCATCGTCACCGGCCTGGGTGACCCGAAGCTCATGACGGTTACCCCGCCACCACCGGCACTGGCGTTCACGCCCGCCTCATTCGACTACGGCGAGCTCAGCGCCGGGAAGACTGCGTCCCAAGCGTTCACACTGACCAACACCAGTGGGCAGAGTACGGGCGTGCTGACCGCCACGTTGACTGGCTCGGCAACGTTCACCGTGACTGGTGACACCTGCACCGGCACCAGCCTCGTGGCCGGCGGCTCCTGCACGGTCACAGTACGGTTCGAGCCGGCCAGCATCGGCACCGAGACCGCGACGTTGACCGCGGCTAGTACGAACCCGGCCGAGCGGGCCAGCGTCTCGCTCACGGCCACCGGAGTGGGTGCCAGCTTCCTCTACTGGGCCAACCAGGACCAGGCGACGATCAAGGTAATTCCAGTTACCGGCGGCCCGGTGGCCACGCTGGTCGACCACACCGGGCAGACCTCCCTGGCCGGTATGGCGGTTGACGCCGGCCACCTCTACTGGGCCGGCAACGGCCCGGGAGGGACCCTCCCGGGCGTGATCGAGAGGGCCCCACTGACCGGCAGCCCCGTGTCCACCCTGGTCAACAGGCAAGACAAGCCGGCCGGGGTGACGGTCGATGCCAGCCACATCTACTGGGCAAACTCCGGTTCAGGCACGATCTGGAAGGCCCCACTGACAGGCGGGGGCGCGACCTTCCTGGCCAATGCCTCCACCTCCCCCCAGTTCGCCGCGCCGGCAGGAGTGGCGGTGGATGGCACTCACGTCTACTGGGCCAACTCCGGCGACGGCACGATCAGGATGGCCCCGTTGAACGGCGGACCGGCGACCACCCTGATCAGCGGGCAGGCCTCGCCGTGGGGGGTGGCGGTGGATGGCACTCACATCTACTGGACCAACTCCGGCGACGGCACGATCAAGTCGGCGCCGCTGACCGGCAGCCCCGTGACCACCCTGGTCACCGGGCAGAACAACCCGGAGGGGCTGGCGGTGGATCTCGGCCGCATCTACTGGGCCAACTCCGCCATCTCCGGGACGATCAACTCGGCCCCGCGGACCGGCGGCCCCGTGACCACCCTGGTCACTGGGCAGAATTTCCCGGTCGGGGTGGCGGTCCGCCCGTGAGGTGGGTCGTGGCCGGTCAGACGGCGTGGTGGTTGACGAGACCAACCAGGTTGCCTTCGCTGTCCTTGATGAAGGACTGCCACTCGTCGTGGCCGGCTGGACCGAGCACGTCGTCCTCGTGGGTGAAGATCACGTGGGGCGGAGTGTCGATGGTGACGCCTTCAGCGGCGAGCTCGTCAGTACGTGTCCGTACGTCCTCGACGCCGATGTAGAGAAGGGCAGACGGGGCCACCCGGTCCAGAAGGAGCCGAGTAGGGCCGATCCGAAAGAACACCAGTCCTGGGGGATCGAACGTCGCGATCGGCTTCTCGCCAAGCAAACGCTCGTAGAAGTCGGCGGCGCGCTCGAGGTCGTCGGCGTGCTGAGCGATCTGGACAAGGTTCATTCGTCCACCTCGATATGTAGCATCCCTACCGGTTGGTAGGCATGCTATATATGAACGGTGAGCAAGGGCAATGCCGACCTGCGAGAGGCCGCCAGTCAGCTCAACTCGGCCGCCATCCATCTCCTGCGAGCCATGCGAAGCATCGATCGAGAGGCCGGGCTGACTCCGGCACGACTCAGCGCGCTGTCGGTGCTGGTGTTCGGTGGTCCGATCACACTGGGGCGTTTGGCAGCCCTCGAAGGCGTCGCCGGGCCAACCATGACTCGGATCGTGGACGGCCTGGTCGGACTCGGCCTCGCAGTCCGCGAGCGGCATCCAGAAAGTGCTCGCTCAGTGAGAATCGCCGCCACTGCAGGCGGCGAGGCCCTGATGCAAGCAGCCCGAAGCCGACGGGTCGATGCCCTGGTTCGCGTTCTCGAAGAACTTCCAGCTCGTGAACGAGCCCGAGTCGTCGCAGCTGCGCCCCTTCTCGGGCGGGTGGCCGAGTTGGTCCGACAGTAAGGTCTCGCCCACCGGCGCGCAGCCCGTGAACCAAGAGGTGCAGCTACTCAGGTGCGGTCTTGCGTGTCGCCACCCAGGAGTGGGAACAGGTGACCGGCAACGTCTCTGAGGAAGCGCACAGCGAGTTCGGGTGTGAGCTGGGAGTCAGGGTCTTGGAGCTCGGGTGGGAGGTTGACGCCCATTTCCCTGGCCTTGACCAGCACTCCGGGTCCGATGGTCTTGCCCAGACCACTCAGGCTCCTTCCGACCACCTCGGGGTCCATCGTCCACTCGGGCACGGGGAGAGCCTTCACGGTCGCCCACGTGGTGGGGTCACGTGGAGTGTCGAGTGAGAAGACGTGGTCGAAGGGTCGGGCGGCCGCGTCGCGCTCGGTGAACGTCTCGCCGAGGTCCCAGGCCATTCGCAGGGTCGCGATGAGAGAGGTGTGCCGGTACTCCTCGTTGAACACCAGCCCATGGCCGACCCAGGGCGACACGATGATGGCCGGTACCCGGTATCCGGAGCGGTCGAACCTGAAGTCGCATTCGCCGGCCGGGGCGGCCTTGTCTGGCGGCGGGATAGGTCTCGGTGGGACATGGTCGTAGGTGCCGCCAGGCTCGTCCCATCCGATGAGCAGCGGAGTGTTCCAGACGTTGGCGCCGGACTCGGAGGTGGCGTTCCGGTAGGCGTTGAACACCTGCTCCAGGAAGGCTTCGCCGGCCAGCATCGACGACGGACTGTCCACCTCGATGTTCACGCTCTCGGCGAACGAACGACCCATGGCTGGGTGGTAGTCGCCGTGGCCGGCGATCATGTTGGGTTCGATCAGTGAGAGGTTCGGCAGGGTCCCGGCCGCTGCGTCCTTCTCGAACTCACTGAACGGCACGAAGTGGGTGGCCAGCCGGTCCTTGAGTCGGGAGAAGTGGATCACGCCGGTGAACGACAACGGCATCGGCTCTTTGATGTAGACCTTCCAGGTCTTGCCGTGAGCCTCCAGTCGCTCGAAGATCGTCTCCGCGTCGTTCGCGGCGAACCACTTGGTCGATGGGCCGTTGACGACCAGGCCCGACGAGGTGGCCGCGGTCCAGAAGGACCGGTTCATGAACGTCTGCGAGGGCACCTCGCTGAACCAGTGGTCGAAGACGCCGAAGTCGCGGGCGATGCCGCTGAGGACCGGAAGCTGGTCGGGCGTGTAGCCGGTCATGATGTGGGCGTACTCGTCGTAGGTCGGCTGTCGCCCGAGCTCACCGGTGAACGTGGAGATGTAGTCGGTGACGAACCCGTCCATGGTCGGCGTCACTCCCGGTGGCGGCGCATTCCAGGGCGCCGTCACGGCCTCCCCGATCTTGAACCGGTTGTGGTCGTCGAGCGTGTTATAGAGCTGGGTGTTGGTGTGGAAGTACTCCTCGCCCGAGTCCGGGTTCGGCGAGTCCATGTCGGTGGCGACGGCGTAGGAGACCACCTTGCGGTCGGCGCCGTGTTCGGCCCACTCAGGGATGGGATTGGTGAGGTTCTTCCCAATTACGCCCTCGAAGGTCTTGCCGTCGTCCGGGCCGTACAGATGTCCCAGCACGTTGTCGAAGGATCGGTTCTCGAACAGCACCACAACGATGTTGTCGAGCGCATGGGACTTGTCTGGCGTGGACATCAGCCCGTGTCCTCTCACGTGATCGGATCGTACGACGGTGGTCGTTCAAGAACGACCAAAGCGAGAGGCGCTCGGCCCTTGCGATCTCGGCGCGCCTCACCTACGGTCCCGTACGGTCTACGAAATCTCGGTGACAGGGTGGGGTCGACATGGGGCTATTTGGGGTGCCAAAGGGCGGGCTGATCGCGTGGGGGGGCGCCGTGCTGCTGGGCGTCAGCGCCGCCACCATCATTCCGGTCGCGGCGGAGACGCAGGGGACGAACGCGGCGTTGGTCGGGTTGAGCTCCTCACAGATCGCCCCCAGAGCCCGGGTGCGTGACATCACCCTCCGAGTGGACGGCGCACGAAGGGGCATCGGGGCTTTCTCCGAGACCTGGGGCGACAACCTGGTCTTCGACAAGAACGGCGACGGACACCCCGACGTTCTTCTCTCGTACCACCATGAAAAGGGTTGGCAGATATGGCTGGGGAACGGCCGCGGGGGATTCACTTTTGACCGGGCCTTGCCGAAGACCGATCGCCACAACTGCGTGTCAGCCGACTTCGCGGGGCCGGGCGGCGCCGGGCCAGACGGGCGGGCAGACCTCTACTGCGTCCGCGGCGCCGGCATGGGCACCGTCGACAACAAGAGGAACGCGCTGCTGATACAGCAGACGGGCGGCGGCTTCGTGAACAAGGTGGATTCGTGGGGTGCCGCGGATCGCTCGGGGCGCGGCCGAGCGGTGTCGATCCTGAACATCCGCGGCGACGGGAGACCCAGTCTCTTCTTGGGCGACGCGAAGAGCGTTCGTTTCCCAAGCTTGGACCGCATCTTTGAGAACGTTGGACAGCGGTTCCGCCAAAGAAGCACCGGCGGGCTGCCCTCGGAGCAGAGCACCTTCTGTTCCTCCACCGGAGACTTCGACCACGACGGCCGCCAAGACTTTCTCTCCTGCTCGAACTCCCTGCGGCTCTACAAGAACCGCACGACGCAGGGCGGACGCGTGTCCTATCGACAAGTCGCGGCACGCGAAGGCTTGCCAACGGGCCGGCGGGAGGACGCCGGGCTGGTCGACCTGAACCGCGACGGGTGGCGGGATCTGGTCATCGTCGCCGACCACGCGCTGACGGTCCGACTCAACAGGCGACGGTCGCCGCACTTCTCGCATGTTGACTTCAGGCTCCGGCTGAGTGCGGGCACCAGCTTCTGCAGTGGCCACGCCAACGGTGACGCCGCGACGGACTTGCTCGTTGTTCAAGGACTGGCGTCACGTACCGACCGGATTCAGCAGCGGGATTGGATGCTCATCAACCAGGGCGGGGGCAAGCGATTCAAGGCCTTGCCGGTGCCTCAGCCGCCGAGCAAGAACGGTCGCAACGGCAACGGTGACACCTGCAGCGCCATCCCCCACTACGCGGGAAAGCGGGCGGCTTGGACGATCAACAACGGCCACCCCACGTACACGCCCCGACTGCGCCACCACCGGGGGTACCGCCAACTCGTCATCGTCCGCTGAAGCCAAACCGGCCTGGCGAACGCAGGGTTCATTTGTCGGCGACCCGGTTGTCGATGAAGTTGTACAGCTGGAAGGGGTTGCCGTCCTCGTCGAGGACGACCTTCTTCGGCAGCGCGCAGACCCAGCCGTCGGCGTTGCCGTGTTCGTCGACTGCATTGTCGACGCCGTATGGCTCCGTCTTGACGTCCCACAGCACGTAGCCACTGTTGCCCGGTGGGCAGGAGGTACCCGAGGCAGACGCGGCCGCCGGAGTCACTACGCAGATGAAGGTCGTGGCGGCAAGACAGGTGAAGAGCTTGTTCATTTCGGCTCCTGGGTCGGAAGGACTAATCGCCTTCACGGTTTCAGGAGACGCGGGTGCCAGACATTCGCCAAAGCGCGAAGATTACTGCCCGAACATCAGGAACCGACGCGGAGACACAGCGCCGCGGCGGTGCGGTTGGTGACGCCGAGCTTGCGGTAGGCGTTCTCGAGGTGCTTGCGCACGGTGTGCACGGTGACGTAGAGCTCCTCGGCGACCTCCCGGTTCGAGGCACCTCGCGCGACCAGCGTTAGCACCCGCCGCTCCGACGCCGACAGCGAGCCGGTGGGCAGCGGTGCGGTGCACGCCCGGGCCAGACGTCCCACGGCGGGTTCGATCATGGCCAGCACGGCGATGTCGCGCTCGGTGAACCAGGCACGCCGGCGCGAGAAGTAGAGCTGGACGACCGTGCCGCGACCCGTTTCGAAACCGAGGCGGATCAGGTCGCGCAGTCCGAGCTCGGGGGCGTCGCGCCACTCGTCGGGCTGGTCTGCGTCGTGGATCAGCCCGGTCGGCAATGGACCGTCACACACCTGTGGATCCCCCATCTCCATGGCCGGGAAGGTCAGCCCGCGTAGCCGATACCCCGTCCGGTCGGTCTCACCGATGCCGAAGTAGTCGCATCCAACGAGCTGCCCGATCGCGTGCAGGGCTGTGTCAGGCAGCAAGCTCCCAGCCTCGGGCTCAGCCATGAGCAACCGCCGGACCCCCAACCGCGTCCGGTCATCCAGCATCACGGTCATATCACCCTCCGCAATCAGGGCGGGCGTACCCACTCTCCTCTCTGATGGCGGCTCCGCGACAGTCACCTCGGTGGGCAGGGGCGTTCTGGGTTCCAGCCGCGCTCCGCGAAGGTTCAGCCGGCGGGTGGTCGTGGGGGTGTTCAACCTTGATCGGGGTGGGATGCGTCTTTAGGGGTGAGGATGGTTGTGGGTTTGAGGAGTGGCGATGGCGATCCGGCGCCAGGAGGACGTGGCGGCTTTCTCCGAGTTCGTCTCGGTGCGGTCGCAGGCGTTGTACCGCATGGCGTACGTCGTCATCGGCGATCACCAGCTCGCCCAGGACCTGGTACAGGAGGCGTTGACCAAGGCCTATGTGGCGTGGCCCCGGCTGCGGGACCGGACGAAGGTGGAGGGCTACGTGCGCCGAACCATCGTCACCACGGCGATCTCGTGGCGGCGTCGACGCTCCTTCCACGAACCCCCGGTCGCACAGGTGCCGGACGCCGGTGCCGGCGACGACACCGCCGCGTTGGCCACCGGTGATGCGGTGTGGGCGCAGCTGCGGGTGCTGCCGGTGCGGCAGCGGGCGGCGTTGTTCCTGCGCTACCACGAGGATCTGTCTGAGGCGCAGACCGCGCAGCTGATGGGTTGTTCGGTGGGGACGGTCAAGCGGCAGGTGTTCATCGCGTTGGGCAAGCTGCGGGACCGGGCCGGCCCGCAGGCCGGGTTGCCCAGCGACGAGGGTGAGGGGGTGGCGCGATGAACCAGCCGCTGCGTGAGGCGTTCGCACGACAGCTGGACGACGCCGGCCGCCTCGACGTCGACCTCGACGCCCTGATCGACCAGGGCGAGACCCGGCTCCGCCGGCGCCGCCTCGCCGCAGTCCTGGGCGCCGCGGCGGCCGTGATCCTCGTCCTGGCCGCCATCGCGGGTGTGACCGGAAGCCAGCTGGCCGGCCGCGGCAACGGACCGGTGGACCACCCACCAACCCCGGTCCCGACCCCGAACCCGACACGTCCAGTCGTGTACAGCGACACTCGGTTCGATCCCGGAGGCGGCCAGTCGGGCGACTCCATCCACGTCGGTGATCGACTGGCGGACACCGGCAGCAGCTGGATCCACATGGACGTCACCGACGACGGGGTCGTCTACGCCACTGGCGGATACAGCGACGACGGACGGATCTGGTTCACCGACGGCGGCACCCCTGTGCAGATCGGCTCGCACGCCTGCACAGCCGCGCACGGGGCGGGCAACACGGTCGTCACCGGCAACTCCGGCTCGTTGGCCGCATGGGTCGACTGCACCCGAACACAAGACCCAGTGCTGGTCGTCTACCACACCAGCACCGGCCGGGTCGTGCGAGAACAAGTCACGAAGTGCCGGGTCGGGTACGAAGGGTGCTCCGTCGATGCCATCGTCGGCGACCACGTCTACTTCACGTGGACGCACGGGGGACACTGGGTCCAGAGCCCGCTCGTGTTCGACATCGCAACCGGCCGCGTCAGCAAGGCCAAGCCGGCAAAGGGTGCCGGTGATGCGATCTTCCCGGACACATATGACGGGGAGTCGCAGGCGTATCTCGACGACATCCGCAGCCACCCCCGCGGCCTGGTCGTCGGCGACTCATGGGAAACGGGCACACCCACCCCCTACGGCCTGGGATTCTCGGTCGTCGGCAAGCGGCTGGTTCCGGACTCGAATCTGCCAGCCGCACCCCGTACCTCAGCCTTCGACACCGCGACCCACCGGCCGGTCCGGCTCCACCTGCCCGCCGGCTACCACGGAGCAGTCGACTTCGGCATCTTCGAGTGGCTCGACGACGACACCGTGGCGCTGATCGGCCCGACCGGCTGGGGAGCTGAGACATTCGGCGGCCAGCCCGAACCCGGTTACGGCGACATCCTCACCTGCCACCTCTCAGACGGCCACTGCGACCTCGCCGCCCTCGGACACGGGCCGGTACGCCTGCCAGCCGGCAGCGCCGTCCCCGGCTGAGCTCTCACGACTGGCGTCGTCATCGCCCGGCATCAGGTCCGAGCCAGCACTTGATCGTGGCCACTGGAATTCGAGCCCGCATAGGAGCAACCGACCTGCGGACGCGACGGTCCGGCAGCTTCTCGGAGCAGCGCCGGGAGGTCATGGGAAGGTGACGCTCGTGCCCGCCGACGGCTACGTCAACAAGTACGAATGGCTCCAGGTGCTGCTCGTGGTCCTGCTCTTCAGCGCCCACCTCGCGCTCTTCATGTTCGTACTCCTCGGCGGTATCTACATAGGTCTCCCCGTCGGCGTGTTCGAGCTTGTGGTCGGTCGAAAGATGTCGTCTCGGCTGACCTTGAGAGCGACCGATGCACCCACGTCGATCCGCACAGCCCTGGGCGGCCTACGGCCCTGGCTGGTCATATTCGGCGCGTTCATTGCGATCTTCAGCGTCGGCTACTCGGCTGCAATCATCATCGGGGCGCACTACGAGTGAGCGGCCGGGACGAGCGCTGCTGACCGGACGCACGTAGGCAACCTGCACCGGCCGGATTGTTGTCCATTGAAGTACGGGTGCCGGCACGTCCCGTGACCCAAACCAACGAACAAGGACAGGGTCGCCCACGCGGGGCGCGCCGACGCCCGCCACCGACTCAGTCGTCAGGAACCGCGTCCGGCGCTGACGATGTACGGGAGGCGCCCACGCTCGCCGCGGTCACACAGGCGATCGCGACCAGCTGCAGCGGGGACAGCCATTCGTGAAGGAGTACGGCAGCGACCAGTGCCGCGGCGGCCGGTTCGAGGCTCATCAAGATGCCGAAGACCCGGGGCGGCAAGGTGCGGAGCGCGACCATCTCAAGGCCGTACGGAATCGTGGAGCTGAGCAGACCGACCAGCGCCCCGAGCATGATCAGGCGCGGCTCGAGCAGGTCTGAGCCCGCAATCGCCACGGCGAACGGTGCGATGGCAAGGGTCGCGATCGTGCTGGACAAGGCCAGTCCCTCGACGCCGGCCCAGCGGCGGCCGGTCGCCACGGTCGAGAGGATGTAGATCGCCCAGCAGGCGCCCGCGAGAAGTGCCAGACCGAACCCGAGGGGATCGACCTCCGTGGGTCCGAGGCCGAAGATCGCGATGCCCGACGCGGCGAGGCCCACCCAGATCAGATCGCGCGGGCGGCGGCTGCCGATGGCCGCGATCGTCAGCGGGCCGATGAACTCGATCGTCACCGCCACGCCGAGTGGGATCCGGGCGAACGACTCGTAGAACGCCCAGTTCATCGCGCCGAGCGCTAGTCCGAGGGCCAACACCGGTCGCCAGTCGGCCACGGTGCGACCACCGAGCCGAGGTCGGGCGAGTGCGAGCAGGATCAGCGAACTCGTCATGAGTCGCAGCAGGACCATCCCGACCGGCGGGATCTGGTCGAACTGGTCCTTCGACACTGCCGCGCCGAACTGCACCGACATGATGCCGATCAGCACCAGCCACACCGGTGACAACCGGGCAGCAGACAGCGTTCGATCGACTCGCGAGCGAGCTGCCGTACGGGTCATGCCGCGATGTCTACCCAGTCTCGGACGTGCTTGCCAATGCAGCGGGTACGCAGCATAGGCACTGGCCCGTTGGTCGAGCGGAAGGTGTGCTGATCGACAACCTCGGCTGCGGCGTCGCAGCCCGGCTCCGGACAGGCCACGATCCGGAGTCGATGGAGGGCTGGGCTCATGGTCATGGCGTACTCCGGGACTTCGCTTCGCTGCAGGTGGTGAGAGGTTTCGACTCTGCAAGCGTCGTCGCCTAAGGACCCCTGGCGCATCGGAACAATGCCCTATCCCCTGTCAGGGCCGGTGAGCCTCACATGAACCGTGCCCGACTCACCTGGACCCGAGCTGGTCGCGCCGGTGACTGAGGTACGCGACCTCGGCGGTGTTGCCGGCCAGCTCGATGGCCTTGTCGTACGCGGCGCGGGCCTCTGCCGATCGTCCGAGCCTGCGAAGCAGGTCGGCACGAGTGGCGTGGTAGGCGTGGTAGCCGCCCAGGTCCAGCCGGTCGACCTGCGCCAACGCGAGGTCGGGTCCGTCGAGCTCGGCGACCGCGACGGCGCGGTTGAGCGCGACGATCGGCGATGGGTCGATGTTGACGAGCTGGTCGTAAAGCGCGACGACCTGGGACCAATCGGTGTCGCGTACGTCCTTGGCCGAGGTGTGCACCGCGTTGATGGCCGCCAGGATCTGGTAGCGACCGGGGCGTCCCTGGCCCGCTGAGACGGCGGCGATCCGCTCGCGGACCAGCGTGTGGCCCTCGGCGATCAGCGCACCGTCCCAGGCGCCGCGGTCCTGGTCGTCGAGCGTGACCAGCTCACCCGACGCCGAGACCCGCGCCGACCGGCGAGCCTCGGTGAGGAGCATCAGCGCCAGTAGGCCGGCGACCTCGCCGTCGGACGGCATCAGGGCGTAAACCAGGCGGGTCAGCCGGATCGCCTCGAGCGTGAGGTCGCTGCGGACGGCCTCCTTCTCCGGATCCGAGCTGAGGTAGCCCTCGTTGAAGATCAGGAACAGGACCGACAAGACGCCGGAGACACGCGCTGGAAGGTCCTCGGACGACGGCACTCGGTAGGGGATCTTCGCCGTCTTGATCTTGCCCTTCGCGCGGGTGATCCGCTGGCCCATGGTGGTCTCCTGCACGAGGAAGGCGCGGGCGATCTCTGGCACGGTCAGGCCGCCGACCATGCGCAGCGTCAACGCGACCCGGGCCTCCATCGCCAGCGACGGGTGACAGCAGGTGAAGATCAGGCGGAGCCGGTCGTCGTCGATCGCGCCGAGCGGCTCAGGCGGAGTGTCGTCGTGCAGCATCTGCGCCTCCTGCTGCTTGTCGTCACGACGGGATTCGCGACGCAGCCGGTCGATCGCGCGGCGATTCGCAGTGGTGGTGATCCAGGCGCCGGGATTGGGTGGTACGCCGTCGGTGGGCCAGCGCTCGACGGCCACCGCGAACGCCTCGGCGGTCATCTCCTCGGCGATGTCCAGGTCGCCGAAGCGTCTGGTCAGCGCGGCGACGACCCGGGCCCATTCCTCGCGGTGGACCCGGGTGATCGTGTCGGCGACGGCAGTCACGCGCCGTGGAAGGGTCGCACTTCGACCTTGCCACGGCAGGCCTTCGACGCATCCGCTGCGATCTTCAGCGCCACGTCGAGATCGGGAGCCTCGATGATCCAGAAGCCGCCGATGTACTCCTTCGACTCCAGGTAGGGCCCGTCGGTGAACACCGGCTCGGCGCCCTGCCCGTCGACGACGGTGGCAGTCGACGCCGCTCCCAGCCCGTTGGCGAAGACCCAGTGACCCTCCTCCATCAGGCGTTCGTTGAAGGCGCCGGTTTCGGCGTGCGCCTGGTTCATCTCCTCCTCGGAGGAGTAGCTGCCGTACTCGGTGGGCTCGGCCGGCCCGAAGACCGACATCAGGTATTGCGTCATCGCTGTCTCCTCGGGGTTTCGTGGACCTGTCCGGCCCGTTTCTCACTCCTGCTACGAACGCCTGCGGCCGATCCGACACCCTATGCCGGGGTTTCTTCAAGGAAACTGGTACACCACGTACCTGACTCCGGGGGCGTCAGCCTGCGAGCTGGTCGCGAGATGACGCCCTCCTGGCCGGTGCGGCGACGGCCGCGTGGTGCGGGCCATGTCAGCGGTCGCGGTTGCGGCGCGCCTGCTTGGCCTGCTTGGCCTGCTGTCGCCGAGTCAGGTCCGCACGGAGCTGCTGGCGGCGGTACCGAAGCTCGGCCTGGTAAGCGTTGCTGTTGCTGAGCATGTCGATCTCCTCGTGTGCTTGGCACCTCTCGGTGCCTCTCACTACTGCTACGGAGAGGACCTGCTCGTTTCGACATTCTCGGCCGAGATCCGCAAAATTCGTCAGGATGGCGGTAGGAGGCCGACGCTGGTGACATCAGAGGAGCTGTACGCGGAGTTCGTCAACGCCAGGGCATCGGCCCTGCTGCGTACGGCGATCCTGCTGACGGCCGGCGACCGGGCGACCGCCGAGGACGTGGTGCAGACGGCGCTGGCCGGGGCGTACGCCAAGCGTCGTCGGATCCGTACGCCGGCTGCGACCGAGGCCGACGCCAGGCGGACTCTCGTACGTGCGGTGGTCCGTGGCCGGCACGACAACGCGCGGCTCAACGCCGTCGCTGACCGGGACGTGCGCCGGCCCACCACCCTCCCGGATGCGCTTCGCGCACTCCCAGTGCGGCAACGGGCCACGATCGTCCTGCGCTACTACGACGATTACTCAGAGGCCCAGGTCGCTGACGCGCTCGGGTGTTCGGCGGGCACGGTGAGGCGCCACAGCACGCGCGCGTTCGAGACGCTGGGCGAGCCGTGGGCGGCAGACGAGCAACTGCGTACGAGCATGGCGGCCGCTGCCGATCCGGTCCGTGCCGACCCGGAGCTGGTCATCCGGGTGATCGAGGGGAGCCGGTCGGCACGACGTCGGCGCCGCCAGACGTATTGGCTGACCGGCTGCGCCGCGGCATTAGCGGCGCTTGTCGGCGCCGGCGTGACCTTCTTCGATGGGTCGGATGACTCGCCGACCGAGCCGGATCCGCCTCCGGTCGTCGACGTCGATCCGATCGCGTGGGCTCGCCAGCTTCCCCAGGGTGCACCGGTACGACTCGCCTACCTGGCCAACGGGGCGATCCATGTCCCGGACCAACCGGAACCGCTCCCCCGCCAGGCCGTCCGGCCGATCGGCAAGACCGCCGAGGGATGGCTGGTCAACGTCGCGGGCGACGCACGGCAAGGCCAAGGCGGCCCCTCCGTCGGGCTCGGCTACGGTCTCGTCACCGCGAACGGGGCGATCGAGCCGCTGCCGCAAGACCCGTACGACGGCCCGCCCATGCTGGAGGCGCTGTCGCCGGACGGGAAGCTGTTCGCTGTGGGAGGCGCGCTGGTCGACCTCGGGCAACGCCGCGTGGTCGGCCGCACGCCCGCTGGCGCGCTCTACTCGACCGGCTGGACGCCCGTCGGAATGGTGTACATCGGCGGTCCGTATGAATCGGGCTGGCTGTGGCGACCGGGGAGTCCTCCGATCGGGCTGCCGGTCAGGATCTGGGACACGGCTACGAACGCGCCAATCGCGCTCGCGACCTCAAGACACGACTGTGTGAACGTCGTGCGACTCACGGCCGACGGTGACGTCTCCCCGATCTATGACGACTGCGCGTCCGGAGCCAGCTCCCCCGTTTCGCTTTCCCCGGACGGCTCTCACGCCGTGACCGCGGCTCTCGACGTCCTCGACGTGGACGAGGGCACCATCACTCCGTATGGGCTGCCGACACGAGGCATCGCCGGCATGCTCGCATGGGAGGACGACGACCACTTCGTACTCCCCTTCGAGACCCAACAGACCGCGACCCGCGATCGGGCGGTATTCGTCCGATGTTCCGTCACCACACAGGAGTGCGAGCGCGCCGGGCCCGAGTTCACCAAGCCGGCGCCGGAGCAGGTGCTCGTCGGCTAGCTCAGCTGGCGGTGGCCTCGCGGTGCCAGGCACCAGATTGGGCCGTTGTCCTCTAGACCTTCACCCGGCAGTACGCGAGATTCTGGCGGCACCGGCTGGATCTGATTGTCATGCGAAGCGGAGTTGTCAGCGCTGTCATCGCCGCCACGGCGATGCTGGCAGTCGCGTGCTCTTCGTCGTCTGACTCCAGTGCTGAGCCGAGCCCGTCCGCCAGCCCGACAACCTCCGCTGCGGATGCTGCCGCAATGCGCGGCGCACCCCAGATCGGGACCTGCTGGGACATACCTCCGCCGATCTTTACGCCCGGACACCGCTTCAACTCCTCACCCAAGGTGGCGTGCACCAAACCGCACACAGCCGAAACCGTCTTCGTCCTGAAGGTGTCGGACCCGACCGTCCAAGCGGCCAAACACTGGCAGGACCAGTGCGGAACCGCGGCAAGTAGATACGTCGGGCGTACCGACTACTGGTATCCGGTGTCCCCTCTCGCTTGGCTGCCGTCGAAGAAGCAGGTAGCCGCAGGCGCCTCGTGGGTCCGCTGCGACGTGGGCTTCCCACGCGATTGGGCGGACGTCATCGGCGCGAAGTTCGACAAAACGTACGAGCAGTCCGTGCGCACGTACTCCGCCAAGGACGCAGCGACGAAGCACCCAGCCGACGTGCGGGTCTGCCTGCAGCGAGATCCGCAGATCTTCAACCAGTGGTTCGTCCCGTGCGGCAAGCCCCACAGGTACGAGGAGACCGGGCAGTTCGCGAGCCTCCAAGGCCTCAACCGCTACCCGCCGCCCAGCCAGCTGCAACACGCATCAAGCCAGTGCCGCGATGGTCTTCCCGCCAACGAGCAAACGCCCGCCTTCGGAGTCACAGCGGGCTGGCAGCCTTCCGAGGCATTCCCCGGCTACATCGCCAACCTGTACGGCGTCTGCTTCCTCTACCGCCAGGACGGCACACCCCTCCCGCCATTCACCTAAGCTCAGCTGGATACGGTTCAGGGCATGAGCGGCGCCGGTCCCGACGCCCCGCGCGCGGGATTCTCGTCGGAGCAGCCGGTATCGAGGGCCGAGATCGTCATCTGGTCGGTGGTCGTTCTCGCCGCCACGATTCTCCCGGGCCTCGGCATCGTCATCGCGGCCGTGCTCGCGTTCAAGCGGCTGCGTCACAACCCCTTTGCCCGCTGGGTTCTTCTTGGCGTCAGCATCGTCGCCACCGTCATGTTCGTCACCATCACGACGTGACCTACTGACCGGCCCGCAGCGCCGGGAGGACGGACGCGGCGATCTCCTCGAGGACCGCCCACTCCTGCCGCTCTGCGTGCGATGGCTCCGGTAGGTAGAGGACGAACTCGTCAATCCCCATGGCTCGGAACCGTCCCACCATGTCGTGGAAGTACTCAACCGACTTCCAGGGAGTCAGCGGTGGGAAGCAGACGACCGAGTGCCTGATGGTCGACGGGTCTCGGCCGAGCTCGATGCAGTAGTCGTCGAAACGGGCGCCGCGTTCCTGGGTCGCCTGATAGAAGTCGGCCTCGGTCTCGATGCCATAGCCGCCCCATGAGCTCCATCCGTCGGCGTAACGGGCGGCTAGGCGCAGCATTCGCGGGCCATGCGCGGCGACGGTGAGCGGTGGCCGTGGTTGCTGCAACGGTGGCGGGATGATCTCCGCACCACTGCATCGGTAGAACTGCCCGTCGTAGTCGGTCGTCTCCTGGCGGAGCAACAGGTCGGTCAGCTCGAGAAACTCGGTGAACCGATCCACCTGCTCACGTGCGGTGAACTGCGCGCCCACTGCCGCCGCGCCGGCCGACGGATCTCCGACTCCGAGGGCAAGCTCGACCCGGCCGCCGCTGAGATGGTCCACTGTCATGGCAGCCTTCGCCAGCGGCACCGGATGGCGGAAGTAGAGGCTCGTGACGAGGGTCCCGATGCGCACCCGATCGGTCTGCGTCGCCAGCATTGCGAGCGTCGTCGGCCCGTCGAACATGACGCGCCGCGGCTGGTCGGGATCCACCATGGTGTCGCAGTTCCAGACGACGTCGAAGCCCAGCTGCTCGGCCCTGCTCCACCTGCGCGTCAGCTCGTCCAGCGGCAGGTTCTGGTACTGGTAGGCACAAAATCGCAGCGCAGCCATGACGCCTCCAAGCTCGCGACGCCTGTACTGGCCGCCGATGGTCTCGGACAACGGTAGTCAGCATCGGGCTCAGCGCAGGATGCGATAGCGGATGTGGGTGGCCTCCGGCGTGTCGATCACGCGGACGATCTCCAGCTCGATCTCCGACTGCAGGACGTCCTCGAACAGCCGACGACCGCGACCGAGCAACACCGGGATCTGATGGACCTGGATCTCGTCGAGCACGCCGGCCTCGATCGCTCGCTGCCCCGTGTACCCGCCCCGCACCTGGACGTCCCGGTCGCCTGCGGCGGCCTTCGCCTGCTGCATCGCGCTCGCGATCCCGTCGGCCACGTACGTCACGAGCGGGTAGCCCCAGCGGGCGGCCGGAGGCGGCGGGCGGTGGCTGGGCACGAAGATCGGTGCGCCGGCGTGGTCACCGCCCCAGTGGTCCATGAGCTCGGCGGTACGGCGTCCGGCGACGACGGCTCCGCAGGCCTGCCACTCGTCGAAGAACTCCTTGGTCGGCCCCGAGGGTGGTGCGGATTCGCCGCCCGGGGCGAACCAGTTGTGCAGCCGATGACCGTCGTCGCCGCCGAGATAGTCGTCCGGATCGGCGACATACCCGTCGAGCGACACCGACATGTCGAGCACGGAGACTGACACCGCGTTCACCTCCCCTGGCACCGCTTCAGACGGGCCTCAGCGTCGTGGTGTCATCACGGTGCCACCCATGCGGGGCGTCGATAAGGTCCGATGCGACAGCAGGATCCCGGACCAATTCGGACCGGGATCCACGTTGCCGGTCGCTCAGCCGCCGTTGTGGAGCCGGGTCCAGACGGCGGAGTCGGCGATGCCGTCCACCGTCAGCCCACGCGTCCGCTCGTACGCCCGGACCGCGTCGCTGGTCGCCTTGGTGACCACGCCACTGATCCCGACCGGACGATCCAACGCTGCGGTGAGCGCCCGCTGCAGATGGCGCACCGCCTCACCGGTGGAGCCGACCTTCAGCAGTGGCGAGTCCCCGTGGGCCAGTAGCGTCGTCCACGTACGCGCGTTCATCGCCCCGGTCACGGCGAGATCGCGTGCCCGCTGCGCGCGGCGCACCGCATCCGCTGTCGCCTGGTCGTAGCGCCCACTCACGCTCACCCGGCCGAACCCCTGCTGCTTGAGCAGACACTGCGCGGCCGACACCACGGCGCCGTGGCTGCCCCGGCGACGAGCGGGGTAGTCGGCGAAGTTCATCCGCACTCCGCAGGTACGCGCGGCCTTCGGCGCGACCGAGCCGCGGCCGACGTTCATCCAGTTGGCGTCGATGGTCAGCGTGACGCCACCGAAGGTCCGAGGCACGTCGATCTGGTACTGGTGCACTCGACGAGGACCGTCCCACCGGTCGCTGAGCACCCAGTCGCCCGCGTACGTGTCGGCGCGGTTGTTGGCCCACGCGAACCAGATGTTGTCCGGCATCACGTACGAGCCGCGCGAGACTCGATGGGCGAGATCCAGCGACTGGATCGCCGCCGCGATATTGGAGTAGACCCCTGACTTGTAGCCGAGCTCGTGCAGTCGCTTGGTCCAGCCGGACATGAACGACAGGGCGGCCCGTCGGCAGTCGTCCGGGGCGGTGTCGTAGTCCTCGAGGTCGTAGAAGATCGTGCTGCCGCGCCCGATCGCGAGTGCCTTGGCATTCTGGACGGCCCTCGCTGCCGCCTGCCGCCCTTCGGTGAGAGCAGTCGCCCGAGTCGACGACATCTTGTGCTCGTAGGTCGAGCAGCTGGCCTGCAGACCGACGAACAGAGGCAGGATCTTCCAGCCGCGAGCGTGCTGGGTGCGCACCCAGTTCGCCGTCAGATTCGGCTGGTCGCACACGCGCTGCACGCCGCCGATGTAGATCCCGACGCCAGCGTACGGCGACGACTGCCGCCAGGTGTCCATCGTCGACTGAGACGGTGCCGCGCAGGCGTCGAACGCATACCCCGTGAACGAGCCGGGCACGGTTACCGGCCCGGGTGCCTTGCTGGACTCCGCATCCGCCGGCGCGTCACCAGTCGAGCCCAGCACACCGGCCACCAGCGCGGCCGACAGTGCTGCGAACACAGTCGTACTCCGAAATCCCATGGTCCCTCCCCAAGCCCGGCGCGCCCCTCGGCACATGGAGACACGGATGCTAGCCGACCGTCCAGGGGCGGTCGAGCCGATGTGATCTTCCGCATCCGCCGCCCCGACGAGGGCCTCGAGCACGGATAGCGTGTCCGATGTGGACGTATTCCTGCCGCCGGACGGTCATGTGCACAGCGAGTGGTCGTGGGATGCCGTGGCCGGATCGATGGAGCACTCCTGTGCCCGGGCGAGCGCGGTCGGGCTGCCGGCGATCGCCTTCACCGAACACGTGGATCACACCGTGTGGCAGGTCGACCCGGAGGATTTGGAGGCGCTGCCGCCGGACAACGGGCTCGTGACGACGAGCGACTCCGACGGACAGATCAAGCCGCCTCCGTTCGACGTCGAGGGCTACTTCGAGTGCATCGACCGCTGCCGCGACCTGTTCCCTGACCTGACGGTGCTGACTGGCGTGGAGGTGGGCGAGCCCCATTGGTACGCCGACACTGTCGGGAGTGTCCTCGGCGCCGGGACGTTCGACCGCGTGCTCGGCTCGCTGCACTGCCTCCCGGACGGCGACCTGTTTCGGGAGCCGCCCGGGCTCTACCGGCATCGGCACCCGGACGAGGTGGTGCGCGAGTACCTCCTGGAGGTCGCCGTGCTGGTAGCGAACAGCGATGCGTTCGCCGTGCTGGCCCATATCGACTATCCGGTCCGATCCTGGCCGAGCGAGCACGGACCATTCGATCCGACGGACTTCGAGGACGAGTTCCGGCACGCGCTGCGGGCCACCGCGCAGTCCGGCCGGGCGCTGGAGATCAACACGAGGGTTCCGCTGGACGCGACCGTCCTGGGTTGGTGGCGCGACGAGGGTGGCGACGCCGTGTCGTTCGGGAGCGACGCACACGACCCCTTGGCGGTCGGGCGGGGGCTTGCCGACGCGGCCGGGATGGCCGAGGCCCACGGCTACCGGCCGAGTCGCAACCCGCTCGATCTCTGGCCCCGCACCGCCTGACCGCTCCCCGTGCGACGATGACAGCAACTCCGAGTGGGACCGGACCATGGAGACTATCGCCGTCAACACCGCCACCCTGTCGAGCGGGCTCAGGCTTCCGTACGCCGAGACCGGCGACGCCTCGGGCACACCGGTCGTTCTGGTCCACGCGTACGTCGAGAGCTGGCGCTATTTCGAGGCCGTACTCCAGCGGCTGCCCGCATCGGTGCACTGCTACGCGCCGACGCTGCGCGGCCATGGTGATGCGGATCGGCCGTTGGGTGGATTTCGGCTCGAGGACTTCGCCGCCGACGTCATGGAGTTCATGGACGTGGTCGGAATCGAGCGAGCGGCGCTGGTCGGCACCTCCAGCGGCGGGCTCGTCTCGCAGCTGGTCGCGATCGGCCGACCCGAGCGGGTCTCCGCCCTGATCCTGGTCAGCAGCCCGGCCGTCCTTGCCGACAAGCCCGAGGTCGTCGCCATGTCGGAGGAGATCATGGGACTGTCCGACCCGCTCGATCCGGGCTTCGTCAGGGACTTCGTGCGCAACACGTCCCCCCGATCACTGCCCGACGAGTTCGCCGCCCTCCTGGTGGAGGAGAGCCTCAAGGCGCCGGCCGCGGTCTGGCGGGAGAGCCTGCGCGGGCTGCTCGACGCGGATCTGCCGGCGGCACTCGAACGCATCGCGGCGCCGACCCTGCTGATCTGCGGCGGCCAGGACGAGTTCGCCTGCGCGGACCAGGATCGGCTGCTCCGTGGCATCGCCGACTCCCGGCTCATCACGTACAGCGGGATCGGGCACGGCTTCCACCTGGCCTACCCCGGCCCGGTCGCCGACGACCTGATGAGCTTCCTGGCCGCACGCGCCTGACGGTCTACGGATCGATTCGGCCGGCCGCACGGAGTACGTAGAGTGCGTCCGCCGTGATCCACTCGTTCAGCCGCCGAATGCTGGTGCCGCCCCAGTCGACGTAGTCGTGACCGAGGGCGATCTCGTCGGACGTTCGGTAGTAGCGACTCTCAGCGGGCCAGCCGCCGTCCGCGAAGCGCTTGCCCTCCAGGAGATCGAGGGCGTCGGCGCATCGATCGTCGGCGAGGACGCCGAGCTCGGCCAGGCCGCGCAGCCCACCGAGGACGTCATAGTGCCAGTAGAGCGGGAAATGCAGCCGAGCGAACTCCTTGTGGATCAGCGCACCGTTCGAGCGTCGATAGATGACCCGGCGGCTGAGCATGACCTCGCTTGCCTGCCGAGCGACCTCGCGCGCCTCGCTGCTGTCGTACGCGTTCGCGTACGAGATGAGGCCGCGCATCGGGAGCAGGGTCTCGGCGAAGGCGGACGTGTCGGCTCCCGGATTCTTGTCACAGTTCCAGCCGCCGTCGGGCCATTGCCAGTGCAGCAACCGCTCCACGAGGTCCGGTGTCCGGTCGTTCGTCAGGCCGAGGACGCAGATGCTGCGGAGCGCGTTGCCCTGCTGAGATGCGCAGCGCCGATGACGCCCCTGCATCACCGGAACCCCGCGGCGGTTGTAGACGTGCGACTTGCTGGTCGCCTCGAACTCCTCGTAGAAGACGTCGGTCAGCCAGGCGTCCTGCACCTGCTCGACCATCGGACGGAGCGTCTCGTCGCCCGGCGGATAGCCGATGTCGGCGAGGGTGGCGAGCACCCAGTGGGCACCCTGCCATTTGGCGTAGACACCCTTGCTCACCGTCGATCGTCCGTCGGGACCGCGACGGGTCAGAAGGGCCTGCGCCCGCGGCGAGCGGCGTACCTCCTCGCGCAGCCGGCGCATCGCGGCGGAGTCGACCGGCTCCCGCAAGACCTCGGCACGCACCCTCCAACGCACCGACGGCTCGTCCGACTGGAGCAGGCGGTCGACGATCTGACTCACCACGCGAACACCGTACGATCTGGCGCCGACCGGCGGCACGCGGTAGACACATGACGTGGCATTGACCCCCTGTACGGACCTGTCGCCAGCCGACTGGCTCACCGGCAGCGAACTCCCGTGGCAGCATCTGGTGGCCTTGGGGCCGTCGGGGTTCGAGGCGTACGCGCGGCTGCGGTTCCTGCCCGACCCGGCCTACCCGGGCCAGTCGGAGAACGACGTCGACCGGGAAGGGCCGCCCGAGCACGAGCTGCTGCGTACGGCGCTGGACGTGTTGAGCGAGCACACCCGCACTCCGGACGACTGCTACTTCTGCCTGTGGGAGGGCTGGGGGACCGACATCGAGGGCGATGACGGCACCCAGGTCATGGTGTTCGACCGAGCCGACGGACCTCCGATGACCTACCGCGACCCACCCGAGGCGAGCCGTGCGGCGCCGACTGGGCAGCAGACCGCGCCGGCGTTCCCGCGCTCGGTGCTCGACGGGCCGAAGGTGGCGATTCCCAGTCGGGTGACGATCCCCGCGCGTGCCTACTTCCTGTTCCGCGGCTCGCTGGCCGAGTTCGGCGACTGGGGCGCCGCCGACAGGCGACCCGGCCAGCCTCGAGACTTCATGCCTGATCCCGCGTTCATCTGGCCGGCCGACCACACGTGGTGCGTCGCCAACGACGTGGATCCGCACTACGCCGGTATCGGAGCGGACGCCATGGTCATCGGCCGGCTCCTCGCGCATCCCGATCTCGACGTCGTGGCCGCCGATCCCGGAGCGGAGCAGCCGGACTACCGCTGACCCCTTGGACCTCGTCGATCCGGGCAGCGCCGACTGCGTCCAGCGACCGGCCGCTCACGTCCCGTCCAGCTGACGGGACGCTGGCCGATGTCCGATTCATCTCGCTGGACATGGCTCCATACGCGGGCAATGCTTCATCACGTGAGGAGCAGCCGGGGACGGCGCCTGCGGTAGTGGTTTGCCACTATCAGGGTCGTTCTGCGTAGATCTCATGGATGCGCCACGGAGCGACGAATCAGGTCGTGGCGGATATGACCCTGGCCAAATCGCGGACACTCCAGACGTCTTGGTCGCCGGGACCGCCCATCAGTGGTCCTGGCCGACTCGGGAGGAGATCCAGCGTTGGGTCATCGCGGCGCTGCCCAGTCTCGGCGTCGCTCTCGCCTACTACCTGACCGCCAGGCTGGGCCTCCAGCAAGAGCTCGTACGAAACCAGGTCACGCCGTACTGGCCGCCCACCGGCGTCGCCCTGTTCGCACTGTTCCTGCTCGGCATCCGGATCTGGCCCGGCATCGCGCTGGGTGCGTTCGTCCTCAACGCGACCATCGGATCCTCGATCGTGGCCGCGACGCTCATCACCGTCGGCAACACGGTCGCGCCGGTGTGCGCCTACCTGCTGCTGCGGCTGGTCGGCTTCCGGATCCAGATCGATCGGCGTCGCGATGCGGTCGCGCTGGTGTTCCTCGGCGCTCTGGCCGGGATGCTGCTCAGTGCCACCATCGGCACGGCAGCCCTGCTGCTGACCAATTCGATCCCGACCGACGATTTCTGGCCGACCTGGTCAGTGTGGTGGGCCGGCGACGCGATGGGCGTGCTCGTCGTGACGCCGTTCCTACTGGTGATCATGACCAACCTGCGGATCCCGCGTGGCGTCCCCTGGCATCGGTGGGTCGAGGGCGGCTGCCTGTTCGCCAGCACATTGGTGATCAGCATCGTGGCGATGACCAGCCAGTACGAGATCTTGTTCCTGGTTTTCCCGTTCCTCATCTGGGCCGCCTTGCGATTCCAGATCGTCGGTGTGGCACCGTGCGCGCTCATCGTGTCGACAGTCGCGGTCATCGCGGCCGCGAACGACACCGGCCCGTTCTCCCGCCACGAACTGTTCGCGAACATGGCGACCCTGCAGGCATTCAACGGCACGACGGCACTGACCGCTCTGGTGCTGGCCGCGATCATCGCCGAGCGCAACAGCGCCCACGAGCAGGTCGAGTCGGCGGTCACCCAGCTCACCGCGGCTCTCGGACGACTCGACCGGGGCCGCCATATCGACCTGCAACTGCCGCCGACGACGCTGGAGATCGACGACAAGGATTGACGGAGTCGGCAACGTCAGGGCGCGAGATGGCCGGTGTCGCCGAGGCGTACGACCTGACGATTGTGGAAGTAGTCGTCCTCCCGCAGCTCGGTGATGCTGCCGGCCGGCACCCGGAAGCTGACATAGGCGAGCGACTCGAGCGGCATCGCGATCCATGACGTCACCACGTAGCCCGTCGCCATGCCATGCGTGACGACGATCTGGTGGCCACAGTCGCTCGCCAGGATCTCCGCCATGGCCGCGTAGACACGCCGGGCACACGCTCCCTTGGTCTCCCCGCCCGGCACACCCTCGTCATGCTCCAGCCGCTCCCCGACGGCCGGCGGCGGCACGAAGCGCTCGTCGAGCCACTCCTGCGGTCGCCCCTCGGCCTCGCCGTACGACTTCTCACGCAGCCGAGGGTCTGGGATCGCCTCGACGCCCAGGCGATCGCCCACCACGACGGCCGTCTGGTGAGTCCGCTTCAGGTCGGACGTGTACAGCTCCACGTCGGCGCCGTCGGGAATCCGGTCCCGCAGCGCCGTCGCGATCGACTCCGCCGCGCGAACTCCGGTCGGCGTCAGCTCCGAGTCGTGCCACCCGCCGACGACCCGCTCGACATGGTGCGTCGCCTCGGGGTGCGTCACGACGTAGATGCTCCGCACGAATGTGCTCCCAACCACTCGCAGGTGTGACCTCGGCGTTCCGGGGGTACTGGGCGTCCGAAACCGTACATGGGCGGGAGGGTCGATGGCGTCCGATTCGAGGACCACTGGTGCCGACGTGCGCGAGACGGTGCGCTCGGTAAGCGACAGCGCGTGGTTCGAACACGCCGTACGCGTGGGACTGGTCGCGTATGGCGTCTTGCACATCCTGATCGGCTGGCTGGCGCTGCAACTCGCCTTCGGCGATCGGGCCGGCGCACCGAGTCAGCAGGGAGCGCTACAGGTGCTCGCACAGCAGCCCGGCGGCGAACTGCTGCTCTGGGCCGTCGGAATCGGCCTGTTCGTGCTGGCCGGGTGGCAGCTGATGGAGGCTGCCTGGGGACACACGATCGAGGACGGCGGCAAGCGAACGCTGAAGCGGCTCGGTTCGGTCGGCAGCGCGATCGTCTACATCGTGCTGGGCGGCAGCGCGATCAAGACCGCGGTCGCCGGCTCGTCGAGCGCCAACGAGGACAGCCTGACCCGCAAGGGGCTGGACCTCCCCGGCGGCCAGCTGATCGTGATCGCCATTGGCATCGGCATCGGGGTCGTGGCGGTCGTCAACCTCACGCGGGGCGTCACGACGTCGTTCGACGACCAACTCAAGGCCGGCGCCCTGTCGGGTCGATCCGGCACGGTGGTCAAGCGGCTGGGCCAGATCGGCTTCATCGCCAAAGGCGTGGCGCTTGGCGTCGTCGGCGGGCTCTTCGTGTGGGCCGGGTGGACGTACAACCCGAAGGAGGCCGGCGGACTCGACAGCGCGCTCCGTACGCTGCTGGAGGCTCCGGCCGGACCGTGGCTGCTGGTGGTCGTCGCGGCCGGGATCATCGCCTTCGGTCTCTACGGCTTCGCCTGGACGAGGTACGCCGACACCAGCACCTGACCGACGGCGTCAGCTCCGGTCGGGACGGCCGAGGGTCAGGTAGGCGAAGCCGAGTACGTCGCGCCAGCCCCGGAGCCACTCGTCGCGATGCTGGTCGGACTGCGCCCGGATGTCCGCGGCGTCGGGATGGTCGCCGTACCGCATCAGCCAGGTCTCCCAGTCGGCCAGGAATCCGGACTCGAACCGCTCCCACTCGTCCCGTCCGGCGGTTTGGATCGCGAGCGGGCGGAATCCGGTCGCGATCGCGAGATCGACCAGGCCGGCGAGGTCGAGCAGGTCGTCCGGCTCCATGCCGATCGCAGCCGCCTCGGCCGGAGTTGGCGGGCGCTGCCAGAAGCCGGTGCCCAGCAACACGGCGCCGCCAGGCCGTGCGAGGGAGTACACGGCCGTCAGGGCATCGCGTTGACTGCCGTACGCGTGATCCGACCCGACGCAGATCACGACGTCGGCCGGGTCGGTCACCTCGTTCGCAGAGTCGACGGCGAAGGTCACCCGGTCGGCCAGGCCACGCTTCGCCGCATTGGCGCGGCCGCGTTCGATCCCCCTGGTGTCGGTGTCGACGCCGAGACCGGACGCGGCAGGCGCCATGGCCACGGTGCGAAGGAGCAGCTCGCCCCAGCCGCATCCCACGTCGACGATCCGGGCCGGCTGCCGGTCGGCGAGCGACCGCGCGATCGCGTCGGCACGCTGGTCCGACAGCGGCGCGTTGAAGTCCAGAAACTCGTAATAGCCAGGCGACGGCGGCTCGGTCATGGTCGCCGACGCTAGCCAGCGGCCGGTCCGGCGACCACCGATTAAGCCGTGGCAGATACCGGAAGTGGATCGTCCGGAACCGGTCCTAACCTGGTCGCATGACCGAGATCGACATCACCTGGACGCCGCCGCCGTGGGAGCCGCCGCTGGCCGGCACCGAGGCCGAGCAACTGATCGGCGCGCTCGACCGGATGCGGGCCACCTTCCGCTTCAAGGTCGACGGCCTTGACGCGGCCGGGTTGCGGATGCGGCTGCCGACGTCGTCGCTGACGCTCGCCGGTCTGATCAAGCACCTCGCCATGGTCGAGGACTACCTCTCGACCACAAAACTCACCGGCGTCCCGCTCGGTCCGCAGTGGGACGACAACGGCTGGGACGACGACGACGACTGGGAGTTCAACTCGGCGGTCGACGACCCGCCCGACGCTCTCTATGCGCTCTGGGACGACGCAGTCGCACGCTCCCGAGCGAAGTGGGACGCGGCCATAGGCGACGGCGGACTCGACGAGCTCGCGCACGCATCCGCTCCGAACGGCCACCACGCCAGCCGACGCCGCGTCTTGTGCGATCTGCTGGAGGAGTACAGCCGCCACACCGGGCACGCCGACCTGCTTCGCGAGGCCGTCGACGGCCGCGTCGGCGAGGACCCACCGATCGACTGGCAGCCCACCCGCGCTGTCACCCGCGCATGACCGAGCCGATCACCCCGCGCCAGTTCCACGAGGCCGATGGCCTCGAGGACTGGCGAGTGGTCGAGGGAGCGAGTGCCTGCTTCCGTACCGGCTCCCTCTCACAAGGCGGCCGGCTCGTCCAGGCGATCGCCGCGCTCGAGGGCCTCGCGGATCACCACTCCTGCGTGGACCTGCGCAACGACAGCGTGAACGTACGGCTCTACACCTATGCCCCCGCGCCCGACGGACTCAGCACGAGCGACATCGAGCTGGCCCGCCAGATCTCAGCGCTCGCACGCGATCTGGGCATCGCGGCCGATCCGACGGCCATCCAGAACCTCGTCGTCTCGGTCGACGCGATGGTGATCGCGGACGTGCTGCCGTTCTGGCGGGCCGTGCTCGGCTACCAGCCTCGGCCGGACACTCCCGACGACGAGCTCAACGACCCACGCGAACGGATGCCGGTCTTCTACTTCAACCAGATGGGCCATCCGCGGCCGCAGCGCAACCGGATCCACATCGACGTCTGGGTGCCACCCGACCAGGCCGAGGCTCGAGTCGGAGCGGCCCTCGCCGCCGGCGGCACCCTGGTGACCGACGAGCATGCGCCGGGCTGGTGGGTGCTCGCCGACGCCGAGGGAAATGAGGCCTGCGTGTCGACCTGGAAGGGCACCGGCTGAGCCGTCAGGCGTCGCGCGGATCCTCACCGACCAGGCCGTCGACCGACTCGCGAATCAGATCGGCGTGGCCGACGTGCCGGGCGTACTCCTCGATCATGTCGAGCAGCAGTCGCCGAAGGCTCGGCGTACGCCCGTCCGGCCGCGCGACTCGGCTCAGTTGCCCGACGTCGCCCTCGGCCAGCAGCGTGGCCACGGTCGTGCGAGAACGGTCGACGGCGGCCTCCCACAGCGCCATCAGCTCCTCGGGACTGTCCTCGGCAGCCGTGCGCCACTCCCAGTCCGGATCGGCGTCCCAGTCGATCGCGTCCCAGGGCTGACCCAGCTCGCGACCGGTCAGCTTCAGGCCCAAGGTGGCGTCCTCGACGAGCGCCAAGTGCTTCATCAGCCCACCCAGGGTCATCGTCGACGGGGCGAGCGTCGCCCGCAGGCCGGCCGCGTCCAGCCCGCCACATTTCCATGCCATATAACGCCGTAGCCGCTCCAACGTGCCCAGCAAGGAGTCGACCTCGCTGCCGGCGACCGGCGGCTCTTGGATCACCGTCTCGTTGGTCATGACTGCACGGTACGGCCGGTTCCGGACGATCGGGTTCCGGTATCCCGACCGTACTTGCACAGAATGGCTCGGGTCACGACTGCCGAGTGCCGTCGATGTCGTAGGGCACGTTGACGTTGGTGTCCGCGCCCGGGTTCGGCCGCCAACCGCCGTTGAACGTGTTGCCGTCACCTGCGAACCTGCCGCTGAATGTCGCGTCGAGCGGCCCGTATCACCGAGATCGTGACGTCGTCGCCGGCGATGTTCCAGACGTACGGCAGCGGCAGTGGTGACATGTTGGAGTAGACGGTCGAGGGGTACGTCTTGCTCTCGGCGTCGACGACTCAGCCGTCGCCGCGAATCCGGTCGTAGTAGAGGCACATCGCGCCGGAGTCGGCGGTGTCCAGCTCGGCCAGGGTCCAGGACGTCGCCGGCAGGCCGTCCTCGAACAGCCGGGTGCCCCCGCCGACGATCTCGGGACAGAAGGTGAGGGTGAGCCGATCGATCTCGTCGGCGGACAGCAGCTGCCGGAGGATGCTCACGCTGTTCTGGACGATGATGTCGCCGCCGTCGGCCTTCCGCAGTTGCTGGACAACGGCGGCTGGCTCCGCGTCGGCAAGGCGTGAGTTCGACCAGTCGACCGACGTCAGCGTGGTCGAGAAGACCACCTTCTCGACCGAGTCGAGCCATCGGGCTAGCGTCCGGTCCCGAGGGTCGGCGCTCTCGTCAGCCGCGACCGCCGGCCAGTAGCCGCCGAAGCCTTCGTAGTTCTTGCGCCCGAGCAGGATCGTGGTGGTGGTGTTCGTCTGGCGAACCATGTGCTCCCGCGCGGTGTCGGTCACCGCGTGCCGAGCGACCCAGCCCATGTCCATGTCGCCAGCGGGCCCGGTGACGCGGCCGTCGATCGAGAGCGAGATGTTGCCGACGACGCGGCGGCCGCCGATCGAGTCGTCCGATGCCATGGGGTCCTCCCTTTCGCTGCGGAAGCCACGGTGACATGGCCCGATGACAAGAACGATCCTTCCCGGTCTGGTTCGCCGGACATCTGCCAGGTGGCCGGTGGCAGACTTTCCAGGTGTCGAAGCGGGCGATCGTCGAGCGGCTGCGGGCCGCCGGCTGCGTCTTCGCCGAGGACGAGGCCCGACTGCTGACGGCCAACGCCGCGACGCCGGCCGAGCTCGACACCCTCGTCGCAAGGCGCGTCGCCGGGGAGCCGATCGAGCAGATCCTCGGCTGGGCGGAGTTCTGTGGACTCCGGATCGCGATCGAGCCCGGTGTCTTCGTGCCACGCCGACGGAGTGAGCTGCTGGCCCGCGAGGCGATCGCCCTCGCCCACGACGGAGCCGTCGTCGTCGACCTGTGCTGCGGCTCCGGCGCCGTCGGTGCGGCCATGGCGGCGGCCCGCGACCGGCTCGAGCTGCATGCCGCCGACATCGATCCGGCCGCCGCCCAGTGCGCTCGGCGCAACCTCCCCGACGACGCCTTCGTCTACGTCGGCGATCTCGACGGGCCACTCCCGTCGCGACTGCACGGCCGGGTCGACGTCCTGCTCGCGAACACGCCGTACGTACCCACCGACGAGGTCGGCCTGCTCCCGCCCGAAGCCCGGCTCCACGAGCCACGCGAGGCACTCGACGGCGGCGCGGACGGTCTCGACATAGCCCGGCGAGTCGTCGCGGCAGCGCCCTTGTGGCTCGCGCCGGGTGGGTCGGTCCTGGTCGAGACGAGCGAGCGCCAGGCGTCCGCGCTGGCCGATGTCGTGGTCGCGCACGGCCTCACCCCTCGCATCGCGCACTCCGACGCTCTCGCGGCCACCGCGGTGATCGGGAAGGCCCCGATCGCCGACGCATGATGGAGACATGGGGCTCCAACCCATTCGGTCCAACGCGCTGGCCGGCATCGACTACGACGGTGGCCGACGCGTACTGACCGTGAGGTACGTCTGGGGTGGGACGTACGAGTACTACGGCATCGAACCGGGGCTCTTCGAGGAGCTGGTCCGATCGCAGCCGCATCCCTGGAGTCGGGTCGGCGATCGGGTCAGGGCACACCCGTCCCGTCGTTGTGACGGCTAGCGGCGCTAGGGCAGCACTTCTGGCGACGGCTCCCGTCTGACCGGTTCGGGCGAGCGAGACGCCAGCAGCGTCCCGAACATCGGACAGAGCAGAACCGTGGTCGCCCCGGCAGCGACCAGCAGTGACGCATTGCTGTCGGACAGCTCGCCCGCGCGTACGGCGACGGCGGTCACCGCCACGATGATCGGCAGCCCGGTCGCGGCGAACAGCCCCACCGCCAGGCTCTCCCGGTTGTTCATGGGCTCCATATGCTCAGACGGCTCTGGCGCGAAGCGCGACACCAGGAAGACCGGCAGGCCACGCGCGACCAGGATCAGCGCCAGAATGGCGACCAGGTCGTCCGGGCGGCGGGCGATCGCGTTCGGGTCGACGATCATGCCGGAGACCACGAAGAAGATCGGGATCAGCAGGCCGAAGGCCAGGCCGTCGATCTTGATCTCGAGGCGCTCGTTGCCGTCCGGCAGCGCTCTGCGGAGGATGAAGCCAGCGGCGAACGCGGCCAAAATGATGTCGAGATGGAAGGCGGTCGCCAGGGCGATCAGCGTCATCAGCAACAAGAGCGTGAGCCGGACCGGAATCTGGCCGGTGGTCTCCGAGCCCCGCCGGATCAGCTCCATGAGGCGAGAGGTCTCCGACCGCATCCGGATGGCGGGCAGGCTCATCAGCGCAGCGATGCCGGCGAAGGCGAGCAGGATCAGCATCGAGGCCACCGGCCCTCGTGCCCCGAGCAACACCGCGATCGCCACGATGGGCCCGAGCTCGCCGAAGGCGCCGTGCCGCAGCACCGCGATGCCGACCGGGGTCGTCATGAGTCCGCTGTCGCGGAGGATCGGCAGCAGCGTCCCCAGCGTCGTCGACGTCAGGGCGATCGCCAGGGCGATCTCGCCGTGGATCACCTTCGCCACGTGCAAGAGGGCGACCAGTGCGAACGCCAGACTGAGGCAGGTGATCCAGGTGGCCAGCGCCCGTCGGCCGGCCCGGCTGGTCAGCTCCTTGAGCTCGATCTCGTACCCCGCCAGCAGGAACAGCATCGCGAGGCCCAGCTGGCTGAGCATGTCGATGGCCTCGTCCTTGGCGGCCAGACCCATACCGTACGGGCCGAGGATGGCGCCGAAGCCGAGCAGGAACACGACCTCGGGGATCAGGCGACGTGGGATCCAGCCAGCGATCAACGGCGCGAGGACCGCGGCCAGCGAGATCCAGAACATCGACGTTATCGACGACGGCATCTTGCCCCTCCCGTCGTAGCCCAAGATCGCTGCGCGTCCCTCGATTCTCGCTCAACAACCGCGTCTGGAATCGGGACTAAAGGCCTTGTGATCGGGAGGTCTTGAATCTCGAGGCTAATGATGTTAGCTTTTTGGCTATGAGCACTAGCAACTACTTGGATCGGCCCGAGGGGCGCATCGCCTACGACCTCGAAGGCGACGGACCGTTGGTCGTGTGCCTCCCGGGCATGGGCGATCTCCGGACCACCTACCGCTTCCTGACCCCAGCGCTGGTCGAGGCCGGCTACCGCGTCGCGACCCTGGATCTTCGCGGCCACGGCGACAGCGACGCCACCTTCTCGGCGTACGACGACGAGGCGCTGGCCTCCGACGCGATCGCGCTGATCGAGGAGCTCGGCGGCCCGGCGTACGTCGTCGGCAACTCGATGGGCGCGGCCGCCGCTGGCATCGTCGCCGCGACCCGACCGGACCTGGTCGACGGACTTGTGCTGCTCGGCGCCTTCCTTCGCGATCCGCAGGTCGGCCGGACCATGACCGTCCTGACCCGAGTCCTGATGTGGCCGCCATGGGCCCGCACGATGTGGAAGGCGTACCTGCCGAGGCTGTATGCCGGCACCAAGCCCGCCGACTTCGACGCCTACCGCGACTCGATGATCGAGGCGATGAAGGCGCCTGGCAAGACCAAGGCGTTCTCGGTGACGACGCGGACGTCACATGCCCCGGCCGAGGCGGTGCTGCCGCAGGTCAAGGCGCCGGCGCTGACCGTGATGGGCACACTCGATCCGGACTTCCCGGACCCGAGGCACGAGGTCGAGTGGATCATCGGCGCGATCGGCGGCGACCTCCTGATGGTCGACGACGTCGGTCACTATCCGCAGTCGCAGGCGCCGGAAATCGTCAATCCGGCCATCGTGGAGTTCCTCCGGAAGCTCGACGCGGATGCCTAGAGCTGGCCTGTCCACCAGCCGCGTCGTCGACGAGGCTGCGGCGTTGGCCGACGAGGTGGGGCTGGACAACCTCACGCTGGCCGCCGTGGCCGAGCGGCTCGGCGTCCGGCTGCCGAGTCTCTACAAGCACGTCGCCGGGATGCCCGCGCTGCAACGCGAGCTCGCCCTCCGGGCCAAGGACGAGATGACTCGGGTGTTCGCCCGATCGACGGTCGGCAAGTCGCGCCGAGCCGCGTTGCGCGCGCTCGCGATCGCCTATCGCGTCTGGGCGACGGAGCATCCGGGTCTCTACGCAGCAGGGGTCCGGGCGCCACTCGCCGGCGACGCCGAGGATCAGCAGGCGAGCGCGGCCGCCTTCGAGGTGGTCTACGACGCGCTGTCCGGCTACGACGTCGACGAGGCGACGACGATCGACGCCGTACGTGCCCTCCGAGCGTCTTTGCACGGCTACATCGGCCTGGCCGCCTCCGGTGGATTCGGCATGGACCGGCCACTCGACGAGAGCATGGGGTGGATGCTCGACGCCCTCGACATGGCGCTGACCCAGCCCGGTGCCCGGACGGATCTTGAGCGATCCGGGTAGCCAGGGCTACCGCAGTCCCTCAAGATCAGTCGGCGGTCAGCGGCAGTCGGCGGTCAGAGCTGGAGTCGGTGGGCGGCCAGCATCTCGTAGTCGGGGACGCTCTCCTCGGCGATCCGCAACGGCTCCCCGTCGAGATCTACCTCGCGCGGCCGCCACGGCTCGAACCCGGTCGACCGCTCAACGGTGGCGTACCAGTAGGGCGCCCACACTCCGTCCGTGTCGCGCGGCCCCGGTGGCCAGGACAGCATCCGGTCGGTGAACGCGACGCCGAGCCAGTCGCACAGCCAGCGCAGGTACGGCTCGGGCGACCGCAGGAAGTCACTCGCGTCGATGACCGGCGGCTGCTCGCCACGGTCGCGAAGCCGATTGAACAGCTGGACCTGCTGGACCAGGCCGACGTCCTCGCGGGTCAGATCGTGCCGCGACCGGATGTAGGACGCGACCACCTCGTGCGGCTCGCGGATCAGCAGGGCGTTGCGGATGTTGTCGACCCAGCTCAGATCGATCTCCGCCGTCATGTGGTGCGGCATCTGCTTCTGGTAGAAGATCGCCGGGCTGTCCGGGACCGGCCGGATCAGCTCCTCGACCACGTCGTGCCAATCGGTCTTGCCGGCGGCGATGATCTCGTCGCGACCAGGATCGTCTCGCCCGCTCGCCTTGAGGAAGTACGCATAGAACGGCTCGTCGACGACGCAGCAATCGGGCCGGTTCTCCCAGGAACGCATCATCGCCGTCGAGATGTTGCGTGGGCCCGACCACATCGCCAACCGGATCGTCATCGGTCCTTCTCCCGAGCCGTGACGTCCCGGTGGACCAGATCGGCATAGAGCTCCTGCAGTCGAAGCACCATCGGCCCGGGCGGTTGATCGGCGAGCCGACGGCCGTCGACCTGGCGCACCGGCACGACTCCGGCGTACGTGCCGGTCACGAACGCCTCGTCCGCGCCATACACATCGGTCAGGCTGAACAGCTTCTCGTGCGACGGGATCCCGGCCTCGCGGCAGACCTGCAGCACGTTGGAGCGCGTGATGCCACCGAGGCAGTAGGCGCCGGACGAGGTCCACACCTCGCCCTTGCGCACGATGAAGAAGTGCGTCGAGTTGCACGTTGCGACGAAGCCGTTCGGGTCGAGCATCAAGGCCTCGTCGGCGCCGGCCGTGTAGGCCTGGATGCACGCGGTGATGTCGTTGAGCTTGCTGTGCGCGTTGAGCTTCGGGTCGAGGACGTCCGGGGCACTGCGTCGGACATGGACCGTGAAGAGGTCGATCCCGGCCTGCAACTCGGGCCGGGCAACCTTGTGCTCCGGGATCATCACGATCGTCGCCGGTCCGGCCGAGGCACGAGGGTCCTGGTACGGCGTCGACTTCGGCCCCCGAGTCACCATCAGCCGCATGTGGACGCCGTCGGTCATGTCGTTGGCGTCGAGCGTGCGGTAGATCGCGTCGGTGAGCTCGTCCCGGCTCCGGCCGATGTCGAGCGCGATCGCGGCCGCGCCCTCGTAGAGCCGATCAAGATGCTGGTCGAGGAACGCCGGATGACCGTCATGCACCCGCAGCCCCTCCCAGACGCCGTCGCCGAGGACGAACCCGGCATCGAAGACAGATATGACAGCTCGGTCGCGGCGTACGAGGTCGCCGTTGACGTAGATCAAGATGTCCGCGTTGCGGGGATCGTCTTCATGGTCGTGGACGCTGCGAGGCTCGGCGTCTTCGGGCGAGGCAGTCACGTCGCCAGCAAAGCACACAGGTCATCGTGCATTTGTCGAGGCAGGACTCGACATGTGCATGACGAGTTGGCCGTCAGTGTGGCGCGACCCGGCGGAGGAACGCGGCAGTACGGGGTTGGCTCGGCGAGTCGAAGATCGCCGACGGCTTGCCCTCCTCGAGCACCACTCCCCCGTCGATGAACGCCACTCGATCGCCGGCGTCGCGGGCGAAGCCCATCTCGTGGGTGGCCATCACGATCGTCATGCCCTCGCCCTTCAGCTCCCCGATCGCGTCGAGCACCTCGCCGACCAACTCCGGATCCAGCGCCGACGTGATCTCGTCGAGCAGCAGCAGCCGCGGCCGCATGGCGAGTGCCCGCACCAGGGCGGCCCGCTGCTGCTGGCCGCCCGAGAGGCTGTCCGGATGCGCCTTCGCCTTGTCGGCGAGGCCGAACCGGTCGAGCAACTCGTGCGCCGACTTGTCGGACTCGGCCCGGCCGGTGCCTCGCAGCTTGCGCGGCGCGAGCGTGACGTTCTCGAGGACCGTCAGATGCGGAAACAGGTTGTACGCCTGGAACACCATGCCGATCTCGCGGCGTATCTCGTCGGCGTCGACCCGCGGATCGGTGATGTCGCGGTCGGCGAACCAGACCGTCCCGTCGTCGACCGTCTCGAGCAGGTTGACGCATCGAAGCAGCGTCGACTTGCCGGAACCGCTGGCGCCGATCAGACACACGACCTCGTGCTCGTCGACCTTCAGGTCGAGCCCGCGCAGCACCTGGTTGTCGCCGAACTGCTTGCGCACACGCTCCAACCGCAGCAACGGCTCCGGCTTCTGGTCGGTCGGCTCGTCGGTCGGCTGCTCCGTCGGCGAGGTCATGCGCTCGCACCCTGCTCTCGGCGTACGGCGCGCAAAGCCAGCCAGTCGGTGAGCCGGGCGATCGGCACGGTCAGGAGGATGAAGCCGATCGCGGCCACGACCATCGGCGTGTAGTTGAAGTCGCGAGCCGTCTCCACCTGCGCCGCCCGGAACGCCTCGAAGACCCCGATCGAGGCGACCAGGGCGGTGTCCTTCTGCAACGACGCGAAGTCGTTGATCAGCGGCGGCAGCACCCGGCGGATCGCCTGCGGCAGCACGACATGGCGCAGGGTCTGCCCGTACGACAGCCCGAGCGACCGGCCGCTGGACCACTGGCTCGGATGCACCGACTGGATGCCGGCCCGCATTACCTCGGCCACATAGCCGCCGTACGAGAAGGTCAGCGCGATGATGCCGAGCACGAACAGACTCGTCGGGAGGCCCTGCAACTGCAACGCCGGCAGGCCGAACCCGACCAGGTAGACCACGAGGAGCGTCGGTGTACCGCGGGCGACGTCGGTGTAGATGATGGCGATCAACTTCACCGGCGCCAGGCCGGGAGCAGGCACGACCCGGACGAAGGCGACGATCAGACCGACGGCGAGGATGCACACCTCGGCGATCAGGAACATCTCGATCGTCGTGCGGAAGCCGCGCAGGATCTCCGGCAGCGACGACTTCGCCTCGTCCCAGTTGAAGAACGTCGCCTGGACCCGATCCCAGCCCGGCGCACTGACGATCACGATCGCCGCGATGCCGAAGACGACGAGCGTCGAGGTGAGCGCGATCGTCGTGCGCCGACGGGACCGAGCGCGGCGCCAGGCGAGACGCTCGAGTTGGCGGTCGCTCGGTGTCCAGTCGAGCGGCGCCGTAGTGGAGGACACGTCGCTACCGGATCACGACAGGGTGGGCACGTTGACGGACTCCGACATCCAACGCTGTTCGAGCTGCGCCAGTGTGCCGTTGTCCTTCAGCGTCGTGAGTGCCTTGTTGACGCACGGAGCGAGCTCACTGCCCTTCTCCATCAGCAGACCGAACTGCTCGGTCTCACCCGACGACACCTGGAACTGGCCCACCACTTTGCCCTGCGGAATCTCGACCGCAGTGATGTAGAGCGCGGTCGGCAGGTCGGCCACGATCCCGTCCACCTGGTCGTTGAGCAGGGCCTGCTTGGCGTCGTTGGTGTTGTCGAAGATCTGCGGCTGCGTGTTCGGCTGGATGTCGTTGTCGATCGCATCCAGCGACGTCGTTCCGACCTGTGCTCCGAGTCGCGCGTCGGCGAAGTCGGCGAGGGTCGTCGCGTCGGCGTAGCTGCTGTCCTTCAACGTGATGATGGCCTGCGCGGCGGTGTAGTAGCCCTCGGAGAAGGTCACTGCCTCTTCGCGCTTGGCCGTGATCGAGATTTGGTTGATGTCGAAGTCGAAGTCCTTGGCGCCCGGCTTGTAGCTGGAGTTGAACGGCACCGTGACCCACTTGACCTGGTCGGTGGTGAAGCCCATCTCCTTGGCGACGGCGTAGGCGACGGCGGATTCGAAGCCCTTGCCATTGGATGGGTCGTCGTTCTCGAAGTACGGCGGATAGGCTGGCGAGTCGGTGCCGATGGTCAGCTGCCCCGCGGTCTTGAGCGGCAGCTGGTCGACAGCACAGTCTTGTGCCGAGGCCGACGACTGGCTGTCGCTGGACTCGGTGCTCTCGTTCGTAGGAGCACACGCGGCGACGCCGATGGCCAGCAGGAAGAGCGTGATGCCGGCCGCGCGTCGGCGCGGGGTGTTGAGATTCATGGAGGAATCGTAGGCGAGCCGGCGCCGCTGACCTCGACGGTTCGTCAGTCGGTCAAGTCATTGCGTGACTGACCGGACGGCGATCCGGTCGCCATCGCGGACCGAGCCGCGGCCCGTACGTCCGGATCGTCGTCTTCGAGCAGGGTCCCGATCTCGGACACGGCGCCCAAGTCGGCCAGAGCATGAACGGCCTCGCGCCGTACTCTCGGTTCGGCATCCGCGGCCGCCGCGACGAAAGTCGAGACGCTCGCGTCGGATGTCCGCCGCAGCAGCCGCACCGCGATCTCTCGCGCCGGAACGCTGGGGCTGGCCAGCGCCTGCTCGAGGAAGTCGAACAGTTGCGGTTGGTCCGGAAACTCCGGCTCCAGTGGGCCCAACGCCTCCACGGCCGCCACCCGGACCGAGTCGGAGGCGTCCAGCAGTGCCAGGCACAGCGCGTCGAACGCCCAGTCAGGACGGCGTCGGCCGACGACCTCGACGGCGGCCCGGCGTACGACTGGATCCGGATCGGACAGATAGGGCCGTAGCGCCGCCCGGCCCGACTCGCCCTCGGACAACGCAAGGAGCCGCTCGATCTCGGTGCTCCCGGTGCGGCCGGTCGTCTCGGTCATAGGACCCCTCCTCATGCCGATCGATCGATGACACTCTGCGCCGGGAGGTCCGAGTAACTCCCTAATTACAGTTGCATACTAGACTTACTGGCCAGAAGCCGCATGTCAATCGCCGCCACGGATCTTGAGCCATTCGGGTAGCCAGGGCTACCGCAATCGATCAAGATCCGTCGAGCCGCTCGATCAGCGCTATCGCGTCGTACGGCGCTCGCACCTTGGCGTCGTTGTCGAAGTACGCGAAGACGTCGCGACCCTGGTCGACCGGGTCGGCCGGCGTACCCACGGTGCGTTCGCCCGTCGGTGCCTCGCCCGCGACCCAGCGCCGGATCTTCCCGGCCCACGAGTCGAGTGCGTCGGCGTCGTAGCCGCTGGTGTAAAGCTCCTCGGCGCCGTGCAGCCGGACGTACACGAACTCCGTCGTCACGTCTTCGAGTGCGGGCCAGGACCCAGCCGCGTCGGCGACGACCAGCGCGAGGTCGTGACGCCGCAGCAGGTCGATGAACGCCGGATCACGGAAGCTCGGATGCCGCACCTCGACCGCATGCCGGATCGGCCGATCGACGTCGGTCGTCGTCCACGACCGCCCCTCGAGTCGCTCGTCGTGCGCCTCGGCGAGCTCGGCAGCCTCCGACGTCGTACGCGGCAACTGCGCGAAGAACGGCTCCAGCCGATCGGGCTCGAAGGCCATCGTCGGCGGCAGCTGCCACAGGATCGGACCCAGCTTCGGCCCGAGCGCGAGTACGCCCTGACCGAAGAAGTTGGGCAGCGTCGTCTCGGCGTCGAGCAACCGCTTCATGTGCGTGATGAACCGGCTCCCCTTGACCGCGAACACGAAGTCGTCAGCGGTCTGGTCCCGCCACGACACGAAATTGTCCGGCCGCTTCAGGGAGTAGAAGGTGCCGTTGATCTCGATCGACGTCAGGCGATCCGACGCGTACTCCAGCTCGCGGCGCTGCGGGAGCCCGCGCGGATAGAACTCGCCTCGCCAGCCGGGATAGTTCCAGCCCGAGATGCCGACGCGTACTCGTGCCACCGTCGGAGCATAGGACTCCGCGGCCGACGACTCCGCGCGCACGTTGTGACCGAGGGTGAAGGTCGCGATACCGACCGCAGACGCCGGTGGACTTCGGGCCATCGGCGACGCATAGACTCCCCCTCATGCCTGAACCCGGTCCGCGCCAGGGACCGATCTTCCTGCACGTCGGTCTGCCGAAGTCCGGCACGACGTACCTGCAGGACATGCTGCGCCAGCACCGGCGCTGGCTGCGCCGCGAGGGGCTGCTCTATCCGTTCGACGGATTCCGGGACCACTTCTACGCCGCGCTCGACGCCCGCGAGAATCGCAGCTTCGCCGGCGGGCCCCGTCCGCAGGCCGAAGGAGCCTGGCCACGGCTGGTCGGCCGGGCGCTCGCGTACGAGGGCCGGGTCATCATCTCCCACGAGATCCTCGCCACCGCGAAGCGTGACGCCGCCCGGCGGGCCCGGGCGCAACTCGAGTCGCGCGAGGTCCATGTCGTCATCACCGCCCGCGACCCCGGACGCCAGGCCGTCGCGGACTGGCAGGAGGCGATCAAGCACGGCCGCCGGGTCCAGTTCCGTGGGTACGCCCGGCGCGCCGGTCTCGGCGAGCGGGCGCCGAAGAGCCAGACCGCGGACGCCCCGACGGCCCGTGACTTCGCTGCGCAACGACTGCTCAACGTGATCGACGCCTGGGCCGGCGACCTGCCGCCCGAGCGGGTGCACATCGTCACCGTCCCGCACTCCGCCGCCGACCCGGGACTGCTGTGGCGCCGCTTCGGCGACCTGCTGGGCATCGCCGACCCCGGCCGGCTCACGCCCGGCGGCGAGGTGCGGAAGAACCCTCGGCTCGGCGTCGCCGACATCGAGTTGCTGCGCCGGGTCAACCGCTCGCTCGACCGAAGGCTGGTTGCCGACGAGTTCGGCGCGGTCGCGAAGAACCTCTACGCCCAGACCATCCTGCCCGCCGTGTCGCGCTCGGCGGCCCCGGTCCTGCCGGAGTCCATGTTCGAACGGGCTGACGAAATGGCGCAGGAGTGGGTCGACGGCATCAAGTCGGCCGGCTACGACGTACGTGGCGAGCTCGACGACCTGCGGCCGCGCCGCATCGAAGGCACCTGGCCGGGCCGCTGGAAGCGCGACGACGTCATCGACACAGCGGCCGCCGCCACCGCGGAGCTGCTCGTCGAGATCACCCAGCTCCGCCGCGAGGTGGGCCAGCTCCAACGGCGGCAGTTCAACCGCCGCAACGTCACCCGCGCCGTACGCAATCGCGCCCGCGAACTCACCCACCGCCGCAAGCCGGCCGAGTCCGC
>Ga0209382_10000145_pt1 | contig 108405 bp, 103 predicted proteins | sample SoiMetdeltSBSDD5_FD_187599 | JGI IMG/M metagenome (GOLD analysis project Ga0209382, IMG submission 187599) | Bulk soil microbial communities from a Populus tree surrounding site in Tennessee, USA - Soil MetaG P. deltoides SBSDD5 (SPAdes) (version 2) | ecosystem: Environmental > Terrestrial >...
GTCTACGATGACTGTAACGTCAATCCGGAATTTACGGACTACTCCTCCTGGCGTTACTCGTTCGGCCCGGGGAAACGGGGGTTGTATGCCGCTATGAGCATACTCAATCGAACGAACACAAGCGGTTGCGCACTAAGTCTGCGGGGCTGAGCCGATCCCCGCTTTTACGTTAGCTTTAGTTTTTTGGCGAGCTGCACAGAATGCCTTACGCACCAGCACAAGACAGTACGTTTTTGACGCGTCGCGGCTTGGTTTTCATCCTGATCGTGGCGCTCCATGGCGGGATGTGGTGGGTGCTGCAGTCGGGCCTGTCGAAGCACTTGGTCGACGTGGTGCTCGGTCCGATCGAGACACGCATGATCGAAGAGGCTCCGAAGACCGACGAGCCGCCGCCGCCCCCGCCGCCGAAGATCGAAACTCCACCGCCGTTCGTACCGCCGCCCGAAGTGGCCATCGAGATCCCGCAAGAGGCGGCTTCGACTGCCATTCAGACAGTCACGAACGTGCGTCCGACTGCGCCGCCGCCGCCAGTCCAGCAAGCCGCTCCCGTGCCGCGCACGGCGCCCAAGTCCGATCCGCGCCGGCCGCTGTCACAACCCGAATATCCACCTTCGTCGCGTCGCGCCGGTGAGGCCGGCACCGTCATCCTCGAGGTCTACGTGCTCGAGAACGGTCGCGTCGGCGAGGCGCGCGTGAAACAGTCCAGCGGCTTCCCGCGTCTGGATGAAGCCGCGGTGAGAGAAGTCAAGCGCTCGTGGCGCTTGGTGCCTGGCACCGAGAACGGCAAACCGGTGCCGATGTGGGGGCAGTTCGCCGTCACATTCAAACTGACGGACTGAGCCAAGGCCCCCTAGCGGTGGTACGACAGGTCCGAACTGAAACCCCCTGACCCAGGTCATAGCTTAAACAGTAGAGGATTGCGCTCCCATGGCCGACCAAAACCAAGTCGTTACAGAAAACCCGTTTGGTATTCAGCAGATGCTCGCCCAGGGCGGCGTCGTAGCCAAATCGGTTTTCGCCATCATGGTCATCATGTCCTTCGCCTCCTGGTACATCATGCTGACCAAGCTGTGGGACCAGCGGCGCATTCGCAAAGCTTACAAGGAAGTGGAGAAGGGCTTCTGGACCGCGGGTAACCTGCGCGACGGCATCGCCAAGCTCACCGGCAAGGACAACGCCTTCAAGATGATCGCCGAGGACGGCATCCGCGCGGCCCAGCATCACGAAGGCCGGCTCACCGACCAGATCCCGCTGCACGAGTGGATCACCGTGTCGTTGCACCGCTCGGTGGACAGCATCGCCAATCGTCTGCAAGGCGGCCTCGCCGTGCTGGCGACCACCGGCTCCACCGCCCCGTTCATCGGACTGTTCGGCACGGTCTGGGGCATTTACAACGCGCTGATCGCGATCAGCCTTGCCGGCCAGGCGAGCCTCGACAAGACCGCGGGTCCGATTGGCGAAGCGCTGATCATGACGGCCATCGGTCTGTTCGTCGCGGTGCCGGCGGTCATGGGCTACAACTGGCTGCTGCGCCGGAACAAGGACATCATCGAGAAGCTGCGGTACTTCGCGGCGGACCTGCACTCGTATCTGGTCAGCGGCGCGCGTGTCGACACCGGCGCCTCGGCGGCGGCACGTCCCACGCCGGGTGCGGCAGTCCGCAAGTAAGCGCGTAAGCGTTTCCGGAGCTGATCAATGACCTCCTATGCAGCCATGAACGCGCCGCCAGCCGAGGAAGACGAGCGGGCGATGTCCGAAATCAACACGACGCCGCTGGTCGACGTCATGCTGGTGTTGCTGATCGTGTTCATGATCACGATCCCCGTGATCACGCACACGGTCCCGGTCGAGCTGCCGCACGTGCGCAATCTTGCGACGCAGACGAAGCCGGAAAACATCAACATCTCGGTCAACCGCGACGGCCAGATCTTCTGGAACCTGTCGGTGGTCGACACCAATGGGCTGCTCGAGCGGCTCAAGTCGGCCGCCGTCCAGAAGCCGCAACCTGAAGTGCACGTGCGCGCCGACCAGGCAACGCGCTACGAATACGTCGGGCGGGTCATTCTTACGGCGCAGCGTGCCGGCATTCAGAAGGTCGGCTTCATCACCGAGCCCGGCCCCACGGGCAGTCAGTACTAGGTCGAGGATCAATCGTTATGGCGATGAGCGTAGGCGGGGGCGGCGACGACGAACCCATGATGGACATCAACACGACGCCGCTGATCGACGTCATGTTGGTGCTGCTGATCATGTTCATCATCACGCTGCCGGTGATGACGCACGCGGTGAAGCTCGACATGCCGCAGTCGAAGAACGCGCCGCCGCCGCCGGTGGTGGTCGAGCCGATCCAGCTGGAAATCGACTTCGACGGCACCGTCATCTGGAACGGTACGCCGGTTCAGCTGGGCGCACTGGAAGGCTACTTCCGGGTCGAGGCCGCGAAGAATCCGCAACCCGAAGTGCACGTGCGCCCGAATCGCCGCGCGAACTACGACACTGTGGCCAAGGTGCTGGCGCTCGCCCAGCGCAATGGCATGCAGCGCATCGGGTTCGTCGGCAACGAACAATTCATGGAATGACGCTGCCGCGCGCGTGATCCCGACACCTGCGGGTTGTATGCTGACGGCATGTAGGACCGTGCCGCCCACGGTCCGGGCTGCCCTGCAGTAATCGACCCGTGGTTGAACAATAGGCACGTGTGGTCAGTTTCGACGCATACCTGATTTGTCCTTGAGTGCTGTAGCAGGAATCAACATGACCGTAGCAAGAAGTATCGCTCTGGCGCTGACGCTTGCCATGGGCGCCGTCTCGGCAGCAGCCCTGGTGTCGGCCACTGCGCAGGCTGCAGAGCCGGCCAACAAGATCACGACCAAGGCGGTCGCCGAGCCGTTGAAGAAAGCGCAGGAGGCGATGAAGAACAAGCAGTGGGACACTGCGCTTAGCGAGATCAAGAAGGCCCAGGCGTCGGAGAAGAAGACGCCGTTCGAGGCCTACCAGATCGACGAATTCCTCGGCTACGTGCTGATCCAGCAGAAGAAGTTCAGCGAGGCGGCGCCGGTGTTCGAGCGCATGCTCAACTCGGGCTTCCTGCCGCCGGAGCAGGTCGACGACCGCACCAAGACCGTCGCGCAGCTGTACTTCCAGGTGAAGGATTACAAGAAGTCGGCCGAGTGGGCCAAAAAGTGGCTCGACAAGCATCCCGGCCAGGAAGACATGGGCGTGCTGCTCGGTCAGTCGTATTACTTGCTGAACGACTACAAGAACGCAGCCGCGACCATGGCCGCCGTCGCCAACAACGCCGAGAAGGCCGGCCGCACGCCGCAGGAGAACTGGCTGCAGATCGTGCTGAGCTCGCAGTTCAAGCTCGACAACAAGGACGGCATCGCGGAGGCGTTGAAGAAGCTGGTGCGCTACTACCCGAAGGCCGAGTACTGGGAGAACCTGCTCGACATCTACCGGCGTAAAGACACCGGCGACCACATGACGCTCGGCTTTTATCGCCTCATGAGCGACACCGGCACGCTGAAGCAGGCTGACGACTATGTGGAGATGGCGCAGCTCGCGATCGACGCCGGCGTGCCCGGCGAGGCGCAGGCGATCGTCGAGAAGGGCGTGCAGAGCGGCACGCTGAAGAGCGACGACAAGACGACGCAGGGTCGCTACGACCGTCTGCTCGCCAGCGCGAAGAAGTCCGCGACTACCGACAAGGCGCAGCTCGCACAGCTCGCCAAGGAAGCGGACAAGGCGTCCTCGGGCCAGCCGTACGTCGGGCTCGGCCAGGCCTACCTCAGCTACAACATGTTCGACGAAGCGATTGACGCGCTGAAGAAGGGCATTGCCAAGGGCGGTGCCACCGATGCGGACGAGGCCCAGATCAGCCTTGGCATCGCTTACCTGCGCAAGGGGCAAAAGGATCTCGCCCGGCAGACGTTCAAGGCGATCAAGGCGGAGTCGAAGTGGCACGATCTCGCCGAGCTCTGGGAGATTCGTACCCAGGCGGCGTGAGCCCGGCGCCGCTTGCGGCGCAGTCAGCTCATCCACGAAGCCCGGCCGAATGCCGGGCTTCGTTTTTTTGCCCCCGTGAGCGAGAATTGCAACTCAAGTGAGCGATTTCAAAGGCATTCCGATCGTACCGGCCGCCGAGCCGAAGCCTCGCAGCGGCGACAAGTACCGGACCGCGCAGGGCTTCAGCGCCATCAAGGACGGCATCAAGGCCGCAGCCACGGCGAACCCGTTGACTGTCGGACGCAAGCCGAACTGGCTGCGGGCGCCGATGCCGGCGGGCAAGGCTTTCGACGCCGTGCGCACCACCGTTCGCGAGCATCGGCTCGCCACCGTGTGCGAAGAGGCCAAGTGCCCGAATATCGGTGAGTGTTGGAACGCCGGCACGGCGACCCTGATGCTGATGGGCGCCGTCTGCACGCGAGCCTGTCGCTTCTGCGCTGTCGACACCGGCAACCCGCATGGCTGGCTCGATTCCGAAGAGCCGGCGAACAGTGCACGCACCGTGCAGCTGATGCGGCTCAAGTACGTCGTGCTCACTTCGGTGAATCGCGATGACCTTCCCGATGGTGGCGCCAGCCACTTCGCCGCGTGCGTACGCGAGATCAAGCGGCTGAACCCCGCGACGGCAGTCGAAGCGCTGACGCCTGACTTCCAGGGCGTGCTCGCGGATGTGGGGACCGTGGTCGGCAGCGGCCTCGATGTCTTCGCGCAGAACGTCGAGACGGTGCGCCGCCTCACACACCCCGTGCGCGACCCCCGCGCGGGCTACGAACAAACGCTGCGCGTGCTCGCGCACTCGAAGCAGTTACGCCCCGATGTCCTCACCAAGACCAGCCTCATGCTCGGTCTCGGCGAGACCGACGACGAGATCGCCGCGACGCTGGACGACATCCGCGCCGCAGGTGTCGATCTACTGACGCTCGGTCAGTATCTGCGCCCGACCGCGAATCACCTGGCGGTCGAGCGCTGGGTCACACCCGAGGAGTTCGAGCGCTACCGCGACTGGGCACTAGCGAAGGGCTTCCTCGAATGTGTCGCGGGACCGCTGGTGCGCTCCAGCTACCGGGCCGAGCGTGCGCTCGAACGCAACAATGCCGGCCTCGGGAAGAAAGAAGCCGTCAGCTAACGACCATGGCTGCCGATCTCCACGAAGCGCTGGCCTCCGCACGCCAACCATTGCTGCGCTGGCTCGACCGCGTCGAGTACGAGCCGACGTGGCGCGCGATGCAGTCGCTGACTGAGCTGCGCGGCCCCGAGACGCGCGACGAGATCTGGTTCCTCGAGCACCCGCCCGTGTTCACGCTCGGGATGAATGCGGCGCGCGAGCACCTGCTCGCGCCCGGCGACATTCCGGTCGTGCAGATCGATCGCGGCGGCCAGGTCACCCATCACGGCCCCGGCCAGCTCGTGGTCTACCCGCTGCTCGATGTCCGGCGCAGTGCACTCGGAGTGCGCCAGCTGGTGATGGCGCTCGAGAATGGAATCATCGCGCTGCTCGCATCGTGGAACATCACGGCGACGGCTAAACGCGATGCACCCGGCATCTACGTCGACGGCCGCAAGCTCGCGAGCATCGGGCTGCGGATCCGCCGCGGCTGCAGCTATCATGGCCTCGCGTTCAACGTCGCGATGGACCTGGAGCCGTTTCGCCGCATCAACGTGTGCGGTTACCGCGGGCTGGAAGTCACGGACCTGCGCACGCTCGGCGTCTCGCTGGAGCTGCGAAAGGTTGCCGAGCTGCTCGCGCCGCATCTGCTGCGCGCGCTCGGCATGTCCGAAGACGGTCAGTGGAGCTAGCTGCCGGTCTCGCGACATTCCTCGACTGGAGTCGTCATGCGCGCTGTCGTTCTGAGCAGTTATGGTCCTCCGTCGCAACTCGGCGTGCAGGAGATTCCGCCGCCGCAGCTCAAGCCCGGGCACGTTCGCCTCCGCGTCCACGCCGTCGGCTTCGGCTTCCCCGACGCGCTGATGGTTGCGGGCAAATACCAGATCAAGCCGGAAGCTCCGTACACGCCGGGCAACGAAACCGCCGGCGTCGTCACCGAAGTCGCGCCGGACGTGCAGTCGGTGCGGCCTGGCGCGCGCGTGCTGGCAATGGCGGGGCAGGGCGGTCTTGCCGAGCAATGCGTGGCCGCGGCGGAGTCGCTCATTCCGCTGCCAGACTCGATGAGCATGGCGGCCGCGGCCGGCTTCCTCGTGAACTACGGCACGACCTACCACGCGCTCGTGCAGCGCGCGAATCTCAAAGCCGGTGAAACGTTGCTGGTGCTCGGTGCGGCCGGCGGCGTCGGCCTCACAGCAGTAGAAATCGGCAAGGCGCTTGGCGCGCGCGTGCTGGCTGCCGCGAGCACGGACGAGAAATTCGAGCTGGCGAAGCGGCATGGCGCAGACGCCGCGTTCAACTACACGCGGGACACGATCAAGGCCAAGGTGATGGAATTCACCGGCGATCGCGGCATCGACGTCGCCTACGACCCGGTCGGCGCGGATTATGCCGAACAGGTGGTGCGCAGCATGGCGTGGAACGGACGCTACCTGGTGATCGGCTTCGCCGGCGGCAGGATTCCAGCGATCCCGCTCAACCTGCCGTTGCTGAAAGGCTGCTCACTGGTCGGCGTGTTCTGGGGTGCGCACACGCGCCGCGAGCCGTCGGTGCACGCTGCCAACCTGAAGGCGCTGTTCCAGCTGTTCGAGTCGGGCAAGATCCGCCCGCACGTCACGGAGCTCGATGGTCTCGATCGTTACGCTGAAGCACTCGACGTGCTCAACGGGCGGCGCTCGCAGGGCAAGGTCGTGATTCGTGTTGCCGCCGGAGAAGGGTAGGCAGTGTAGGTCGGGCTTCAGCCCGACAGTCGGAGTCGGGCTGAAGCCCGACCTACAGCACGACTAGCACGCGCTCGCAGCTCGTGAGCTCGCGGTACAGCGCATCCAGCTGCTCGCGGCTCTGCGCCGCGAACGTGCACGTCAGGCTCAGGTAGTTGCCGTCGCGACTCGGCCGCTCCTCGATGCTCCCGGGATCGATGTCGCCCGCGTGCTTCTGCACGATTCCGAGCACGATGCTACGGAAATCGTCGCTCCGCCGTCCCATCACCTTGAGTGGGAAGTCGCAGGGAAACTTGAGCAGGGACGGGTCAGCCATGCTCACAGCACCGGCGTGCCGGCGAGGCGCTCACGCAGGGCGTCGAACGATTCGTTCATGCGCTTCCACAACGGCCCCGGCTTGCCGCTGCCGACCGGGCGGCCGTCGATGCGCGTCACGGGGACGACGTCGCGTGTCGAGGCCGAGATCCACACCTCGTCCGCCGCGCGCAGCTCGTCGATTCCGATGCGGCGGATCGTGACCTCGATCGCTCCATCCGCGAGCTCGAGCGCGACGTCGCGTGTCGTGCCGGGCAGGATGCGCGTGCTGTTCGGCGGCGTCGCGACCGCACCCTTGGTGACGACGAAGATGCTCGTCGACGAGCCTTCCAGCACGTCGCCGTCGCGCACGATGATGGCTTCCTGCGCGCCCGCTTCCGCAGCGCGCTGTTTCATCAGCACGTTGGCGAGCAGCGCCGTGCTCTTGATGTCGCAGCGGCCCCAGCGGAAATCTTCCACGGTGATCGCAGCGAGACCGTTGGCGCGCAGCTCGTCGGTGAGCTGGGGGAGCGGTGCGGCCATCGCGAACACGGCGGGCGTGACCTTGGCGGGGAAAGCGTGATTGCGGCCGTATTCCATTCCTCGCGTGACCTGCACGTACACATACATGTCACCGCCGCCATTGCGCTCGATCAATTTGTCGAGAATCTCCAGCCACTGTGCGTGCGTGTGCGGCGCGGCCAGGCGGATTTCGTTGAGGCTGCGCGCGAGCCGGTCGAAGTGCTCGCGGAAGCGGAACATGCGTCCACCGAACACCGGCAGGACCTCGTACACGCCATCGCCGAACAGGAAGCCGCGGTCGAGCGGCGAGATGCGCGCATCGCGCAGCTGCTGGTACTCGCCGTTCAGATAGCACATGGGGAGCGGCTCGGCCATGTCAGTGCATCCAGAGTTTCACGTCATCGACCATACGGCTGAAGAAGCCGGCCTCGCCGACATCCTCGATCGGATGCAGCGAGTAGGTGCCGAGCGTCTTGTCGCCGAGCATCACGCGCAGCTTGCCGACTTCGTGTGCCTGTGCCAGCGGTGCAAACAGCGGCTCGGGGACATCGGCGGCTGCGCGGAGCGAGCTGTCCTGGCCGCGCGGCACGACCGCATAGACGTCGTGCGTGACGCCGAGCTTCACGCTGTCGGCCGCGCCCTTCCAGACAGGCAGCGTCAGTACGGTTGCGTTGGCATCGTAGAGCTTGCGCGTCTGGTAGAAGTTGAAGCCGTAGTTGAGCAGCGCCGCGCTCGCGTCTTCGCGCGCCGAGATGTTGGGTGAGCCCATCACGACCGAGACCAGCCGCATGTCGCCGCGCTTCGCGGACGACACGAGACAATACCCGGCTGTCTCGGTGTGCCCGGTCTTCAGCCCGTCGACGGTCGGATCGCGCTCGAGCAGGCCGTTGCGGTTCGGCTGCGTGATCTTGTTCCAGGTGAACGAGCGCTGCGAGTACCACTTGTAGTACTCGGGATAGTCGCGGATCAGTGCGGCCGCCAACACCGCGATGTCGCGGGCAGTGGTGTAGTGCTCTGGCGAAGGCATGCCGGGTGCGTTCTGGAAGTGCGTGCTCGCAAGCCCGAGCCGCTGCGCATACTGATTCATCAGGTCGACGAACACCGGCTCGCTGCCGGCGACGTGCTCGGCGAGCGCAACGGTCGCATCGTTGCCGGACTGCACGATCAGGCCCTGGATCAAATTCTCGACGGTCACTGCAGTGCCGACTTCGACGAACATGCGCGAGCCTTCCTGATCGCGGGCGTGCTTGCTGATGCGCACTTCGTCGGTGAGCTTGATGCGGCCGTCCTTGAGCGCGTGGAAGACCGCATAGGCGCTCATCAGCTTCGTCAGGCTCGCCGGCTCCAGCCGTTGATCCGCGTTCATCTCCACGAGCATCTGACCGCTGGTCCAATCCATGAGGTAGTAGCCGCGCGCGTTGACGTGCGGCGCAGCCGGAATCGGCGGCGGCTTCAGCGCGGGCGCCGTGCTCGCCGCGGGTGCGACGCCGCCGACGGGTGCCGCAACGCTGCGTGTGCCTTGCGGTGTCGACGTAGAGTCCGAGCAGGCGGTCAGCGCGAGTACGCAGGCGGCGAGCAGCAAGATCCGTTGGTGCATGAGTCTTCCGGGGCTTGGGAATGGAATCGCCGCGGATTCTACCGAGCGCGGCGGGCAGAATGTAGGCGAATCATGGCAAATGATGGCGCGGCTCATTCCGCCGCGAGCTGCGCATCGGCCAGGCCGAGCGAGCGCAGGCGGACGAGGACGCGGTCGAATTCGTTGACGCTTGGGATCGGACCGACGCGCACGCGATAGAGGCTGCGCCCGTTCACGGTGTCCTCGCGCACGAAGCACTTGTCGACGCCCTGGGCTCGCAAGCGCTCCAGCAGCCGCGCAGCATTCTCCTCGGAGCCGAAGGCGCCGGCCTGGACATACAGCGCATCCGGTTTCTGCGGCGGTGCAGGCGGCGCTTTCTTCTGCTCCGGCGTCAGCGCACGCACTTCCACGAACGTAGTGCCTTCCTTGAGCATGTCGAGCCGGCTCGCGGCCGTGTAGGAAAGATCGATGATGCGACCGTCCTTGAACGGACCCCGATCGTTCACGCGTACGACAACGCTGCGCCCATTGCGCAGGTTGGTGACCTGCACGTAGGCGGGCAGCGGCAGCGTCTTATGCGCGGCAGTCAGCGCGTACATGTCGTACTTCTCGCCGTTCGAGGTCGCCGAGGCGTGAAAGCCCGGCCCGTACCACGATGCCACGCCGCGCTCGAGGTAGCCCTCCGCTGTTTCGAGCACGAAGTAGCGCCGCCCGAGCACGGTGTAGAAGGGCGGATTGCCGCGTGTCGAGCGTGGCTCGGCTTTCGGTATCGGCTCGGGAATCGTGGCGATGTCGCCGGGCGGCGGCATCGGGGGCAGTGGCGGCGTGCGGTACGGGGCGGTCGAGCAACCCGCAATGAGCAGGAGCACAGCCAGGCTCGCGAGGCGCTCAGCGGTTCGCATCACGCATGAAGTTCACGACGGCCTCGCCGAGATCGTGTACGGCCATTGCGTACATCGGGCTGCGGTTGTAGCGCGTGAGCGCGTAGAAGTTGGTGAAGCCGACGCGATACACGGGGCCATCCTTGCCTTGCGCGATCACGAGCAGCGCGGGTGCGTCGGCTGGCAGCGTCGTCTCGAAGCGCACGCCCTTGTCGCGCAGCGACTGCACGGTCTCATTCAGCTCGATCTTCGACGTGTCGAAGCGAGTCACGTCGTCGCCCGGCAGCGTCGCCGCGACCACGACCGGTTCCCCTTCGCGCCAGCCGTGCGCGAGCAGGTAGTTCGCGACCGAGCCGATCACGTCGTCCCAGCTGTTCCACAGGTCGCGCTTGCCGTTGCCGTCGCCGTCGATCGCGAAGTTGCGATAGCTGGAGGAAACGAATTGCGGCGCGCCCATGGCGCCGGCGTACGAGCCGAGCGCGGTTTTCGGATCGAGCGACTCCTCGCGCGACAGCAGCAGGAACTGCTGCAGCTCGCTGCGGAAGAATTCGCTGCGCGGCGGATAGTCGAAGGCCAGCGTCGCGAGCGCATCGAGCACGCGATAGCGGCCCGTGATGCGGCCGAACGAAGTCTCGACGCCGAGAATGCCGACGACGCTCGCCGCAACGTTCGGATCGGGAATGCGCTGCAGCGCCTCGCCGTGCGCCACCCAGAAATCGGTGCCCTGCAGGATGCGTTTCTCGGTGAGGAAACGCTCGCGATACTCGAACCACGGCACCACGCGCTCGGCGGGGCGACTGATGGCGTCGAGAATCGGCTGCTTGGTCTCGGCCTGCGCCAGCAGCGATTCGAGCTGCGCGCGCGGGAAGCCGAGATCGCGGCTGGTCTGCTCGATGAACGCGCGCACTTCCGGGCGCTTCACGTCGAGCGCGGACGCGGCGGGGATCCAGGACAGGCAGGCGAGGAGCGCGGCGCAGGCTTTCGTCGGGATATCGGTCATCGTCTCGCGTCGATTCGTCAGCGGCTCACGAGCTTTCGCTTCGCGCACAGCGACATGAGAATACCGAAACCTGCCATGAGGGTCACCATCGCGGTGCCGCCGTAGCTGATGAATGGCAGCGGCACGCCGACGACCGGCAACAGTCCGGTCACCATGCCGGTGTTCACGAACACGTAGACGCAGAACGTCAGCGCCAGGCTGCCCGCCGCGAGGCGCGCGAACGTGTCTTGCGCCGTCGCTGCGAGATACAACGCGCGCCCGATCACGAACATGAACAGGCACATCACCACGACCAGGCCGATCAGGCCCCATTCCTCGCCGACGACGGCGAAGATGAAGTCGGTCGAACGCTCCGGCAGGAATTCGAGCTGCGCCTGGCTGCCGTTGAGGTAGCCCTTGCCGAACACGCCGCCCGAGCCGATCGCGATCTGCGACTGGATGATGTGGTAGCCGCTGCCGAGCGGGTCGCTCTGCGGATCGAGGAACGTGAGTACTCGCTGCCGCTGATAGTCGTGCAGCAGGAAGCGCCATGCGACGTAGCCGACCGGGACCAGCAGGCCGACCACGGACAGGATGTAGCGCAGCTGCAGGCCCGCGAGCAGGATCACCATGCCGCCTGCCGCGGCGACGAGCAGCGCCGTGCCGAGGTCGGGCTGTTCCGCTATCAACAGCGTCGGCACGCCGATCGCGACACCGACGATCGCGAGCGACAGCATGCTCGGCGGCAGCGGCCGCTCGTGCAGGAACCACGCGCAAGCGAGCGGGACTGCGAGCTTCATGATCTCCGACGGCTGAAAGCGCACCACGCCCAGGTCGAGCCAGCGCTGCGCGCCCATCGAGACGTCGCCGATGAACATCACGATGAACAGCAGCACCAGGCCGATGACGTATGCCCAAGGTGCGATGGTGCGGATCAGGCGCGGCGGAATCTGCGCCAGCATGATCATGGCCACCAGCCCGAGCGCAAATCGCAGCAGATGCGCTTCGAGCATCGGCAGGCTGCGGCCCGACGCGCTGAACAGCACGATGCTGCCGACGCCGCCGACCAGGCACAGTGCGACGAACAGCGGCCCGTCCAGGTGCAGCGCCAGCAACAGCTGCGCCCCGCCCGTGAGGGTGCGCTGGGTCCGCGACGTGTCGAGCGCCTGGTAATTCATGTCATTCAGCCACGGTCATTCCGTATTCGTCGGCGTCGCCACCGGTGCCGCCGGCTTGCGCTTCGCCTCCTGCTCGCCCCATTGGTCGTCGGTCAGCAGATAGCGATCGAGAATGCGCCGTGCGATCGGCGCTGCAAAGGCCGAGCCGCCGCCCGGCGCGTTCTCGACGACCACTGCGACGGCGATCTTCGGCGCATCGAACGGCGCGAACGATACGAACAAGGCGTGATCGCGCAGATGCTCTTCGAGATCCTTGGCCTTGCGCATGCGCTCGTTGATGCTGACCGTGAAAACCTGCGCGGTGCCGCTCTTGCCCGCCATCTTGTACAGGGGCGGTGGTGCCAGATAGCCGCGCGCGGTGCCGTACGGCGCGTTCACCACGTCGAACATGCCGCCCTGCGCCACATCCCATTCGCCGGGATCGTTGACCTTCACTGCCGGCAACGACTCCGGAGGAATCTCGCTCATCTTGCCCGTCTGCACGTCGCGGACAGCGCGCACCAGGCGCGGCTTGAAGCGCTCACCTTTGTTGGCGAGCGCCGCGATTGCATTCGCCAGTTGCAGCGGCGTGACCAGCATCTGGCCCTGACCGATGCCGACGCTGATCGTGTCGCCGGGGAACCAGACCTGGAACTCCGGCTTCTTGTAAGCGCGCTTCTTCCACTCGGTGGAGGGCAGGATGCCGGAGCGCTCGCCCTCGATGTCGATACCGGTCGGCGTGCCGAGACCGAACTTCGACAGCGTCGCTGCCATGCGATCGATGCCCATCAGGCGCGCCATGTCGAAGAAATAGATGTCGCAGGACGTGGCGAGCGCGCGGCGCATGTCGACGGTGCCGTGACCGCCAGGCTTCCAGTCGCGACGCGCGCGCCCGTAGCCGGGTGCCGCCCACATGCCGCGGCAGAAACGCGTGTCATGAGACGTGACGACTCCTGATTCGAGCGCTGCAACCGCGAACAACGGCTTCACCGTCGAGCCCGGCGGGTACACGCCGCGCAGGGCGCGATCGTACATCGGGCGGTCCGGGTCCTCCGTCAGCGCGAGATACTGCGGACGGCTCAGGCCGCGCGCGAACAGGTTCGGATCGAACGCCGGCGTGCTCACGAAGGCGATGATGTCGCCGTTCGTGGGATCGATCGCGACGGCCGCAGCGCGCTGACCGCGCAGTGCTTCCTCTGCGACCTGTTGCACGCGCAGGTCGATCGTCAGGAACAGGTCGTTGCCCGCGATCGGCTCCTGACGCTCGAGCTTGACCGCATCCTTGCCGATTCGCTCGACCGTGCGGCCCTGCGCATTGACGAGCAGCTGCTGGACGCCTGCGCGCCCGTGCAACTGGCGCTCGTAGGCTTTCTCGACGCCGCTCTTGCCCGTCAGCGTCGTGCCCGCGTACTCGTTGAGATCGAGCGTCTTCTCGTCGTCCTCGCTGATGGCGCCGACGTAACCGATCGCGTGCACGCTGCTCGCGCCGAGCGGGTAGTAGCGCGTCAGGCGCGGCCGGATCTCGACGCCGGGGAACTGATAGCGACGAGCGGCGAAGCGCGCCAGCTCTTCGTCCGTCAGCTGCAGTTTCACCGGCACGGCTTCGAAGCTGCGGCGGCTGCGAATGTCTTTCTTGAGGCTCGGGAAGTCGGCGTTGTCGAGCAGCCCGAGCTGCGCGAGGCCGACCAGCGTCGCGTCGATGTCGGTAACCTGCTCACGCGTCAGCTCCAGCTGATAGGAAGGCGCGTTGGTCGCGAGCGGCAGGCCGTTGCGATCGAGGATCAGCCCGCGATTCGGCGGAATCGGCTCGACCTTGATGCGATTGCCTTGCGACAGGTCCGCGAAGTAGTCGTACTGCACGACCTGCAGCCACACCAGCCGCGCGATCACCGAGCCGAGCGCGATCACCATGATTACGGCGGCCGCGATCGCCCGGCCTTCGAACAGCTGCTGCTCGGCGTGATGATCCTTGATGCGCACGGAGCGGTTCATCGGCTGCGCCGGTTCCAGGTATCGAGAATGCCGACGACCACGGGCCACAGCAGCGCGCTGCTCAGCACCGGAATCCAGCGCGCCCAGGTGGTCACCGGGTGACCGAGGACTCCGTCCGTGTACCAGACGAGAGCTTCATAGATGAACACCAGGAACAGTACCGTCAGAGTCTGCTGCGACAAGGGGAAGATGCGGATGCGCAGCTGGAACTTGTGCGTGAAATAACTCACGAGCAGGAAAGCGAGGGCATGCTGACCGAGCGTCGTGCCCTTCAGCAGATCGATCGCCAGTCCGCACAGCCAGGCGAACATCAGGCCGGCGATGCGCGGTGCGCTCAGCGACCAGTAGATCACCAGCAGCAGCAGCAGATACGGCCGGGCAATGTCGATCCAGCGCGGCAGCGGCAACACGGCGAGGATCAGTGCGACGATCACTGTCGCAGTGACGCGCAGGCGGCTGATGCGCCCGTCGGAGACGCTCATTGCTTGACCGCCTCGGTTGCAGGTTTCGGCGCCGCGACGGCGTCTTCCGGCGCCGGCACCTGCGGCTTGTCGGCCCACAACAGCAGCACTTCGCGATCGCGGTCGAGCTGCGCCAGTGGCCGTGCCTCGACCAGCGCAAAGGTGTCGTTGGCGCTACGCTCGACCTTGGTGACGGTCGCGACCGGATAGCCGGCGGGGAAGATCTGATCGAGGCCCGAGCTGACCAGCAAGTCGCCGCGTTTCACATCCGACTCGACCGTCATGTACGGCAAGCTCAGCTTCGCATCCTCGCCAGTGCCCACTGCGATCGAACGGATGCCATTGCGGTTCACTTGCACGGGCACCGCGTGCTCGGCGTCAGTGATCAGCATCAGCGTAGCGGTCGATTTACCGACCTGCACCACCTGGCCGACGACACCGAACGCGTCGAGCACGGGCTGGCCGCGGAACACGCCGTCATCGACGCCCTTGTTGATGACGACCATGTGCCGGAACGGCTGCACCGAAACGTTGATGATCTCGGCGATCAGCGTGCGCTCGCTGACGCCTTTCGAGGCTTCGCGGATCTCGCGCAGCCGGCGATTCTCCTCGGTCAGCGAATCGAAGCGCAGCAGCTTGGTGCGCGCCACGCGTAGTTCCTCGGTGAGCTTCTCGTTCGCGGTGCGCAGGTGCGAGCGGTCGGCGAAACTGCCGGTGAGCCAGCTCCAGAACTGGTAGGGCGTCTGCACCACCACGTAGATCGGATTGGCGGCGGCGCTCATCCACACGCGCGCGGTGTCCAGGTAGCCGCCGCGGTGATCGAGCACCATGACGACCACGGAGACGAGACCGAGAAAGAACAGGCCGGCGCCGAGCGGCGGCCCTCGACCAATGATCGGGCGGCTGTCGGAGCTTAGGGTGACCACGACGACCGTGTGTGAGGGGTGCGAGTTATTCCAGGTTGAAGAGTGCGGGACCGTGCTCATCGATCAGCTCGAGCATACGCCCGCCGCCGCGCGCGACACAGGTCAACGGATCCTCTGCAACCACGACCGGCAGACCGGTCTCTTCCATCAACAGCTTGTCGATGTCGCGCAACAGCGCGCCGCCGCCGGTGAGCACGATGCCGCGCTCCGCGACGTCCGCGCCGAGCTCGGGCGGCGTCTGCTCCAGCGCTACTTTGACCGCGCCGACGATGCCGGCGAGCGGCTCCTGCAGCGCTTCGAGGATCTCGTTCGAGTTCAGCGTGAAGCTGCGCGGCACGCCCTCGGAGAGGTTGCGGCCCTTGACCGAGATTTCATTGACCTGCTGGCCCGGGTAGGCCGAGCCGATCTCGATCTTGATCTTCTCGGCGGTGGACTCGCCGATCAGGATGCCGTAGTTGCGGCGGACGTAGTTGATGATGGCGTCGTCGAAACGATCGCCGCCGATGCGCACCGACGACGCGTACACGATGCCGTTCAACGAGATCACGGCGACCTCGGAAGTTCCGCCGCCGATGTCGAGCACCATCGAGCCGCGCGCCTCGTGCACCGGCAGCCCGGCGCCGACGGCCGCGGCCATCGGCTCTTCGATGAGACGCACCCAGCGCGCGCCGGCACCTTCGGCCGATTCCTGGATCGCGCGCCGCTCTACTTGCGTGGAGCCGTACGGCACGCAGACCAGCACGCGCGGGCTCGGACGCATGAGGCGATTGCCGTGCACCTTCTCGATGAAGTACTGCAGCATCTTCTCGGTGACGGTGAAGTCGGCGATGACGCCGTCCTTCATCGGCCGGATCGCAGTGATGTGGCCGGGCGTGCGGCCCAGCATGTTCTTCGCTTCCTGGCCGACTGCTTCGATCTTCTTGCCGGCGCGGCCCGGCTCCTCGCGGATCGCCACGACCGACGGCTCGTTGAGCACGATGCCCTTGCCGCGGACGTAGATGAGAGTGTTGGCAGTGCCCAGATCGATCGACAAATCGTTCGAGAAATAGCCGCGCAGATTCTTGAACATGGTTCTTGTCGGTCGAGGCAGTGGCGAGAGAGAAAAAGGGGGGCAAAAAAGTTGCGGTACTCTAACAACGGGTCGCCCGCAGCACAAGCAGAAGGTGTATGATTGGAGGCGGTTTTTTCAGGGTTTTTCGCATGTTTTCTTCTGGGATTTTTGCATCGAGCATCTGACGTCGCATGAGCCTCACCCGTCACGATGTCGAGAACATCGCACACCTCGCCCGCCTCGCGATCGCGCAGGAGCAGCTGCCTGTCTATGTCGACAGCCTGTCGAAAATCCTGAGCTTCGTTGAACAACTCAACGCGGCCGACACTGCAGCGGTCGAGCCGATGGCGCATCCGCTCGCCACGCAGGTGCAGCGCATGCGCCCTGACGAGGTGGTCGATGTCGATCGGCACGAGAAGTACCAGCGCAACGCGCCGAGCGTTGCGGCCGGACTTTACCTCGTGCCCAAAGTGATCGAATGAGACGCGGGTATCGCTTTCATGACTGAGCTGCATCGTCTGACGCTCGCAGAGCTCAATGAAGGTCTGCGAGCGCGCCGCTTTTCCAGCGTCGAGCTGACACGTCACTTCCTGGCGCGCATCGAGCGCTTCAATCCCGGGCTGAATGCCTTCATCACCGTGACCGGCGAGCGGGCGCTCGCCGCTGCGCAAAAGGCCGACGCGACCCTCGCGGCCGGCGAAGCGCAGGCGCTCACGGGCCTGCCGCTGGTCCACAAGGACATCTTCTGCACCGACGGCGTGCTGACGACCTGTGCCTCGCGGATGCTGTCGAACTTCATCGCGCCCTACGACGCCACGGTGGTCGAGCGACTGTCGCAAGCCGGCGTCGTGATGCTCGGCAAGACCAACATGGACGAGTTTGCGATGGGCTCCTCGAACGAGAACAGCTGGTACGGGCCGGTCCGCAACCCCTGGGACCCCAAAAAGGTGCCGGGCGGCTCGTCGGGCGGTTCGGCCGCTGCGGTCGCGGCACGCCTCGCGCCCGCAGGGACCGGGACCGACACCGGCGGCTCGATTCGCCAGCCCGCGGCGCTCACGGGCATCACCGGCTTCAAGCCGACCTACGGCCGGGTGTCGCGCTACGGAATGATCGCGTTTGCCTCGAGCCTCGATCAGGCCGGCGTGCTGACGCGCACCGTGCGGGATGCTGCGATGCTGCTGGCGCAGATGGCGGGCTTCGATCCGCGCGACTCGACCAGCGTCGACACGCCCGTGCCCGACTATGTCGGCGGGCTCGAGCAGCCGCTCGCGGGCTTGAAGGTCGGATTGCTGAAGGAATTCTTCGAGAAGGGTCTCGACGAGGAGAGCGGCCGGCTGATCCGCGAGGCACTGCGACTGTACGAGAAGCTCGGCGCGCGGCTCATCGAGGTGAGTCTGCCGAACCTGCCGCTGTCGGTGCCTACGTACTACGTGGTCGCGCCCGCGGAGTGCTCGTCGAACCTGTCGCGCTTCGACGCTACGCGCTTCGGCTATCGCTGCGAGAACCCGCAGGATCTGCTCGATCTGTACAAGCGCTCACGAGGCGAAGGTTTCGGCGACGAGGTCAAGCGGCGCATCATGACCGGCACGTACGTTTTGTCGGCGGGCTACTACGACGCGTATTACCTGCGGGCGCAGAAAGTGCGGCGGCTCATCACCGACGACTTCGCGCGCGCTTTCAGAGAGGTCGATGTGCTGATGGGCCCGACGTCGCCGACGCCGGCGTTCGACATCGGCGCGAAGGTGGACGATCCGGTCACGATGTACCTCAACGACATCTATACGATCGGCGCGAACCTCGCAGGCCTGCCGGGTGTCTCGCTGCCATGCGGCCAGTCGGGCGGGCTGCCGGTCGGATTGCAGATCATCGGCCCGCACTTTGCGGAGGCGAAGCTGCTCAACGTGGCGCACTGGTATCAGCGTGAAACGCAGTGGCACGAGCAGGTGCCGCGCGGGTATGAATGAGCGTATGACCTGGGAAACCGTCATCGGCCTGGAAATCCACGCGCAGCTCGCGACGCGCAGCAAGATCTTCTCGAGCGCGCCCACGGCTTACGGCGCGGCGCCGAACACGCAGGCGAACCTCGTCGATCTCGGTTACCCGGGCGTGCTGCCGGTGCTGAATGGCGAAGCGGTGCGCATGGCCGTGAAGTTCGGTCTCGCGGTCGGCGCGCACGTCGCGCAGCGCTCGGTGTTCGCGCGCAAGAACTACTTCTACCCGGACCTGCCGAAGGGCTACCAGATCAGCCAGTACGAGCAGCCGATCGTGGCGCAGGGCCGGCTGGAGATCGTGCTCGACGACGGCGCGCGCAAGACGGTCGGCATCACGCGCGCGCACCTCGAGGAAGACGCGGGCAAGTCGCTGCACGAGGATTTTCACGGCCAGTCGGGCATCGACCTGAACCGCGCCGGCACGCCGCTCCTGGAAATCGTCTCCGAGCCCGACCTGCGCTCGGCGAAGGAAGCGGTCGCGTACCTGAAGAAGGTCCACACGCTGGTGCGGTATCTCGAGATCTGCGACGGCAACATGCAGGAAGGCTCGTTCCGCTGCGACGCCAACGTCTCGGTGCGTCCGGCCGGCGCCGAGCAGCTCGGCACGCGCTGCGAGATCAAGAATCTGAACTCGTTCCGCTTCATCGAGAAAGCGATCAACTACGAGGTCGCGCGCCAGATCGAGCTGATCGAGGGCGGCGGCACGGTGCGCCAGGAAACGCGCCTGTACGATCCGGACAAGGGTGAGACGCGCGCGCTGCGCTCCAAGGAGGAGGCAAACGACTACCGCTACTTCCCCGATCCGGACCTGCTGCCGGTCGTGCTCGACGCTGCCTTCATCGAATCCGTGCGCACGACGCTGCCGGAGCTGCCGGACGAGAAGGCGGCCCGCTACACGGAGAAGTTTGGTCTTTCGCTCTACGACGCCGGCGTGCTGACCGCCAGTCGCGAGCTGGGCGACTACTACGAGGCCGTCGTCGCCAGGGTCCCCGGCCACGAGAAGCTCGCCGCCAACTGGGTGATGGGCGAGCTCTCCGCGGCGCTCAACAAGGACGGGGTCGAGGTCACGCACTCGCGCATCGACGCGCAGCGGCTCGCGGGCCTGCTCGCGCGCATCGCCGATGCGACGATCTCGGGCAAGCTCGCCAAGGAAGTGTTCGAGCAGATGTGGCTCGAAGGCCAGGACGCCGACGCTATCATCGAAGCCAAAGGCTTGCGGCAGATCACCGACGCGTCGGCGATCGAGAAGACCATCGACGAAGTGATGGCCGCCAATCCGCAGCAGCTCGCCGAATACCGCTCGGGCAAGGACAAGCTGTTCGGCTTCTTCGTCGGCCAGGTGATGAAGGTGACGGCCGGCAAGGCGAATCCGGCCCAGGTGAACGACCTGTTGAAGCGCAAGCTGTCGGGCTGAAGAACGATCTGCGACGCCATGCACGACCGCGATTGCCTGCATCGCTTCCTGTTCGAGCATTACCCGATCCGGGGCCACATCGTGCACCTGGATGCCTCGTGGCGGGCGCTGCTCGAGCACCGTGACTATCCGCCGGCGATTCGCGACACGCTGGGCGAAGCAGTGGCGGCTTCGGTGTTGCTGGCCGCGACGCTCAAGTTCGACGGCACGCTGAGCCTGCAGCTGCAAGGGCAGGGGCCGATGCATCTCATGCTCGCGCAGTGCTCGAGCGAGCTTGGCGTGCGCGCAGTGGCGCGTTTTCGCGAAGTGCACGCCGGGCGTGACCTGGCTGCGCTTTCGGGCGAAGGCAAGCTGACGGTCACGCTGGAGAACGAGGATCTCTCGCAGCGCTACCAGGGCGTCGTGCCGTTGAGCGGCGAGCGCCTTGCGGACTGTCTGCGCCAGTACTTCGAGTCCTCTGAGCAATTGCCGACGCGCTTGTGGTTGCACGCAACCGAGAAGGGCGCTTCTGGATTGCTACTGCAACGGTTGTCCGATGACAGCGTGCAGGCGCGCACCGCCAACAAAGGCATGGAGCTGCCGGAGCGGGACGAGATCGACGATGCGTGGCGCCGCGTCCAGCTGCTCGGCGATACGTTGCGGGGCGAAGAACTGCAGGCGCTGAGCGATCGCGACATCCTTCGCCGCCTGTTCGCCGAGGACGACGTGCGGCTGTTCGAGTCCGCGCCGGTGTTCTTCCGCTGCCGCTGCTCGCGCGAACGGGTGATCGGCATGCTCCGCAGCCTCGGCGCCGAGGAGATCCGTTCGGTGCTGGCCGAGCGGGGCGAAGTCGAAGTTCGCTGTGACTTCTGCAATCGCGCGTACCGCTTCGATCCGGTCGATATTGAACAGCTGTTCGCAGCAGCACCAGCTGCCGACGGCAGCGAGACTCGTCACTAAATCAAACACTTACGCATGCCATGCGGCTTCCGGGAACTCCGGGGCCGGCTTGCGGCTTACTGCTCGGTCTAATATAAGGACATCCTTATATCCTTAAGCGCCCGCGGATTTCCCGATGCCGACTTCGTTTCTGCCAGCCGTTTCCGCCCTTCGCGCCGTCGCTGAGCCCACGCGACTGCGGTTGCTGGCGCTGCTTGCGCGTGCGGAGCTGACCGTTGGCGAGATCTGCGAAGTCATCGGCCAGAGCCAGCCGCGGGTCTCGCGCCATTTGAAGCTGCTGTGCGACGCCGGGCTGCTGGATCGCTTTCGCGAGCAGCATTGGGTGTATTACCGCGCGCCTGCTTCGGGCTCGGAGCGCGGCACCGTGCGGCAGCTGCTCGCGCTCGTCAACGACGATGACGATCTGCTGCGGCGTGACCGCAAGCGCATGGAGGCAGTCATTCGCGAGCGCGGCCGCCGCGCCTCGGATCAGTTACCGGCTACGTCGCGCAGCGCCGCGTCGAGCGCGGTCGACTCCATCATCCTGAGCGAGCTGGCCGACCAGCCGATCGGCGTCCTGCTCGACGTCGGCACCGGCTCGGGTCACCTGCTCGGGCTGCTCGCCGCGAATGCGACCCGCGCGGTCGGCATCGACATTTCGAGCAACGCGCTGCGGCTCGCGCGCACCAACGTGCATGGCGCGGGGCTGAGTCACTGCGAGCTCCAGCGCGGCGACATGTACGACCTGCCGTTTGCCGGTCCGCTGTTCGATACGGTGACTGTCGAGCGCGTGCTCGCCACCGCGCAGCGTCCCGCGGCGGCGCTCAGCGAGATCGCACGCACGCTGAAGGACGGCGGCCGTGCCGTCGTCATCGAAGATTTCGACGCGTTGAGCGCGGCCGGCGCCGCTAACCCGATTGCGACGCTGCGCGAGTGGTTCGCGCGAGCCGGCCTGGAGTGCCAACGCGTGCATCCGGTCGATACCGAAGACTCACATCTGCTGGTCGCGTTGGCGCGGCGACCGGCTGTAGGTCCGACTTTAGTCGGACGCGTTGCGTCGGGCTGAAGCCCGACCTGCGGGAGACACCAATGGCTGTTGAAAAGATCGTGGACCGCATCGGCAATGCAGTGACGCGGCTGCGCGGCCGTCCGACCGTCTCGTTCGAATTCTTTCCGCCGAAGGACGAGCAGATGGAGCGGACGCTGTGGGAGTCCGTCCAGCGACTGACGCCGTTGCAGCCGCGATTCGTCTCGGTGACGTACGGCGCCGACGGCTCGACGCGCACGCGAACGCACAGCATCGTCACGCGCATTCAGCAATCCACTTCGCTCACCGCCGCCCCGCATCTCACTTGCGTCGGCGCACCGCGCGAGGAGATCCTCGATATCGCGCGCAACTACTGGCAGCACGGCATTCGTCACATCGTCGCCTTGCGCGGTGATCCGCCGCAAAACGGCGGCAGGTACGTCCCGCATCCCGAAGGCTTCGCCTATGCGGTCGACCTCGTCAGAGGATTGAGGTCGGTCGGCGACTTCGAGATCTCGGTCGCCACCTATCCCGAGCCGCATCCCGAAGCGCCGCACGCGGAGTTCGAGCTGGACAACCTCAAGGCCAAGCTCGATGCCGGCGCAGCCCGTGCGATCACGCAGTTCTTCTTCGATCCGGAATTGTTCCTGCGCTTCCGCGATCGCTGCGCCGCCGCCGGGATCGAGGCGAGCATCGTGCCGGGAATCCTGCCGATCACGCGCTTCCCGCAAATGATCCGCATGGCGCAGCGCTGCGGCGCGAGCGTGCCGGATGCGCTGGTGCATCGCTTCGCCGGTCTCGACGACGATCCCGACACGCGACGCCTGATTGCCGCGGCCGTTGCGATCGAGCAGGTGCAGGCACTGCAGCAGCACGGCGTCGAGGAATTCCATTTCTATACGCTGAACCGCTCCGAGCTCACGTACGCGATTTGTCACGCGCTCAACGTGCGCACGCCGGCGGTGCAAGCGGCAGCAGCAGGCTGAGAATCTCATGAGCACAACTCGAACCGAACGGGTGATCGAACGGGTTAGGGCGCTCCACGAAGCGCTCACGCAGCGCATCCTGGTGATCGACGGCGCGATGGGCACGATGATCCAGGGCTATCGGCTTGCCGAGAGCGACTATCGCGGCGAGCGTTTCGCGTCGTGGCCGTGCGACCTCAAAGGCAACAACGACATCCTGGTGCTGACGCAGCCGCAGATCGTCGCCGAGATCCACCGCGCCTACCTCGATGCGGGCGCGGACATCATCGAGACCAACACGTTCACCGCGAACTATTCCTCGCAGGCCGACTATCGCGCCGAGGAACTGGTGCGCGATATCAACCTCGCGGCCGCGCAGATCGCGCGGCGCAGCGCCGATGAGTATGCGGCGCAGACGGGGCAGGTGAAGTTCGTCGCCGGCGCGCTGGGCCCGACCAATCGCACCGCGTCGCTGTCGCCGAACGTCAACGACCCGGCGTATCGCAACATCGACTTCGACCAGCTTGCGGCAACGTACCTGATCGCCTCGCGCGCCCTGATCGAAGGCGGTGTCGACCTGCTGCTGATCGAGACGATCTTCGACACGCTGAATGCCAAGGCGGCCATCTTCGCTGCGCGCCAGGCGGTCGACGAGGCAGGCATCGACATTCCGATCGTCATCTCCGGCACGATCACCGACGCTTCCGGTCGTACCTTGTCGGGACAGACGACCGAGGCGTTCTGGAACTCGGTCCGGCACGCCCGGCCGCTCGCCGTCGGGCTCAACTGCGCGCTCGGCGCGAAGCAGCTGCGTCCCTACATCGAAGAGATGGCGCGCATCGCCGACGTTTACGTCAGCGCTTATCCGAACGCCGGCCTGCCGAACGCGTTCGGCGAATACGATGAAGCGGCCTGCGAGACCGCCGAGCTGATCCGCGAGTTCGCAAGCAGCGGCTTCGTCAACATCGTCGGCGGCTGCTGCGGCACGACACCCGATCACATTCGTCACATCAAGGAGGCAGTCGCGGGACTGCCGCCGCGCAAGCCGCCGCAAGTCGAGCCGCGGCTGCGGCTGTCCGGGCTGGAGCCGCTGAATATCGGCGCCGACAGCCTGTTCCTCAACGTCGGCGAGCGCACCAACGTCACCGGCTCGGCGAAGTTTCGCAAGCTGATCGAAGCCGACGACTACAACGCGGCGCTCGACGTTGCGCGCCAGCAGGTCGCGAGCGGCGCACAGGCCATCGACATCAACATGGACGAGGGCATGCTCGACTCGGAAGCGGCCATGGCCCGCTTCCTCAATCTCATTGCCGCCGAGCCGGACATCGCGCGTGTTCCGATCATGATCGACTCCTCGAAGTGGTCGGTCATCGAGGCCGGTCTGAAGCGCATCCAGGGCAAGGGCATCGTCAACTCCATCAGCCTCAAGGAAGGCGAAGAGCAGTTCCTGGAGCACGCGCGCAAGGTGCGCGCTTACGGCGCCGCGGTCGTCGTGATGGCGTTCGACGAGAAGGGTCAGGCCGACACGGTCGCGCGCAAGGTGCAGATCTGCGAGCGCTCGTACCAGCTGCTCACGGAGCAGGCCGGCCTTGCGCCGCAGGACATCATCTTCGATCCGAACATCTTCGCGGTCGCGACCGGCATCGAGGAGCACAACAACTACGCGCGCGATTTCATCGAAGCGACGGCCGCGATCAAGCAGGCCTGTCCGCACGCGCACATCAGCGGCGGCGTCAGCAACGTGTCGTTCTCGTTCCGCGGTAACGACCCGGTGCGCGAAGCCATGCACTCGGTCTTCCTGTATCACGCGATCAAGGCCGGCATGACCATGGGCATCGTCAACGCCGGTCAGCTCGCGATCTACGAGGACATCGAGCCGGAACTGCGTGAGCGGGTCGAGGACGTGATCCTCAACCGGCGGCCCGATGCCACCGAGCGACTGCTGGAGATCGCGGCGCGCTTCAAGGGCGAGACGGCCGGGCGCAAGGCCGAGGACCTGGCCTGGCGCAGCTGGCCGGTCGTGAAGCGCCTGGAGCATGCGCTGGTCAAGGGCATCGACCAATTCGTCGTGGAGGACACCGAAGAGGCACGGCACCAGTTCGAGCGGCCGCTGCAGGTGATCGAGGGCCCGTTGATGGACGGCATGAACGTCGTCGGCGACCTGTTCGGCTCGGGCAAGATGTTCCTGCCGCAGGTCGTGAAGTCGGCGCGCGTGATGAAGAAGGCGGTCGCGTATCTGATCCCGTACATCGAGCAGCAGAAGGCCGACGGCGGCGCGTCGCTCTCGAACGGCAAGATCATCATGGCCACGGTGAAGGGCGACGTGCACGACATCGGCAAGAACATCGTCGGCGTCGTGCTCCAGTGCAACAACTTCGAGGTCATCGACCTCGGCGTGATGGTGCCTTGCGAGCGCATCCTGGAAACCGCGCGGCGCGAGGGCGCCGACATGATCGGTCTGTCCGGGCTCATCACGCCGTCGCTCGACGAGATGGTGCACGTCGCGAAGGAGATGCAGCGACTCGGCTTCGAGCAGCCGCTGCTGATCGGGGGCGCGACGACTTCGCCGGCGCACACGTCGGTGAAGATCGATCCGCAGTACAAAGGCCCGGTCGTGTACGTGAAGGATGCGTCGCGGTCGGTCGGCATCTGCCAGCAGCTCGTTGCCGCCGAGCGCGACGAATACGTCGCGCGCATCAAGACCGAGCACGCGACGCGCCGCGAGCAACATCACGGCAAGAAGATCAAGGCTCCGCAGCTGACGATCGCGCAAGCGCGCGCCAATCGCTTCAACGGCGGCTGGGATGCGTATGTGCCGCCGGTGCCGCGCTTCCTCGGCGTGCGAGTCTTCGACGACTACTCGCTCGAGGACCTGACCCGGTACATCGACTGGATGCCGTTCTTCAACGCCTGGGAGTTCGGCGGCAAGTTCCCGGACATCCTCACCGACGCCAAGGTCGGCGAGCAGGCCAGCAACCTGTACGCGGACGCGCGGCGCTTGCTGAAGCAGGTCATCCGCGAGCATTGGCTGACTGCGCGCGGCGTAACCGGGCTGTTCCCGGCGAACAGCGTCGATGACGACGACGTCGAGATCTACACGGACGAGTCACGCACGCGCGTGCTCGCCCGACTGCACTTCCTGCGTCAACAGAAGGGCAAGCCGGCGGGCCAGTCGCACGATGCGCTCGCCGACTTCATCGCGCCGAAGGGCTCCGGTCGCCGCGACTACATCGGCGCGTTCGCGGTCACGGCCGGCATCGGCATCGAACCGCACCTCGAGCGCTTCGCCCAGGCGCATGACGACTATTCGAGCATCATGCTCAAGGCGCTGGCCGATCGGCTTGCCGAAGCGTTCGCCGAGCGCCTGCACGAGCGGGTGCGGCGCGAGTTCTGGGGCTATGCGCCGGAGGAGCGGCTGAACAACGAGCAGCTGATCCGCGAGGGCTATCGTGGCATCCGGCCGGCGCCCGGCTACCCCGCCTGCCCGGATCACACCGAGAAGGCGACGTTGTGGAAGCTGCTGGACCCGACCGCGAACGCCGGCATCCGCTTGACCGAGTCCTATGCGATGTATCCGACCGCGGCCGTCAGCGGCTGGTATTTCTCGCACCCCGGCTCGCGTTATTTCGCGGTCGGCAAGATCGACCTCGATCAGGTGCAGAACTACGCCGCACGCAAGAAGGTCGCGCTGGAGGAGGCGCAGCGCTGGCTGTCGCCGATTCTCGGCTACGACTCGGATTCGGACGCCGACGCGGCCTAGAGAGTCGGGCTGAAGCCCGACCTACATAATGCCTGTAGGTCGGGCTTCAGCCCGACTTCGGCACAGGTACAATCCGGCCATGACCATCAGCAAGATCTATCCGAGCGCGCAGGCCGCGCTCGCCGACGTGGTGCGCGACGGCATGACGGTGATGTGCGGCGGCTTCGGCCTGTGCGGCATCCCGGAGAACCTGATCGTCGCGTTGTGCGAATCCGGCGTGCGCGGGCTGACCGTGGTCTCGAACAACGCCGGCGTCGACCAGTTCGGCCTCGGCAAGCTGCTCAAGACGCGGCAGATCGCGAAGATGATTTCCTCGTACGTCGGCGAGAACAAGGAGTTCGAGCGGCAGTACCTGGCCGGCGAGCTGCAGCTCGAATTCAATCCGCAGGGCACGCTCGCCGAGCGCATTCGCGCCGGCGGCGCCGGCATCTACGGCTTCTACACGAAGACCGGCGCCGGCACGCTGGTGGCGGAAGGCAAAGAGACGCGCGTCGTCAACGGCCAGACCTACGTGCTCGAAACCGGGCTGACCGCCGACTTGTCGCTGGTGAAGGCGTGGAAGGGCGACACCGAAGGCAACCTCGTGTATCGCAAGACCGCGCGCAACTTCAATCCGATGATGGCCACCGCCGGCAACGTCACCGTGGCGGAGGTCGAGCACCTGGTTCAGGCCGGCGAGCTCGATCCCAACAGCATCCACACGCCCGGCATCTTCGTGCAGCGGATCGTGCAGGGCGCGAGCTACCTGAAATCGATCGAGCACCGCACCGTGCGCAAGCGCACCGCCTGAAGGAAACCGACATGCCCTGGAACCGCGAGCAACTGGCCGAGCGCGCCGCACGCGAGCTGCACGACGGCTTTTACGTCAACCTCGGCATCGGCATCCCGACGCTGGTGGCCAACTACATCCCCGCCGGCATGAAAGTGGTGCTGCAGTCGGAGAACGGCATGCTCGGCATGGGACCGTTCCCGTACGAGGGCGAGGAAGATCCGGATCTGATCAACGCCGGCAAGCAGACGATCACCGAGCTGCCGATCTCGTCGTATTTTTCGTCCGCCGACAGCTTCGGCATGATCCGCGGCGGGCACATCGACCTGTCGATCCTCGGCGGCATGGAAGTCTCGGAGGCGGGCGACCTCGCGAACTGGATGGTGCCGGGCAAGATGGTGAAGGGCATGGGCGGCGCGATGGACCTGGTCGCAGGCGTCAAGCGCGTCGTCGTCGTGATGGAGCACACGGCAAAGGACGGCGCACCGAAATTCAAGCCGCGCTGCGAGCTGCCGCTGACCGGCGCCAACGTGGTCGACATGCTGATCACCGATCTCGCAGTGTTTGCGCGGGACGATCGCCAGGCGACGTTCAAGCTCATCGAGCTCGCGCCGGGCGTGACCGCCGACGAGATCAAAGCCAAGACGCCGGCCAGATTCCTGTAACCCGTGAAAACGCGAGCCGCGGTGCTGGGCGAGATGGGCCGGCCGCGGCCGTACACGCAGACACGGCCGCTTGCAATCGAAGAAGTCGAGCTCGATCCGCCCGGTCCCGGCGAAGTGCTCGTGCGCATGCGCGCCGCGGGGCTGTGTCATTCAGACCTTTCGGTGATCAACGGCGACCGGCCGCGGCCGATGCCGATGATCATCGGCCACGAGGGCGCGGGCGAAGTCGCTGAAGTCGGCGCGGACGTGCGCGACCTGCGCCCGGGCGATCACGTGGTCGCGGCTTTCGTTCCTTGCTGTCGCAGCTGTGAGCCGTGCACGACCGGACGACCGGCGCTGTGCGAGCCAGGGTTCAAGGCGAACTCGACCGGCACGCTGCTCGGTGGCGGTCAGCGCATGCGTCGCGCCGGCTCGATCGTCCACCATCATCTCGGCGTTTCTGCGTTCGCCGAACACGCGATCATGGTGCGTCAGTCGTTGATCAAGGTGGATGCGGACTTGCCGTTCGACGAAGCAGCAGTGTTCGGTTGCGCAGTGATGACTGGCGTCGGCGCGGTCACGAATACAGTGCAGCCGCATCGCGGCTCGAGCATCGCGATCATCGGTCTCGGCGGTGTCGGGCTCGCGGCGCTCCTCGGCACGCAGCTGCTGGATGCGGCTGTCGTGATCGCGTGCGACCTGAGCGACGACAAGCTCACCCTCGCGCGACGCATGGGCGCCACCCACACGATCAATGCCGCCGACCCGCAGGCGCTGGAGCAGATCAGGGATCTGACGCGCGGCGGTGTTCACTACGCGTTCGAAATGGCCGGCTCGGTCAAGGCAATGCAACTTGCATATAGCGCGACGCGTCGCGGCGGCACGACCGTGACCGCGGGGCTATCGAACCCGCAGCACCTGTTCACGATCCCGCACGTCGGCATCGTCGCGGAAGAGCGCACGATCAAAGGAAGTTATCTCGGCAGCTGCGATCCGGCGCGCGACATTCCGCGCTACATCGAAATGTATCGGGCGGGACGGCTGCCGATCGATCGCCTGCTGAGCGAGCATATCGCACTCGAGCAGCTCAACGAAGGCTTCGACCGCCTCGCGGATGGCAAGACTGTCCGCCAGATCGTTACTCTTTGAGCAGTACAGGCGGGAGCGGCCGGAGGAACGACGCGCTCAACTTGCCAATGCTTCTTCGATCGCCGCGAGCGGCGTCCCTGCATTCATGCGCTGACACTCCGCTCGCAGTGTCTCCAGGCTCGCCCGCGTCGGCTTCTTCATCCCGCTCTCGCCGACGTCTGCGAGCAGCCGCGCACGCTTGATCAGGATGTTGGTCCACGGCAGCGGCTCTGCCGAGGTATACGCCTCCAGCTTGTCTGCGTAACGGCGCACGGACGCCCAGTCCTGCTCCTTCAGGCCGGCTTCGATCGCGTTGCTGTAGAACTCGAAATAGCTGTGGCTGACGCAGCCGGCCGCGAGGAGCTCTTCGCCCTCCGCGAGCGCGCCCGCGCGCTCGGCCGGATTCGACGTCAGCCGCGCGACCATGCTCAGCAGCATCGGGCCGCAATACGACATGCCGGTTTCGCGCCCGATCGCCAGTGCTTCCTTCGCCTGCTGCAGCGCCTGCGCCGGATCTTCCCTGATCATCGTCGCCGCCAGGATGCCCAGGCACTCCGCCTCGAAGCGTCGTGCGCCGAGTTGCTTGGCGAGTTGCATCGCCTGCCGCGCGTGACGGCGGCAATCGTCGAGCTGCGCCTGGATCAGCAGACCGGTCGCGAGCGTCAGGTGCACCAGCAGCTCGCCGCGCAGGTCGCCGACGCGCCGCGCGAGCTCGAGTCCCTCGCGGCAACTCTCGCGGCTGGCGGCCGCGTCGCAGCAGTACATGTGCGTGACCGCCATCATCGGCAGGTTCGAGAGCAGCACACTGACGAGGTCGTGATCGCGCGCTTCCTGCACGCATCGGGCAAAACGCTCGCGGGCCGTGACGATTCTGCCGCGCTGATAGTAGGCGTCGCCGAGCCCGCTCAAAGCCCGCGCCAGTTCGAGGTGCGATTGCGCCTCGAGCGCGAAGCGATGCGCCTGCTCGTGCGCCTGCATGCAGGCGTCGAGCCGGCCGAGCGGGAAGCAGAGATTGCCGCGCAGCGTGTGGATGCGGGCGCGCGTGCCGAAGTCCGCAGAATCGCCGAGCGCGGTCTGGGCGTAATCGAGCGCCTCGAGTGCTTCCTCGTGCCGGTCCATGATGCGCAACGCGGAGGCGATACCCATCCAGGCGTAGCCGTGGCCGTTCTGGTCGATCGCGAAATCGAGCGCTTCGCGATAGGCGGTGAGTGCATCGTGAGTCCGTCCGAGCTGCAGCAGCAGTTCGCCCAGCAGCAGGCTGCTCTTGTGCAGGAGTACCGGCTCCCGCGCGAGCGCACTCGCTTTGTTGACGAGGCCCAGCGCGCGCTCGAAGCGCAAAGCCGCCTGCTCGGCCAGCGCCGCGTCGATGTACGCCGCAGTTGCGCGCTCATCCTCGGCGGCGGCGAGGTGGTCTGCGCGCAGAGCGGGATCACCGCTCGCGTACCACTCGGCGGCGGTTCGGTGCAGCTCGCGCCGCTGCGACTTCAGGGTCGACTCATAAATGGCGTCGCGGAACAGCGCGTGCGCGAACTCCAGATCGGGACCGTTGAAGCGCACCAGCGCCGTCTCAGTCAGCGCCGTCGGATCGTAATCCTCGTCGTTGAGGATGCGGCGCAACGCTGCCAGGGTCGCGCGATGTCCAAGAACTGCAGCGGCCTGCAGAGCCGCATGATCTCGGCCAGACAAGCGCGCTGCGCGTGCCAGTACGACCGAGCGCACGGATCCCGGCAGCAAATCGTGACCGGCGCGCGCGGCACGCAGCAGCTGGTCCAGAAACAGCGGATGTCCTTCCGCGCGCTGAATGCATGCAGCAATCATGTCCGGTGGCAGCTCCGGAAAGTGTGCAGCCAGTTCCTGTGCTTCATCTTCCGCCAGCGGCGCGAGATCGACCGTCGTCACCGGGCAGCCGCGGGCGCGGGCGCGCCAGCTCGCGTTGATCGGATCGCCTTCGGGACGCGTCGTCATGATGAAGAGAATCTGGCAGTTGGCGACGACCGCCGCGATTTCGCCGAAGCGCGCCAGCTCGTCGGTATCCGCCCAGTGCACGTCCTCCACGACCAGCAACTGCGGCCCGCGCTGTACTGCCGTCTCGATCAACTGCGCGAGCGCAAGGGCCCGGCCGCGCTGGCGCGTGGCGATTTCCATCGCTTTCTCCAGCGCCGCCAGCTCGGCATCGATCGGCGCATCGACGAGATCGCTGAGAAAGATGACCTGATCGACAGCATTGCGGCCGGCGAGTGCGCGCCGCACGGCAGCTGCACGCTCGTTCGCCGGCGCATCCGCATTCAGGCCGAGCAAGCTCAGCGCGAGCGCCGTGATCGGTCGGCGGCCCGGCGATTGACCGAAGTCGAACACCTGCGCGGAATGCACGGCGATGCCGCGTTCGCGCGCAGCCCCGCGAACTGCGTTGACGAGCGATGTCTTGCCGATGCCGGCTTCGCCGCGGACGACGATTGCCCGGCCATGGCGACTGTTCGTGCAGCGATCGAGCGCGGCGAGAATCATCGCCAGCTCCGGACGGCGGCCGACGAAAGGTTGCGTGCCGGGGCCGATCTCGCTGCGCAATCCTTCCAGCCGCCACGCGGTGACGGGTTCGGCCTGACCGGGCTGCGCGCTCGGCGCACGAGCGCCGTTGACCCGCTCGCCGAGCGATGCCCGCAATTCCTCGGAGATGAGGACTTCACCGTCGCCGGCACGCGCCGCGAGCGTATGCGCGACGTGCGTGGGCCGGCCGGTCAGCGGAAAGATCTCGGCGCCGCACAGGACCTGACCTTGTGCGATCCCGATGCGCAGCGCGACCGAGCCGGGGACGGTCCACGATGAGCTGGCGGTCCGGCATTGCAATGCCAGCGCGGCCTGTGCCGCGCGTTCGGGCTCGTTGCCGTAAGCAGTCGGAATGCCGAACACTGCGAGCACGTTGCTGCCGATGCGCCGATCGACGCGGCCGCCGAACTCGGTTACGGCTTCGGTGACGCGGCGATGAAATTGCATCGCGAGCGCGTGCGACTCCTCGGGATCGAGCTGTGCTTCGAGTTCCAGCAGGCCCTCGAGACGCGCCACGAGGATCGTTGCATCGATCAGCTGCGGCCGGACCTCGACGGGCGCGGCGGGCTCACTGGCACGCGGCGTCTCGTGCGTGCCGGTGTCCTCGAGCGACGTGTCGTCCCCGTCAGTCTGGCCGAGTGCGGCGCGCCGGCGGCGCATGAGATCTCGATAGAGCTGCTCAGTGGCCGGCTCGGGCGCGACGTCGAGCTCTCGTCGCAGCACATCGCGACACACGCGGTACTGGCGCAGTGCTTCGGCATACGCATTGCGCTTGGCCAGCAGGTCCATGACCCGGCGATGCGCGGCTTCGTTGAGCGGCTCGAGCGCGACCAGTTTCGTGGCGGCAGCGAGCGCGCCATCGCTGTCGCTATTCGCGACGCACAGCTCGGCGAGCTTGTTGAGCGCGTCGCTCAGTTCCTTGCGCAGCGTCCGGCGCTCGCTCGTCAGCCACTCATCGAACGCAGTCGAGCGTGCATCGAAGCCGTCGAGGAGATCGCCGCGATAGTGCGACATCGCTTCCTGTAACGACGTGCGAGTACCGGCATTGAGCGCGCGCCGGAAAGCGTGCAGGTCGCTGCGCACGATGGCCGGATCGATGCCGACCGATTCGGTGTCGGCGAACAGTGCCTTGTGAGCTTCCGCCGGCAGCGACTTGCGCAAGGCGGCCAGCGCCTGGCGCAGGCTGGTGCGCGCGAGCTCTTCGTCAGCGTCTTCCCACAGCAGCGTTGCGAGCCGATCGCGACTGTGCGATTCGCCAGGGCGCAAAGCGAGATACGCCAGCAACGCGCGGCCCTTGCGGGACGCGATGCGAATCTCTGCGCCTGCGGAATCTTGCACGCGGAAAGCGCCGAGCACTTGCAGGTTCAGTTCGGTCAAGGGTCCCCGGGCGGCCACTGTTGGCGAGTCAATTCTTGGGGTGCCATTTTCACGTATTTTTCACGACTGTCGAGACTGACGCCTCACGGCCCTTCCGTACAGTTGCCTCCGAACCGCACACTCACGGAGGTTTCATGCTCACCGACGCCCGCGGCTGCCCCACCTCGACCAGCAGCAGTGCTTCCCTGCAACAATTCGAGCAGGCACTGGACCTGTCGCTGAGCTACGAGCTCGACCCGCTTGCGAGGATCCAGAAGGCGCTGGAGGCCGATCCCGCCTTTGCGTTGGGCCATTGCCTGCGCGCCGGCCTGGCGATCATGGCGACCGACCGCGGGGCGCTGCCGATGCTCATGGAGAGCGTCGAGGCCATCGAGGCGCAGGGGCGTCGCGCCCACGATCGCGAGCGCGCGCACGCAGCCGCCGCCCGCACCTGGATCGAGGGCGACTTCGCCGGATCGATCCAGCGTTATGGTGAGATCCTGCTCGATCATCCGCACGACCTGCTGGCGCTGCAGGTCGCGCACGTCGGCGACTTTTTTCTCGGCGCTTCCTCGATGCTGCGCGACCGGGTCGCGCAGGTGCTGCCGATGTGGGACACGAGCCTGCCGGGCTACGGCTACGTGCTCGGCATGTACGCATTCGGACTCGAGGAGACGGCACTGTATTCGCGCGGCGAGGACATCGGTCGGCGGGCGCTGGACATCAACCGTCGCGACGCGTGGGCAGTCCACGCCGTGACCCACGTGATGGAGATGCAGGGTCGCTTGCGCGACGGCATGGACTGGCTTGCGTCACGCGAGAGCGACTGGTCGGTGAACAACGGCTTCTCGTTCCACAATTGGTGGCACTGTGCGCTGTTCCAGCTCGAAGCGGGCAACTTCACCCGCGTGCTGGAGTTGTACGACCAGCGGATCCGCCCGACGCCCTCGGAAGTCCCGCTGGAGATGATCGACGCGTCGGCATTGCTGTGGCGACTGGAGCTGCGCTCCGCGAACGTCGGCGATCGCTGGCAGAAACTCGCGGCATGCTGGGAGCCTCTCGCGGAGCACTCGTACTACGCGTTCAACGATGCGCATGCGGTCATGGCATTCGTTTCAGCCGGCCGCACGGACCTCGCGCAGCGAACGATCGCGGCGATGGAACGCAAGGCCGCGGGCTCGGACACGAACTCGATGATGACGCGCGACGTCGGATTGCCGCTGGCACGAGCTGTCGCCGCATTCGCCGCCGGCCGTTACGCGGAAACGATTGCGTTGCTGCAGCCGATCCGCACGATCGCCAACCGTTTCGGCGGCAGTCACGCGCAGCGCGACCTCATTCATCTGACGCTGGTCGAAGCGGCGCTGCGAGCGCGGCAGGGTCGGCTCGCTCGCGCGCTGATTGCCGAGCGGACTCAGCTCAAGCCGTCGAGTCCGTTCAACTGGCAGCTCACGGCGCGTTCAATGGATCTCAACGGCGACAGCGCCGGTGCGGCGAAGGCGCTGGAAAGCGCGGAGGCGCGCACCAAGGCGCAGTTCGGCGTGCAGCGCGCCTACGCTTGATGCTGGCGTGAGAGGTATTCCTGCGACTGCATCTCGACCAGGCGGCTCCTGGTGCGCTCGAACTCGAACGTGAGCTTCGAGCCGCGATAGGTCTGCGTCACAGGTGCGGCGGCTGAGACGATCAGCTTCACGGCGCGGTCATAGAACTCGTCAACCAGTGAGATGAAGCGTCGTGCGGCGTTCTCGGCCTCGGGCCCGAGCACCGGGACGTCGCTGACGAACACCGTGTGATAGCAGCGGGCGATCTCGATATAGTCCGCCTGTCCGCGCGGTCCCTCGCACAGTTCCTTGAACGCGAACCAGATTGCGCCGTCGGCCTGACGGTGTGCGCGCAGGCGGCGGTGATTGAGAATCAGCGTCGCATCGGTCACTCCGGGCTCGGCTGCGATTGCATCGAACAGCTTTTCCAGCGCCGCCGGCGTCGCAGTGTCGCCGCAGGCAAACCAGGTAGTCGCGCGCTCCAGTAGCCGCAATCGGTAGTCCGCGCCACCGTCCATCTGCACGACCTGCGTGTGTTCCTTCAGCAGGCGGATCGCCGGCATGAAGCGCGCACGCTGCAAGCCTTCCTTGTACAGATCGTCGGGCGGGACGTTGGAGGTCGCGATCAGCGTGACGCCGCGCTCGAACAGGCCGCGGAACAGATTGCCGAGCAGCATGGCATCGGCGATGTCGGTCACGAACAACTCGTCGAAGCACAGCACGCGGGCCTTGTGCGCGAGGCGCTCGGCGACGCGATCGAGCGGATCAGCCTGATCCTTGTGCTTCTTCAGCTCGTCGTGCACCGACTGCATGAAGCGATGGAAATGGCTGCGCTGCTTGTCGCGAAACGGCAGGCTCTGGAAGAACAGGTCCATCAGCCAGGTCTTGCCGCGGCCGACGCCGCCCCAGATGTACAAACCGCGCTGCAGTTGATGCAGCTTGTTGCCGGAAAGCAGGCCGCCGAGGAGCTTGTTGCCGAGCAATCGCTTCGGCTTAGCGGTGATCAGCCGCTCGCGCAGCTCGTCCAGCAGCGCGACGACCTGGCGCTGCGCGGGATCGGGCCGGTAGCCCAGGCGAGCGCACTCGCGCTCGTACAGCTCCGCGACCTTCACTCGCGCAGCTCGGGCAGATCTTTGAAGAACGCGAGCGCCTGCGGATTGGCGAGCGCATCGAGATTCTTCACCGGCCGGCCGTGCACCGTGTCGCGGACCGCCAGCTCCACGAGTTTGCCGTTGATCGTGCGCGGCAAATCCGGCGCCTGCACGATCCGCGCCGGCACATGACGCGGCGTAGTGTTGGCGTGGAGTGTGCTGCGGATCTTGTCGCGCAGGCCGTCGTCCAACGTCAATCCGTCGCGCAGGCGCACGAACAGCACGATGCGCACGTCGCCCTGCCACTGCTGCGCGATCGCAATCGATTCTGCGATTGCTTCGATCTTCTCCAGTTGTCGATAGATCTCAGCGGTGCCGATGCGTACGCCGCCCGGGTTCAGCACGGCGTCGGAGCGGCCGTGCACGATCAAGCCGCCGCGTGCAGTGATCGTTGCGAGATCGCCGTGCCACCAGACATTCGGATAGCGCCCGAAGTAAGTGCCGTGAAAGCGCGAGCCGTCGGTGTCGCCCCAGAAGCCGATCGGCACGGAAGGGAAGGGCGCGCTGCACACGAGCTCGCCTTGCTCTCCCACCAGCGGCTGCCCGGCGTCGCTGTACACCTCGGTCTTCATCCCGAGCGAGAGTGCCTGGATCTCGCCCTCGTACACCGGTTGGATCGGGCAGCCGCCGCCGAAGCATGCCATCAGGTCCGTGCCCCCGCTGATCGACGCGAGCAGCACGTCCGGCTTCACCTCGCGATACACATAGCGATAGCTCGGCGGATTGAGCGGCGCGCCGGTCGAGATGATGGTGCGCAATGCACCGAGCTCGAATTCGCGGCGCGGGCGGATGCCGGCCTGCTCGCAGCCCACGAGGAAGCGCGGGCTCGTGCCGAAAATGGTGACCCGCTCATCGTGCGCGAGACGCCACAGCACGCGCGGATCCGGTTGCAATGGTGCGCCGTCGAACAGCACGATCGTTGCGCCGGTCGCAAGGCCGCTCGCGAGCGCGTTCCACATCACCCAGCCGCAGGTCGTGTAGTAGAAATAGCGGTCGTCGCGGCCCATGTCGGCATGCAGCATGTTTTCCTTCAACTGCTGCAATAGCGCCCCGCCGGCACAGTGCACGATGCATTTCGGCGCGCCCGTCGTACCGGAGGAGTAGAGGACGAAGGTGGGATGATCGAACGGCAGCTGCTCGAACGACAGCGTCGCTGCGCCGTCGCCGAACTCCTCGAACATCACGGCGCTGTCGATCGTTTGGACGGCCGGTCGTTCGTTCTGGTACGGCACCAGCACGACGCGCTCGATGCTCGGGATCTTGTCCTTGACCGCGCGAATCGTCGGCATGCAGTCGAGCGTCTTGCCCGCATAGCGATAGCCGTCGGCGGCGAACAGCACCCTGGGCGTGATCTGACCGAAGCGATCCAGCACGCCGCTTGGGCCGAAGTCCGGCGAGCACGATGACCAGACGGCGCCGAGGCTCGTGGTCGCGAGCATCGCAATGACGGTTTCCGGGACGTTCGGCAAGAAGCCCACGACGCGATCACCGGGCTTCACGCCGGCGGCGCGCAGTCCGTCGGCTATGCGCGCTGTTTCGCGTCGCAGCTCGCGCCACGACAGCTGGCGCCGCTGGCCGCGCTCGTTGCGGAAGATGATCGCGGGCGAGTCGTCATCGCGGCGCAGGAGATTTTCCGCGTAGTTCAGCCGCGCATCGCTGAACCACTGCGCGCCGGGCATGCGATTGCCGTTCTCGAGAATCTGCGTGGCGCGCGTCTGCGCGCGGACCTCGCCGAAATCCCACAGCGCGTCCCAGAAGTTCTCGGGGAACTCGATCGACCAGCGATGCAGCGCCGCGTAATCGGGGACCGGCGCGTGATGGCGCTCGCGCACGAAACGCATGAAGCGCGTCAGCTGAGCGCGCTCGATGCGTTCGGGCGAAGGGGACCAGATCGGCTCCATGGATCGCGTGCGTCGGCTAGAGATTCTGATAGTTCGGGCCGGAGCCGCCTTCGGGGGTCGTCCAGTTGATGATCTCGTACGGATCCTTGATGTCGCAGGCTTTGCAATGCACGCAGTTCGCGGCGTTGATCTGCAGCCGCCGCCCGCCCTGGCCGTCGGAGACCATTTCATACACGCCGGCGGGACAGAAGTTCTCGCACGGATTGCCGTACTCCTTGGTGCAGCGGGTCACGCAGATCGAGGTGTCCTGCACCTTCAGATGGATCGGCTGCGACTCGTCGTGCACGTTGCCGGCGAAGAACACCGAGGCGAGTCGATCGCGCGGCGGCAGCGAGCGGTCGACCCAGCTGCGATCCGGCGAGGTGTATTCGTCGAGTTTCTCCAGCGCCGACCAGTCGGCCTCGTTGCGCATCGTCCAGGGCACGTGCCCTCGCAGCAGCGAGTCGATGCCGGCGTTGAACATCGCGAAGTACAGGCCGCGCTTGAACGCCGGCTTGAAGTTGCGCACGGCACGCAGCTCGCGATGACCTTCGGACGCTCGCCAGCGCGCGTCGTAGCCGGCGCTCTTGCCGGTCGCAGCGAGATGCTCGGCCGCCAGCACGCCCGAGCGGATCGCCTGGTGAATGCCCTTGATCTTGAAAACGTTGAGCGTGCCGCCGGCATCGCCGATCAGCAGCGCGCCCGGCATTTCCAGTTTCGGCAGCGACTGGTAGCCGCCGGCGGCGATCGTGCGCGCGCCGGCCGCGAGAATCTCGCCGCCTTCGAGCAGCGGCTTGATGCGCGGGTGATGCTTGAACTGCTGGAACGCTTCGAACGGCTTCAGCCGCGGATCTTTGTAGTTGAGCCCGACCACGTACCCGACGTACACGCGGTCCTGGTCGAGGTGATAAAGGAAGCTGCCGCCATACGTGGCTGTATCGAGCGGCCAGCCGAACGCGTGCTCGATGCGGCCCGGCTTCACCCGACCCGGCGGCAATTGCCAGAGCTCCTTGTAGCCGAGACCGAACGTCGCCGGATCCACGCCCTCGCGCAGGTTGAACTTCGCGATCAGCTGCTTCGAGATCGAGCCGCGCGCGCCTTCGGCCAGAATCGTCGTGCCCGCGTGAATCTCCACGCCGGGCGTGTAGTTCGGGCCCGGCGTGCCGTCCTTGTTCAGGCCCATGTCGCCGATGCGCACGCCCTTGACCGCTGCCTTTTCGTCGAACAGCGCTTCCGCCGCGGAGAAGCCGGGAAAGATGTCGACGCCGAGCTTCTCCGCCTGCTGCGCGAGCCATGGCGCGAGCTGACCGAGGGAGATGATGAAGTTGCCGTGGTTGTGCATCGGCGAGAGCTTGATGGCCCAGCCCGGCAGCTTGAACGAGCCGGTCTTGGTCATCAGCCGCACGTCGTCCTCGGCCGCCGGCACCTTCATGCCGGTGTATTCGCTGCGCCAGTTTGGCAGCAGCTTCTCCAGCGCCGCCGGCTCGAGGACTGCACCGGAAAGCGCATGCGCACCGACCGACGACGCCTTCTCCAGCACGCAGATGTTCTTGTCCGGCTGCAGCTGTTTCAGGCGGATCGCGCAGGCGAGGCCCGCCGGCCCCGCGCCGACGATCACGACGTCGTACTCCATCACCTCTCTATCTGCCATTCGTCACCCCGTCACTGTCGGGCTGAAGCCCGACCTACTTCGGCGCCATGCGGATCGCGCCGTCGAGGCGGATGCATTCGCCATTGAGCATCGCGTTCTCGCAGATGTGCGCCACTAGCGCAGCGTATTCCTCGGGGCGACCGAGACGGGACGGGAACGGCACCTGCTTGCCGAGCGAGTCCTGCACTTCCTGCGACAGCGCGGCCACCATCGGTGTCTTGAAGGTGCCGGGCGCGATCGTCATCACGCGAATGCCGTTGCTCGCGAGATCGCGCGCCATCGGCAACGTCATGCCGACGATGCCGCCCTTGGAAGCGGAATAGGGGACCTGGCCGATCTGACCGTCGAAGGCGGCCACGGACGCCGTCATGATGATGACGCCACGCTCGCCTTCCTCGTTCGGCGTGTTGCCGACCATCACGCCCGCCGCCGACTTGGCGACGAGCAACGTGCCGACGAGATTCACTTCGATGACCTTGCGGAAGATCTCGCCCGGCAGCGGACCTTCCTTGTTCACCGTACGGCGCGGCCAGCCGATGCCCGCACAGTTGACTGCGACGTTCAGCCCGCCCATGTCGCTCTGCGCCTGCGCCATCGCGGCGGTCACCGCCGCTTCGTTGGTCACGTCGACTTTCTGGAAGCGCGCGGCGGCGCCCAGCGACTTGGCAGCCGCTTGGCCGGCTGGCTCTTGCACGTCGATCAGCGTGACCTGTCCGCCCGCCGCAACGAAGCGCTGCGCGACCGCGTTGCCCAGCCCGGAAGCGCCGCCGGTGATGACGGCGCGGATCTGATTCAATTTCATCTCTGCCCCTCAGATTCTCTGCCCGCCGTCGACCTCGACGACGCGGCCGGAAAAATAATCGTTCTCCGCGATGAACAGCGCGGCGTGCGCCATCTCGGCCGGCTCGGCCATGCGCTTGAGCGGCACCGCGTTGACGGCGCGCTCGATCATCTCGGGCTTCATCGAGTCGAGGATCTCGGTGCGCGTAAAGCCCGGCGCGATCGCCCCGGTGCGGATGCCGAAGCGCGCCAGCTCCTTCGCCCACACCACGGTCATCGCCACCACGCCCGACTTGGTCGCCGAGTAGTTGGACTGCCCCATGTTGCCGGCGCGCGAGATGCTCGAAGTGCTGATGATCACGCCGCCCTGGCCGAGACCGATCATCCGTTGCGCCGCCTCGCGCGCGCCGAGGAAGACGCCGGTCAGGTTCACGTCGATGACCGCGCGCCACTGCTCCAGCGACATCTTGCCGACGACCTTGCCGTCCTGGACTTTGACGAGCAGTGCGTCCTTGGTGATGCCGGCGTTGTTGATCATCACGTCGAGACGGCCGAAGTCGCGGACGACCGCGTCGAGCGTGCCCGACACATCTTCCTCGCGTGTCACGTTGCAGACGTAGGTGTGGCAGCGGACCGATTCGGCCTCGCACAGCTCGCGGGTGCGATCGAGGTCGGCCTGGTTGAGGTCGAGCAGTGCCACTTCGGAGCGCTTGCGCGCGAAGGCGAGCGCCATGGCGCGACCGATTCCGCGACCGGCGCCGGTGATCACGGCGAGCTTCCCGTCCAGCTGCATGCGCTACCTCGAGATGAGGGGCAGGATGTTAGCAGGTCGGGCTATTGCGGATGCCAGCCCGGCTTGCGACGTTCGAGGAATGCCGACAGCCCTTCGCGACCTTCCGGGCTCACGCGCAGGCGCGCGAGCAGGCGTGCAGTTTCTTCACCCAGGATGTCGAACTGGGCATCGCGGTCGCCGGGCTGTGCCACCCGGCGCACCAGCTTCTTCGCGGCGCGGAGCGCTTCAGGCCCGCCACGCAGCAGATGGTCGACCTGCGTGGCAACTGCCGCATCGAGCTGCTCGGCGCTGGCTGTGAAGTGCAGGAGCCCGATGCTGCGTGCTTCCGCTGCCTCGAAGGGCGCCGCAGTCAGGAACAGGCGGCGCGCGTTGCGGTTGCCAATCGCTGCCACGACATAGGGCGAAATCGCCGCCGGCACGATGCCGAGCCGCACTTCCGTCAGTGCGAACTTCGCGGTCTCCGCGCCGATCGCGATGTCGGCACAGGCGACCAGGCCAACCCCGCCGCCGAAAACGTTGCCGTTGACGCGTGCGATGACGGGCTTGTCGAGCTCATCGAGCGTTCGCAGGCAGCGGACCAGCAACAGCGCATCGTCGACGTTCTGCTGCTCGGTCGCGCCCATCATCGATCGCATGTGCGCGATGTCGGCACCGGCACAGAAGCTCGCGCCCGCGCCCGTCAGGACGACGACGCGCGCTTGTGCGTTGCCGGCGATTGCGACGAGAGCAGCATGCAGTTGCTGCATCGTCGCGCCATCGAGCGCGTTGTGCTTGTCGGGGCGATTCAGCGTCAGCGTCGCGACGCCGCGTGCATCGATGCTGGAGGTAATGAGTGACATGCGCAGCGCACCCTACATTCGGAATACACCATACCGTTCCACGCCGGGCTTCGGTCCGCGCATCGCGGCGCTGATCGCTGCGCCGAGCACCTTGCGGGTGTCGATCGGATCGATGACGCCGTCGTCCCACAGACGCGCGGTTGCGTAGTACGGATTGCCTTGTGCCTCGTACTGCCCGCGGATCTCGCTCATGAATGCCTGGCGCTCTTCGTCCGGCCACTCCTTGTTGCGCGCCTTCAAGCCGTCGCCGCGCACCGTCGCGAGCACCTGTGCGGCCTGCTCGCCGCCCATCACGGAAATGCGTGCGTTCGGCCACGTCCAGATCATGCGCGGCGAATAGGCGCGGCCGCACATCGCGTAATTGCCGGCGCCGAACGAGCCGCCGATGATCACGGTGAATTTCGGCACGCGCGAGCTGGCGACTGCGTTCACCATTTTCGCGCCGTCCTTGGCGATACCGCCGTGCTCGAACTTCTTGCCCACCATGAAGCCGGTGATGTTCTGCAGGAAGATCAGCGGCACGCCACGACGGTTCGCGAGCTGGATGAAGTGCGCAGCCTTGAGCGCAGTTTCCGAGAAGAGGATGCCGTTGTTTGCGACGATCGCCACCGGGTAGCCCCACAGGTGCGCGAAGCCGCACACGATCGTCTTGCCGTAGAGCGGCTTGAACTCGTGGAACTCCGACGCATCGACGATGCGCGCGATGATCTCGCGGACATCGTAGGGATAACGCGTGTCGCGCGGGATGATGCCGTAGATGTCTTCGACGTCATGCACCGGCTCGCGGACTTCCTGCCGTGGCAGCCACGGCTTGTGCTCGCGCGCGAGGTGCTTCACCGCGTCGCGAGCAAGCGCGAGCGCGTGCTGATCGTTGTCCGCCAGCAGGTCGGCGACACCAGAGATGCGCGTGTGCACGTCGCCGCCGCCGAGCGATTCGGCGTCGACGACTTCGCCTGTGGCCGCCCGCACCAGCGGCGGGCCGCCGAGAAAGATCGTGCCCTGTTTCTTGACGATGATCGCTTCGTCGCACATGGCCGGCACATACGCACCGCCGGCGGTGCACGATCCCATGACCACCGCGAGCTGCGTGATGCCCGCGGCCGACAGCCGCGCCTGGTTGTAGAAGATGCGGCCGAAATGATCGCGATCCGGGAACACTTCGTCCTGCAGCGGCAGGAACGCACCGCCGGAGTCGACCAGGTAGACGCACGGCAGATGATTCTCCGCGGCGATCTCCTGTGCGCGCAGGTGCTTCTTCACCGTCAGCGGAAAGTACGTGCCGCCTTTGACCGTCGCATCGTTCGCCACGACGACGACTTCGGAGCCGTGCACGCGGCCGATGCCCGTGATCACGCCTGCGGCGGGTGCTCCGCCGTCATACATGCCGTCTGCCGCGAGCGGCGACAGTTCCAGGAACGGAGTGCCGGGATCGAGGAGCGTGCTGACGCGATCGCGCGGCAGGAGCTTGCCGCGCTCGGTGTGCTTGCGCCGCGCGTCCTCGCCGCCGCCTTCGGCCGCTATCGCGATGCGCTGCTTGAGCTCGTCCGCCAGCGCGCGCATGTAGGAGGCATTCGTGTGAAAGGCCTCGGAGCTCGAATCCACCCGCGTCGGAATCATGCAGTCGCCTCGAAGATTTCCCGTCCGATCAGCATGCGGCGGATTTCGCTCGTGCCCGCGCCGATCTCGTACAGCTTGGCGTCGCGCAGCAGCCGTCCCGCCGGAAAGTCGTTGATGTAGCCGTTGCCGCCGAGTGCCTGGATCGCCTCGAGCGCCAGCTTCGTCGCGTTCTCGGAAGCCTGCAGGATACAGCCGGCCGCGTCGAAGCGCGTCACCTGGCCGCGGTCGCAAGCGGCCGCGACCGAATACGTGTACGCCCGGCACATGTTCATCGTCGTGTACATGTCGGCGATCTTGGCCTGCATGAGCTGGAACGTGCCGATCGGCTTGCCGAACTGCTGGCGCTCGTGCACGTACGGCAGCACCAGGTCGAGACAGGCGCGCATGAGGCCGAGCGACCCGCCCGCCAGCACGACGCGCTCGTAATCGAGGCCGCTCATCAGCACGTGCGCGCCGTGTCCTTCCTTGTGCAGCAGGCTCGCGGCTGGAATCGCGCAGTCCCGGAACACCAGCTCGCAGGTGTCGGAGCCGCGCATGCCGAGCTTGTCGAGCTTCTGCGCCGTGCTGAAGCCCGGCGTCCCGCGCTCCACGATGAATGCAGTCACGCCCTTCGGGCCGAGCTGCGGATCGAGCGTCGCGTAGATGATCGCCACGTCCGCGGTCGGGCCGTTCGTGATCCACATCTTGCTGCCGTTGAGGATGTAGCCGTCACCACGCTTCTCGGCGCGCGTGCGCATGCCGATGACGTCCGATCCCGCGCCGGGCTCGCTCATCGCGAGCGCGCCGACGTGCTCGCCGGAGATCAGCTTCGGCAGGTACTTCTCCTTCTGGGCCGCAGTGCCCCAGCGGCGCAGCTGGTTCACGCACAGGTTGGAGTGCGCGCCATATGACAGGCCGACCGAGGCGGAGGCGCGGCTGATTTCTTCCATCGCCACGACGTGCGCGAGATAGCCGAGGCCGGTGCCGCCGTCCTTTTCCTCGACCGTGATGCCGAGCAGGCCGAGCTCGCCGAGCTGCGGCCACAGGTCGCGCGGGAAGAGGTTGTTGCGATCGATGTCCGCTGCCAGCGGCGCTATGCGCTCGGCGGCGAACTTCGCGACGGTGGCGCGCAACGTGTCGAGATCCTCGCCGAGACCGAAATCGAAATCCTGCATATCCTTGGGCTCCAGTGCGCTGGGAAGGGGCTTGTGCCCTTTGTCCTATTGTCCGACAATCCGACGAAGTGTCAACCCAAGTGTCAACCAGAGATCGATGAACAAGAAGCCTGCATCCGCCGCCCCCAAGGCGCGCCGCGCTGCGACAGCCGCCCGGGCCCCGGTAGCCCCGGCTCTGACGGCACCAGAACCGCTGTTCGATCCGGTCGACCGCGAGCCCGCCTACACGCGCGTGTCCTCGGCGATCGAGGCCAAGATCCTGTCGCGCGCGCTGCGCGGCGGGGACGTGCTGCCGGCGGAACTCGAGCTTGCGCAGCAGTTTCGCGTGCATCGCTCGACGGTGCGCGAGGCCTTGCGGCAGCTCGAGAGCGCCGGGCTGGTGGTCCGCCCGCCGGGCGCCAAGCGCATGATCGTGAGCCGCCCGCATGCAGCGAAAGTCTCGTCCGGCATGCGTCATGCGCTGGTCCTGCACGACGTGACGTTCGTGGACGTGTGGGAAGCAATGATGGTGATCGAACCGGAAGTGGCTGCGCTCGCGGCGTCGCGGCGCTCGCAGGCCGATCTGGAGGCGCTGACGCGGGCGGCCGAAGCGTTCCGCTCGTGGCCGAAGGATGACTCGCAGGCAGTCGAGGTGGTCGCGGATTTCTTCGAGGCCATGGGCGCGGCGTCCCGCAATCAGGTGCTGGTGCTGGCGAAGCAATCGTTGACCGATGCGCTGGCTCCGTCGCTCGCCCGGGTGATCGACACGGTGCCGCAGGCGCGCCAGCGCATCGCAGATGCGCAGCGACGAATCATCGCTGCGGTCCGTGACAAGAATGCGGACGAGGCGCGCAAATGGATGTCGAAGCACGTCCGCGACTTCCAGCGCGGTTACGAGCTCGCGGGGATTTCCCCGGAAACGCCGATCTCGGTGTAGGTCGTTACACGATCTCGATGGCGATGGCGGTCGCTTCGCCGCCACCAAGGCACAGCGACGCGATGCCGCGCTTGCCGCCGCGCTTCTTCAGCGCATGCAGCAGCGTGGTCAGGATGCGCGCACCGGTCGCGCCGATCGGATGGCCGAGTGCGCACGCACCGCCGTTGACGTTGACGCGCGCCGGATCGAGCTTGAGATCGTGGATCGCAGCCATCGCGACGCAGGCGAACGCCTCGTTGATCTCGTACAGGTCCACCTGATTCGCGTTCCAGCCTGTCTTGGCGAGCACGGCCTGGATGGCGCCGACCGGCGCAGTCGGGAACCACTCCGGGGCCTGCGCGAAGCTGGCATGCGCGACGATGCGGGCCATCGGCTGCAGATTGCGCGAACGGGCCGTGGCTCCGCTCACCACGACGAGCGCCGCTGCGCCGTCCGAGATCGACGACGAGCTCGCCGCCGTGACAGTGCCGTCTTTGTTGAAGGACGGCTTCAGGTTCGGAATCTTCGCGATGTCGCAGGTGAATGGCGTCTCGTCCTTCGCGACGACCCGCTCGCCCTTGCGGTCCTGCACCGTCACCGGTGCGACCTCGGCGTCGAAGTGACCTTTCTCGACCGCGTTCATGGCGCGACGCACGGATTCCGCGGCGTACTCATCCTGCTGGCCGCGCGTGAAGCCGTACTTCTTCGAAGTCGCGTCGGCGAAGTGGCCCATCATGTGGCCGTCGAACGGACTCTGCAGGCCGTCGAAGAACATGTGATCGATGAGCTGCACGTGACCCATGCGCAGCCCGGAGCGCGCCTTGGGCAGCAGGTAGGGCGCATTGGTCATCGACTCGATGCCGCCGGCGAGCACGATCTGCGCCGAGCCGGCTGCGATCTGATCCGCTGCCAGCATCACGGCTTTCATGCCGGAACCGCACATCTTGTTCACCGTCGTCGCGGGCACCTGCTGCGGCACGCCTGCGGCCAGCGCAGTCTGGCGTGCGGGTGCCTGGCCGAGGCCGGCCGGCAGCACGCAGCCGAAAATGGTCTCGTCGATCTGCGCGGCGTCGATGCCGCTGTCCTTGATTGCGGCCTGGGCAGCCACCGCGCCGAGCTGAGGTGAGCTCAAAGAGCTCAAAGCGCCCTGGAACGCGCCAATCGGCGTGCGACGTGCGGCAACGATAAAAATGTCTTCGCTCATGGGCGTGATCCTACAGGGGGCGCGGGCTCGACCCAAGAATTGTTGCGGCAGCTCGCAATTCAATACCGGAATCAGGGACGCCGCGTCTGCAGTGCTGCTATGCCGTCCGTTTCCGACAGGTCCGGCTCATCCAGCGCGGTGAGAATGCGTGCGCGCGCCTGGTCGCGTGTCTGCGCAATCGCGGCCGCAGGCTCGAGGCCCGTCAGCGGCCCGAGCGGCGGCAGCACATGGATCTGGATCCGTCCCAGGCGCGGCAGGAACCGGCCGCTCGGCAGGATGTGTCGCGTGCCGCGGATCGCGATGGGCACGATAGGCAACTCGGCACGCGCAGCGATTGCGAATGCACCGGTGTGAAATTTGCCGAGTCCGGGTTGCGCGAGAAACGTGCCTTCCGGAAAGAATGCGAGCGCCTGGCCGGTTTCGGCAGCCTTGAACAGCCGCCGCGCATCCATACCGCCGGCGTGCCGATTGAAGCGGTCGACGAACTCGGAACCAATCCGCCGCAGGACGAAGCCCGCCAGCGGCACGCTCGACACCTCCTTCTTGATGACGAACGAGAAGCGCGCCGGCAACGCGGCCTTCAGCACGACGCCGTCCACGTAGCTCGCGTGATTGGCGACGACCACGCAGGGGCCGGCGGGCAGATGCTGTGCATCCACCATCTGGACGCCGATGCCGGCGAGTCGGAAAAAAGCCTGCGCCGCGAAATGCGCCATGTGCCGGCGCGCCGTGATCCCGAACGGCAGCACGACCAGGGCAAATGTGAGCAGCCCGCAAACCAGAAATGCCACGACGGCGTACAGACCGTAGAGGATCTGCAGCAAGCCGACGACGGCGCGCTTGAAGGATGAGAGCATGGGTCGGAATGGGGGTCGGGTGCGCTGTGTGCCTAAGAGAGGGTGCCAGTTTCTGTGAACTGCTTCTCTTTATGTCAACCCTACGGGGGTTCTGTGATAACTGTCACGCCCCGCCCAGACCCCCCTTTGCATACTGCAGGCACCGCAACGGGGTCGGCACCGGCCGGCTCTGGCGCTTAGCTTGAACGTGATGAGCACCGTTACGAAAGCGTCAGTTTACTCGAGGACCGCCGAAGACACGCCCGACACGCCGTCGCTGGCGTCGATCGACCGTTTCCTCGACGCCGTCTGGATGGAGCGCGGCCTGTCGCCGAACACGCTCTCGGCCTACCGCGCCGACCTCACGGCGCTCGACCGCTGGCTGCAGGGCCGCGGCGGCTCGAGCCTCGCCGCGAAGCGCGCGGACGTCCTCGCTTTCATTGCACACCGCGTCGAGGCCGGCGCACGCCCGCGCTCGACGGCGCGGCAGCTGTCCAGCTTTCGCCGCTACTACCGCTACCTGATCCGCGAGGCTGCGATCAAGGAAGATCCAACCGCGCAGATCGCGATGCCGAAGATCGGCCGCTCGCTGCCGAAGTCGCTCACCGAAGAGGAAGTCGAGGCGCTGCTCGCGGCGCCGGAGATCGACGACCCGCTCGGCAACCGCGACCGCTCGATGCTCGAAGTGCTGTATGCAACCGGGCTGCGCGTGTCGGAGCTGGTGAACCTCAAGTCGAGCCAGGTCAACATGAACCAGGGCGTGCTGCGCATCGTCGGCAAGGGCGATCGCGAGCGACTGATTCCGCTCGGCGAGGAAGCCGTCGACTGGCTTCAGAAGTTCATGAGCGGGCCGCGGCTGGAGATCCTGCTGGAGCGGCAGACCGAATACCTGTTCCCGACGCGCCGCGGCGATCGCATGACGCGCCAGGCGTTCTGGCACATCATCAAGCGCTATGCGCAGAAGGCCGGCGTCGCCAAGGCGCTGTCGCCGCATACGCTGCGTCATGCATTCGCGACGCACCTGCTGAATCACGGCGCGGACCTGCGCGTGGTGCAGATGCTGCTGGGCCACAGCGACCTCTCCACGACGCAGATTTATACGCACGTCGCCCGCGAGCGTATGAAAGAGCTGCACGCGCAGCACCATCCTCGCGGCTGACGCCGGGAGTCCCGCGGGATTTCCGCGGGCATCGGGCTAAAGCCCGACCTACGGCCGGACAGCTGCTAAACTTCTGAACCGTTGCTCCGCTGCGGCGTCGAACCTGGCAGGGGCGAGTTGCGTCCAAGCGAAAGGCTGTCATGAAAAAGTTCTGTCTGAGTGCGCTGACGGGTGTTCTCGTCGCGCTGCTGTGCGGTTCGGTGCTCGCCGCCGAGCCGGCCGATCCGAAGCTCGCCGAGGTGCGCGCTGCAATCGCGAAGAAGTTCCCCGAGGTCAGGCTCGGCGACATCCAGCCTTCGCCGGTGCCCGGCATCTACCAGGTGCCGATCGGCGCTGACATGGCGTATGTGAGCGCGGACGGGCGCTACCTCATCGCCGGCGACCTGTACGAGGTCGAGACGCGTCAGAACCTCACCGAGCAGGGACGCACGGCGGCGCGCGCCAAGCTGCTCGGCAAGCTCGACGAGCGCGACATGATCGTGTTCTCGCCGCAGGTCGTGAAGCACACGATCACCGTTTTCACCGACGTCGAATGCGGCTACTGCCGCAAGCTCCACAGCCAGATCGATCAGCTGACGAAGCTCGGCATCAAGGTGCGTTACGCGGCGTATCCGCGCCAGGGCCCGGGCACGCCGGACTGGCACAAGATGGAGCAGGTGTGGTGCTCGAAGGATCGCCAGACCGCGATCACCCAGGCGAAGCTCGGCCAGGACGTGAAGACCGACAAGTGCGGCGCCACGCCGGTCGGCAAGCAGTTCCAGATGGGCGAGGACCTCGGGGTGCGCGGCACGCCGGCGATCTTCACGCGCAACGGCGACTACATCGGCGGCTACCTGCCGCCCGACGAGCTCGTCAAAGCCGTCGAGCAATCCGACGCGAAAGAGAAGAAAGGCTCGTAGGTCGGGCTTCGGCCCGACTCTCGCTCACCGTTCGAGCAGCTTCGCCTTATCCGGCTTGCCTTCCCATTCCTTGGCGTCGGCCGGGGCTGCCTTCTTTTCGGTGATCACCGGCCACTGCCGTGACAGCTCGGCATTGACCTGCCGGAACTGCTCCTGGCCCGCCGGCAGCTCCTCCTCTGAGAAGATCGCCTCGACCGGGCATTCCGGCTCGCATAGCGTGCAGTCGATGCACTCGTCCGGATCGATCACCAGGAAATTCGGCCCCTCGTGGAAACAATCGACCGGGCAGACCTCGACGCAGTCCGTGTACTTGCACTTGATGCAGTTTTCAGTGACTACAAAGGTCATCGCGCCGCTCCGGAAAGGGCGTGCATTGTGCCATCAGCCGTCGATGGTCACCAGTTTCCCATCGCGCCAGTCGATGGTGCGGAAGTGCAGCCGCTCGACGCCGCTGCGGCGGTCTTCGAGATAGCGGTGCAGCGCGAACTCGACGCTCAGGAACGCGACCTGCGGCCACGGGATCTGCTCTGCCGCGTACAGCTGCGTTTCGAGGCTTTCCGGGCCGACGCCGAAGTCCGGCCGGTCGGGCTGCAGCCGCGCTCGAAACATGATGTGCACCTGGTGGGCCCGCAGCACGCTCACGACCGCGAGCAGCGAGCCGATCTGCACGTGCGCCAGCGCTTCCTCCATCGCTTCGCGCGCCGCGGCCTGCTGCACTGACTCGCCGTTCTCCATGAACCCGGCCGGCACCGTCCAGAAGCCGTGCCGCGGCTCGATCGCACGCTTGCACATGAGAATCCGACCGTCGTCCACCTCGATGACGCAGCCGGCGATGATGCGCGGATTCTCGTAGTGGATCGTCCCGCACGCCGTGCAGACGTAGCGCGGCAGGTGATCGCCTTCCGGCACCTTCGATTCGACCGGCTGGCCGCAGGCAGGACAGAACTTCATGCAGGCGACAGCTTAAACGCTGCGAGCCGGGAATTCCTAACACCGTCTTGTCTGTCGCGAGCTGCCGCGCGCGCCTAGCATCTGCTGCGGTTCGACTCCGGGCAGATTGCTCTGCGGCGCGATTGGGCGTCGCTCGACGACCTGGTCGGCTCGGCGGATGCATCAGATCCTCGTGATCGACGATGACGCGATCCGCAACGTCGCGCTGTCTGCGCGATCGCGGCAACGAGTCGACTCCGCTGCTGCATCTCGGCAAGATCACGATCGACCTCGCGAGGCGCGAAGCGTATTCGCCCCAGGGTGATTTGCATCTCACACCGCTGGAATACCGCGTGCTCGAGTCCCTCGACGGAACCCGGGCTCGGCTATCGACTACGCGTGAGCGAATCGCAGTAGATTACGGCTCGGAACTTCGAAATAGCCGATGCATTCGCTCAGTAGAGCGGGCGCAATCGGCAGTCACACTGCCGTCGTCATCATACCGACGGCCATTCCTTGCAGCGCTCGCCTCCACGGTGAAGGAGGTATCTGATGAAATCATGCATTCCCATTTCCGCACTCGCCATCGCGCTCGCGTCCGGCGCTGCATTCGCCGGCGGCAACAAGGAGCACGGCGGGTCGACCGCGCAGTTCGAATCCCTCGATCGCAATAGCGATCAACGTCTGAGCCAGACCGAGGCGTCTGCCGACCGCAACGTCTCCAGCAAGTTCGCGGCGCTGGACGTCGACGGCGACGGTTTCGTGACCAAGCGCGAATTCACTGCGCACATGGAGAAGGGCGAGCAGCAGCAACAGCAGCCGATGCCGCCCGACGAGCCGCGTAACCCGTACTGACGGCGCTGCTGATTCACGGCCCGGCAGCGTTGGCGCTATTCTTCGCGCCATGAGTCCTTCGCTGCCGGTGATCGATCTTCGACTCGCAGGGCGGGGCGCGACAGCGCGCTCCGCCCTGGCGCGCGAGCTCGATCGCGCGTGCAGCGAGTTCGGATTCTTTTATCTCATCGGGCATCAGGTCGACCCGCGACTGACTGAGCGTCTCGTGCGTCTGTCGCACGATTTCTTCCGGCAGGACGCCGCCGAGAAAATGCGCATCCACATGTCGCGCGGCGGACGCGCCTGGCGCGGGTACTTTCCGCTGGGCGGCGAGCTCACGTCGGGACAGCCGGATCTGAAGGAAGGTCTGTACTTCGGCACCGAGCTCGACGCAGCGGATCCCCGAGTACGTGCGGGTACGCCGATGCACGGGCCGAACCTGTTTCCGGACCTCCCGCAGTTTCGCGCGACGGTGCTCGAATACATGCGCGCGCTCGAAGCGGCCGGGCAGCAGCTCCTGTCCTTGCTCGCGACAGGGCTGCGACTCGATGCCGACTATTTTCAGCGTCGCTACACGGGCGATCCGACTGTTCTGTTCCGGATCTTCCGCTATCCGCCCGACGAGGCCGCGCGCGAAGGCTGGGGCGTTGGCGCACACACGGACTACGGCCTGCTGACATTGCTCCAGCAGGATTCGGTCGGCGGCCTGCAGATCCTGAATCGCGACGGCTGGCTCGATGTGCCGCCGCTGGCCGACTCGCTCGTGTGCAACGTCGGCGACATGCTGGAGCGCTTGACCAATGGCCGCTACCTGTCGGCGCTGCATCGGGCGAAGAACCTCACTCAGCGCGAGCGCCTGTCCCTGGTGCTGTTTCTCGATCCCGCGTTCGACGCGCAGCTCGAGCCGCTGCCCGGCGTGGCTCCCGACTCCGCTCAGCCGCACACGAACGTGCGCTGGGATCGCATCGATCCGCACACGCTGCAGGGTACCTACGGCGAGTATCTGCTGAGCAAAGTGTCGAAGGTGTTTCCGGAGCTGGCCGCTCCGATTTTATGAGCGGGGATCGGGCGTCACGCGCAAGTAAGGTTTGAGAGCGTTCCAGCCGCGCGGAAACCTGCCGTGCGCTTCTTCATCGGTGATCGACGGCAGGATGATCACATCGTCGCCGTTGCGCCAGTGCGCGGGCGTGGCAACGCCGTGAGCGTCCGTGAGCTGCAGCGAGTCGATGGCGCGCAGGATCTCGTCGAAGTTGCGCCCGCAGGTCTGCGGGTAAGCCATCGTCAAGCGCACTTGCTTCGTCGGGTCGATGACGAAGACCGTGCGCACGGTGTGATTGGAGTCGTGCCTGGGGTGCAGCATGCCGTAGAGCATGGCCACCGAGCGGTCGAGGTCGCCGACGACCGGAAAGTGCACGTTCGTGCCGTGCGTGTCGCGGATGTCGTGCAGCCATGCTTCGTGCGAGACGACGGTGTCGATGGACAGGCCGAGCAGCTTGACGTTGCGCCGCTCGAACTGCGGGGCCAGAAGTGCGACCTGACCGAGCTCGGTCGTGCAGACCGGCGTGAAGTCGCGGGGATGCGAGAACAGCAGACCCCAGCTGTCGCCGAGCCACGCATGAAACTGGATCCTGCCGCGTGTCGTCTCGGCGCTGAAGTCCGGTGCAGTGTCGCCCAATTGCAAAGTCATCCCGATCTCCTGTGCTGGTCGATCGGGATGCATTGTCGCCGGCGCGCCGTCGCAAGTCGGTCGCAGCCTCGTAACAACGAGGTCACAGAGCCGGCGCCGGCGTTAGATAACGCACCGGCGCACGGCTACGTAGTCGATCTCAGGGCTTCAATTGAGCGCGAATCTCGCCGCCCTTGTGCGCGGCGCTGTGGACGTTCACGTACAGCTCACCCGCCTTGTAGCTGGCGAGTTGCTCGTCGGTGAGCTTGGAGTCCTTCGGCACGCTCCATTCGCCTTCGCCGCTCTTCTCCAGCGCGATGATGGGCGGACCGTTCTTGCCCGCAGCTGCCTGGTGGATGTGGGCGGCGATGCCGTCCATGCCCTTGGTCTTGACGCTGCCTTTGACCGACTTGTCGGCACCGACCGTGATCGTGCCGCTGCCGGTGGCCTGGGTTTCGACGGCCGGCACTTCGTCCTTGCCGGTCAGCGTCACCTTCGAGTCGCCGGCCAGCGCGAGGCCCGGTCCGAGGAGCAGTACGCAAGTGAGCGCAATGTGAATCTTCGACTTCATGGCTGACCTCCTTATTCGTGCGACCAACCAATGCCTGCGCAACGATTTCGTTCCCGGGGCTATGATCGCGGCGAAGCGAGCGAGGGGACCATGACTCCAAGAATTCCAAGTGCGCTGTTCCTGCTGTTCCTGTGCCTGCCGGCCGGCGCCGCAACCTACCAGGCGCCGCGCACCAGCGACGGCCAGCCCGATCTGCAGGGCTCCTGGACCAATGCGACGCTCACGCCGGTGGAGCGGCCGGCAACGCTCGGCAACAAGCTGGTGCTGTCCGAGATCGAAGCCAAAGAGATGGAACAGCAGATGGCGCGGCGCATGGAGGCGGCGAACGCGCCGAGCGACCCGGACGAAGTGCAGCGGGCCGGACCAGGGGTCGGCGGCTACAACATGTTCTGGGCGGATTTCGGCACGCAGGTGGCGATCGTCAACGGCGAGCGGCGCAGCTCGCTGATCGTCGATCCGCCGCAGGGGCGCGTGCCGGCGCTGCGGCCGGACGCGGAGCAATTGGTGAGTGCGGCCGAGCGACGTGGCTACGACGGGCCGGAGCAACGGCCGCTCGGCGAGCGCTGCCTGCTTGCGTTCGGCAACGCATCCGGACCGCCGATGCTGCCCGTGATGTACAACAGCAACTACCAGATCGTTCAGACCGCCGACACCGTGATGATCCTCGTGGAGATGCCGCACGACGTGCGCCTCATCCATCTCAACGGCAAACCGCTGCCCGGCGGACTGCGCAAGTGGATGGGCCACTCGATCGGTCGCTGGGAGGGCGAGACGCTGGTCGTCGAGACCTCCGGGCTGCGCAAGGAGCAATACATCTCGATCGGCGGCGGCGGTAGCTATCGATATGTGCCGTCGAGCGAGAACCTCAAGGTGATCGAGCGCTTCACGCGCACCGGGCCGCGCACCATTCTTTACGAGTTCACGGTCGAGGATCCGCAGATCTTCACGCAGTCGTGGGGCGGCCAGGTACCGCTCAATGCGATCGACACGCCGCTGTACGAGTATGCGTGCCACGAGGGCAACTACGCTTTGCCGGGAATCCTCGCGGGGGCGAGGGAAGCGGAGCGCAAGGGCCGCTGAGCTAGCGCGAGAAGAACAGGTCGTGAAACTTGGCGTCCCGGCCTTCCGAGAACGTCATGATTTCCTCGACCGTCGCGTTGCGGTCCTGCCGCCGGAAGCGCCGGATCGGATAGGACTCCAGGATGGCGCGCAGCCGCTCCCGTTCGAAGGTCGGGCGCTCGATGCGCGTGAACTCCATGACTCCGCAGTGCACGCGGCTCCAGAATGAATCCGGCAGGGCAGTGACGATCACCTCGTCGAATCCCTGGGCATCGGACTTCCACACGATCGGCAGTGCACGCTGCGCGTCGGTGAGCGGCGCCAGCAGATTCTCCGGCGTCGCCTGGATGCACGTGACGATGCTGGTCCGATACTCCCGGCGGCGCACTGCATCGGGGCTGAGCGAGTAGTTGCCCGCGTTGTGGGTGTCTTCGTAGAAAGTGAACTGGCCGGCGCTGTTGCTCACCGCCGCCTGCACGCAGTGACATTGCGGAAGATGCGCCAGGTTGCGCTCGAGCATCTGGAAGTTGCCGGGATGCGGCTCGAAGCACACGGCCGCGACGATGTTCGGCACCTTGTGCACCAGCTGGCGCGTCACGAGGCCGACATTGGCGCCGATGTCGATGAGGATACAGTCGCCTCCAGGCACGTGCCGGGCGATGAAGTCCATCGCCTCGGGTTGCCAGCAGCCGCGGTCCAGCACAGAGCGCGCAATGATCCTGTCGGCCGGCAGCTCGAAGAATTCTCCTCCGTCCGGGCTGTACAACGGGCTGCTCTGAGCCGCGCGGACTCGCAGCGCGCTGACGCCGAGCAACTCGCAGCCGAACAGCAGCGCGCGGCGCGGGCGCCTCAAGATCAGCTTCTCGGTGATGTACTGAAGCGGGTCTCGCACAGTCTTCTGGTTGTTGAAGCCGAGAAATTCCTGGTGCCGGTGGAGGGAATCGAACCCACACTCTGTTGCCAGAACCGGATTTTGAGTCCGGCGCGTCTACCAGTTCCGCCACACCGGCGCTAAAGAATTTCAATTAGTTAGCGCATTGACTGCATTCGCTGTCGAGCCGGGCGAAGCGTCGCGCGGCATTGTAGCAGTGCGCGCGAGGCCTGCGACCTTTTCTCCGGGTGCGGCATCTAAGCTGCACCATGTCGCAGTTCGCGGGAACAGAAGTCACGGCGGAAGTGCTCAGCGCAGCCTGCAGCGGCGATTCCCGCGCGCAGGAAGTGATCTACCGGTCGTACCACCGGCCGGTGTACTCGCTGATCCGACGCCTGATCGCGCGACCGGCAATCGCCGACGAGCTGTTCCAGGACACTTTCATCGAGATCCTGCGGAGCCTGCGCAACTATTCCGGCGACGGCGCATTCGGCGGCTGGGTGCGCGCGATCGCAGTCAACAAGTGCCTCATGTACCTGCGCTCGCCCTGGCACCGCAGCTTCGCCTATCTCGACGCCGACGAGCACGAGCCGATGGCGGATCTGCTGATCGACGCCGCCTCCGGCCCCGATGCGCAGATTCAGGCGAGTCGCGACGTCGAGCGCGCGCTGGCCACCTTGCCGCCGCTCACGCGTACGGTCGTCTGGCTGCACGACGTCGAGGGGTACACGCACGGAGAAATCGCACGACTGATGGGCCGCACCCCCAGCTTTTCCAAGTCGCAGCTCGCGCGAGCGCACCAGCGTCTGCGCGAGCTGCTCGATCCGCATTCCGAGTCCTTGCCATGCACGCATCTATCGACCATTTGCTGAGCCTGCGCGACGGCCAGCCCGTGGCTGCCGCGACGGCGGCGCACGTGGAGCAGTGTCAGCGTTGTTCGGCCGAATTGCGCAAGCTGCGCGAGATGCAGGCCAGTCTGCAGTCGTTGCCGCCGCTCGGTGCGCCTTCGTCGTTCACCGAAATCCAGCGCGCGATGGCGCGGCCGGTCACACCGGCGCGCCCCGTATCCGCACGGCTGGTGGCTGCGCTGGCATTCGTAACGCTGACGTCGATTTTCTTCGTCGCACTCCGCGACGAGACCGCGCCGAGGGTCATCGAACGCGACGTCAGGCAGACTCAACCGCCGGATCAGGCGAGCGACAGCGTCGAGCATGCGCGCGTACCGGAGCTGGTGGCGAAGTCGCAGCAGCTCGAAGACCTGCTGCAGCGCCTGCCGGAGCGGCCGAGCATCGAGCGCGTCTCGACCGCCGCGATGATCGACACGATCGAGGACCGTATTCAGTGGCTGGATTTCCAGCTGTCCGACGCACCGGACAGCGGGCTGAACGAGGAACAGACGCGGCGCCTGTGGCGCGAGCGCGTCGAACTGATGGATTCGCTGGTGAAGGTGCGATACGCCGAAGGCGGCGTCACTTTCTAGAGGAGCACTCTGTGAGCATCAAGACCGAGACCATCGCTGCGCTGACGCTGGCCGCGCTGCTGGCTTGCGCGCCGGGGGCAGGCGTCGCTGCCGAGGCGGACCAGAAATCGACCGACGACACGAAGTCCCAGGCCGAGCTGGAACGCAAGCTCGCCGACGCGCGCAAGCGGCTGGACGAGGCCGCGCGCGAGGTCGCGAATCTCAGCATGTCCCTGTCCGACGACATGGTGCCGTACACGCGAGGGGCGGTGGGCGCAGTGATGGGAGCGCCCCGCGCGATCCTCGGCATCAACATGGGTACGAAGGACGCCGCGCAGGGCGACGGAGTCGAGATCGTCAGCGTGAGCCCGGGCGGCGCTGCGGCGGAGGCCGGCCTGAAAGCCGGCGACGTGCTCACCGATATCAACGGCACGGCATTGAAGCGCGAGGGCGACGAGTCGGCGCGCTCGAAGCTGCTCGGCGCGATGCGCAAGGTGAAGCCGGGCGACACGGTCGCGCTCGGCTACCGCCGCGACAACAAGGCGCTGAAGGCGAACGTCGTGGCGCAGCCGCTGCGGGATCGCTTCTTCACGATGGCGGTTCCGCCCGGCGCGGACCTCCCGGCGCTGCCGCGCATGCCGAACTTCGTGTTCATGCGCGGCGAGGGCGTGTTCGGCTCGGCAGAGCTGGTGCCGATGACGCCGAAGCTCGGCCAGTACTTTGGAACCGAGACGGGCCTGCTGGTGGTGCGCGCACCCGACGACAGCCGTCTGAAGCTCGAAGACGGCGACGTGATCCTGGATATCGACGGACGCACGCCGTCGAGTCCATCGCACGCGCTGCGGATCCTGTCGTCGTATCAAGCCGGTGAGAAGCTGAAGCTCAACGTCCTGCGCACGAAGAAGCGCATGTCGTTCGAGATCACGGTGCCGGAGGACACGTTCGAGAAGCACTTCGAAGGTCCGCGCATGGAGAAAGGATTCATGCGCTACGGGCCCGCTATCCAGACCGTGCCGGTGCCGCCGGGCGCTCCGGGCATCCGGGTCGAAGGTCCGGGCCCGGTTTCGATCCCGCTGCCGCCGTTGCCGGAAGAGCCGGTGTAGTCTACCGTGCGCGCGCAATGCGGCGCGCCGACTTCGCTTACGACCTGCCTAAAGATCTGATTGCACAGCGGCCCTCGATCGCCAGATCGGGGAGCCGCTTGCTGCACCTGGAGCACGCCAGCGCGCGCGTGCGCGATCTGCGATTCACCGATCTGCCTTCGCTCCTGCGCACCGGCGATCTGCTGGTGTTCAACGACACGCGCGTGATTCCGGCGCGGATCATCGGCAACAAGCCTACCGGCGGCCACGTCGAGATCCTGCTCGAGCGAGTGCTCGAAGGGCGGCGCATTCTGGCGCACGCGCACGCGAGCAAGCCGCTGCGCAACGATGTCCCGATCTCGCTCCCCGGCGGCGTGCACGCTACGTACATCGGACGTCGCGACGATCTGTTTGAGCTGGAGCTCAGCACCGATCCGCTGCCGTACTTCGAAGAGCACGGCTCGATGCCGCTGCCGCCGTATATCGACCGCCCGGCGGAAGCGGACGATGCGACGCGCTATCAGACCATCTACGCGCGAGAGCCCGGCGCCGTCGCTGCGCCGACGGCCGGTCTGCATTTCGACGAGGCGATGCTCGCGCGCTGTCGTGAGATGGGAGTCAATTCGACGTTCGTGACGCTGCACGTCGGAGCGGGGACGTTTCAGCCGGTGCGCGTCGACGACCTCGCCGAGCATCGCATGCACGCTGAGCGCGTGACGGTGAGCGGTGCGGTCTGCGAAGCGATCGAGCGAACGCACGCTGCCGGGAAACGCGTTATCGCAGTGGGCACGACCGTCGTGCGCAGTCTCGAGTCGGCGGCGCAGTCGGGACGAATTGCGCCGTTCTCCGGCGAGACACGACTTTTCATCGCGCCGGGCTTTCGTTTCGCTGTCGTCGACGCGCTGGTCACGAACTTTCACCTGCCCGAGTCGACTTTGCTGATGCTGGTGTGCGCGTTCGCGGGCTACGATGCCGTCATGCACGCCTATCGCCACGCGGTGAACGAGCGCTACCGGTTCTTCAGCTACGGCGACGCGATGTTCCTGGAGCGCGCATGAAGTTCCAGCTGCTCGGCACCGACGGCCGCGCGCGCCGCGGACGCATGTCGTTCGCACGCGGCAACGTCGAGACGCCCGCATTCATGCCGGTCGGGACGTACGGGACCGTCAAGGCAATGACGCCCGAGGAGCTCATCGAAGGCGGCGCGCAGATCGTGCTGGGCAATACATTCCACCTGATGTTGCGGCCGGGCATGGACGTGATCCGCGCGCACGGCGGACTGCACCGCTTCATGCACTGGGAGCGGCCGATCCTCACCGACTCCGGCGGCTTCCAGGTATTCAGCCTCGCGACGCTGCGCAAGATCACGGAGGAGGGCGTGAGCTTCCGCTCGCCCGTCAACGGCGATGCGGTGGTGCTGACGCCGGAGCGCTCGATGCAGGTGCAGCGCGAGCTGGACTCGGACATCGCAATGATCTTCGACGAGTGCACGCCGTACCCCGCGACGGAAGAAGAAGCGCGCACCTCGATGGAGCTGTCGCTGCGCTGGGCCGAGCGCAGCCGCGCTGAGTTCGCGCGCCTGCAGAATCCGCACGCGTTGTTCGGCATCGTGCAGGGCGGCATGTTTCCCGGCTTGCGGCAGGAGTCGCTCGCGGGTCTGCGACGCATCGGCTTCGACGGCTATGCGATCGGCGGGCTGGCGGTCGGCGAGCCGAAGGAAGAGCGTGAGTCGATGCTCGATGCGATCGAGCCGCACCTGCCGGCGGATCGCCCTCGCTACCTGATGGGCGTCGGCACGCCCGAGGACCTGGTCGAGGCAGTGCGGCGCGGTCTCGATATGTTCGACTGCGTCATGCCGACCCGGCATGCGCGCAACGGCCACCTGTTCACGTCGACCGGCGTGCTCAAGATCCGCAACGCGCGCTACGAGGCGGATACCGCGCCGCTCGATCCATCGTGCACCTGCTACACGTGCCGCAATTACAGCCGTGCCTACCTGCGCCACCTGGACAAGTGCGGCGAGATTCTGGCCGCGCGGCTCGGCACGATCCATAATCTGCACCAGTACCTGGCCCTGATGCAGACCATGCGTGCGGCGATCGAACAACGACGCTTCGACGCATTCGTGGCCGACTTCTACGCCCGCCGCACTCACACCGACTGACGCGCACCCGCATGCTCGCCGACCTTCCGACCGCACCCTGGTTCCGACGCGTGCTCGTGGCCGGCCTGATCCTGGGCATCGTGCTGCTCACGTTCACCGTGCTGCAGCCGTTCATCGTGCCGCTGATCTGGGGCGGCATCCTCGCGTACGTGAGCTGGCCGGCGCAGCAGCGCATCGAGCGTGCGTTTCGGGGACGTTCCGGGCTCGCCGCGCTGGCGACTACTTTCCTCGTGACGCTCGCGATCGTCGTGCCGCTGGTCTGGCTGGTCCTGATGGTGCGGGTCGAAGCCGTCGCTGCGTACGCCAAGGTCCAGACATTCCTGGCGTCGAAGCCGACGCTGCCGCCAGCCCTGCGCGATCTGCCCTGGATCGGCACGTGGGCGCAGGACATGCTGGCGCAGCTGTCGGCTGATCCCACGGCGATTAGCGAGCAGCTGGTGCTGACGCTGGAGCAGTCGTCCGTCGAAATGTCGAAGCTGATCGGCGGTGTGGGCCGCAATGCCGCGAAGCTGTTCTTCGCGGTGTTGTCGATGTTCTTCCTGCTGCGCGACGGACCGCGGTTGCTGCGCGAGGCGCGCGCGATTCTCGAAGCGATTCTCGGGCCGCGAGTGCACGACTATCTCGACGCGGTCGGCGCGACGACGCAAGCCGTCGTGTACGCGCTGATTCTCGGCGCGATCGCGCAAGGCACAGTGGCCGGCATCGGCTACTGGTGGTTCGGCGTCGAGGCGCCCGTGTTGATGGGGGCGCTGACGGTGCTGATCGCGCTGATTCCCTTCGGCGCGCCGCTGGTGTGGGGAAGCCTGGCGCTGTGGAAGCTCGTGACGGGCGACATCCTGCACGGCAGCTTGCTGCTCGTCTGGGGTCTGCTGGTGGTCAGCTGGGTGGACAACCTGGTCCGGCCGCTGGTGATCTCGAATGCCACGCGCATGCCGTTCCTGCTCGTCGTGTTTGGCGTGCTCGGCGGTGTGCTCGCGTTCGGGCTCGTCGGCCTGTTCATAGGACCGGTGCTGCTGGCGGTGTCGCTCGCGATCTGGCGCGAGTGGCTGGAGGAGCACCAGCGCAAGGAAGACGTGTCGGGCTGAAGCCCGACCTACACCTTCGGAACGCTCTTCGACAGCAGGATCTTGTCGATGCGCACGCCGTCCATGTCCATGATCTCGATCTTCAGGTCGCGCCACGTGAGCGTGTCGCCGGCTTTCGGGATGCGGCCGAGGCGCGCCAGCACGAAGCCCGCGACCGTGTGGTAGTCGCGGCCGACCATGTCGCGGCGGTTCAGCCGCCGTTGCAGCTCTTCGATCGGCAGGTGACCGTCCACCAGCCATGAGCCGTTCTCGCGCTGCGTCGCTTCGGGCCGCTCGCGGCTGCCGAGCTCCGGCAGCTCGCCGGCGATCGCCTTGAGAATGTCGATCGGCGTCGTGATGCCTTCGATCTCGCCGTACTCGTCCGTCACCACCGCGAGGTGCGTGCTCGATTTCTGGAATTGATCGAGCAACTGCAGCACCGAGATCGAATCCGGGATGTGCAACGGCGGCTCCAGGTCGCGATCGGCATCGAGCAGGCCGCGATGCACGGCCTCGCCGAGGTTGGCCAGCGTGATCATGCCGAGCAGGTTGTCGAGCTTCTCGCGGGCGATCAGGAAGCGGGCATGGCCGCTGGCCTTTGCCTGCTGCCACAACGATTCGATCGGCTCGTCGATGTCCAGCCAGATGACGTCCTGGCGCGGGATCATGATCGAGCCGACTTTGCGGTCCGCCAGCGCCAGCACGCCCTCGAGCAGCCGGCGCTCGGTGGCGAGGAACACACCCGCGCGCGTGCCTTCCGCAACCAGCGCGCGGACGTCGTCTTCGGTGACGGCCGCCTGAGGCGCAGCGGAAACCGGCAGGATCTTGAGGAAGGCGTTGACCGCGACGCGCAGCAGCCAGACCGCCGGGGCAGTGACTCGCGCCAGCAGACGCATGAGCGGGGCGACCCGCAGCGCCAGCGCCTCGGCATGCAGCAGCGCGACGCGCTTTGGCACCACCTCGCCGATGATGAGCGTGACGAAGGTGATGATCACCACCACGATGCCCTTGGCGAGCTCGGCCGTGTACTGGGGCGGCACGCCGTAGGCTGAAAGCTGCTCGGCCAGGGGTCCGGCGAACGTCTCGCCGCCGTACAGGCCGGCAAAGATCGTAAGCAGGGTGATGGCGATCTGGATCGCCGACAGCAGCGTGGTGGGGTCCTCCACCAATGCGAGCGCCGACTTCGCTCCGCTCAGGCCCTGCTCGGCGGCGGTCTGCAGGCGCGAGCGCTTGGCCGAGACCAGGGCCATCTCCGACAGCACGAAAAAGCCGTTGAGGAAGATGGCCAGGAGAATGACGAGAACTTCGCTGGAGCTCATGGAGGGTACGCATCCCGCCGGGGTTTTTGGGTGCGCAGAGTGTACATTCCGCCGCCCCCAACGCACCGGCAGCGCCTGTGTATAATGCGCCGCTCTTTTCTACAGGCACCCACCTATGGACTGGCTGATTTCCACCGCTGCCGCGCAGGCGCAAAGCGGCTCCGGGCAATCCGGCGCCCTGATGCAGATCCCGTTCCTGATCCTGATGTTCGTGGTCTTCTATTTCCTGCTGATCCGCCCGCAGACCAAGCGCGCCAAGGAGCACCGCGCCCTGGTCGCCGCGCTCGAAGTCGGCGCCGAGGTCGTTACCAACGGCGGCATCCTCGGCAAAGTGACGCAGCTCGGCGAGCAGTACCTGACGCTGGAAATTGCGGACGGCGTGAACGTCAAGATCCAGCGCGCCACCGTCGCGCAGGTGTTGCCCAAGGGCACGCTGAAGAGCGTCTGACAGATCCCGCATGTATCACTTCTCGCGCTGGAAGTATTGGCTGGTCATCGCCGTCATCGTGATCGGCACGCTGTTCGCGCTGCCGAACGTGTTCGGCGAGGGCCCGGCGTTACAGCTGTCGCGCAACGATCGCGTGGCGATGGACGCCGCCGCACAGCAGCGCGTGCTCGGCGTTCTGCAGACGCAGAAGATCGCGCCGGAGGTGTCCTATCTGCAGAAGGACCGGCTGGTGCTGCGCTTCGCCGACGAGAACCAGCGGACCGTGGCGCGCGACGCCATCCTCAAGGGCACTGCGGGTGACTACCTGGTCGCACTGTCGAGTGTGCCGCGCACGCCGGAGTGGATGCGCTGGGTCGGCCTGAAGCCGATGAGCCTCGGTCTCGACCTGCGCGGCGGCGTGCACTTCGTCTACGAGGTCGACATCCAGGGCGCGTTGACGCAGACGCTGGAGCGCTTGGAGCGCGATGCGCGCACCACGTTGCGCGACAAGCGCATTCCGTACGGCGCAGTCACTTCGAACAACGGCGCGGTCCGCGTAGTGCTGCGCAGTGCCTCGGACGTGCAGGGGGCAATGGACGCGCTGAAAGCGCCGGACGGCAGCCTGCAGATCACGACCGGCGAAGAGCAGGACGGTCCCTACGTCGAGATGCGCATGACGCCGGCCGAGATCAAGCGCCGCCAGGACGTCGCCATCGAGCAGAACATCACCACGCTGCGCAATCGCGTCGACGAGCTCGGCATCGCCGAGCCGATCGTCACGCGCCAGGCCGCGAACCGCATCGTGGTGCAGCTGCCGGGCGTGCAGGATCCGAACGAGGCGATCCGCGTGCTCGGCGCGACCGCGACGCTGGAATTCCGCCTGGTCGACGAAGCCAACAACGCCTACGAGGCGGAGCAGACCAAGCGCATCCCGATCGGCTCGCGGCTCTACTACATGCGCCCGCAGGTCGGTCCGAACGGGCAGCCCGTCGCGCAGGATCAGCGCCGCCCGATCCTGTTGAAGCGCGACGTGATCGCGACCGGTGAGCAGCTGACGGACGCGAGCTCGAGCATCGACACGCAGGAAGGCATGCCGCAGGTCAACGTGAAGCTGGACGCGCGCGGCGGCCAGGCGATGCTGAACGCGACCAAGGACAACGTCGGCAAGCGGATGGCCGTGGTCTACATCTCGAAGAAGCAGCTGGCGCAGGGCGAGCAGTGCAAAGGTGTGCGCAGCGGCTCGATCTGTACGGAAGAAGACGTCATCAGCGCGGCGACGATCCAGAGCGTGCTGTCGTCGAGCTTCCGCATCACCGGTTTGCAGGCTGCGGAAGCGCGTGAGCTGGCGCTGCTGCTGCGCTCCGGCGCGCTCGCCGCGCCGCAGACGATCGTCGAGCAGCGCTCGGTCGGTCCGAGCCTTGGCGCGGACAACATCCGTCGCGGCTGGCACGCGATGGCGGTCGGCCTGGTGCTCACTTTCGCGTTCATGGCGATGTACTACCGCGGGTTCGGCTGGATCGCCAACGCGGTGCTCGCGGCCAACCTGGTGCTGACGGTCGGATTGCTGTCGATGCTGCAGGCTTCGCTGTCGCTGCCCGGCATCGCGGCGGTCGTGTTCCACCTGGGTATCGCCGTCGATGCGAACATCCTCATCTACGAGCGCATCCGCGAAGAGCTGCGCGCCGGCAACTCGCCGCTGTCGGCGATCAACGCGGGCTTCGAAAAAGCCTTCGCGACGATCGCGGACTCGAACGTCACCACCCTGATCGCCGGCGTCGTGTTGTTCGCGTTCGGTACCGGCACGATTCGCAGCTTCGCCATCGTCATGACGCTGGGCATCCTGACTTCGCTGTTCACTTCGGTGGTCGGCAGCCGGGCGCTGGTCCACGCGATCTGGGGCCGCCGCCCGCGCCTCGCGCGCCTGCCGATCTAGTTTAGGAGCCCGGAACCGCACCATGGAGTTCTTCCACAAAGTCACGACCTACCCGTTCATGCACACGCGCCGCATGTGGTACGGCGTGTCGGGCGTCGCCATCATCGCCTCGATCGTGCTGTTGTTCTGGCACGGCCTGAATCTCGGCATCGACTTCACCGGCGGCGTGGTGCTGGAGTTCCAGTACCCGCGCACCGCGGACCTCGAGAAGACGCGCGCGACGCTGGAAGGCAAGTTCCTGCATCCGCAGGTCCAGAATTTCGGCGATGACCGCACCGTCGCGGTGCGGCTGCTGCCGCAGGCGAACCAGGACGTCAACTCGGTCAGCAAGGCAGTCACCGAGGAGCTGCAGAAGGTCGATCCGGAGGTGAAGCTGCAGCGTGCCGAGGTGGTCGGTCCGCAAGTCGGCAAGGAGCTGACCAACCAGGGCGGCCTCGCGATCCTGTTCACGTTCCTGCTGATCGGCCTGTACACCTGGTTCCGCTTCCAGTGGAAGATGGGCATCAGCGCGATCATCGCGACCCTGCACGATCCGCTGATCATTCTCGGCTTCTTCGCGGTGACGCAGATCACCTTCGACCTGGCCGTGCTGGCCGCGATCCTCGCGGTCATCGGCTACTCGCTCAACGACACGGTCGTGGTGTTCGACCGGGTGCGCGAGAATTTCCACAAGACGCGCCGCGCCAGCTCCGAGGAAGTGATGGACGCGTCGATCAACCAGACGCTGTCGCGCACGATCATCACCAGCGGCGCAACGCTGCTGGTCGTGGTGGTGCTGCTCATCATGGGCGGCGAGACGCTGCGCGGCTTCTCCTGGGCGCTGACGATCGGCATCCTCGTCGGCACGTATTCCTCGATCTACGTCGCCGGCGCGCTGGCGCTCGACATGAAGCTGTCGGCGCTCGACCTGATGGAGCACAAGGAAACCTCCAAAGTAGACGCGATGCCATGACGGCAGCGCCGACGGGCCGGAAGTTCGCGACATGAACTGGCTCATCTGGCTCTGCTTCTTCGCAATCTTCATCGGCGTGCTGGCGCTGGACCTCGGCGTCCTGCATCGCGAGTCGCGCGCGATGCACGTGCGGCAGGCGCTCGGCTGGACGGTCGTGTGGATCCTGGTCGCGCTGTCCTTCGCCGCCCTGGTCTACGGCGTCTACGAGTACCACTGGTTCGGCTGGCGCGGACTCTCCGCGGACGCGCCCGACGGCTCCGAGGCCGCGATCCAGTTCGTCACCGGCTACCTGCTCGAGTGGTCGCTGTCGGTCGACAACATCTTCGTCATCGCGATCATCTTCCAGTTCATGCGCATCCCGGCGCAGTTCCAGTACCGGGTGCTGTTCTGGGGCATCGTCGGCGCCATCGTGCTGCGCGGCGCGATGATCGCGGCGGGCGCAGCGCTCATCCACGCGTTCGATTGGACCTTCTACGTGTTCGGCTTGATCCTGCTGTACTCCGCGGCGCGCATGCTGCGCAGTGAGGAGGAGCAGTTCGACCCGAGCAAGAGCGTGCTAGTGCGCCTCGCCCGCCGTGTCTATCCGGTCACCGACCAGCTCGACGGCGAGCGCTTCTTCACGGTCGTGAACGGCGCGCGTGCGGCGACCCCGCTGTTCGTGACCTTGTTGCTCGTCGACTTCGCCGACGTCGTGTTCGCCGTCGACTCCATTCCGGCGATCTTCGCCGTGACCCAGGAGCCGTTCATCGTCTTCACCTCGAACGCGTTCGCGATCCTGGGCCTGCGCTCGCTGTACTTCGCGATCGCCGGGCTGATGATGATGTTCAAGTACATCAAGCTCAGCCTGATCTTCATTCTCGGCTTCGTCGGCGTGAAGATGCTGCTGCATCATCACCTGGAGATTCCGCACGCGATCTCGCTCGGCGTGATCGTCGGCTTCCTCGCGATCGGCATTGTCGCGTCGCTCTGGTCGACGCGGCGCGAACAACGAGCACAACACTAGCGGGGGCGGATCATGGAAATACTCAGCGACCCGCAGACCTGGCTCGCGTTCCTGACGTTGACGGCGCTCGAGATCGTCCTCGGCATCGACAACATCATCTTCATCTCCATCCTGGTCGGCCGCCTGCCGCGGCACCTGCAGCAGCGCGGCCGCACGATCGGCCTCGGGCTGGCGATGGTGACGCGCATCCTGCTGCTGTTGTCGATCACCTGGGTGATGAGCCTGCAGGCAGAGCTGCTGCGGCTCGGCGAGCGCGGCATTTCCGGACGCGACCTGATCCTGATCGGCGGCGGCCTGTTCCTGCTGGCCAAGAGCACGCTGGAGATTCACAGCGGCCTGGAAGGAGGGCACGAGCAGCGCGAGGGCGGCGGCCGCGCCACGTTCACGAGCGTGATCCTGCAGATCGCGATCATCGACATCGTTTTCTCGCTCGACTCGGTGATCACGGCGGTCGGCATGGTCGATCACGTGCAGGTGATGATCGCCGCGGTGATCGTGGCCGTGGTGGTGATGATGTTCCTGGCGGGGCCGATCGGCGAGTTCGTCGACCGCCATCCGACGATCAAGATGCTGGCGCTGTCGTTCCTGATCCTGATCGGCACGGCGCTGGTGGGCGAGGGCTTCGGCTTCCACATCCCGAAGGGCTACATCTACTTCGCGATGGCGTTCTCCGTCGCCGTCGAAATGCTCAACATCCGCGTGCGCAAGAAGCTGGCACCGGAGCCGGTGAAGCTGCGCAAGAAGATCGACGAAGAGTAGAAGAGTCGGGCTGAAGCCCGACCTACATGCTGTTGCGGTAGGTCGGGCTTCAGCCCGACACCAACCTGTCCCTGTTCTTGAAATCGAGATACAGGTTGTAGAGCGCCACGAACAGCGGGAACAGATTCGAGAGAATCCCCACCGAGTCGTTCTTGCCGAACACGAAGTACGCGAGCAGCAGCACGCTGCCCAGCGCGCTCATGTACCAGAACAGCCGCGGCATCACGACTTTACCGCGCGCCTGTGAAGCGGCGAGCTGCACGAACCAGCGGCCGGCGAACAGGAACACGCCGCCGTAGCCCACCAGTTTCCAGGGTGTGATCGTGACGCCGAACATCACGAGCCACACCTTGTTCACGGCCGGATCCTCGCGCAGTTATTTGCTGGTTTGCGTGGAGGCCTGGCCGATGGGTCGGCCCGCCGAGCCGTTGCGCAGCGCGCTGTGCTTGTAGCCGTAACCGAAGTAGATCAGGAAGCCGATGATCGTCCAGCCGACGATCCGGTACAGCGTGCCGCCGGTGGCGAACAGACTGGCCAGCATCAGGCCGCAGAACAGCGTGCCGCCGATGCCCACGAACCACACGCCCTTCACGCGGAACGGCCGCGGCAGATCCGGCCGCGTCACGCGCAGCACCATGATGCCGATGCACACTGTGACGAATGCGAGCAGCGTGCCGCTCGAGACGAGCTCGCCGAGCACGTCCAGCGGCAGCAGTCCACCCATCAGGCCGGCGCCGATGCCGGTCAGCACCGTCGAGAACACCGGCGTCCGCCACTGCGGATGGCAGGCACGGAAGCGCGGCGGCAGCAGACCGTCGCGCGACATCGAGTAGAAGATGCGCGACTGCGCCAGCATCATCACCAGGATTACCGAGGTGAGGCCGGCGATGGCGCCGAAGATGACCGGGATCGACAGCCAGCGCAGCTGGGGATGTGCTTCGAGCGCGGCCGCGACCGGTGCCGCGTCGTTCAGCTTCGGATATTCGAGCATGCCGGTCAGCACGCCGGACATCAGAATGTAGAGAATCGTGCAGATGACGAGGCTCGCGAGGATACCGATCGGCACGTCGCGCTGCGGATTCTTCGCCTCCTGCGCCGCGGTCGACACGGCGTCGAAGCCGATGTAAGCGAAGAAGATGATGCCGGACGCGCGCAGCACGCCGCTCCAGCCGTAGGTGCCCCACACGCCCGTGTTCTCGGGAATGAACGGATGCCAGTAGTCCCTGGTGATGTAGAACGCGCCGAAGCCGATCACCAGCACGACGATGCCGACCTTGATCGCGACTACGATCGCGTTGGTCATCGACGACTGCCGGATGCCGAGCATCAGGATGATCGTGACGACGGTGACGATGAAGACCGCCGGCAGGTTGAACATCGTACCGGTCGCGAAGAACCCTTTCTCGATCGAGTACTCGAACGGCGCGCTACTGAGCGCCGCTGGGATGAAGTTGATGTGGAGCGCGTCCAGGAACTTCACCAGGTAGCGCGACCAGCCGACCGAGACGGTCGAGGCCGCGAACAGATATTCGAGCACCAGGTTCCAGCCGATGAACCATGCGACGCCTTCGCCGAGCGTTGCGTACGAGTAGGCGTAGGCGCTGCCGGAGACCGGGATCATCGACGCGAATTCGGCGTAGCACAGGCCGGCGAAGATGCAGCCGATGCCGGCGATGACGAATGACAGCACGATAGCGGGGCCGGCGTGCTGGGCGGCGGCCAGGCCGGTCAGCACGAAAATGCCGGTGCCGATGATGCCGCCGATGCCGATCGCCGTGAGCGCCATCGGGCCCAGCGTTCGACGCAGCTCACCCTTCGCGCTCTCGGCCTCGAGATCTTGGACGGATTTCACCGCGAGCAGGTTCTTCAGCATGGTTCTTGTGGCTCCAAGACTAATTATGTGGGTGCTGCGCTGCGCGGCACTCTAACCCAAATCGGGGGCAGGTCAATTCCGCAAGCCTGCCGGCACGTGCGGCGCGAGCAACTCCAGCAACGGGGCGTAAACCTTCGGTGTGCCCGCGACGATGTCACCTTCTTGCTTGTATTCGCCGCCGTTCAGCCGTCCGATCATGCCGCCGGCTTCGGTGATCAGCAGGGTTCCCGCCGCGGTGTCCCACGGCGACAGGCCGAGCTCCCAGAACGCGTCGAGCCTGCCCGCTGCGACATAAGCCAGATCGAGCGCGGCGGCGCCCGGGCGGCGAATGCCGGCAGTAGCCTGCATCACCGCTTTGAGCATTTCCATGTAGGGATCGATCCACTGCAGGTTCGAGCGATAGGGGAAGCCCGTACCGATCAGCGCGCGATCGAGGCCGATATGCGGACTGACGCGAATGCGTTTGCCGTCCAGCTGCGCACCATCGCCGCGCGAGGCGGTGAACAGCTCCTGGCGCAGCGGATCGTAGACGACCGCGTGCTCCATGCGTCCGCGCCGCTGCACGCCGATCGACACTGCGAACTGCGGAAACCCGTGCAGGAAATTCGTGGTCCCGTCGAGCGGGTCGACGATCCACACGAACTCGTTGTCCTCGCCGCTCTGGCCGCTTTCCTCCGCGAGGAAGGCATGACTCGGGTAGTGCTTGCGCACCGTCTCGATGATGTCGCGCTCCGCCGCCGTATCGATTTCGCTGACGAAATCGTTCTGGCCCTTGGCACGCACGTCCAGGCGGTGCACCCGGTTCATGCCGCGAACGATGATCTCCCCGGCGCGGCGCGCGGCGCGGATGGCGATGTTCAACAACGGTTGCATGCGGGGGCGAGCCTCGTGGGAGCAGGTGCGGAGCGGTTAAAGAGCGGGCCGGGCATTCGCTGAATGACCCTGGGCCGGGGGCGGGTAGAATAGCAGCAGACGCCATGTCCATCCGCATCGTCCTCGTCGACCCGAATCATCCCGGCAACATCGGCGCGGCGGCGCGCGCGATGAAGAACATGGGACTCACCGAGCTGCATTTGGTGCGGCCGAAGTTCTTCCCGAACGCAGATGCTACGGCGCGCGCCTCCGGCGCCGACGACGTGCTGGCAGCCGCTCGAGTGCACGAGGAGCTCGCGGACGCTATCGCCGATTGCGGCCTGGTCGTTGGCACGAGCGCCCGGCAGCGGCATCTGCCGTTCGATCTGCTCGAGCCGCGCGAGTGCGCTCCGCAGATCGTGCAGGCCGGCCGATCCGGCGCGGCGGCGATCGTTTTCGGCTCGGAGCGCATCGGCCTGACCAACGCCGAGCTCGCGCGCTGCAATCTGCTGGCGACGATTCCGACCGATCCGCGTTACAGCTCGCTCAATCTCGCGATGGCGGTGCAGGTATTCGCCTACGAGATCTGGCTCGCCGCGCGCCCCGGCGCGCCGGAGTTGCCGCCACACGAGGTGCCGCTGGCGAGCGCCGCGGAAATGACGCGCCTGTACGAGCACTTCGAGCAGGTGCTCGAGTACATCGACTTCCGCGACCGCACCGGCGGCGGGCACCTGATGGCGCGCATCCGCCGGCTGTTCAATCGCGCGCTGCTCGATCAGAACGAAATGAATATCCTGCGCGGCGTGCTCACCGCGGTCCAGGCGCGGCGCCGGCCGGCGAAGAGAAGGAGTGACGAAGTCACGAAAGTCACGTAAGTCACGTAAGTCACGTGAGTCGCGTAGGACTTCGTGACCCTCGTGACTTACGTGACTCCCGTGACTTATTCTGCTCAGCAGTGAACACCGCCCCCACGATCTATCTCGATTACGCAGCCTCCACACCGGTCGACCCGCGCGTGGCGGACGCAATGATCGAGTGTCTGCGCCCGACCGGCGCGCAGGGTAATCCGTCTTCGGCCGGCCACGAGTACGGACGCCGCGCGCGCGGGCTCGTCGAGAAGGCGCGAGCGCAAGTCGCCGCGGCGATCGGCGCGACTCCGCCGTGCATCGTCTGGACGTCCGGTGCGACGGAGTCCGACAACCTCGCGATCTTCGGCGTTGCGCGCTTCAACGCGGATCGCGGCCGCCACCTCATCTCCGCCAGGACTGAGCACAAGGCTGTGATCGATCCGCTGAAGCAGCTCGAGCGCGAAGGCTTCGAAGTCACGTGGCTGAAGCCGGGCTCTGACGGCATCGTGCGGCCGGAGCAGGTGCAGGCGGCGCTGCGTTCCGACACTCAGCTGGTCTCGCTCATGCACGTCAACAACGAGATCGGCACGATCCAGGACATCGCCGCTGTCGGCGCGATCTGCCGCGAGCGCGGCATCGCGTTTCATGTCGACGCAGCGCAGAGCTTCGGCAAGGTGCCGCTCAACGTCGAGACGATGAACGTGGATCTCGTTTCGCTGACGGCGCACAAGATCTATGGTCCCAAGGGAATCGGCGCACTCTACGTGCGGCGCAAGCCGCCGCTCGGCCTCAAGCCGCTGATCTACGGCGGTGGCCAGGAGCAGGGCATGCGCTCGGGCACGCTCGCGACGCATCAGATCGTCGGCATGGGCCTCGCGTTCGAGATCGCTGCGCGTGAGCGCGAGCAGGACATGCTGCGCATCGGCGCGCTGCGCGACCGGCTGTGGGCGGGAATTCGGAGCGTCGGCAACGTCGAGCTGAACGGCCACGCGCAGGAGCGCGTCGCGGGACTGCTGAACGTGAGCTTCCATCGCATCGAGGGTGAGAGCCTGCAGTTTGCGCTGCGTGAGCTCGCAGTGTCGGCCGGATCGGCGTGCTCGTCGGCATCAGAAGAAGCCTCGTATGTACTGCGTGCGCTTGGCCACAGCGATCAGCTCGCACAGAGCTCGCTGCGCTTCAGCCTTGGCCGCTTCACCACTGCCGAGCAGATCGACACCGCCATCGCCGCCGTGAAGCGCGAGGTCACGCGGCTCCGCTCGCTTGCGCCTCAATCGGAGAACAACTCGTGAGCGAAGCTCCTTACAGTCCGCTCGTCGTCGAGCATTTCGGGCTGCCCCGCAACGTCGGGCGTTTCGCCTCGGCCACGGACGTCATCGCCGCGTCCGCGGGCGATCCGGAGCAGGGCGTGCGGTTCGACCTCAGTGCGCGCGTACGCGACGATCGCATCGTCGCGCTGCGATTTGAGGTCTACGGGTGCCCGCACTGCATCGCCGCGGGCTCGCTGCTGAGCGAGCGCTTGCAGGGGGCAACGCGGGACGAGCTGCGCCGCTGGAGCTGGCGCGAGACCGCCGACGAGCTGGAGTTCCCTCCGGAGAAGCGCGGACGGTTGCTCGTGCTGGAAGACGCCGTACGCGCGCTGGCGGCGGCGTGGCAGCGTCGCGGGAATGGGTGAAATGCGACCCATGCATCAAATCGCGCGCCCGGTTCGATCGTACAATTTGCGGGTGTTAGGGACTCATGCACGATCCGAATGAGTGGCCACCTTGACTCGCGCTCGCTGACCGCCATCTCCCACCTATGTCCATCTCATTGACTTCAGCCGCCGCCGACCGCGTCCGATCCTTTCTGGGGCGCCGCGGGCATGGCGTCGGGCTGCGCCTGTCGGTCAAGAAGACCGGCTGCTCCGGTTTCGCGTACGTCGTGAACTACGCCGACGAGATCGGCGCCGACGACCTCGTGTTCGAGGAGCAGGGCGTGAAGGTGATCGTCGACCGGGCCAGCCTCGGTTACATCGACGGCACCGAGGTCGACTTCGTGAAGCAGGGCCTGAACGAGGCCTTCCGCTTCCGCAACCCGAACGTGAAGGGTGAATGCGGGTGCGGCGAGAGCTTCACGGTCTAGTCGGGCTAAAGCCCGACCTACAGCTAACTTCGCGCCGCCGTTCGATTTCTTGCCGCTCCGGGGCGCCCCCGGTAGACTGCGCCGCGCGCGGCCGCACCCTGGTCGCCGCTCGTTCCTAACTCATTGATTCAATTTAGATCGAGGACTCGGATTCATGGCGCTCGAACGCACCCTTTCGATTGTGAAGCCCGATGGCGTCCAGAAGAACGTGATCGGCAACGTCTACCGCCGCTTTGAGGATGCGGGTTTACGCATCGTCGCGGCCCGCATGATGCAGCTGACGCTGGCCCAGGCGGAGGGCTTCTACGCCGTGCATCGCGAGCGTCCGTTCTTCAAGGACCTGACGCGCTACATGAGCTCCGGCCCGATCCTCGTTCAGGTTCTGGAAGGCGAGAACGCGGTGGCGAAGAACCGCGAGCTGATGGGCGCCACCGATCCCAAGAAGGCTGACAAGGGCACGATCCGCGCCGACCTCGCCACCAGCATCGAAGAGAACGTCGTGCACGGCTCCGACAGCGCGGACAACGCCCGGACCGAGATTGCGTACTTCTTCGCTGCCGCCGACCTGTGCCCGCGAACCCGCTAAGCCCCCGAACAATAATTGTAAGATTGTTGACGTGATGAACACGGCCACTGACGCGAAGACGAACCTGCTCGGGCTCACGCGCGCCGAGCTGGAAGCGTTCGTCGCCGGAATGGGCGAGAAGCCCTTCCGCGCGCGCCAGGTCCAGAAGTGGCTCTACAAGCGTTGCGTCGCGGACTTCGACCAGATGACCGATCTGGCGAAGAGCTTTCGCGAGCGCCTGAAGGAAGTCGCGGTCGTCGCGACGCCAGCGATCACGACCACGCAAGTCTCCGCCGACGGCACGCGCAAGTGGCTGCTGGCGATGGATGGGACGCAGGGCATCGAGACGGTGTTCATCCCCGAGCCCGGCCGCGGCACGCTGTGCATCTCGAGCCAGGTCGGCTGTGCGATGGACTGCACCTTCTGCGCGACCGCGCAGCAGGGCTTCAACCGCAACCTGACCGTCGCCGAGATCGTCGGCCAGGTCTGGCTCGCCAATCGTGAGCTGGGCTATGAGCCCGGCGGCAACCGCGTCGTCACGAATGTCGTGTTCATGGGCATGGGCGAGCCGCTCGCCAACTATCGCAACGTCGTGCCCGCTGCCGAGATCATGATGGACGATCTTGGCTTCGACATCTCCCGGCGCCGGGTGACCGTCAGCACCTCCGGGCTCGTGCCGCAAATGCTGAAGCTCGCCGCCGAGACGAACTGTGCGCTGGCGGTTTCACTGCACGCGCCGAATGACAAGCTGCGCGACCAGCTGGTGCCGATCAATCGTAAGCATCCGATCGCCGAGCTGCTCGATGCCTGCTGGCAGTACGTGAACCAGCAGAACGCGCGCAGCATCACGTTCGAGTACGTCATGCTCGATGGCATCAACGATCTGCCGGAGCACGCGCGCGAGCTGGTGTCGCTGCTCAAGGGACAGCCGGCGAAGGTGAACCTGATCCCGTTCAATCCGTTCCCCGGCACGTGCTACCGGCGTTCCAGTGCCGTGGCGATCGAACGGTTCCGCGAGATTCTCAATACGAACGGCGTGATCGCGACGACCCGGCGCACGCGCGGCGACGACATCGACGCCGCCTGCGGCCAGCTGGTCGGTCGCGTCAACGACCGCACGACAGTACGCCTGGGCTCCAAGCTCATCTCAGTGGCGGTGCAACAGTGAAGCGTGCAGCGACGATCGCGGCGAAGGGTCTCGTGGCACTCGCCATTTGCCTTGCGGGATGCACGAGCAACACCGATGTGAACAAGCCGCAGCCGGAGAAGGCGGCGGAGATCAACCTCGAGCTCGGTGTCGAGCATCTGCGCAAGGGTAACCTGCAGCAGGCGAAGGACAAGATCGACCGCGCGCTCGAGCAGAATCCGCGCTACGGCAGAGCACAGCTCGTGGCCGGCATGCTGTACAACCGCCTCGGCGACCAGCGCAAGGCAGAGTCGCACTACGAGCGCGCGATCTCGCTCGAGCCGCAGAACCCGGAGTTCAAGAACAACTACGCGGTCTACCTGTGCCAGCAGAAAAAGTACGAGCGCGGCCAGAAGATCGCGCTGCAGGCCGCAGCGGATCCGCTGTACAAGACCCCTGAGGCCGCCTATCTGAACGCCGGCAACTGCGCGCTCGGCGCTGGCGACATGAAGGGCGCCGAGGACAACTTCCGTAAATCGCTGGCTGTGAGGCCGCGCTTCGGCGAAGCGCTGTTCCAGATGGCCGACCTCGAGTATCGCCAGACCGAGTACATGTCGGCGCGCGCGTTCCTCGAGCGCTACCTGGAGGTGGGGCGCACCAGCCCGGACACGCTGTGGCTGGGCGTGCGCATCGAACGCGGCCTCGGCAACAAGGCCCAGGCGCAGCACTATGCGGAGCGCCTGAAGACCGAATATCCATCGGCGGCCCAGACCAAGGAATTGCTGGAGTCCGAGCGGAACCCGGGATGAATGAGTCGGGTGGCGGTCCTGCCGAGAGGGCGCGCGCCGAGCCGGACACGCCGGGCGGCATGCTGCGCGCCGAGCGCGAGCGCCGCGGCTACTCGGTGCAGTACGCCGCCGAGGACCTGCATCTCGACGTGTGGGTGATCGAGGCGCTCGAAGCGAATCGCTTCGAGGCGCTCGGCGCTCCGGTCTACGCGAAGGGACACCTGCGCAAGTACGCAACGCTGCTCGGGCTGCCGGCGGCGACAGTGCTGGAACGCTACGAGGCGCTCAGCGGCACGCCGATTGAGCCGACGCCGATTCCCGCGGCGATGGTCGCGCCGGTGCCGCAGCGTCGCAAAATGTCGAAGGTGCCGTTGTGGATCGCAGCGGCGATCGCAATTGCCGCGGGCATCGCGTGGCTCGTTTATCGACTGTGGCCGCTGACTGATCGTTCCGATGTTGCGACATCGAGCGATGTGCCCGCGCTCACGGAGCCGCAACCGGCGCCAAGCGAGCCGCAGCAGGTCGCGCCGGCGACTACGCCGGTCGAGCGTGCGCCGGAGCCGGCGCCAGTGCCAGCGCCCGTGGCGACGGCACCGAACGTGGCCGAAGTGCGCGTGCGCCTGGAATTCAGCGAGCCGTCGTGGACCGAAATCTACGACGCGAATGGCCAGCGACTGATGTTCGACATGGGCACGCCCGAGCGCGTGCGCACAGTCACGGGTGTGCCGCCGCTGCGTGTCAACGTGGGGCTGGCATCGGCGGTGAGCGCGCAGGTCGACGAGCGGCCGATCGTCATTCCGCGCCGCGCCGGCCGGGATGGGGCGAAATTTCTGATCGAGGCGGATGGCTCAGTGAAACCGGACAGCTTGAAGACCGCGGAGCGCGAGTGACGCAGCAACAGATCCAGCCGCCGCGCGGGATGAACGACGTATTGCCGGCCGACATCGCCGGCTGGCATCAGCTCGAGGGCACTGCGCGCGAGCTGTTCGCCGCGTACGGCTACCAGGAAATCCGCGTGCCGATCGTCGAGCACACGGCGCTCTTCAAGCGCTCGATCGGCGAGTTCACCGACATCGTGCAGAAGGAGATGTTCACCTTCGAGGATCCGGGCGGCGACTCGCTGACGCTGCGCCCGGAGGCGACAGCCGGCATTGTGCGGGCGATGATCAGCAACGGCCTGCTGCACAACCAGCGCCAGCGTGTCTGGTGCGCCGGTCCGATGTTCCGCTACGAGCGTCCGCAGGCAGGCCGGTTCCGCCAGTTCTACCAGCTCGATGCCGAGGCATTCGGCTTTCCGGGCCCGGACATCGATGCAGAGATCATCATGTTGAGCGCGCGGTTGCTGCGCGCCCTCGGTGTGCAGCACGTCGAGCTGCACCTCAATTCGCTCGGCACGCCTGCTTCGCGACGCGTCTACCGGGAAAAGCTGGTGGAGTACTTCACTGCGCACAAGGCACGTCTCGACGCAGACAGCGTGCGGCGCCTGGAAGGCAATCCGCTGCGGATCCTCGACAGCAAGAATCCGGAGCTGCAGGACGTGATCGCCGGCGCGCCGGTCCTCACGGAGTACCTGGACGACGAATCGCGCCAGCACTTTGCGGGACTGTGCCGCCACCTCGATGCGGTCGGCATCCGTTACGTGCTCGATCCGCGCCTGGTGCGTGGGCTCGACTACTATACGCACACGGTTTTCGAGTGGCTGACGACCGAGCTCGGCTCGCAGGGCGCCGTCTGCAGCGGCGGTCGCTACGACGGTCTGGTCTCGCAGCTCGGCGGCGAGAGCACGCCGGCGGTAGGCTGGGCGCTGGGCGAGGAACGTCTGGTCGCATTGGTGCGCAAGCAGCGCGGCGAGGCGCCTGCATTCGCGCCCGACGTGTATCTCGTGATCGCCGGCGAGCGCGCCGAGGCCGAAGGCCTGGCGCTGGCGGAGCGGATCCGGGATACGGTGCCTGCGGTGCGGATCGAAAGCCACTGCGGCGGCGGCAGTTTCAAGTCGCAGCTCAAGCGCGCCGACAGGAGCGGGGCGCAACTGGCGCTGATTCTGGGCGACGCGGAAACCGAACGCCGCGTCGTCGGTCTCAAGTCCCTGCGCGTGGAAGCGCCGCAGGTCGAGCTGGCCTGGGACCGGGTCGCGGACGAGATCGCCGCGCGGCTCGGTCGCTGAGCGGGCACATCCTTTCCTACACAGATGACACTGCCATGGTCGAAGACTATTTAACCGATCGCGATCAGGAAGAGGCGCTGCGCAACTGGTGGCGCGAGAACTGGAAATGGATCCTGGCGGGCGTTCTGCTCGGCCTCGGCGTGCTCGCCGGCTGGACCTACTTTCAGAAATACCGCGTGTCGCAGGCGGAGCACGCTGCGAAGGTCTACGCGGACTTCCACAAGGCCGTGGACGCCAACGACGACACCCAGGCAGGCAAGCTGCTGGACAGCCTCGCCGGTGAGCACGCGAGCTCCGCGTACACGCAGCAGGGTCGGCTGCTGCTGGCCAAGCGCCACGCCGAAGCGGGCCGTTTCGATGAAGCGATCAAGCAGCTGCGGCAGGTCGCCGACAGCTCGAAGGACCAGGAGCTGGGACACGTCGCCCAGCTGCGCCTGGCGCGCCTGCTGATTCAGACCGGCAAGCACGACGAGGCGTTGCAGCAGCTCAGCGTCGAGAAGGCCGGGGCCTTCGGTGCGCAGGTCCGTGAGCTCCGCGGCGACGCCTTGCTTGCCAAGGGCGATGCGCAGGGCGCGCGGGCCGAATACGCCGCCGCGCTTGCCGAAGACACCAAGGGTCAGATCGATCGCGAGACGGTCGAGCTGAAGCTGCGCGACGTCGGCGGCGAGGTGCCGCCGCCGAAGAAACCTGCCGCCGCCGCGGCTGCGAAGGGAGACTCGTGATGCGCACCTCCAATCGCACCCGCGTCGTGCTTGCTGCGGCAGCATTCATTGCGCTCGCCGCCTGCTCCGACAAAGAAATCGATCCGCCGGCCGAGCTCGTCGACATCAAGGCGAAGCTCCCCGTGCATCGCGCCTGGAGCGCCGGCCTCGGCGGCGACTCGGAGCGTCTGCGACTTGCGCTGCGTCCGACGGTGGCCGACGGCAAGGTGTACGCTGCCTCGCACGACGGCGAAGTCGTCGCGCTCGCAGCGGACAACGGCAAGCGGCAGTGGTCGGTCAAGACGAAGCTGGCGCTGTCCGCGGGTCCGGCAGTCGACGGCGGCCTGGTCGTGCTCGGTTCGAGCGACGGCGACATCATTGCACTCGATGCGACCAACGGGACCGAGCGCTGGCGCAAGTCGATCGGCAGCGAAGTGCTCTCGCGGCCGCTCATCGCCAACGACGTGGTGGTGATCCGCACTGTCGATGGTCACGTTGAAGGCATGGCGGCTGCAGACGGCTCGCAGCGCTGGGCGGTCGACGAGCAAGTTCCGCGGCTCACGCTGCGCGGCACTGCGCCGCCGGTGCTTGCGGGCGATCGCGTCATCTGCGGCTTCGACAGCGGCAAGGTGCTGGCGATCGATCCACGCAACGGCGACGTGTTGTGGGATGCCACCGTGAATGCACCGCACGGCCGCACGGAGCTCGAACGGCTCTCCGATATCGATTCACCGGTGCGCGTGGCCGGCGACGACATCTTCGTGGTCGGCTTCCAGGGGCGTGTCGCGATGCTCGCGCTCGACTCCGGGCAGATCTGGTGGGCCCGCGATGCTTCGAGCTATCGCGGCTTCACCATGGACGACGACAACATCTATCTCACCAACGCCGACAGCGTCGTGGTCGCAATGAAACGCAGCGACGGCGCCGTGGTGTGGGAGCAGGACGCCATGAAGCGCCGCGGTCTGACGGCGCCGGCGATCGACGGTGACGCGCTCGTGGTCGGCGACTTCGAGGGCTATGTCCACTGGCTCGACAAGGCGACCGGCGAGATCATTGCGCGGCAGAAGACGGACGGCGAGCGGATCTCGAATGCGGCGGTCACGACGGATGCGGCAGTATTCGTGCAGACGGACTCCGGCAAGCTCCTGGCGTTCAAGAGCACGCCGAAGGCCAAGCCGGCGCCCGACTCGCCGGAGCCGGTTCCGCCGCCCGCCGAGGCGAAACCCGAGCCCGAGCCCGAGCCCGAGCCGAATGGCGCATAGATGCTTCCTGTCATTGCGCTCGTCGGGCGGCCGAATGTCGGCAAATCGACGCTTTTCAACTTCCTCACCGGGACCCGCGACGCATTGGTCGCGGACCTGCCGGGCCTGACGCGCGACCGTAAGTACGGTTACGGCAAATTCGGCGGCATTCCCTACCTGGTCGTCGACACCGGCGGCCTGGTCGTCGACGCGCGCGGGATCGAAGTCCTGATGGCGCAGCAGACGCTGCGCGCGATCGACGAGGCCGATCGCGTGCTGTTCCTCGCCGACGCGCGCGAAGGACTCGCGCCCTCGGATCACTTCATCGCGCAGACGCTGCGCAAGCTCGGCAAGAACGTCATCGTCGTCGCCAACAAGGCCGAGGGCCTGGATGCCGCCACCGCGGCGGCGGATTTTCATCAGCTCGGCCTCGGCGAGCCGCACGCAATCTCTTCTGCGCACGGCGACGGCGTGCGGGCGTTGATGGAGCGTGCGCTCACGGGCCTCGAACACGCGCAGGAAACCGATGCAGCAGGTCCCGACGACATTCGCGTCGCGGTGATCGGCCGCCCGAACGTCGGCAAGTCGACGCTCATCAACCGGCTGCTGGGCGAGGAGCGGTTGATCGCATTCGACCAGCCGGGCACGACGCGCGACGCCGTGTTCGTGCCGTTCGAGCGCGATGGTCGGCGCTACATGCTGATCGACACCGCTGGCGTGCGACGCCGCGCGCGTGTCGAAGAGGCGGTCGAGAAGTTCAGCGTCATCAAGGCGCTGCAGGCGGTCGATTCAGCGAACGTCGTGATCGGCGTCATCGATGCGCACGACACCGTCGCCGAGCAGGATGCGACGCTGTTCGGGATGGTCGCCGAGCGCGGCCGATCGCTGCTCATTGCCGTCAACAAGTGGGACAACATTCCGATGGACAAGCGCGATGAGATCCGCGCCGGTCTCGATCTGCGGCTGCCATTCCTGGATTTCGCACCGGTGCATTTCATCTCGGCGCTGCATGGCACGGGCGTCGGCGAGCTGATGCGGGGAGTGAGCGAGGCCTACGACGCTTCGATGCGCGAGATTCCTACGCCGGAGCTGACGCGCGTACTCGAGCTCGCCATTCAGCAGCACCAGCCGCCGCTCATCCGCGGCCGCCGCATCAAGCTGCGCTATGCGCATCAGGGCGGTCGCAATCCGCCGATCATCGTGGTGCACGGCAACCAGGTGCAGCACGTGCCGGATGCCTACCGGCGCTATCTCGCAAACGTGTTCCGCAAGCACTTCAGGCTGGAAGGCTCGCCGGTGCGCGTCGAGTTCCGCGCTGACGAGAACCCGTTCAAGGGCCGGCGCAACCCGCTCACGCCGCGGCAGGTGCGCTCGCGCAAGCGCCTGATGAAGCGCGTGAAGCGCTGAGCGGGAATGTGAGCATGCCGGGTTGGGATGAGATCGGCGCGCGCGAAAGGATTACACTGACGCCCTCATGGCGACCGCCAGAAAAATACTGAAGCTGCAGCGGCCGTTCCCGATGCGTCGTGGCGGTGAGCTGCCGAGCGTCGAAGTCGCCTACGAGACCTGGGGTGATCCCGCGGTTCGTCACGACCACGCCGTCATGATCTTCACCGGCCTGTCGCCGTCGGCGCACGCCGCCTCGTCGCTCGAGGATCCGGCGCAGGGCTGGTGGGAAGACATGATCGGCCCGGGCCGGCCGATCGACACGCGGCGCTTCTTCGTCGTCTGCATCAATTCGCTCGGCAGTCCGTTCGGCTCGACCTCGCCGCTCTCGCTCGATCCCGGCACGGGTCGGCCGTATCGCCTGACGTTTCCGGTGCTCACTGTCGAGGATATGGCGCGCGCAGGGCACGAAGTTGCGCTGTCGCTCGGCATCAAGAAGCTGCATGCGGTGGTCGGGCCGTCGCTCGGCGGCATGACGGTGCTCGCGTACTGCGCACTGTTCCCCGAGGAGACGCGCAGCGTCATCTCGATCTCGGCCGCGGCGCGCTCCGCGCCATTCTCGATCGCGCTGCGCTCGCTGCAGCGGGAGATGATCCGGCGCGATCCGGCGTGGCAGGACGGCAATTACAGCGCCGACGCGATTCCGGTGCAGGGCATGCGCCTGGCGCGCAAGCTCGGCATGATCACCTACCGCTCGGCGAAGGAGTGGGCGCTGCGCTTCGGGCGCGAGCGCGCGAGTGCCGAGCACCAGCCCGGCGATCCCTTCGGCATCGATTTCGAAGTCGAGTCGTACCTCGAGAACCACGCGACCAAGTTCATCGGGCAGTTCGATCCGAACTGCTACCTGTACATCTCGCGCGCGATGGACCTGTTCGATCTCGCCGACCACGGCGGCTCGGTGCAGGAGGCGCTCCAGCGCTTCAAGGTCGAGCGCGCGTTGATCATCGGAGTCGAGACCGACCTGCTGTTTCCGCTCGAGCAGCAGCGCGAGCTCGCGGACGGCCTCGCCGCCGGCGGCCGCGAAGTGCAGTTCGTGCGGCTGCCGTCGCTCCAGGGACACGACTCGTTCCTGGTCGACATGGATCGCTTCCGCCCGGTGATCGGCGATTTCCTGCAGAACAAGCTGCGCAGCCCGCCGGAAGGGCTGTAGGACCTACGGTTCGAGGAACAGCGCCGGGTCCACCATCGCGCGATTCAGCGCCACGCCCCAATGCAGATGCGGGCCGGTCACCCGGCCGGTCATGCCGACGGTGCCGATCAGCTGGCCCGCCGCGAGATGATCGCCGACCTTCACGTTGATTTCGTTGAGATGGCAGTACATCGTCACGAGGCCGTAGCCGTGATCGATGTACAGCGTGTTGCCGTTGAAGAAGAAGTTGCCTGCCTCGACCACCGTGCCCGCCGCAGGCGAGTGAATCGGCGTGCCCTTAGCAGCGGCGATGTCCATGCCCGAGTGCGGATTGCGCGGCTGGCCGTTGAATATGCGGCGCGAGCCGTACGAATCGGAACGCGCGCCTGCTACTGGCGAGAGCAGCGCGAACACCGGCGTGCCGCTGGTGGTGAACTTCGACAGTGCGGCATTCGAGCGTTCCTGCTCCGTGGCGATGCGCTTCAAATCCTCGGGATTGGGAGTCACCTGGCGCTCGTTCTTGATCGTCAGGCGCTGCGTTCGATACTGCTTGTCCGTCACGTCGAACGGGACCTCGACGGTTTTCGCGCCGCTCGTGACTCGCAGCGATTGCGGGCCAGGCTTGGTCGCCAGCGCAATGCCGACGATTGCGAGCCAGTGATCGCCTTGACGGATCACCGCTGCGCGGCGGGTGTCGATCAACACCGTCGGGGCGGTGTCGCCGCCATGAATTTCGACGAGCGCGATGCCGCCCGGCACGCGGCTCTCGCGCGGCAGATCGCCGGCGTGTGCCACGCCCGCGAGCGTCGCAAGTACCAATGCTTCGAATCTCATTTCTCGTCTGCTCTCGGCAGGCGCAAGTCGAGCTCAGGGCTGGTCGTGCGCTCGATCCGCGCACGGATCGTGCCCTGCGTCAGCCGCGCATCGATGAGCTGGCCGGCACGAACGTCCTGCGCGTTCGTGATCACGGTGCCTTTGGAATCGGTGACGATCGCGTAGCCGCGCTCGAGCGTTGCGAGCGGGCTGAATGCGTCGAGCGTTCGAACTGCGCTCGCCAGGAGATTGCGCCGTTGCTCGAGAGTCTGATGAGCAATCCTGTCGATGCTCGCACGTGCGGTCTCCAGGCGTCTGCGGGCGTCCGCAACACGCAGCGCCGGCGAGTGCTGGCGGAGCTCCGCTGCCAGTTGCGCGAGAGTACGGTGTCGTTCACCGAGGTTCGAGCGAACGACTCGGATCAGACGCTGCTCCAGATCGTCGAGGCGCTGGGCACGCTGCCGCAACTCGACGCCCGGGTGCAGCTGCTGAAGCCGACGCGCCAGCCACGCGGCGCGATCCTGCTGAGTCTTGAGCTTGCGGCCGAGGCCTGCAGTCAGGCGGTTGGTGAGACGCACGACGTTCCGCAGCCACTCGCTGGAATCGGGAACGACCAGCTCGGCAGCGCCGGACGGGGTTGGCGCACGCACGTCGGCGACGAAATCCGCGATCGTGAAATCGACTTCGTGGCCGATGCCGGTGACGATCGGGATCGCCGAATCGTAGATCGCGCGCGCCACGCTCTCCTCGTTGAACGCCCACAGATCTTCGAGCGAGCCGCCGCCGCGCACCAGAATCAGCACGTCGCAGTCGGCGCGGGCGGACGCGCGCCGGATCGTCCTCGCGATCTGCGCCGCTGCGACCCCGCCCTGGACCTGCACCGGATAGAGCAGCACGGGGATGCCGCAAAACCGCCGCCGCAGGATGTGCAGGACGTCGCGGATCGCGGCGCCGGTCGGGGAGGTGATGACCCCGATCCGCCGGGGCAGCCGCGGCAACGGTTTCTTGTGCTCGGCGGCGAACAACCCCTGCGCGGTGAGCTTGACCTTGAGCAGCTCGAAGCGCTGCCGCAGCGCGCCTTCGCCGGCCTCTTCCATGTAGTCGGCGATGAACTGATAGTCGCCGCGCTGCTCATAAAGGCTCACCCGGCCGCGCACCAGCACATGCGAGCCGTCCCGCGGCGTGAAGCGCGTCAGCAGATTGCGCTGGCGGAACATGGCGCAGCGGAGCTGGGCAGCTTCGTCCTTGAGCGAGAAGTACCAGTGGCCGGAGGAGGGGCGCGACAGGTTCGAGATCTCGCCCTCCAGCCACAGCGCCGGCAGGCCGCGCTCGAGCAGCACGCGCGCCTCGCGATTCAGGCGCGACGGGGTGTAGATGTCGCGAGTCTCCACGGGCTGCGGCGGTTGCGCGGGCGCCGAAAAGTCGAGCTCCAGGTCCGAAGGCGGCATGGAAAAGAAGGCTACAGGCTGCCCGTATTCATGTACAATGGCGCGCTTTCATCGATAACGCAGGTTCCACGCCATGCGCATTCTCGAGGAAGCACTCACCTTCGACGACGTGCTCCTGGTCCCGGCACACTCCGATTTCCTGCCGCGCGACGCTGACCTCAGCACGCAACTCACCCGCTCGATCCGCCTGAATCTGCCGATCCTGTCCTCCGCCATGGACACAGTGACGGAGGCTCGCCTCGCGATCACCATCGCGCAGGAGGGCGGTCTCGGCATCGTCCACAAGAATATGAGCATCGAGGCCCAGGCGCGCGAGGTGCAGCGGGTCAAGAAGTTCGAGAGCGGCGTCATCCACGAGCCGATCACGATCACCCCGGACAAGACGATCCGCGAGGTGCTGGAGCTGACGCGCGCGAAGAACATCTCCGGTGTGCCGGTGGTGGTCGGCTCCAAGGCGGTCGGCATCGTCACGCACCGCGACCTGCGATTCGAGACCAAGCTCGACGCGCCGGTCTCGACTGTGATGACCCCGCAGGAACGGCTGATCACGGTGCGCGAGAACGCGCCGAAGGACGAAGTGCTCGCGCTGCTGCACAAGCATCGCATCGAGAAGGTCCTGGTCGTCGATCAGAGCTTCAATCTCAAGGGCATGATCACGGTCAAGGACTTCCAGAAAGCCACCGAGTTCCCGCGTGCTGCGAAGGACGAGCGTGGGGCATTGCGGGTCGGCGCGGCAGTCGGCACCGGCGCAGACACGCTGAAGCGTGTCGAGGCGCTGCGTGAAGCACGCGTCGACGTGATCGTCGTCGATACTGCGCACGGCCACTCCAGCAACGTCCTGAAGATGGTCAGCGAGATCAAGCGCGCATGGAAGGACCAGCAGATCATCGGCGGCAATGTCGTTACGGCCGAGGCGGCGCGTGCGCTCGTCGAAGCGGGCGCCGACGGCATCAAAGTCGGCATCGGGCCCGGCTCCATCTGCACTACGCGTATCGTCGCAGGCGTTGGCGTGCCGCAGATTACTGCAGTCGCAAACGTGGCGGCGGCGCTGAAAGGGTCCGGCGTGCCCCTGATCGCGGATGGTGGCATCCGCTTCTCCGGTGACATCGCGAAGGCGCTCGTGGCGGGCGCGCACTGCGTGATGATCGGCGGCCTGTTCGCCGGCACCGAGGAGTCGCCCGGCGAAGTCGAGCTGTATCAGGGCGCATCGTACAAGTCCTATCGCGGCATGGGCTCGCTCGGCGCGATGGCGCAATCGCACGGCTCGAAGGATCGCTACTTCCAGGACGCGACCGAGGAGCTGGAGAAGCTCGTGCCGGAAGGCGTCGAAGGACGCGTGCCCTACAAGGGCTCGATCGTCACGATCCTGCACCAGCTCGCGGGCGGTCTGCGCGCGGCGATGGGCTACACCGGCAGCCGCACGATCGAAGAGATGCGCACGCGACCCTCGTTCGTGCGGATCACCAACGCGGGCGTGCGCGAAAGCCACGTGCACGACGTCACGATCACCAAAGAGGCGCCGAACTACCGTGTCAGCTGAAATGGCCAGGGCCGCCCCTTCTGCATCCCTCGCATCGGACATCCATGCGCATCGGATCCTGATCGTCGACTTCGGTGCGCAGTACACGCAGCTGATTGCCCGGCGCGTGCGCGAAAGCGGTGTCTACTGCGAGATCCATCCATGGGACATGAGCGACGACGATGTGCGCGCATTCGGGGCCCGCGGCGTCATTCTTTCGGGCGGTCCGGAATCGACCACCGAGGCGCAGTCGCCGGTTGCTCCGCAAGCAGTATTCACGCTCGGCGTGCCGGTCCTCGGCATCTGCTACGGGATGCAGACGATGGCGATGCAGCTCGGCGGTCGGGTCACACCCAGCACCGATCGCGAGTTCGGCTACGCGCAGGTTACGGCTTCGGCGCCGAGCCGGTTGCTCGACGGGTTGCGCGATCACAGCGATAGCGAGGGCAGGGCGCTGTTCGATGTCTGGATGAGTCACGGCGATCGCGTCGATGCGCTGCCGCCGGGATTCGTGGCAGTCGGCTTCACCAACAACGTTCCGCTGGCGGCGATGGCCGACGAGTCGCGTCATTTCTATGGCGTGCAGTTCCATCCCGAGGTCACGCACACGCTGCAGGGTTTGAAGATTCTCGAGCGGTTCGTGCGCGAGATCTGCGGCTGCGAAGCGCGCTGGCAGTCGGGCAACATCATCAGCGACTCGATCGCGCGCGTGCGCGAGCTGGTGGGTCGCGACAAGATCCTGCTCGGCTTGTCGGGTGGCGTCGATTCTTCCGTGGTCGGCGCGCTGCTGCACCGGGCGATCGGCGAGCAGCTGGTGTGCGTGTTCGTCGATCATGGCCTGCTGCGCCTCGGCGAAGGCGACCAGGTGATGGAGACGTTCGCGCGGCACATGGGCGTGAAAGTCATCCGCGTCGATGCCGAAGCACGCTTCCTCGATGCGCTGAAGGGCGAAAGCGACCCGGAGCGCAAGCGCAAGATCATCGGCCGCCTGTTCGTGGAAGTGTTCGAAGAGGAAGCGGCAAAGCTGCCGGGCATCCGCTGGCTCGCGCAAGGCACGATCTATCCGGATGTGATCGAGTCGGCCGGCTCCCTTGTTCGATTGCCGGACGGTACCGTCCGAGCCAGCAAGGCTCACGTCATCAAGAGCCATCACAACGTCGGCGGCCTGCCGGAAAAGATGAACCTGAAGCTGCTCGAGCCGCTGCGCGAGCTGTTCAAGGACGAAGTGCGCAAGCTCGGTGTCGAGCTGGGTCTGCCGCGCGAGATGGTCTATCGCCATCCGTTCCCCGGCCCGGGTCTCGGCGTGCGCATCCTCGGCGAGGTCACGAAGCAGTACGCGGATCTGCTGCGTCAGGCAGATGCCATCTATCTCGAAGAACTGCGCAGGCACGACCTCTACGACCGCACGAGCCAGGCATTCGCAGTGTTCCTGCCGGTGCGCTCGGTCGGCGTCCAGGGCGACGGTCGCCGTTATGACTACGTAATCGCGTTGCGTGCGGTCGAGACGATCGACTTCATGACGGCTCGCTGGTCACGACTGCCCTACGAATTCCTGGAAATCGTCTCCCGCCGCATCATCAACGAAGTGAACGGCATCTCGCGCGTCACGTACGACATCTCGAGCAAGCCTCCCGCCACGATCGAGTGGGAGTGAGAGAAGACGCCGCGGTTCGCTGCGTTGCGTGTCAGCCTGGCTTCAGGCCGCCCATAGCGGGCTGGCCATCCCTCCCATCCAATTTTCGACCCGCCGCAAAAGCTGGGCTAGACTGGGCACCGGCCAATCAGGCTATTGGCTAGTCAACGTTGTTGGCCAGTCAACTGTAGTCCGGTCGAAATTCGAGAATTCGAATAAGGGGGATTTCATGAATGTGAGCATCATTCGCTCGCCGATCGAGCACCTTTCGGCGATGCGCCTCGTGACGACGGCGCTTCTCGCGTTTGGAGCGGTTGCGACGTGCCCGGCGTACGCTCAGAATGCGCCGCCGGGATCCGCCGCCAGCAAGTCCGGCGTGCTCGAAGAGGTCGTGATTACGGGTACTCGCCGAGTCGATCGCAGCGCGACCGACTCCGCTTCGCCGGTCGACGTCATCAGCGGCTCCGACATCAACGAGCAGCCGACTGCCAACATGCTCGACTCGGTGCGGAACATCGTCCCGTCGTTCTTCGTCGGTCAGAACACCATTTCGGACGCCTCGACGTTCGTGCGTGCCCCCTCGCTCCGTGGCCTGCCGTCCGACCAAGTGCTGGTCATGCTCAACGGCAAGCGATTCAATCGGTCGGCGCTGGTCCAGGTCTACAACGGCGGCGACACGGGCCTGTCGTTCGGGTCCCACGGGTCGGACATCTCGTCCATACCGTCGATCGGGATCAAGCGACTCGAAGTGCTGCGCGACGGCGCAACGGCGCAGTACGGGTCGGATGCGATCGCAGGCGTGCTGAACTACGGATTGCGCGACGACGCCGGCTTCGAAGTGCTCGCGCGCTACGGCCAGTACAAGGAGGACAGCGACGGCGAGAGCCAGCAGATCGCCGGCAATTTCGGCGTGGCGGGCGATAGCGGCTTCGTCAACCTCTCGGCCGAGTACGTCGATGACGGGCAGACGAGCCGCGGCGTCACCCGTCCGACGGCCTTTGCCTTTGCGCAGGAGAATCCTGGCCTGGCAAGCGACCTGCCGCACTACCCGTTGCCGGCGCAGATCTGGGGCAATTCGCCGAGCCATGGCTTCAAGGTCCTGCTCAACTCGGGGCTGGATGTGGGCGACCACGGCAAGGCCTACCTGTTTGGCAACTATGCGGAAAACCACGCGGATCAGAGCTTCAACTTCCGCTCGTCGCTCGTGGGCACCCGGACATTTCAGGACGCGGCTGGCAACGACGTCGAGCTGGGGGGGCGTGAATTTTTCCAGCATCCCTACTATCTGACCCAATGCCCGGCGGGCAATGCCACCTGCTCCGCGGACGGCTACGTTGTCGACGACAACGTCTTCCTGTTGTCGTCGATCTATCCCGGCGGCTTCACGCCGCGATTCGTCGGCGATACCAAGCAAACCTACGCCACGATCGGCTACAAGGGGTCGGCGAGTTCAGGCCTGCGCTACGACTTTTCGGTGTCCAACAGCCGCAACTCGCTCGACCTGTCGATGTACAACTCGATCAGCCCGTCCTACGGCGCGGACTCGCAGACCAGCTTCAAGTTCGGTGAGCTGATCCAAAAGGAGATGGACGCCAATGTCGATCTCTCCTACGAGATCGACGCCGGTCTTGCGAGCGCGTTGACCCTTTCGGGCGGCGCGGAATATCGCGACGAGAAATACGAGGCGACCCAAGGCGATCCACAGTCCTTTGGCGCGGGGCCCTACGCCACGCCGCATCCGCTCTTTGTCGAGACGGCACCGGGTTCGGGCGTGTTCACCAATACCGGCACCTTTACGGACGTCGAAGCTCCGTCGGCGAGCGGCTATGGCGGCACGAGCCCGACCTATGCGGGCACCGACAGCGAGCGCAGCTATGGCGTTTACGTTGGCCTCGAAGGCGACCTGACGAAGCGGTTCAGCGCCGGCACCGCCATCCGGTACGAAGATTACGAGAATTCCGGCAACGCAACCGTCTACAAGCTGAACGGAATTTTCAAGGTGACCGACGGCTTTGCCATTCGCGCCACGGTGGGTACCGGGTTCCATGCGCCTTCGCCCGGCCAGAACAACGTCCAGGTCCTGACGACGAATTTCATCGCAGGCGTGTCGGTACAGACGGGAACCTACCCGGTCACGAGCGCGATCGCCCAATTTTACGGCGCCCGGTCGCTGAAGCCGGAGGAGTCGGACAACTACGGCATCGGCGTGGTGATCGATCCGACGGAAAACCTCACGCTGACGGCGGATTTGTACCGAATCGACGTGAGCGACCGGATCTACATCTCGCAGACCTTCCATGTGACGGCTGCGGACATCCTTGCCCTCCCCGAGCTCGCGAGCGTCGGCGTAGGCGGTGACGTTCAATACTTCACCAATTCGCTGGACACCAAGACGACCGGCGTCGACCTGATCGGCACCTGGCGCAGCGACATCGGCGCGGGCGATCTCAACCTGACGCTCGCCTACAACTACAACAAGAACGAGGTTACGAAGTTCGACCCGGCGGCGATCGGACCGGCGCAGATCCTGACCGCCGAGCGCCTGGCGCCCAATCACCGGGCGAACCTGCAGGCCGGCTGGACGTATGGCGATTGGGGCGTCAATGTGGTCGAGCGCTACTACGGCACCTGGAGCGCCGAAGCCGACTACCCCGACCAGGAGTTCGGCGCGAAGTTCACCACCGACCTGGATGTTCGATACACGTTCGCGGGCAAGTGCACACTGAGCGCGGGCGCCAGCAACCTGTTCGACGAGCGCCCGGACAAGATCGCCCAGTCATCGAGCAATTCGGTGTTCCCGATCGTGGGCGGCCTTGCCGACGGTCAAGTGTATCCGCGCAACGGCGGTCCCTTCGGGTTCAATGGGACCTTCTGGTACGCGTCGCTCAGAATCAACTTCGATTGAGCGGTTGAGTCAGAATAACGGGCGGGAAGGCAGCTGCTTTCCCGCCCGTTCCTTTCACCGGTGAAGCTCCTCATGCGTGCACGTCATGTGAATTTCGCGGCGGGCGTGTTGCTCCTGCTGACGGCGCGCGGCGCGCTGGCCGCCTCGCCGGTGCCACCCGGCGCGGAGCACGGGATGGTCGTGTCTTCGCATCGGCTCGCGAGCGAAATCGGCGTCGCAGAACTCCGCAAGGGCGGGAATGCGGTCGATGCGGCAATCGCAACGGCCTATGCGCTGGCCGTGACGTTTCCTGAGGCCGGAAATCTGGGCGGCGGCGGCTTCATGCTGATCCGGATGGCCGATGGCCGCGAAACCTTCATCGACTTTCGCGAGACGGCGCCGGCCGCAGCGACGCGTACCATGTTTCTGGATGCGAGCGGCAAGCCGGTACCGCTGCTGTCGACGCGGGGATATCTGGCGGCCGGCATTCCTGGCACCGTCGCTGGCCTCGAGCTCGCCCGCAGAAGTCATGGGACGCGGCCGCGAGCGGAACTGGTGGGTCCTGCGATCAAGCTCGCCGCGCAAGGCTTCGTACTCGAGCAGGGCGATGTCGAAATGCTCGCCGAGGGCGCAGCGGATTTCCGCAACGACGGCCCCGCCAGCGCGATCTTTCTCAGGAGCGGCAAACCCTATGACGCCGGCGAGCGCCTCGTGCAGCAGGACCTTGCACGCATGCTGCGTATCGTCGCCAGGGACGGGGCTGACGGATTCTATCGCGGCGAGCCGGCACGCCTGATCGTCCAGGCCAGCCGACAAGGGGCGGGCATCTTTGCGCTGGCGGACTTCGAAAGCTATCGTGCGGTCGAACGCCGGCCGCTCGAGTGCAATTACCGCGGCTATCGCGTGATCTCGGCGCCGCCGCCGAGCGCCGGCGGCGTCGTGCTGTGCGAGTCGCTGAACCTCCTGTCGGGCTGGCCGGTGGATCCGGCCGACTTCCATTCGGCGCAGTCCGTGCACTACATGACGGAGTCGCTGCGTCGCGCCTTCCGCGATCGCAACCTCGAGGTCGGTGACCCGGACTTCGTCCGCGCCGACGTGGAGCGGCTCATATCTCCTGCATATGCGGAGACCCTGCGGCGGGGGATCGATGCGAACAAAGCCACGCCCTCCCTGTCACTGGCGGGCCCGGGCTTTGCCATCGAGGGCCGCAGGACGACGCACATTTCCGCCGTCGATGCGGCGGGAAATGCTGCCTCGCTCACCTATACGCTCAACGACTGGTTCGGCGCGAGGGTGGTCCCAGCCGGGACCGGCATACTGCTCAATGACGAGATGGACGATTTTTCGGCGAAACCCGGCACGCCCAACATGTACGGGCTCGTGGAAGGGGACAACAACGCCATTGCGCCGGGCAAGCGGCCGTTGTCTTCGATGACGCCCACGATCGTCACGCGCGACGGGCAACTCCTGCTCGTCATCGGCACGCCGGGCGGAAGTCACATTCCGACCGCGATCCTGCAGACGATGGTCAATCTGATCGATTATCGGATGAGCATTACCGAAGCGGTCGATGCACCGCGTATCCATGCGCAGTGGCTGCCCGATACGCTCTACTATGAGCCTCATGCGTTGAGCGTGGATACCCGGGCTGCTCTCGCCGCCAAGGGGCACACACTCGAGGTCATGGGAAACTGGAATCATGTGGCAGCAATTCTCGTCGGCGGACCTGCGATCGGCGGCGCGCCGCGCGGTCGATATCGGCTCTATGGGGCGATTGACCCGCGCTTGCCCGTGGGAAGCGTCGCGGGCTATTGAATGGGAATAGAGTGGGAGTAGGGCGAGTCAACCCATGGCCGGGCGGAATCGGACTGTCAGCAGGACGAGCGCCACGGCTGCTGCGATCCACGAGACGTCCGTGGGAACCTGGCGGTGGCGTGCGAAGCGACGCTCTTGCATCGCATCGCCAAGCGACTTCTGATCCGTCAGGCGCGCGTAGTCGAGATCGAGACGCTGCGCGAGCGACTGCAAATGTTGCGCGCGCAGCCCCGAGAAATGCTCCAGGCCGGGTGTTGCGCCGTCGATCGCAGACTCCGACTGCAGGACTTCGTCGGCGCGCCAGAATCCATGATGGTTGCCTTCCGCGTCGATCTTCGGAATCGGGCTGGGCTCGTCGCCGCCCGCACCGACCAGCCAGCCGCGAACCGGAGGATCTTTGATCTTGTCGAACAGGCTCTGCAGCCAATCGATCTCGAGCGGCGGCGCCTCCTGGCCGTCACTCACGAACAGGATGTTCGGTGTCGCAGCCGAGGACTGCGCGGCCACGATCGCCCAGTAGATGCCCTTGGCGATCTCGCTGGCTTCGGCCCAGCGCATGCGGCTGTCGATCTGGCCGAGCGATGCCAGCAGATCGTTGTAGTTGGCGCAGACTTCCACGGGTGCGAGCAGCAGCAGCGTTCTGTTCCCCGTGAATGCGCCCCAGCCCAGGCGCGAGCCGCATGGCAGCGAGCGCAAAGCATCCTGCGCAGCAGCGCGCGCATAGTCGAGACGGCTTACGCGAGCGCCATCGAGCTGATAGTCCTCGACGTTCATGCTCTGGCTGATGTCGAAGACTACGATGTAGTCGAACACCGAGCGTTGCAGCGGTATCGTCGGCAACGCCAGGCCCAGCAGCAGAATCGCTGCGGCGAGCGCGATGACGCCGGAGCCGCGATCCCACTTCATGGCAGATCGACGGCCTCGCTGCGTATCGTGCTCATGACGCGACGTTCCTTCTGCGGTGCGTCGCTCTCGTCGCTTTCGTACTCGAATTCGGGCGCGAGCCAGAACGCGCGCTCGAGGTTGTAGCGCGCATCCCAATAGTCCGGCTGCTCGCGCAACACGTCGCGATAAGCCTGCTTGGCGAGCTCGACGAGCGGCAGCGATTCGAATCCTTCGTCGGCACTGCGCCGTGCGGCATCGCGCATGTAGACGTTGCCTGTGTTGTAGAGCGCAGCCAGCCTGATGTCGCGACGTTTGCTGCGGGTCAGCGACTTGTAGATGCTGAGCGCTGCATCGGATTTGCCCGCGTGCGCCAAAGCAAGTGCCCGCGCGAACTGCGCCTCCGGGACGCTGTCGTCGAGCCCGGTTGATTGCGCGCTGGTGATGGCGGCATTGATGCGATTGCTGCGCACCAGCTGCACGCTCTGATATGTCGCGAGCGCGGCGCAAACCAGCGCGACGGCTCCAAACGCACAATGTACGACGCGTCGTCTCACTGCCATCTCCGCAACGACAGCGCCCTGTACAGCAACAATATCAGACAGGAAAGGGCGGCCATCCGCATGAACCAGGGCGCATAGCTGGTCCGGGGCACCAGCTCGGAAAAGTCGAGCGGCGAATTCTGTTCGCGTCCGACGTCGGCGACAGCTTTCGCCAGGTCCTCGGGCTCCTCGGCCTGATAAACACGGTACGGCGTGTGCAACGTCTGGAAGAAGCGGTGCAGCGAGATCTCGGGCGCGCCCGCTTGCGCGGCTGCCGGATCGTCCAGCTTCGGGCTGCTGTAGCGACGCAGATAGATCCAGTAGAGCGCGACGCGATTGCGCATGAGAGCGTTGCTGATGCGCTCGCGTGTCGCCTCGCTCAGGTCCGATCCGCCATCGGATACCAACAGGATGATGCGGCTGCCGGTGTATTCGCGATGGTCGAACTGCCCGATGGCGGCGAGCAGCGCCGGTCCGACTTCGGTATCCGCCAATCCGGGGCCCACGCCGCCCGCGGCAATTCCAGCTTGCACGACTGCATCGTGCTGCGTGAACGGCACGACGCGCAACGGCCGCGTGCTGAAGAACATCAGCGAGAAGCGGTCATCCGCGCGTTGCGCGACGAACTTCGCCAGCAGGTCGCGAGCCATCTGCGCTTTCGGCGGGCCGCTATCGAGGTGCGTGAGCCGGTCGTTGGGATCGAGCTCGTGCCAGTTACTCGGCAGCATGTGGTCGTCCATGCTGCGGCTCCGATCCATGAGGACAATGATCTCGGCACCGCGGCCCGTGCGCTGGACCACGGTCTGGGGCCGGCCGGGCTCGGCGAGTGCGACTACGAGAGCAGCAAGCGCGAGCATCGCAAAGCCCGTCCACAGCAGGCTCGCGATCCGGCCCGCGGTATCGGCCGGCAGCCACGCGACCGACGCGAATTGCAGCGCATCGCGGCCAGTGGGCCACAGCGGTAACAGCGCCAGCGGCAATAACAGCAGCATCCACGGCCGATCGAATGCGAAGGCGCCGCTCATCGCTCGTACTGCCTTTCCACACGCCGTAGCAGTTCGCACAGCGAATGGATCGACACCGCTGCGTCCTGAGTTCGGCTGCCGAAAAAGCGTTCGCTCGATGCAGCGAAGAACTCTTCGATCTTGCCGCGCAACGGCTGCAGGTGCGGCGCCTGCTCGAACAAGAAGGGCAGTGTCTCTGCATGCATCACGCGGCCGGCGGTGCGATCGAATGCATGATGAAGTGACTGCCATGCCTGGGGACTTGCCGGATCCAGCTGCTGAATCTCCAGCCAGGCGCGCGCGAAGGGCCGGTTCATTGCCGCCGCTCTGTTGCGCCATTGGATCCAGGCCACCCAGGCCGCCACTGTCGTCGCCAGCGCGATGAACCAGATCCAGACCTGTCGCTGCAGCGGCGCGGTTTCAATGAGTGCGGCCTGTCGGTCCGGCCTGAGCGCGCCGAGGCCGCCGGCGTCGAAGGCCGACTGCGGCGTCAATGGACTGATGCTGACCGCCCATTCGGGAACCAGGAGCTTCACGTCGGCTCGTTTCGAGTCGAGCAATAGCGGAGGCACGGTGATCGTCGTGAGAATTCGCGGCGCATTGATGAGTTGATACTCGACGACCAGCCAGCGCTTTCCATCCGCTGCAGGCTCGACGCGCGCGGCGCGCCGCTCCAGCCAGATCCCAACGCGCTGCGACGCCGGCAACTTTGCCAGCTCGAATGGCGAACCTTCCCGCTGCAACAGTGCTCGCTGAGTGATCACGTCGCCGAGCACATAGCCAAAGGCGCGCGGCTGCTGCACGACCGCTTCGGGGAGGGCGGGCTCCTGCGCAGATGGAGCGATGCTGAATGACATCACTGCCGCAGCGGCACATAGCCGAAGGAGGCGACTGGTCACGCGACGTTCTCGAGGAAGTAGCGCGACATGGCATCGCTGTTGAACTTGCCGCAGACGAAGAACGGCCGCGTTCCCAGCGGGGTGCAGGCGTCAGTGAGCTCCTTGCGGCGTGCCTCGACGGCTTCCGCCCAGCGAGTGCGCAGCCGCGGCCGCACCCACAGCGTGCGATGAGCACCCGATTCCATGTCCCGCAGCTGCATCAGCGCATCACTCGCCGGCGGCTCCAGCTCTGCGGGATCCCAGATCACCATCGGTACCACGTACGAAGCGGCGAGCATCTCCAGTACACCCGCCAGTCGACTCGCGGACCAGTGAAAATCCGAAATCAGGAAGACGAGGCTGTGGCGGCCTGCGGCATGTTGTGCCACTTCCTCCAGCCCTTCGCTGCCGGCGGCGGAGGCCTGGCAGTTGGCCAGCATCGTCGCCATCAGATTGCCCATGCCGCGGCTGAACAGCGCCGGCAAGAACAGGTCGGTACGCGCGTGACTATCGAATCCGAACATGCCGACTGCGTCGCCGACGCGGAACGCGCTCTGGCCGAGCGCCGCCACGAAATCCGCCGCGACCTGCAGCTTGCGACCGCGGGTACCGAAGCTCATGGAAGCAGAGACGTCCACGATCACGTGCACGGGGACGCTGACGCGTTGGCGGTTCACGCGCACCAGCCACTCGGAGCGAACGTCGCGCAAGCTCGCGCGCACGTCGAGACGTCGCGGATCGGGCCAGTCGTACAAGCGCCGATGCGAGACGAACTCCTGGCCCAGGCCCAGGCTCGATCCCGGATGCGATCCCTGCCGCCAGCCGCCGCCGCGGCGGGGAATCCGATAGTGGAATTCCTGCGGCCCGCCCATCTTCATCGCGGCGTGGCGACCCGCTCGAGAATCTGTGCGATCAACTCGTCAGCGATCTGCGCGCGCCGCAACTCGTAGATCGGCGTGAAGAAGATGCGATGACCGAGCGCCTCGCGCGCCACTGCATGAATGTCGGCAGGGATGAGATGCGCGCGGCCGGCCAGCCAGGCAACGACACGGGCAGCGCGGACCATGGCCATCATGCCGCGCGGGCTCACACCGGCGAGCACCAGCCGGCCCATGTCCACTTCCTCGATGCGGACGCCGACGCGCTCGGGAGCGTGCGTTGCCTGCCACAAATCCAGCGCATAGCGCTCCAGCGCCTCGCTCACCTGGACGGAGCGCTGAATCGCCGCACCGATCTGGTTGAGCTCCTGCCAGGGCAGGATTCCCGGCCTGACCCGTTCCAGCAGAGCGTCGACGTCGTGGAAGTCGGGGTCGAAGATCAGCGTGCGGCGCACCTGCTCGTCAACGGGCGTCGGCATGCGCAGCTCGAGCATGAAGCGGTCGCGCGCCGCCGACGCGAGCTCGAAGGTTTCCTCCTTCTCCACCCGGTTGCGGTCGGCGAACACCGTCATCTGCGGAAAGCGGAACTCCTGGTTGAACGCCGACACGGTGCGCTCCGCCATGGCCCGCAGCAGCAACGACTGCACCTGCGGGCGGGCGCGATTGATCTCGTTGAAGAAGAACGTGACCAGCTGCTCGCCGTGGCGCAGCAGCGGTCCGGGTTCGATGCGCGGCCGACCCTCGGCGTCGACATACGTGTGATACACGAGGTCGCCGGGCATCAGGTCGATCGTGCCTTCGACGCGCTCGAAATCTCCGCCGACCGCGCGCGCGAACGCCCGCAGGATCGTGGTCTTGCCGACGCCGACGTCGCCTTCGAGCAGCACGTGGCCGCGGGCGAACAGCGCTATGTTGATGAGCCGGATCGTGTCGCGCTGGCCGATGACGACCCTGCCGACTTCTGCTTCGACGGACAGCGCACGCTCGCGCCACTGTCCCAGCTGCTGGTCAGACGCCACGCTCAGGTACCCTTGGGTTGCGGATGCCGGGAGGAAGAGGCACGCTACCCAAGTTTTCTCCCGCGCGCAATCGTTTGCATACGAATTAATTCCGCAGCGGGATGTTGAGGCCCCGCTTGATCGGCTCGAAGATGAACAGCGTCTCGTAGCGTTTGACGTTCGGTGCATCGAGGAGCAGCTCGTCGATCACTGCGCGACAGCGCGGCATGCTGTTTGCCGCGACGATCAGCAGGTAATCCCAGGCCCCGGCCAGGTCATAGCACTGCTGCACTTCGGCTGCCGCCTGCAACCGCTGTCGAAACGCGGAGTGCAGCCGTTTCGTTTCGCGCTCGAGCGTCACCAGCACGCACGCCAGGACCGTGCCCGGCATTGCATCCGGGTTGAGCACCGCCACCAGTCGATCGAGGACGCCGCTCGAGCGGTAGCGCGACATGCGGCGCTGCACGGCGCTGGGCGACAGGCCGACGCGATCGCCCAGCTCGTAGAGCGGGCGCCCGGCGTCGTTCTGTAACAGGTCGAGGAGTTTGCGGTCGAGCTCGTCGAGCTGGAGGGCGGGTTTGCGGGCCACGCAATATTGTTGCGTGGCCACGCGCAAAGAATCAATCAGGCCGCGCGGCGCGGCGGGTAGGCTGCCGCCCATGAAACATCGACTCTCGATCCAGCACATCGCCGGCGCCGCCGAGGCCATCGACCCGGCATTTCGCGACTCGCCGCAGTACGAAGCCGAGACGCTGCGGGAGCAGCTCGGCTGCCGTGTCGTCGTAAAGGTCGAGACGCTGAACCCGATCCGCTCGTTCAAGGCGCGCGGCGCGCAGTTCCTGGTGTCGCAGATGTCGGGCACGCCGCATCTGGTGTGCGCCACTGCCGGCAATTTCGGACAGGGCATGGCGTACGCGGCACGCCGGCGCGGCTGGCCGATCACGATCTTCGTCGGCGCGCACGCCAATCCGATGAAGGTCGAGCGCATGCGGCAGCTCGGCGCGACCATGCGCGCGGGCAGCGACGATCCGGATCAGCTGCACGCCGAAGCCGAGGCTTTCGCTCGCGAGCACGGCGCCCATCTCGTGCAGGACGGCCGCGAAGCAGCGATCGCGGAAGGGGCGGGCACGATCGCCGTCGAGTTGCTGCGCTGGCCGAAGTGCTTCGACGACATCGTCGTGCCGCTCGGCGACGGAGCGCTGCTCGGCGGCATGGCCCGCTGGGTCAAGGCGCAGTGCCCGACGACCCGGATGATCGGTGTGTGTGCGAAGGCATCGCCCGCGATGGAACTGTCGTGGCGCAGCCGTCGCGTCGTGAGTGCGCCCTGTGATGGCACCATCGCGGCGGGCATCAGAGTCGGAACACCCTTCGCGGAAGCTGTCGGCGATCTCGTGGATGTGATCGACGAGGTGCTGCTCGTGCCGGACAGCACGTTGATCTCAGCGATGCGCCTGGCGCATAGAGAGCTCGGCCTGGTACTCGAGCCTGCAGGCGCAGCAGGTCTCGCCGCATTGCTCGATCACCGTGAGCAATTCAAAGGTCGACTGGTCGCGACAGTGCTGACGGGCGGCAACGTCAGTCCGGCGAGTTTGCGGGAGTGGTTGCTGGATTGACGTGGCCTGAGCCGGCCGCCGTAAGTGGCTCTTCTCGCTCCGACCAATCGCAGGCACCTTGCCTGCGCGAGGAGGAGCTTCCATGAAAACCTTCAACGTCATGTTTGCCGCGGCCGCCGCGCTCGCGGCCACCGCTGGCATCGTCATTCCCGCCGACGCTTCTCAAGACAATCCGCAGCACGGCGAGAAGGCCGACCTGAGCGGCCTGCACGACTTCGATTTTCTCGTCGGCGACTGGCGCGTGCAGCACCGACGGCTCAAGGAACGGCTCGCGAACAATCACGAGTGGCAGGAGTTCGACGGCACTTGCCGCACCCGCCCGCTGATGGACGGCTGGGGCAACGTCGATGACAACGTCATCAACCTGCCGGGCGACCGCTATCGCGCCATCGCCCTGCGTTCCTACGATGCGCAAACCGGGCTGTGGGCCATCTGGTGGGTCGATTCGCGCTCGCCGCACGGCGCTGTCGATCCGCCGGTGAAGGGCAAGTTCGTCGACGGCGTCGGCACCTTCTATGCGGACGACACGCTGCGCGGCAAGCCGATCCGTGTTCGCTTCACCTGGTCGAAGATCACGCCGACTGCCGGGCACTGGGAGCAGGCGTTCTCGCCGGACGGCGGCAAGACCTGGGAAGTGAACTGGGTGATGGAGTTCCGGCGAGTGTCATAACATAGGAGCCGATGACCAAGCATGCGCGCTCCGTTTTCTCTGTCGACGTGACCGGTCTCGAAACGGGGCAGGACCAACCGGCGTACATGCGAATCTGCGATCGCCTGCGTGCGGCGATCGCGAGCGGTGCGTTGGCGCCCAACGCGCGCTTGCCGTCGAGCCGGACGCTCGCGAAGGATCTCGGCGTCGCACGCAACACGGTCGACTGGGCGCTGGGCCAGCTCGTCGCGGACGGCTATATAGTGCGTCGTCGCGGCGCCGGGACGTATGTGGTGCCGCAACTCCCGGAGCGCGACGCTCCGCCACTGACGCCGGCGCGAGCTGCGAAAGCGCAGCCACGCGGCGCGCCGTTGCGTCTATCCGAGCGCGCCGAGGCGCTGCGCAGCTATCCCGGCAATTCTCAGCCCGAAACAATCGCGCCGTTCAAGCCATCGCTGCCGCCCGGCGATCTCTTTCCGCGCAAGCTGTGGAATCGGCTGATGAGCCGCGAAGCCGGCCGGGCCGGCAACGACTACTGGGGCTACGGCGCGAGCAATGGATTGCCTGCACTGCGCGAGGCAATTGCCGAGCACGCTTCGGCGATGCGTGCGACACGCTGCTCGCCCGATCAAGTGATCGTCGTGACCAGCACGCAGCAGGCAGTGGAGTTGGCGGGCAAGGTGCTCGCCGATCCGGGCGATCGCGCCTGGGCCGAGACGCCGGGCTATCAGCCGGTCCAGCATTGTCTGCGCGCTGTCGGTCTGCGCATCGTGCACGTGCCGGTGGATGATCAGGGGCTCGACGTGAGCGCCGGTCGCCTGCTCGAACCGCAAGCGCGTCTCGCATACGTGACGCCCGCGCATCAGTATCCGCTCGGCTACGAGATGTCGCTGGAACGCCGCAAGGCCTTGCTCGACTGGGCGGTGGGGCAGGAGGCCTTCATTCTCGAAGACGACTACGACGGCGACTATCGCTACGAAGGCCGGCCGATCGCCTCGCTCCAGGGCATGGATGCGAACGGCCGCGTGATCTACATCGGCAGCTTCAACAAGATCCTGTTTCCCGGGCTACGCATCGCGTACGCGATCGTGCCCGAAGCGCTCGTCGGCGCTTTCATCGACGCGAAGCACGTTGCCGACGGTCATACCGCATTGCTCATGCAAGGCGTGCTGGCAGCGTTCATTCGCGACGGCCACCTGGCGCGGCACATTCGCAGGACGCGCACGATCTACGACGAGCGGCGCCAGGCGTTTCTCGAAGAAGCGCAAGTGCTCGAAGACTTCGTCGACTTTTGCCCCGCACGCGCCGGCATGCACGTCACCGGCATCTTCAAGGACAGCCGCGCGCTGCGCCTCGACGATCGCGCCGTCGTGGCGGAGTGCGCGCGCTCGGGTATCGAAGTGCATCCTCTTTCCAAGTACGGCGCGACCGGTCGCGGCGGTCTCGTGTTCGGGTTCGCGGTTGCATCGCGCGCCGCCGCGCGATCGGGTCTGCAAATCGTGAGGCGCGCGATCGTCGCCATCGGCGGCCTGCAATGAGCGATGCGATGTTCATGGCGCGAGCGCTGGAGCTGGCGCGCGAGGCCGAGCGGGCCGGCGAAGTGCCGGTCGGCGCGGTGATCGTCAAGGACGACGCAATCGTGGGCGAAGGCTGGAACCGGCCGATCAGCACGAACGATCCGACGGCCCATGCCGAGATCGTCGCGTTGCGCGCCGCTGCGCAAAAGCTCGGGACATATCGACTGCTCGACACGACTTTATACGTCACGCTGGAGCCGTGTCCGATGTGTGCCGGCGCGATGGTGCACGCTCGTGTCAAGCGGCTCGTGTACGCGGCGACTGACCCCCGCGCCGGCGCGGCCGGCACGATCTTCAACATCGTCCAGCATCCCTCGCTCAATCATCGCCTCGAATGCGCGGCCGGCCTGATGGGCGAGGAGTGCGGCGTCCTGCTGCGCGCATTTTTCCAGGGAAGAAGGTAGCTCGGGCTTCAGCCCGACATTGGCCCATCGCTGTCTTCCATAATGGTTCTAGGAATGAACCGCGCTGCCTCGCATAGTCCCCACGACGAAGGAGGCAGCAATGAACGCGCTCAAGATTCTTCTCATCGGTCTTCTGGCGCCCGCATTGGCGTGTGCCGCTGACGCGCCCGCGAAGCACGACGGCCAGCACGACTTCGACTGGGAGCTCGGCACCTGGAAGACACAGCTCAAGCGCCTGAAGGGGCCGCTCACCGGCTCGACCACGTGGCTCGAGTACGAGGGTACGACCGTCGTGACCAAGGTCTGGGACGGGCGCGCGAACATCCTCGAGCTGCACGTGAAGGGTCCGGCCGGTGCGATCGAGGCGCTGTCGCTGCGGCTCTACAACCCCGACACGCGGCAGTGGAGCCTGAATTTTTCGAACAGCCGCAGCGGCACGATGGCGATCCCGGCGATCGGCGAATTCAAGAATGGCCGCGGCCTGTTCTACAACCAGGACACGCTCGATGGCCGCTCGATCCTGGTGAAGTTCATCATCCAGTGCGAGTCACGCGACGTGTGCCGCTTCGAGCAATCGTTTTCCGACGACGCGGGCCAGACCTGGGAGCTGAACTGGATCGCGACCGATACGCGAGCGCAGTAGCTCAGCGCGGCTGACTCGCCCGTTCGATCACCCCGGGATATTTGCGTCCCGGATACGGCGCGGTGCTCGATATTTCACCGAAGCCAGGCACGGCAGCCATGTGTCGCAGCATCCGCGCGCGCATCGCCTGATCGGGCAACGCGCCGTAGAGGGCGCCCATGTTGTCGGCCGCGTGGCGCGGATTTGCGGTCGCCGGCAGGGCACAAGTGATCGCCGGGTGACTGACGATCCACTTCAGGAAGTACTGTCCCCAGCTCTGCACGCCGATCTCGCGCGCGAAGTCAGGCAGCGGGCGATCCTTGACCAGCTGGAACAGCCGTCCTTTCTCGAAGGGCATGTTCACCATGACGGCCATGCCGCGTTCCGCGGCCGCAGGCAGGATGCGCTGCTCCGCTTCGCGGGAAGCGATCGAGTAATGACACTGGACCACGTCGAGGTCGCCGCGCTCGACCCACTCGGCCAGCTCTGCGAAATACGGCACTTCGTGGTGCGAGACGCCCGCATAACGGATGCGGCCTTCCTCTCGCCATGCCTTGAGCAGCGGCACCACCGTGCCGGCATTGACGAGGCTGTGACACATCATGACGTCGATCTGCTTGCGCCAGAGACGTTGCAGCGAAACGTCGAGACTGCGCTGCGCGTGACTGCGATCGCCAAGATAGTCGCCCGTGGACCAGATCTTGTTGGTGATGAACAGCTGTTCGTTGATGCCCAGCCGGGCCGCCAGGTCGCCGACGTTGACCTCGCCCATTCCGTAGAGCGGCGAGGTGTCGACAACGCGCCCGCCGGCATCCCAGAATTGCCGCATCACTGCTTCGAGATCGGTGCGCGGCTCGCCCGGGACACGATCGAATGCGAGGAAAGTGCCGAGCCCGATCGCCGGCAGCGATTCGCGTACACGCGACACCGATTTCATGATCGGCGTCGCAGCTTGTGCACGACTACGCGCTGTAGGGAGCAGGGAAGCCGACGCTACTGCTACACTCGCCAGGCCCCCCGCCACGAAGTCTCGTCTGTTCATGCCTGCAGCGTACAAGCACCTCACAGGCCGACGTGCACCCGATCCTGACCGGAGGGCCCGATCCTGATGAATTCATCGCCGGCCAGCGTCCGTCGGGTTGAGCCGCTCGCGCTCGATTGGCGCTCGGTTCGCTGGGATGGCGGGATTTTCGATACGGCGCGGCGGCCGTTCACCGCTGTCGTCGAGGGCACCATTCGTCTGCCTCAGTATCTGGTCCTGGCGACGCTGCAGGGCGGCGCCGAGGCGCTCGCGGTGCGCGCCGAATGCGGACATCGTTATCGCGGACCGGAGCGCGCCGGTGCAGTCTCCATCGTCATCCCGAATTGCGAGCGACGCCTGCAAATGACCGGCGTGCGCGCGCATTGGGCTTCGCTCGCGATCGACGCGGCGGCGTTCGGCGATTCGATCGGGCAGACGTGTGCGAGCAACATCGACGACGCATTTCTGTTTGCGCTGTTGAGCGAGATGGAGCGATTGCATGCACAGGACGGCACACTCGACGCGTCGTATTGCGAGGCCATGTCGCTCGCGGTCGTTCAACACCTGCAGCATCGCCACCTCGCGAGGGCCGCAGTGTCGCCACAGCGCGACTTCGGTCTGCCTCGCTGGCAGCTGCGCAGGATCGAAGAGTACGTCGAGGGCAATCTCGGGCGCGTCATTCGAATTGCCGACCTGGCAGGCCTCTGCGGCTGTTCCGCCGCGCACTTTCACCGCGCCTTCCGCCGCACCTGCGGCATGACGCCGCTCGAGTTCATCAATCACCGTCGCGTGCGGCGCGCGGTCGCGATTCTGCAGGCGGAGCCGGCCGTCACGGTCGCGGAGCTCGCCGAGCGCGTCGGCTACACGAGCCCGAACTACTTCGCGCGCCTGTTTCGGCGGCTCGTGGGCATCGGGCCGGGGCGTTATGGAGAATCAGGCTGAAGCCTGAGCTCACAGGCGGTTACTATCGCGGCGCATTCATCACTGCAGGGAGTCGCCCATGAAGCTGTCCGTCACCGAGATTCGTTTTCTGTCGAGCGGCGCGGTGTCCGTCGAAGTGGGCGCGAGCGCCTCGATGGATCGTCCGACGACGACCAGCGTCGACGCCGTGCGGTTTCAGGTCTACATCCCGAAGAACGAAGTGCAGAACGACCTGGAGGCGCTGAAGACGCTGGCGCTGAAAGCGGTGAACGGGTTCAAGGTGGAGTGAAGAAAAGAGGCCCTCCGAGGGATTTTCGTCGAACGCCGCGGGTTCTCATCCCACCCTCATGCCAGAAACGACAAGGCCCGCGAACGCGGGCCTTTGAGTTTCTGGCGGAGAGGGTGGGATTCGAACCCACGTACACCGGTGAAGATGTAACTGGAATTCCAGTCCAGCGCCTTCGACCACTCGGCCACCTCTCCGTAAGGTCGCGCAGGTTACAGCCCTGCGGCCCGTCAGGCAAACCCGATGCCGGCCGACTGGATCGCCTCCAGAACCGGGGCGTGGAACTGCTTCGACAGCGGGACGAGCGGCAAACGGATGCCGTCCTGAATCAAGCCGAGGCGGGCGACGGCCCACTTGACCGGGATCGGGTTGGTCTCGACGAACATCGCTTTGTGCAGCCGCTGCATCTGCGCGTCGAGCTTGCGCGCCAGTTCGCGATTGCCGGCGAGTGCAGCGTCGATGACATTGCGGACTTGTCGCGGCGCGACGTTCGCGCTCACGGAGACGACGCCCTGGTAACCCGCCAGCACGCACTCGCACGCCAGATCGTCGTCGCCGCTCAGCAGCGCCAGGCGTCCGCCGACGCGCGCGAAGTGCTCGCGATTGCGCTCCAGCGAGCCCGCTTCCTTGATGCCGACAATGCTCGGCAGGGCCATTGCAAGCCGCTCGACAGTTTCCGGCTTGAGGTCGCAGCTCGTGCGGCTCGGCACGTTGTACAGAATGATCGGGATCGAGACGCTATGCGCGATCGCCTTGTAGTGCTGGAACAGCCCTTCCTGCGTGGGCTTGTTGTAATACGGCGTGACCAGCAGGCAGGCGTCGGCGCCGGCGTCCTTCGCGAGCTGCGTCAGCTCGATGGCCTCACGCGTCGAGTTCGCGCCGGTGCCAGCGATGACCGGGATCCGCTTGGCAGCGCGCTGTACCACTCTGCGCACTACGCCAATGTGCTCCTCGACGCTCAGCGTCGGCGATTCGCCGGTCGTGCCGACGGCGACGATGCCGTTGGTGCCGTTGGCGACGTGGAATTCGACCAGTCGGTCGAGCGCTTCGTCGTCGACCGCGCCGTCCGCCTGCATGGGCGTGACCAGCGCCACGATACTGCCGCTGAACATGGAGATCCTTGGGAATTCCTGGGGCTTCGAGGCTGGCAAGGATCGTACTGGCGCTCGGCGGCGCGGTGCAAGACCGACACCGGCGCAATACGTTTTCACCTCGGAGCCGGAGCCTGTAAACTTGCGCCCCGCCCACCTTTTCCCGCTTTCCCACTCGATGCAATTCATCGTCATCAGCGCCCTCGGCAGCGACCGGACCGGTCTCGTCTACGACCTCACGCGCATCGTGCTCGACTGCAACGGCAACATCGTCGATAGCCGCATGACGGCGCTCGGCAGCGAGTTCGCGATGTTGTTGCTGGTGTCGGGCAACTGGCACACGCTCGCCAAGCTGGAGACGGAGCTCAAGAAGCTCGGCGACTCCGGCGGCGTGACGATCAGCGTGCGCCGGACCGAGCCGCGCGCCGCGCGCCGCGAGGTCGTCACGTACTCGGTCGACGTGGTGTGTCTCGACCAGCCGGGCATCGTGCACAACCTGGCGGGGTTCTTCAGCTCGCGCGGCATCGACATCGCCGAGCTCAGCACGCGCAGCTACGCCGCTGCACACACGGGCGCGCCGATGTTCGCGGTGCAGATGGTGGTGCACATTCCCGGCAAGATCCACATCGCCGCGCTGCGCGAGGAATTCATGGATCTGTGCGACCAGCTGAATCTCGATGCAATCCTCGAACCGGTGAAAGCATGACCGTCTCCCTGAACAAGAAAGTCCCCGCATTCAGCCGTCCGGCCACCGGCGGCACGACCTGGAAACTGAGCGACGCGGCCGGCAGGAAGCTGGTGCTGTATTTCTATCCGAAGGACAACACGACCGGCTGCACGCTGGAAGGCAAGGCGTTCAGCGACCTGCACGCGTCGTTCAAGAAGGCCGGCGTCGTGGTGCTCGGCGTGTCGCCCGACAGCGTCGCCTCGCACGAGAAGTTCAAGGACAAGATGTCGTTCCCGTTCGACCTGCTCTCCGACGAGGACAAGAAGGTGTGCGAGCTCTTCGAGGTCTGGAAGGAGAAGAGCATGTACGGTCGCAAGTACATGGGCGTCGAGCGCAGCACTTTCCTGATCGATGGCGGCGGGGTTTTGCGGCAGGAATGGCGCAAGGTCAAAGTGCCCGGCCACGTCGACGCAGTGCTCGCCGCAGCGAAGGCGCTGTAACGCCATGCCCAGAGGCGAACTACCCGAGAGCAAGCGCGGGCGCACTGCTTCGCGCGAGCGCCACCAGCGGCGCATCTTCGTGCTCGACACCAACGTGCTGATGCACGACCCGACCGCGATCTTCCGTTTCGACGAGCACGACATCTACATCCCGATGATCGTGCTGGAAGAGCTCGATGCGGGGAAGAAGGGCTTGTCCGAAGCTGCGCGCAACGTGCGCCAGGTGAGCCGCTTCCTCGACGAGCTGATGGCGAGCGCCACCAAGGCGCAGATCGATCGTGGCCTGGAGCTGCCCGCCGCGAAGTACACGAACGGCGGTAGCAAGAAAAAGCCGTCCAGCGGCCGCTTGTTCTTCCAGACCAAGGCGCTGGTCGGCGGCTTGCCGGACACGTTGCCGGGGCACGGCGCGGACAACGCGATCCTCGGCCAGACACTCGCGCTCAAGGACGAGTTCCCGGATGCACGCATCACGCTGGTGTCGAAGGACATCAACCTGCGTATCAAGGCCGCGATCGTCGGCGTGCACTCCGAGGACTACTACAGCGACAAGACGATCGAAGATGCCGACCTGCTGTACACCGGCGTGCAGGAGCTGCCGCCGAATTTCTGGGAGCGGCACGGCAAGAACATCAACTCGTGGCAGGAGCACTCGCGCACGTTCTATCGCGTGCAGGGCCCGATGGTGCGCGAGTGGCACGTCAACCAGTTCCTGTTCCAGAAGGATTCGAACGGCCTGGAAGCGCTGGTGCGCAGCATCGACGGCAACGGCGCGGTGATGGAGCTGGTGCGCGACTATCGCACCGAGCGGCACAGCACCTGGGGCATCACGGCGCGCAATCGCGAGCAGAACTTCGCACTCAACCTGTTGCTCGACCCGGAGATCGACTTCGTGACGATCCTCGGCCCGGCCGGCACCGGCAAGACGTTGTTGACGCTGGCGGCAGGGCTGGCGCAGACGCTGGAGAGCAATCGCTACAGCGAGATCATCATGACTCGCGTGACGATCCCGCTCGGCGAGGACATCGGCTTCCTGCCCGGCACCGAGGAAGAGAAGATGGAGCCGTGGATGGGCGCGCTGATGGACAACCTGGAAGTGCTGACGCAGAGCCAGGAAGGCGGCAACTGGGGCCGCGCCGCCACCAACGACCTGCTGCGCAATCGCATCAAGATCCGCTCGCTGAATTTCATGCGCGGCCGCACGTTCCTCAATCGGTTCCTGATCCTGGATGAA